>Ga0114129_10014722_pt1 | contig 11143 bp, 9 predicted proteins | sample RhiMetdeltSRZDD1_FD_80071 | JGI IMG/M metagenome (GOLD analysis project Ga0114129, IMG submission 80071) | Populus rhizosphere microbial communities from Tennessee, USA - Rhizosphere MetaG P. deltoides SRZDD1 (version 2) (version 2) | ecosystem: Host-associated > Plants > Roots > Rhizosphere >... | reverse complement strand
GACGCCTCGAGGACGAACGCCGTGCCGTGGAGGCCAAGCGCCTCGAGGATGAACGCCGCGTCGCGGAGGCCAGGCGCGTTGAGGACGAACGCCGCGCCGCGGAGGCCAGATGCGTTGAGGACGAACGCCGCGCCGCGGAGGTCAGACGCGTTGAGGACGAACGCCGCGTCGCGGAGGCCAGACGCGTCGAGGACGAACGCCGCGCCGCGGAGGCCAGGCGTGTCGAGGATGAGCGCCGTGCCGCGGAAGCCAGGCGCATCGAGGATGAGCGCCGAGCCGCGGAGGCGAAGCGCGTCGAGGATGGCCGGCGCGCTGCCGAGGCGAAGCGGCAAGAAGAAGAACGCCAGGGAGCTGAGGCGAAGCGCAAGGAGGAGGAGCGTCAGGCTGCCGAGGCAAAACGCAAGGAAGACGAGCGCCGTGCCGCGGCGGTCGGTGACGCCCAACGTCAGGATGCGGAGCGCAAGCAGCGCGAGGCAGAGCGCATCGCCAAGGTCGAGCAGCCCGGCAGGGAATCCGCCACTGGTGACGACGTCCTCACTCCCAGCCAGGACGGCGCAGTGACGATTCTCGCGGCCGATGGGGACTGGTTCGCCACCGGCACCGACAAGGGCACCGTGCAGCTCTGGCAATTGAGCGAGGGCGCGCCCGCCCGGCGCATCGGCGCCAACACGCTGAAGGTCGGCCGCATCACGGCAATAGCCTTCGGCCAGGATGATGCCGGCAAGGTTGCCGTGTCGGACAAGGATGGGGCTCTGGCCTTCTGGGACGTGCAGTCCAACAAGGTGCAGCCGGCTACCGGTCAGAAGTCGGCGCAAGCCAAGGGCGGTCCGGCCAAGCGCGTGATCGCGCTGCGCTACAATCCGGCCGAACGGCAGTTCCTGGCTCTTTCGGTGGTGCAGGACAAGGGCGCCTACCAGACGGCGCTCGAGCGCTGGCGCCCTGACGGGCGCGCGGTCGGCCAGCCCAAGGCCATCAAGACCGGCATCCAGCCGCCGCAGGCCGGCGCCTTCGCTCGCAGCGGTGAGCTATTCGCCGTGGTGGCGAACGGCGAGCTGCAGCTTTTCGACGCCTCGCGCGGTGACACGCCCATCTATACCGAGCCCTTCAGCGGCTTCGCCCGCACGCTCGCCTTCTCGCCGGATGGGCGCCATCTCGCCATCGGCGGCCAGGCCGACCAGGTCCGTGTGCGCACCGTGGAGAGCGACAGAAAGCTCGCGCGCTTTGCCGATCTCGACCTCGCCAAGGTGTCGCGCCGTCCCGGCGCCGACGTCGCCGCCATCACCGCGCTCGTCTTCTCGCCCGACGGCCGGCTGCTCGCCGCCGCCAACGCCGACAACAGAGTTGCGATTTGGGACCTGAGCGCGCCGGCCAAGCCGCTCGCCGAGTACGCGGGCGGCCGCCTCGATCCGGCCGAGCCGATCACCAGCCTCGCGCTGCAGCAGCTCTCGCCTGGCAAGACCCTGCTCGTGACGCCCTGGAGCGACGGCTCCACCCGCCGCATTCCCGTCAACGCCGGCGGTTGATTGTAACCGCAAATCTCGCCTGGCTGTCATTCCGGAATTTCGCGAAGCGAAATATCCCGAACCCAGAAGCGACGCAATCACCCCAGAGTTTCCCGCCCTGGGTGCCGGCTCTCGGGCTTCCGCCCTCGGCCGGCATGACAAGGTTTGAGCGTTGCAACAAGACCGCCGGTGATGCGACGCTGCCCATCAGGCACACGCACCCGCCCGGAGGACCCATGCAACTGATCGACCTGAGCCGTGAGATCTATCATAAGATGCCGCGCATCCTGACGCATCCGCCCATCATCATCACGCCCTTCGGCACGCACGAGGAGGTGCGGGAGGCGGACGGCTACAAGTTCTCCTCCGCCACGCTCTCGATCGCAATGGGTGACCACGCCGGCACGCACGTCGATGCGCCGATCCACTTCAACTCCGCTCCCGGCGCTAAATCGATCGACGAGGTGCCGCTCGAGAATTTCTTCACCGAGGCCGTCTGCCTCGACCTCTCGCACAAGCCGCTCAAGTCCGACATCTCGATCGAGGACCTGCAGAAGGCGGAGGAAGCGGCCAACGTCACCATCAAGCCCAAGGACACCGTGCTGCTGCACATGGACTTCTATCGCCGCTGCTATGGCACGGATGCCTACCTCACGGATTTCCCGGGCCTCACCAGGGAGTCCGCGACCTGGCTCGGCAAGAAGGGCATCACCATGTTCGGTGTCGAGGCCGTCAGCCCCGGCCGCGTGGGGCGCAGCAACTTCGAGGTGCACCACGTCTGCCGCGATCTGGGCTTCACGCACATGGAGGGCCTCTGCAACCTCGACAAGCTCGTGGGCAAGGGGCGCTTCCGCTTCATCGGCTTCCCGCTGAAGATCAAAGGCGGCACCGGCAGCCCCATCCGCGCCGTCGCCTGGCTCGAGTGAGCGCGTGCGATTGCTCGCCGTCGCGGCGTCCTGGGTTCTGGCTCGCCGGAATGACGTTTGGGGGACAGGCCTCTCTTGACGTCATCCCGGCGCCGCGCGGGAGCGAAGCGAGTGCGCGGGACCAGGCCGGGACCCATGCGACCCTCCACGCACGATTGCTCGCCGTCATGACGCACTGGGTTCCAGCCTCCGTCGGGAATGACGTTGCGGCTACCCGCCCGCGAGCACGATCGTCGCCGGGCTCGCGTTCCGCACGACCTGCCCCGTCGGCGTGAGCTTGCCCGTCGTGGCATCGACACGGAACGCCACGATCGTGTCGCCCTGCTCGTTCGCGGCGTAGAGGAAGCGGGACGTCGGATCGAGGCAGATGAAGCGGGGATGGGCGCCCTGCGTCGGCTCCCAGCCCGCATGGGCCAGCAGCCCGCTCGCCGCATCGGCCGCGAAGATCGTGATGCTCTCGTGCCCGCGGTTGGAGCAATAGACGAACCGCCCGTCCGGCGTCACCGCGATTTCCGCCGTCGTGCTATAGCCCGTGAAGTCCGTCGGCAGCGTGGTGATCACCTGCAGCGGCGCCAGCGCGCCCGTGGACGGGTCCCAGCGATAGGTGGTGGCCGTGCTGTCGAGTTCGTTCAGCACCCACATGATCGGCAGCCTGGGGTGGAAGGCGAGATGGCGCGGCCCGGCCCCCGGCCGCGTCTGCACCGAGCCCTGCGCGGTCGGCGCCAGCGTGCCTGTCCGCGCATCGAAGCCGAACACGAACACCCGATCCAACCCTTTGTCCGGCACCAGCACGTACTGCCCCGTGGGGTCGAAAACGACGTCGTGCGGGAGCGCGCCCGTCTGCTGGATGCGATGCGGCCCGCGCTCGCCCTCGAGCTTGGAGAGATGGTGGTGATCCTTGAGCGCACCGTCGGCGCCGACCGCCATGACAGCCACGGTGCCGCTCGCATAGTTGGCGACCACCATGAACCGGCCGGCCTGGTCGAGGGCCTGGCGCACGCCGTTCGTGCCTCCGGCGGCCGCGCGATTGATCGGCCGTGCGTGCCCCGTGGCGGGATCGAGCGCGAAGGCCGTGGCATAGTCCTCGTCGCCGTGCACGGCGTAGAGGCAGCGCTGGTCCGGGCTCAGGGCGAGATAGGAGGGATTGGTGAGGCCACCCACGTGCTGCACGTGGGCCCACGCGCCCGTCGCCTCATCGACGCGATAGACATTGAGCCCATCGCCCCGCGCCTTGCGTTTCTCCGTCGTGAACGAGCCTACATAGGCGAACATCTCCATCCCTTCCTTCCGCTGTCACGCAGGAATTTCGCGAAGCGAAAGATCCGGTACACAGGGCCGCAGGTCCGCCTCGAGCTCAAAATCCATACAGCCGCGCCGCGTTGTCGACGAGCAGCTTCTGCCACTGCCCGGGATCGCGCACCCAGCGCCCCATGCGGTCGAGCGCCAGCCCGTCGTCGACGCGCCGGAACGGCTGCACCACGTCGGGCCGGCGCGTCGCAGGCGTGCCGCCCGGATGTGGCCAGTTCGACGCCCACAGCACGCGGTCCTCGTTGGCGGCGATCATCGCCTGTGCCAGCGCCTCGGCGTCCGCGTAGTCCGGCGCTGTGGAGATGAGATAGGGCGCGGAGAGCTTCACGTACATCTTGCCCGAACGCATCAGGTCGGTGATCGCGCTGAATCCGGGCTGCGTTACGCCGCCAGCCGCCGGTGTGTGCCCGAAGTGGTCGACCACCAGAGGTGTCGGCAGCCGTTCGATGGTGTCGCGCACCGCGGCGATCACATCGAGCCGCGCGTAGGTCTGCACGTGCCAGCCGAGCGGTGCGGCCCGCTCCGCCTCCTTGATCAGCCGCGCCCGCGCGATCTCGGGGTCACGCACACCCGCCGTCTCGAGGTTGATGCGCACGCCGCGCACGCCCTTGGCATGCAGCGCGTCGAGTTCCTTGGCCCCCACGTCCTCGGCGAGGACGGCGACCACCCGGGCTCGGTCGGATCCCAGCGCCTGCGCCGATTCCAACGAGGCGGTGTTGTCGGTGCCGTAGGGGCTCGGGTGCACGATGACGACGCGGTCGAAGCGGATTGCCGCCAGATGCGCCACGAGGTTCTCGAGCGTGGCGTTCTCCGGCGTGTACGTGCGCCCTTCCGCGAAGGGATAGCGCGCGTCCGGTCCGAACACGTGCACGTGGCAATCGCACGCGCCCTTGGGCACGCTCACTTTCGGTGCCGTGTGATCCACCTTCGGCCCGTAAGGGGCCTTGTCATGTTCAGTCATGGCTATCCATCGCTTGCCCTCAAGTAGACCCACAAATTCCCCTCCACTGGGGACAGAAACGCGTCATGCAAGCAAACCGCGGGCGCATCATCCCGCCGTGAGGTTGAACAGCGTCGTCGTCTCCATGTCGTCGCCGTACCAGGCCGTGATCGCCGCCTCGCGCTTGCCGAGGTATTTCGGCGTGCCGCCGTCCAGCACCATCGGCATGTCGTGACCCGGCACCAAGACGGTCCCCGCACGCCGCCGCCAGAACTCCCAGATCATCTCGATCGTTGCCCGCGTGACAGCTGGATCGTAGGTCATGTCGGCCGTGCGCGAGACGAGCTCTGCCCGGTTCTTGGCGGCATCGCCCGTGAACACCACGTCGTGCGCGCTGCCTCTGAGCACGAACACGAGGTGGCCGGGGGTATGACCCGGCGCCACGTGTGCGGTGATGCCGGGCATCACCTCCTCGCCATCCTTCACCGTCTTCAGTGTCGGCCAGGTCTTGAGCTCGCGGACATAGAGCTCCGGCACAGGGGTCTCGCCCCACGGCTCCTCCAGCGACCACGCCAGCTCGTGTGCGCCGATGCAGATGCGCGCGTGCCGAAAGAGCGTCCAGTTGACGGAGTGGTCATGATGGGAATGCGTGAGCAGCAGGTCGGTGACGTCCTTGGGCTCGAGCCCTCGCGCCTGCAACCGGGGCTTGAGCAGCGGCCGCAACCCGAACGAGCCCGTGTCGATCAGCGCCACGCGGTCGTGCCCGCGCAGCAGCACCACGCTGCTCCAGCCGAGCCCGCCGTGGCACACCGCCTTGCCCGGATATCCCTGAATGACGATGTCGATATCGTACCCGTCAACTTTCATGTCTGCATGCTCCGGGTCCAACAGATTGTCCCGCCGTTCATCCTCGGGCTTGTCCCGTGGATCCAGCCATCCATGAGCGCCAAAGCAGGCGGTTGGGTGGATGGTCGGGACAGCCCGACCATGACAACCCGCGTGTCGGGCGGGAGAGTCACATCACCAACCTCATGCCTTCCCGATCGTGCGCAGACCCAGCAGCCCGGCGCGCTCAGCCTCCGCCTGCAGCGCCGCGAACTCCTTGGGGCCGTACGGCACGCCCGTGCGCCGCCGCTCCGCCTCGAGCCGGGATTCGATCTCGCCCGGCATCATGATCTCGGCTACACCCTCGGCCCTGGGGTTCTCGTGCACGCGCTTCGCCAGCTTGTCCATGCTGGCGCGGTACTGCTCGGCCGGCACGAACAGATCGGGCTTCATGGCCAGGAAGAAGTGGCCGACGTCCTGCGTGCGGTCGAAGTCGAGGAACTGGCTGCCGACGTCGCCGCCGCTCGCCGCACCCGAGATCACGCCGCCCATGATGTCCATCAGCATCGACAGCCCCGAGCCTTTCGGGCCGCCGATCGGCAGTACCACGCCGCCGTCAAGCGCGACGTTGGGATCGGTGGTGGAGCGCCCGTGCTTGTCGAGCGCATAGCCGACCGGGATTTTCTCGCCGCGCCGCGCCGCCCGGCGGATCTTGCCGCGCGCCGCCACCGCCGGCGACATATCGAGCAGGAAGGGCGTCTCCTTGCCGGTCGGAGCGCCGGCGGCGAACGGGTTGGTGCCGAGGAGCGCCTCGCGCCCGCCCCACGGCGGCATGGCGCGCGAGGCGTTGGAAAACACGAACGAGATGAAGCCCGCCTCCAGCGCCGGCAGCACGTAGCAGGCCGCCATGCCGAAGTGCGTGCTGCGCCTGGCCGCGACGATGCCGATGCCGAACTCGCGCGCGATCGCCATCGCCTCCTCGATCGCCCGGGTGCCGACGACGAAGCCGAAGCCGTTGTCCCCGTCGAGCAGGGCGGCCACGGGCGTCACCCGCTTGGGAGTCAGGACCGGCTTCGGATTGATGAGCCCGGCGCGGACGCGGGCGAGGTAGTGCGGCAGGAACTGCAGCCCGTGCGTGTCGACGCCGCGCAGGTCGGCGCGCACGAGACACTGGGCGACGATCGCTGCATCCGTATCGCTCAGGCCATGCTGCGCGAGCAGACGCCGCCCGAACGCCTCCGCCTCGCCTGCGTCGACGTGGACGAAGCCCTGTGTCCCGGCCACCTCTGCCATGCCCGCCTCGCTTCAGATGGCGATGTCCCGCACCTGTTTGGCGCGCCGGGTCGCCTCGGCGAGCAGGAACGCGAGATCCGTCCCGGTCGACACATAGCGCGCGCCCGCCTTGACGAACTCGGCGACGAGATCTGGCCGCGACGCCAGCCCGCCGACGCCCGCGTGCTTGCCGTGCTTGCGGCAGGCCGCGATCGTCTGCGCGTAGGCCTCGCGCACCTTGGCGTGGTCGAACTGGCCGGCGAGCCCCATGTCCGCCAGCAGATCGTTGGTGCCGATCAGCACCATGTCGACCCCGTCGACGGCAGCGATCTCCCCGGCCTGCTCCACGGCCGCAGCGCTCTCGAACTGCACGATCACCATGGTGGCGGCATCGAGCGCCGCATTGGCCTCCGCGGCCGGAAAATTGCGGTAATGCAGGTGCGGCAGGCCGCCTGAGGCGCCGCGCTGGCCCCTCGGGGGATACTTGGCCGCAGTCACGACGGCCTTGGCCTCGGCCGCCGAGCGCACGTTGGGTGCGATGATGCCGAGCGCCCCGCCGTCGAGCGCTCGCTGGATGTTCTCGCCCGTGTTGGCCGGCACGCGCACGAACGGCGCGATCCCGGCTTCCAGCGCCGCCATGCAGATCTGCCCCGTCGCATCCACCGACAGGCTCGAATGCTCGAGGTCGACGTAGAGGCTGTCGAAGCCCGCCGTCTTGGCGATGCGCACGATCTCGATGCTGCGCACCAGCCGCACGGTGATGGAGGAGACCACCTCGCCCAGCGCCAGCTTCTCCTTGACGTTGTTGCGAACGATGTCGCTCAGCGATTGCGCCATGTCCTCCCCACGTGGTTCTTGTCTTGCATGCTCGTGGTGCCGCCTAGCATCGGTTCAACGACCGGCCCCGTCCAGCCCTTTGGCTCTGCACGCGACGCAAACGAGCTGTGGCGAAGTTGGCGGTGCCGGCGCCCGCGCTCTGCCATCCGCGAACCGTCGCGTCCTGAACGGCGCATGGAGGGTTCCTCGCACGATCGCGCGGCGTGTCGGCCTGATGGCGGCCTGTCCAGGGCTTGACGCCAACTCGCCCGCCTGACCTCATGCGACCATCTGCAGGCGACGTCGCCCGGCTTTCCCGGTCCAGGATGCCCCAAGGGGAGTGCTTCAAGGCTACGACCGTCGTCATTTCCATGCCTCGGAGGCCACGGTGCTCACTGTCACGCGCGACATGGTTCTGCCCACCACCATCACGGGCTCCTACCCGCGACCCCTTTGGTTCGACCGCAGCCTGGCCGGCCGCTCCTTCAAGACCGCGCTCGGCGACTCCCTGTTCCGCGAGCAATACCTTGATGCCGTCGCCAGCATCATCGCCGAGCAGGAAGCCGCCGGCCTCGACATCGTGACGGACGGCGACAGCCGCTTCGACCTGACCGTGGGCGGCAAGTCCTGGTTCTTCTACCCCATCGAGCGCCTGGGCGGCGTGTGCGGGCACCGCGACACCTCGCGAGGCTGGATGTCGCGCCACGGCCTGCGCCCCGGCAAGATCCTCTGGGAGGTGCAGGAGGCCTATCAGCCCGGCGTCGTGCGCGAGAAGCTGACACGCGGGCCGCTGGAATACACGGCGCTCTGGCAAGTTGCCCAGCGCATGACCGACCGTCCCCTGAAGTTCGGTGCCATCTGCGCCCCCGCGCTTGCCTCGATGCTGTGGAACGAGTTCTACGAGGACGACAAGGCGATGATCCTCGACCTCTGCGACATCATGAACGCGGAGCTGCGCGAGATGGCCGCCGCCGGCTGCCCGCTGATCCAGGTGGAGGAGCCGCCGCACCACGGCCGTGCCCTGCAGCCGACCACCACGGATGCCGATCTGGAATTCCTGACCGAGGCCTTCAACCGCCAGCTCACCGGCGTGAACGCCGAGATCTGGGTGCACACCTGCTGGGGCAATCCTAATCAGCAGCGCGTCTACTGGAACGTGCCGAGCTACGAGCGCGCCCTGCCGCACCTCCTTCAGCTAAACTGCGATGTACTGACGATCGAATGCGCCAGCTCGGATGGGCAGGACCTGCATCTCTTCAAGCACATCAAGACCGACAAGAAGATCGGCATCGGGGTCGTCAACCACTGCAACACGGTGGTGGAGCCGGCGGAGCACGTCGCGGCGCTGATACGCAAGGCGCTGGAGTACATTCCCAAGGAGCAGCTCGTGATCAGCACCGATTGCGGCTTCGGCCGCGAGGGCCTGTCGCGGCGTATCGCCTTCTACAAATGCGTGGCGCTCGTGGAGGGCACCAACATCGTCCGGCGCGAGCTCGGGCTGCCCGAGGCGCGCATCCGCGCCGCCGACCCGAAGCTGTGGTTCGCGGGACGCTAGGGCTGTGCGCCAACCGCGCAATTGGCCGCAGGCTTCACGACGCCCCTCGAGCGCTCTTTGATTTCTTCTGAGAGCGGGCGGGGCGAGCGGCAGCGCGCGCCGACGTGTTCAGTGCCACGGCCGCGCGAATAAGCGCCTTCAACGCTCTTTCATCGATCTTATCCCCCTCATGGATATCGATGGCGCGTCTCATGTTGCCTTCGAGGCTGGCATTGAAGAGGCCTGACGGGTCCTCCAGCGAGGCGCCCTTGGCGAAGGTCAGCTTCACGATGGCCTTGTACGTCTCGCCGGTGCAAATGATGCCACCGTGCTCCCACACGGGAACTCCCAGCATCGAGTTTGACGGCTTCTTCCATTTCACTTCCTCGACCACGTCGGGGTCGGCCTGCTTGATGATTGCGCGAACGCGAGCGAGCGCCGCACCCCGCCAATCACCCAACGCCGCGATCCTCGCATCGATCAACTGGGAGGGTGCGGTTCCTCCGCCCTCCTTCGGGGTGCCTTTGATCTTCCTCATCGTCCTGTCGCCTTCCTCAACTTGGTTGGTCCCCTCGACCCAAGCGGAATAGAAACAAGTCGAAATCTTGTGCTGTGCCTTCAACACGGCCCGCCGTGGCCGCCGCTGCTAGTCGTGTAGCGTTCCGCCTCTCACCGGGCGGTCACATGCGCTCGCCGGGCAAAAGGCTCGCCTGCTTCACCCAAGCGGTGAGTTGCGCTTCGTCGAGCTGGTCGTCCTCGTGGATGTCGAGGTAGCGCACGTCCTTCTGCTTGGACTCCCCGGGTGGGAGAGGACGCAGCGAAGCGCCGCGGAAGAACGCCACTTTGACGTACTGCGCGAAGCAATGAAAACTGAGGAACCAGACTTGGTCCTCGACGCCGTAGAAGGGCGAGTTCCATTTTATCGCCTTGCGCACGCCGGGGACGGTGCGCACGATGAGCGCGTCGAGGCGGCGCCCGACATCGTGTTTCCAGCCCGGCATGGCCGCGATGTAGGCCTGCACGGGGGCGTCGCCGTAGCCCTTCGCGATTTGTGGGTTGCCACCCGATAGAAGGACCGGCTGTGCGGCCTTGCCGGGCTTCGACTTTGACGCTGTCTTACGCGGTTTGGCCGTTTTCGCAACGACCCGCTTGGCGGCGACCTTCTTTGCAACCTTCGTTGCTTTGATCGACGTTTTGTCGGCCAACGCATGCACTCCACTGAAGGGCGGGCCTCGCCCCAAGAACCAGATTCCCAGCCGTGCCCCGGCTCACAGCTCCCTCAGCGCATTGAACTGCGCGACATACCCCGACGGATCGATGCGCGCGCCGATCAGCGTCGTGCGGCCCGATTTCACTGCCGCCGCCAGGGCATCGCCAAGCCCGTTCTCCGTGTCCACGGTCGTTGCGTCCGCGCCGAAGGCATGGCCCAGCTTCTCCCAGTCCACGCCGCCGAGCCTCACGCCGTGCAGCGGGATGCCCTTGATCTCCTGCTTGACGCGGATGAGACCGATCTCCTCGTCGTCGAACACCACGCAGATGATGGGCAGCCCCTCGCGCGCTGCCGTCTGTAGCTCGGCCACCGCCATCAGCAAGCCGCCGTCGCCGGCGAACGCCACGATCGGGCGCTTGGGATGGGCGAGCCTGGCCCCCATCGCGCCCGGCACTGCGTAGCCCATGGAGCCGAGCCCGTTCGAGGTCAGGAACTCGCGCGGTCCGTAGGCCTGCCACTTCTGCACCACGAGGAGCCGGCTGGCGCCGGCGTCGCAGGTGGCGATCGTTTCCCGTGGGAGCACGGCGCGGGCAACCTCCACCGCGCGTTGCGGCGAGAGGCCTTTGGCCGGAGTGTCGAGGGCCTTCACCACCTCCTCGCGGAACGTGCGCGCAGCCTTCTCGCCCCACTCGCCGCCCGAGCCGGCCCATTCGGCCAAGCCCGCCAGGATCGCCTTGAGGTCGCCCACGACCTCCGGCTCGGCCGGTACCAGCGCGTCGAAGCTCGCCGTCCCCGCCAGGGCCAGCACGG
>Ga0114129_10014721_pt1 | contig 11143 bp, 11 predicted proteins | sample RhiMetdeltSRZDD1_FD_80071 | JGI IMG/M metagenome (GOLD analysis project Ga0114129, IMG submission 80071) | Populus rhizosphere microbial communities from Tennessee, USA - Rhizosphere MetaG P. deltoides SRZDD1 (version 2) (version 2) | ecosystem: Host-associated > Plants > Roots > Rhizosphere >... | reverse complement strand
TTACAGTCGCGGTTTGTACGCACTGCAGGATCTTTCCCTCACAGTTGAAAAAGGTGAGTTCGTTTTTCTGACGGGTCCGAGCGGAGCGGGTAAGTCGACGCTTCTGCGGCTGTTGCTCGTGCAGGAAAGGCCAACCGAGGGCGAGTTGTTCGTCAACGGTCACGACCTGACCTCACTCTCGCGCAGCAATGTCCAGGAGTACCGCCGCGGCATCGGGTTCATCTTCCAGGATTTCAAACTGATCCCGACGCGCACCGTCTTCGAAAACGTCGCATTCGTGCTCGAAGTGCTCGGTGTGCCGGCGGGACAGCAGCGGCGTCGCGCGTTTCAGGTGCTCAAATGGGTTGGATTGCAGCACCGCATCAACGCGTATCCGCGAGACCTTTCGGGCGGAGAGCAGCAACGCATCGCGATTGCGCGGGCACTTGTGAACGATCCAGCGCTTGTGCTCGCAGACGAACCCACGGGAAACCTCGATCCGGATCTGTCCCTCGAAATCATGAACCTGCTTCGTGAGGTCAACGCCGGCGGCACGACCGTCGTCGTCGCGACGCACGATCGAGAATTGATTCGGCTCGTTGGCCGCCGCACGATCACGCTCGACCAGGGGCGCGTGGTGGAGGTCACATGAGAGCTATTGATTATGCGCTGCGCCAGGCCTGGGCGAGCTTCTGGCGTTCAGGCACATCGACGGCCTTCGCGGTGCTGGCCATCGCGCTGGCGGCAGTGGTGCTCGGCACCTTGCTGCTCGTCACCTGGAACGTCGATCGGGTGATGGCGCAGTGGACCGACGCGACCGAATTCTCCATCTTTCTTCGCGACGATGCGACGTCGGAACAGCGGGGAGCGGTGGAAATGGCCGTGGATCAGAGCGGCGTCAGCGATCGACGCGAGTACGTTTCGAAGGGACAAGCACTGACGCGCTTCCGAACGCAATTTGCCGATCTCGCGTCGCTGACCAATGACTTCGACGACAACCCGTTTCCCGCGTCGGTCGAAGTTCGAGTGCGTCCCGACGCCGCTCGAGCCGGGCGGGCTGACACCCTTGTCAGGAACCTCGCGGCGATGCCGGGTGTTGCCGACGTGCGCTACGACCGCGAATGGCTTACGCGGATGTCGGCGGGGCTCGACGCGATACGCGGCGCGGGATTTGCCCTAACCCTCTTGATGGCGTTTGCGGCGGCGGTGACCGTCGCCGCCGTCGTGCGGCTCGGCCTTCACGCCCGCACCGATGAGATTGAAATCATGAAATTAGTCGGGTCGCCGGTGTCCTTCATCCGGGGGCCGTTCGTGGCGGAAGGGGTGCTTCAGGGAGGCCTCGGCGCCGTTATCGCGCTTGGCTTGCTCTGGGCCGGATTCGCCGTGGTGCGCGCATGGTGGGGCGGCGATTTGTCGGCCGTGCTGGATGGCGCGGCCATTCAGTTTTTGCCGGTCCGGCTGGTCGGTCTTCTCGTCGCCGGTGCGATGTCGGTGGGCGCCGCCGGTGGTTTTGCCGCGTCCCGTCACGCGGCCTGACCGTTTGGGCGACCGCCGTTGACAGCCCCCGGAGCCCCCGCTTAGACTGTTCGAAACCTCAGATATGCCTGCGTCGAGGAACCGTTTGTCACGCTTCCTGGCCGACTCCCGCCCGCAGTGCGACCCGGTCCTTCATTCAGTCTCCAACTTCTACCGTGAAGAATTTGTGAAATGTAAGCGTTGCCTTGAACAGCAGCGCGAGTTCTTCTCGGAAGGCGCCATTTCCGATGCCGAACGCGCGCTGACGAAGGTGATGTCGCAGCTCGATCGACTGTGCACCAAAGCCGACGCGGATCAGGTCGTCAGCCGCCTCCTCAGACAATTCGACGTTGTAACCGGCCTTGCAGCCTGGTCGGACCCCCGCCACACTCACTGATTCGTTCCATTCACAATCTTCGAAGCGACCTCCAGGAGATCCTGCGTGCAGCCGTTCGCGCGGCCGATGCGGGGATGCTCGTCCGGACCGCGATTGGCGAACCAGATGTCGCGGACGCGCTGACGCGCGCGACGGCGTCCGACCTCATCGCCGTCGGCAAGGCGGCCGGGCCGATGTTGACAGAGTTCGTACGCAGCGCGCCCGTCGCTGTGCGGAGTGCGATCGGCATCGGGCCAGAGCGGCCGGAGACGTTGCCATCGGAGGCCACGTGGTTCGATGCCGGGCATCCAGTGCCGGACGACCGCAGTGTCGCGGCAGCCCGCAACGCGTTGCAGCTTGCACATCGCACTGCGGACGACGACGTGCTGCTGGTGCTTCTGTCAGGAGGCGCATCCGCATTGATGGCGCTGCCGGCGGAAGGTCTCACGCTTGGGGACAAGCAGGAAACAGTGCGACGGCTGCTAAAAGGTGGCGCATCGATCCACGAGTTGAACACGGTCCGCAAGCATCTCTCAGCGATCAAGGGCGGACGGCTTGCTGCCGCGACCCGTGCCGCCGTCGTGACGCTCGTGATATCCGATGTGGTAGGGGACGACCTCTCCGTCATCGGCTCTGGTCCGACGATGCCGGATCCGAGCACGTTTGCCGACGCCCTTCGCGTGCTCGATGCGCGCGGAGGACGCGTCAGTTATCCGCCGGCCGTCGTCTCGCACCTCGAGCGCGGAGCACAAGGCAGAATCGACGAGACACCGAAGCCGGACGACCCCCGCATCGAGCGCTCAGTCGCACGAATCATCGGTGGCCGGATGACGGCGGTTGCCGGAGCAATTGATGCCGCGCGTTCACGCGGTTATAACGTCCACACCATCGACGCACCGATCGTCGGGGAAGCGCGCGAGGCGGCGGTCATGTTTGCGGGCGAGGTGCGTGAGGCGCTTGCCCGACTGACGCCACCGTTGTGCGTTATCGGATCGGGCGAGACGACGGTTCATGTGACTGGCAATGGAATCGGCGGACGGAATCAGGAGTTCGCGCTCGCGATGCTGCCCTTCATCGCGGACCTGACGAGGTCCGCGCCGCACGATGCACGGTCCGCGCCGGGCGATGCACGGTCCGCACCGCGCGAGATCGATGCGATGTTCGCCAGTATTGGCACCGATGGGATTGATGGACCGACCGATGCCGCCGGCGCAATCGTGGACGCGACGACGATGACGCGAGCGGCGGCGCACGCGCTTGACCCGACTTCGTACCTCCATAACAACGACAGCTACCGCTTCTTCAGCGCCCTCGGCGATCTCATGCATACCGGCCCAACCGGTACCAACGTTGGAGACGTCCAGGTGGCGCTAATCGCCTGAATGCCACCGCCCGAACAAATCCTGACGTTCTTCAGAGAACGCGTCGTTCATCCGATCACCGCGCGCGAACTCGCGCGTCTGCTGCGGGTGCCGCGTGACGAGCGCGTGGCATTCAAGCGAGACCTCAAGCGACTCGTGATGTCGGGACAACTGGTCCAGGTACGCGGAAATCGGTTTGCGCTGCCGGATGCGGAAACCCTCGTCGCCGGACGTCTCCACACCAACCCCGGCGGCTTCGGATTCGTGGTCCCCGACGACGCGGAGCCGGGCGAACGACGAGACGTTTACATCGCCGCCGCGAATCTCTCTGAAGCGATGCACGGCGATCGTGTGCTCGTTCGCGTCGAGCGTCAGACGCCACGCGGCCTCGAAGGGCGCATCGTCCGCATCATCGAGCGCGCGCACGACGCGGTCGTCGGCCGTTTCGAAACGGACGCGGCAGGTCTCGCGTACGTGGTCCCGTTTGACCGCCGGATAACCGCCGACATTCACGTGCCATCCGGACAGGGAGGCGCCGCTGAACCAGACGACATGGTTGTCGTTCAGATCACACGCTGGCCGACGGCCACTCGCGGTCCCGTTGGTCGGATCGTCGAGGTGCTGGGCAAGATTGACGAGCCGGGCGTTGACACACAGATCATCATTCGCAAACACAACATCCCCGGCGCGCACTCTGACGAGGCTGTTGAGGAAGCCCGGCGTCTTGGTTCCTCGGTCAAACCATCCGACATCCGCGGGCGCACCGACTTTCGCCCCGTGACGACGGTCACCATCGACGGCGAGCATGCGCGCGACTTTGATGATGCGATCACGCTGGAGAAGCTGCCGAACGGAAACTACTGGCTGGGCGTGCACATCGCAGACGTGTCGCACTACGTCGCCGAGGGAAGCGCACTGGACGAAGAGGCGTACGAGCGGGGCACGTCCGTCTATTTCACCGAACGCGCCGTGCATATGTTTCCGTCAGAGCTGGCGACAGGGCTCTGCAGCCTGAACCCGCATGTCGATCGTCTCGTGCAGTCGTGCCTGATGGAGGTTGACCGGCGAGGGCACGTCGTGCGTTACGAGATGCATGACGGGGTCATCAACAGCGACGCGCGGATGACCTACACTGCCGTCAACGCCATCCTGACGGACCGCGATCCGAAAGCCATCGCGGAGTACGAGGCGCTCGTGCCGCTGTTCGAGCAGATGCGGGATCTGTTCGAGCTTCTCAACGCCCGCCGGCGCCGCCGTGGTTCGATTGACTTCGACCTCCCGGAAACGGAAGTCATCCTGTCCGAGTACGGCGAGATCGAGGCCATCGTCCCTGCGGAGCGAAACATCGCGCACCGTCTCATCGAAGAATTCATGCTGCTCGCGAATGAGACGGTGGCGGGCCACCTGGTCGAACAGGGCGTCCCGTCGCTCCATCGGGTGCACGAAGCGCCGGACGTCAAGAAAGTCGCTGAGTTTGAGGCGTTCATCGAGCCGCTTGGGTACGGCCTCGGCGCCACCGGGCGATCCGTGACGCCGGGGGACTTTCAGAAGCTGGTTGACCGCATCCGCGGAACGCCGGAGGAGCGTCCGATTGCGGCGGTCATGCTCCGCACGATGCAGAAGGCGCGGTACGACGCGGTGAGTCTCGGTCACTTTGGTCTCGCCGCGGAGCACTACACGCATTTCACATCGCCGATTCGGCGTTACCCCGACCTGGTCGTGCATCGCACTCTACGCGAGTCGCGCGGCGGGGTGATGGCGGATGCCCGGCGCGAGGAGCTGCAGGACGACCTGCCGGAAATCGCGAAACACAGCTCCGACAGGGAGCGCCGCGCCGACGATGCCGAACGCGAGCTGCTGCAATGGAAGAAAGTCCGTTTCATGGCGGACAAGGTAGGCGATGAGTTTGAAGGCTACATCACCGGCGTTGCGCCGTTCGGCTTGTTCATCGAACTGATCGAACACTTCGTCGAAGGGCTCGTTCACATTTCGAGCATGGCCGATGATTACTACCGGTACATCGAGCAGCAGCACGTGTTGCGCGGGGAAAATACGAAGAAGGGTTACCGCCTTGGCGACAAGGTGCGAGTCCAGGTCATCCGTGTCGACATGGAACGACGCCAGGTCGAACTCGGGTTGGTTGAAATCCTGGACACCGTCAGGCGCGAAGAGGGGAGGCGCGGTGGGCCGAGGAGCAAGGTGAAACCCAAAAAGGAGCAGCGGCGCAGCGGGAAGCGAAAGCAGCGTCCCGGGCGGCGCGAGCGCGCCGCCCCGCGAAAGAAACTATGACTTCTCGTCTTCCTTGGTGGCGTCCTTGAAATTGCGGATGCCTTTGCCGATACCCCTGCCGATTTCGGGCAGCCGATTGGCTCCGAAGATCAGGATGATGATCACGAGGATGATGAGCAGCTCAGGAAGGCCGATACGGCCCATAAGGTCACCTCTAGCGCGTAAAAAGTTGGAAAGTGGGCAATTGTACCATGCTGCCCGGGGTCGGAATGCCTTTTGAAGCGCTTGGCGCGGAGGTCCTCTAAATGAGACGGCTCATCGCCGCGGCGGCGATCGCACTCGCGGGAAGTGCGTCGGCCGGAGCGCAGCAGGAAGGCGCGCTCGCGAAGTTTTCGTCGCAGGTTCAACTGGTCGAAGTGTATGCGACGGTGACCGACGAAAGAGGCGAGCTTGTCACGGGTCTTCGCCAGAACGATTTTCAGGTGTACGAAAACAATCGACTCCAGGACATTTCGACATTCGTCGCCGGCGAGTTTCCATTGACGGTTGCGCTCGGCGTCGACCGGAGCTGGAGCATGGCCGGCAAGCCGCTGGAACTGGCAAAGCAGGCGTCGCGCGGCTTTCTCAATCAGCTCAAAACGGGTGATCGCGCGATGGTGGTCGCTATCAGCAGCACTGCCGATATCATCGCGCCACTGTCGACTGACAGGCTGACGCAGGGGCGCGCGATCGCCGCGCTCGATCCCTGGAGCACCACCGCACTTCGTGATGCGATCGTCGCCGCGCTCGATCGCCTCGCGCCTGAATCCGGACGACAGGCGCTCGTGTTGTTTTCCGACGGCAACGATCGCTACAGCAGTGCCACCGAAGCGGAAGTGATTGCGCGCGCCCGCCGCAGCAACGCCCTGATCTATCCGATTACCATTGGCAAGCAGCGACCGGCGTTTCTCGCGGAACTTGCCGTACTGACCGGCGGCCGTTCGTTCCTGCTGAAGGACGCGACCGAGCTCGAGAAGACGCTCTCCACGATCGCGCGTGAGCTTCGCTATCAATATCTGCTAGGCTACGCGCCGTCGAATCCCATTGAGGAAAGCGCGCACGAGTGGAGATCGATTCGCGTGACGCTTACCGGTAACCATTCGGGCCTGCGCGTTCGGGCGCGCGATGGGTATACGACCGATTAATGTCGCATCCTCTTGTGATGGCGCTGTTTCAGGACGCCACCGCGGCTGCCGCGGCCGCACGGGCGGTTCGTGCCCTCGGTATCCCGCGCGAGCGCGTATCCATTGTCGCGCGGAGCCACGATGAGGAAGGGGTTGTGGCTGACGCGGCCGGGGCGTCTCCAGGTTCTGAGATCGAAGATTCGCCTGCGGCTTCGCGTCTTGGCGAGCTGGCGGCGCATCTGGCTGCGACTGTTGCCGTCGTGATCCCCGGTGTCGGACCGATAGTCGCTGACGGTCCGCTGTCAGCGGCGTTCGGCGAAGCCGCCGGACATGTCGCGGGTGATATTTCTCGCGCGCTCGAGAAGGCCGGTCTCAGTGGGGTTGAGGCTGGTCGATGGGAGAAACGCATCGAAGAGGGGGCGTTCTTCGTGGGCGCACATGCCGATAAAGTGCCTGTTGAGACCGCGCGCGAGGCATTGATTCGCGCCGGCGGCGCTCCGGTGACGGTCGGCAGGTGGAGTGATACGTAAATTGTCCTTGGTTTCACCAAGCCAAATGCCGCGTTTGCGCATCCAATCAAGGGAACTCGTCCGGATTAGCTGCGTTGTTGAGGTACCTGTTTTGCAGTTGCGGCCTCTCAACGGGCTCGGTGAAAATGGACCAGACGCACGCCGCCGTAATGTCGACCACGCCGCCGCAGAGCAAGCCTGACCCCACTCCTGCGCAGGGACACCTGTATATCCGGCCGAACTCTGGCCCGGGCGAAGTCCATTTCATGTTCGAGCAGCAGGAGAAGCGGCTCGGCGGTGCAATGGGTGCGTCGGTCCTCAGTCACGGTGCCTTCGTACTGATCATCCTCCTCATCATTCGTCTGGCGCCGCACCCCGACGGCCACGCCATGCTGATTGATCGCTTGCCGTCGCAAATTGTGTGGCTGGCAGAGCCGGGCGCAGGCGGCGGTGGCGGTGGCGGTGGCAATCAGCGGAAGGAACCCATCAAGAAGGCAGAGCTGCCCGGAAAAGAAAAAATCACCGTTCCCGTCCAGAAGCCGCCGGAACCCAAACCGATTCCGGAAGTGAAGCCGCCCGAAGAGGACAAGATCAACATTCCGGCAGTGACGATGAGCGCCGCGAACGAGACCTCACCGGGCTTGATCGAGTCGAAGGAAGACACGACGTCACAAGGGACGGGGACTCAAGGCGGAGCCGGCACTGGTCAAGGCACCGGCATCGGCAACGGTCAGGGTTCGGGGCTTGGCGAGGGCAGTGGCGGCGGTACCGGCGGTGGTGTCTACCGACCGGGCAACGGCGTTGAATCGCCGCGACTGCTGCGCAGCGTGCGGCCCAACTACACGGCAGAGGCGATGCGCGCCAAGGTACAGGGCGTCGTCCGCCTCGAAGGCGTCGTGTTGCCCGACGGCTCGGTCGGCGATCTCAAAGTGACCCGCTCGCTCGATCCGGTGTTTGGCCTCGATCAGGAAGCCATCAAGGCGGCCAGACAGTTCCGTTTCGTGCCCGGCACCAGGTTCGGCGAACCGGTCGCCGTCCTCGTCAGCTTCGAAATCGAGTTCACCCTCCGCTAAGGAGGGTCGCGCGCCTCCAAGCGCTCCATTGGTTGGGGTCACTCGGTCACGTTGACGTTGATCGATGTACAGAGTCCCTCAATGGTCTTGTGCAGGTCATCGCCCACCTGAAGTGTCAGCTTGTGCATACCGGTCGGCAACTGCATGTCGATGACGTTCTTTCCGTCGCCGAAATGGACCCACGGCGCGGCGCGCGGGATGACCGTCCCGGTGGGCAGGCAGTCGGCGTCGACGCCAATGTGATAGTGGCCAAGCGACGGCCGCGTTTCGGTGACCGTTCCCTGCGGCACCGCAGCGATGGTGAAATCCTGTGCGCCGAATTCGAGCTTGACGGGACTCTTCACGGTCGCGCCATCTTGGGGCTGGACGAAGAACACTCTCGGCCCGCTTTGGCGGCAGGCGGCACCTATGAGAACGGCGGCAATCGCGCCGGCTGCAATTCCCAATCTGTAGTAACGAGTCACAACATCTCTCCTCTGGGCCGCTCGACGCGCGACCGCGTAGATACTACCTCTCATCGACGGCCGATCTGAACGCTATAATTCGCCGTCCTATGGGCCTAAAAGGCCACTCCAAGAAATTGCAATTGCTCCTGTTTACAGAGAAAGGTAGGCCGACAGGAGCCTTCGAGTTTCCGCTCAGACAAAAGATTCCCGAATCGGCAGGTGGCAGCTCAATGTGTCGAAATCGAAGTTCACCGGCACGGCACCGAAATCGGCAACGAGGGTCTTTGAGGATCGTGGCGGTGGCATCGTGTTCTTCACGGTAACGACGGTGACGGCGACGGGAACAACGACTGCCACGTTGGTCTTGCACAAACTGGACGGCAAAGACTACCCGCAGGTGCTGCGGGAAGCCGAGACGATGACCGTTGTATCGCAGCGGTTCGTCGACGCACATACGATCGAGGCGGTGACAAAAGCCAACGGGAAAGTCGTCTCGACGTTGACGCAGGTGGCATCGGCTGACGGCAAGACCCTTACCGACACCCTTAAGGACGCGCAAGGGAAACCCACGGGCGTCGTGCAGGTTTTTGACCGGCAGAGCACGACGTAAGTACCGCAGGCTGTAACCGCCAACAATAAAGGCCGGCGCGCATCTCTGCGGCCGGCCCACTTCCAACTTACTTCGAACTTCAAACTTCAAACTTCGAACTTAGTACATCCCGCCCATCCCGCCTCCGTGCGGCATCGCGGGCGCTTCCTTCTTCTCCTCGGGGATTTCCGAGACCAGCGCTTCTGTCGTCAGCAGCAGCGATGCGATTGACGATGCGTTCTGCAGCGCACTGCGGACGACCTTCGCCGGATCGATGACGCCTGCCTTCACGAGGTCCTCGTACGTGTCGGTGGCCGCGTTGAACCCTTCATCCTGGGTCTTCTGCTCCTTCACCCGCGACACCACGATGGAGCCCTCTTCGCCCGCATTGTTCGCAATCCAGCGCATCGGCTCCTCGATCGCGCGGCGGATGATGTCGACGCCGACCCGCTGGTCGTGTTCGAGCTTCAGCTTCTCGAGCGCCTTGCCCGAGCGCAACAGCGCGACGCCGCCGCCGGGCACGATGCCTTCTTCCACGGCCGCCTTGGTCGCGTGCATCGCATCCTCGACGCGCGCCTTCTTCTCCTTCATCTCGGTTTCGGTGGCCGCACCGACCTTGATGACGGCGACGCCGCCGACCAGCTTCGCGAGCCGCTCCTGTAGTTTCTCGCGGTCGTAGTCTGAGGTGGTGTCCTCGACCTGCGCGCGGATCTGCTTGACGCGCCCCTCGATGGCCCCCGTTGTGCCGGAGCCCTCGACGATCGTCGTGTTGTCCTTGTCGATGGTGACCTTCTTCGCCTTGCCGAGATCCTCCATCTTGATGTTCTCGAGCTTGATGCCCAGGTCCTCGGTGATGGCTCGGCCGCCGCTGAGAATCGCGATGTCCTCGAGCATCGCCTTGCGGCGATCGCCGAAACCTGGCGCCTTCACCGCCGCAGCCTGCAGCGTGCCACGCAGCTTGTTGACGACCAGCGTCGCCAGCGCCTCGCCTTCGACATCCTCCGCGATGATGAGCAGCGGACGGCCCATACGCGCGACCTGTTCGAGCACCGGCAGCAGGTCCTTCATCGAGCTGATCTTCTTCTCGTGGATGAGGATCACCGGGTTCTCAAGTACGACTTCCATCCGCTCGGCGTCCGTGACGAAGTACGGCGAAAGATAGCCGCGATCGAACTGCATGCCTTCGACGACGTCCAGCGACGTCTCGAGCGTTTTTGCTTCTTCAACCGTGATGACGCCATCCTTGCCGACCTTCTCCATCGCGTCCGCGATGATCTTGCCGATGGTGGCGTCGCTGTTGGCTGAAATCGTGCCGACCTGCGCGACCATGTTGCCGGAGACGGGTCGCGCCATCTTCCTGATTTCCTCGACGACGACCTCGACGGCCTTTTCGATGCCGCGCTTGATTTCCATCGGGTTCGCACCCGCCACGACGTTCTTCGCGCCCTCGCGATAAATCGCCTGTGCGAGGACCGTCGCCGTCGTCGTGCCGTCGCCCGCCGTGTCGGACGTCTTGCTCGCGACCTCGCGGACCATCTGCGCACCCATGTTTTCGAGCGGATCCTTCAGATCGATCTCCTTGGCGACGGTCACGCCGTCCTTGGTAATCGTGGGGGACCCGAACTTCTTGTCGAGGACGACGTTGCGTCCCTTGGGACCGAGTGTGACCTTCACTGCGTCGGCGAGCTGGTTGACCCCGCGAAGGATCGCCTGGCGCGACTGCTCGCCATAAATAATCTGCTTTGCCATATTCATGCTCTCCTGGGCGGACCTGGAGGTCCGCCTCTACTTGGAATCGAGGACCGCGAGCACTTCGTCCTCGCGCATGATGAGGTATTCCTCCCCATCGATCTTGATGTCCTGTCCGGAATATTTGCCGAAGAGAATCGTCTCGCCCTCCTTC
>Ga0114129_10014720_pt1 | contig 11144 bp, 8 predicted proteins | sample RhiMetdeltSRZDD1_FD_80071 | JGI IMG/M metagenome (GOLD analysis project Ga0114129, IMG submission 80071) | Populus rhizosphere microbial communities from Tennessee, USA - Rhizosphere MetaG P. deltoides SRZDD1 (version 2) (version 2) | ecosystem: Host-associated > Plants > Roots > Rhizosphere >... | reverse complement strand
TCTTCTGTCGTGACCATGTGTTTTCTTGGCGTCCCACGAAATGCCGGAGCCGCAGGCCCGCGGCACGCCTGTCGTCGGCAGAGATCGTTAAGAAAAAACGCGGGTATTCAGAGAAACTGCCGAGCCGGCAGCATGAATTGCGCCAGATCCAGAATATCGAGGCTGAGACGGGGCGACGAGCGTCCGCCTACGCCAAGGCTCCGGCGAGATCTCGCCGAAGCGCTTCGCGCGAAGACGGACGCGAATGAGCCCACCGCACATCATCGACTGTCACGCTGCGATCATGTCTTCGAGACGGAAAAGGAGAAGGTTTCTCCTTTCCAGTCTCTACTGACCCGCGAGGATCAAATCAAGCCGTCGATTGCGCTCCTCGAAGGGGATGTCGCCGTTGCTCTCGATGGTCATCCAGCCGTTGTAGTTCACGGCTTCAAGCGCCTGGCGCAGCACGGGCCAACGCACACTGCCCTCCCGGATGTTCACCGAGGTGCCGCGGCCGTCCGGATCCGCCGGGTTGAGCAAGTAGTCCTTGACGTGAATCTTCGCGATCAGCGTGTTCAGCGTGAGAATCCATTTCTCGGGCGGAGCGAAGCGCACGTGATTGCCGATGTCGTAGTACGCCTTCACCCATGGACTCTGAAACGATTGGACGAAATGCCGGAAGATCTCTGGCATCACCCAGAGATTGTTACTGACGTTTTCGAGCGCGATCACAACCTTCGTTTTTTCCGCCAGCGGGATCAGCCGCTTGACCCATTCGACCGAGGCGTCGGTCGCATGATTGTGCGCCGCGATGTACTCGGCGTAGGGCGCGTTGTCGCCGTAAACGACCTTCGACAGATGCCCGTTCCCGGGGTTGAACTCGATCTGGAATTCCCACGGCCGTGGCATGCGCAGTGTCGGGCCCTCCGCTCGCCCTCCGCCACGTCCGCCGGGGCCGGCCCCGATCCGGCATGGCACCAACAGCACGGTCTCCGCACCGAACGCTTCGGCGGTTCGGAGTGCCGCCTCGCTTTCGGCAAACGTACGTTCGACCTCGCTCTTGTCGGGATTGTTGAACTCCGCCCAGCCGTAGAGCACCGAGTGAACGCGCATCCCGATCTTGTCGGCCACCTCGCGCATCTTCGCGGCCTGGTCGACCGGCATCACGCGCGCCTCGACCCCCTCGAAGCCCGCGTCCTTCATTCGTTTGAGTTCATCTTCCGTGGGCCGCGCGATGAGTGCTTTGTGCGGCCGGGTCTTGAACGTGAGCGACGAAGATGGCGGCGGCGCCGGCTGCGCTCCCCGCCCCGGTGCCTGCGCCTGCCTCCTTGGCGGCGCGATGCCGAGAGCTGCTGCAATGCCGGTGGAGGTCGTGATGAATTCGCGGCGATTGATTGAGTCTGCCATTCGATCCCCCACTACAACTCCTTGATTCGAATATTGCGGAACTCGACACGGGCGCCGTGGCCCAGGAAGCCAATATGCCCTTTCGTGTTGGCAATCCCCTGTGACCCTTCCGGCTTGCTGAGATCGCGATGGGTCTTGAGCATCTCCTCGTCTTTCACGTCGTCCAGGTTTGCGTCCACGATCGTTGTGCCATTGAGTTTGATCGTGATCTGCCGTCCCTTCGCCGTGATTTCCTCCGAGTTCCATTCGCCAACCGGCTTCTGAGACCCCCGCTTCGGCGCGACCATGCCATAGATCGAACCATGGTACTGATACGGCCGCAGGTTGGTATATTGCGAGCCGCTATCGTCCAGAACCTGGATTTCTATGCCGGCGTAGGCGGCGTCCCCTGCGAGTGGCGCGCGAATGCCAATGCCGTTATTGGCGTTCTCGGTGAGGCGGACGTCGAAGCGCAGAACGAAATCTGAATACTCTTTCTCCGTGTACAGGTTTCCACCGTCTTCCTTCGTGGAGTAAATGACGCCATTCTCGACCTGGTAGCCTTTACCCGACTTGTTCTCGGCAGCTCCCCGCCGCCCGTAGACCCATCCAGTCAGGTCCTTGCCGTTGAAGAGCGATGTGAATCCGGGTTCCACCTCGTGCTGCGTCACCGCCGCGGCCGGCAGGACGATGAAAGTCGCAAGGATCAGACGGAACAGCGCATGGTGTGAAGTCATTGGCGTCGCCTCTTTCAATTCGCGGATGTAGTTTAGCGTGAGTGCAGGATACACTCCTCTTCCATTCATGCGCATCACGCTGCTCGCCTCGCCTACCGAAACGACCGGTCTTCGCTTTGATTCGTCACGCATCGATCGACCGAGGGCTCGTGCCGGGCTATTGATGCTGGTGACGAGCGCGTTCCTCGCGGGATGCGGCGCACCGGCCAAGCCGGCCGCCGACGCGGCACCAGCACCCGCGACCGCCAACCAATCCACGATCACGATTCAGTGCCCCGTGCGCGGCCCGTTCGGCAACGGCCCGACGTACTACGCGCAGTACTACGAGGACTACATCCTCGGGTATGTCTTCAAGGATCACGAGAATGGCTTCTACGTCGATGTCGGCGCCAACGATCCTGACGACAGCAGCGTGACCAAATACTTCTACCTGGCCGGCTGGCGCGGGATCAACATCGAACCGATTCCGGAGCTGGTGGAGAAGCTGAACCAGTCGAGGCCCAAGGACACGAACAAAGGCGTGGCGATCTCTGACAGGCCAGGCGAGTTGCCGTTCTACAAGAGCACCAAGAACTCTGGGCTGTCGACGCTGAGTCCGAAGATCGCGGCGTCACATCGGGCGAGTGGGTACGAATTCACGAAGGTCATGATCCCCGTGACCACGCTCACCGCGGTACTCGATGAACACGCGAAGAACAAGTCGGAAATCACGTTCCTGAATGTCGATGTCGAAGGGTTCGAGAAGCAAGTGTTCTCGAGCATCGACTTTAAGCGCTATCAGCCGCGCGTCATCATGGCCGAATCCACGGCGCCGCTGACCGAAGCGCCGACGCACCAGGTGTGGGAGCCGATCCTCGTCGGCAACGGCTACATCTTTGCGATGGACGACGGGCTGAACCGCTATTACGTGCACAAGACCGAGGAAAAGCTGCTGTCGAAGTTTATCGAAGCAAACTATTGCGTGCTGCGGGACAAGTTGGAGAAGCACCTCCATCTGGACGGGTTCAAGCCGCGGTGAAGAATCGCTAATCACTGATCACTCATCGTGAATCAAAATGAGTGATCAGTGATTAGAGACAGGAAAGGAGAAAAGAGAAGGGAGAAGAGAGGACCAGCTTTCTTTTCATTGAATCGTACGCCCCGACCTGCTGATGAGAACCGAATAATCTCCGTTCTCCTTTCTCCCTTCTCCTTTTCCATCTCTAAGACATGATCGCAGCGTGACAGTGGATGATGTCCGGTGGCTCATTCGACCGCTCGTTCGCCACATGTCTCGAGTCGGTTGTGAAACCACTTCTAGCGATTCACGCGCAGCACGATCGGCGTCGACTCGACCGGGGGATCACACGGCGGCCGGCCTCCCGGATCTTTCTCGTAAAGAATGAGCGGCTGCTCTGGCGGCCTCGGGGTCGTCAGATCGTACAGCGCTGAGCGAGCCGGCTCGTAGAGGAAGACGGGATGATCCAATGCGGCAAGTGTCGCCTGACCGGCAAACCGTCGCCGGCATTGCTCGACGTGATTTGGATCGAGAACGGCATAGACGTGAACGCCGCGCTCGCGCAGCCATGCGACTGCGCGGTCCAGCCACTCCCCATCCAGATAGTCGTACCGGAGCGTTGTCCGCCCAGAGTAGTACCGGATCGTGCCCGACCGTTCCCACACGAGCACCACGCTGTTGTCGACCGTGTGTTTGCGCACGAGTTGACCGAGCGGCGCTTCGAGCGCGGCTGCCTCGCGCCCACCTAACACGTTGTCGCGAAGGATCGGCGAGAAGGTCCATACGCCGAGGAGCACGACCCCGAGTGCGAGTGCAGTTCGCACGACGATGCGTGGCAACCGCGCGAGCCACACCTCGCTCGCCGCGAGGAGCACGGCGGCGAGGCCGACCATGATCAGGGGCCATGACGGCAGCAGGAATCGAAGAAAGCCCCACGAGTCGTACACCTCGTAGGCGAAGTACTGGCCCCAGAGCAGCGCGACGAAGACGGCGAGGATCGGCACGATCCGGAGGTCGGCGGCCGTCGTCCACAGCCGTCTGATCGGCATCAACAGGGCGACAAGACCCGCGAGCGCGATTGGAGTTTGCGCGAACGTGAACCACGCGAGGTATCGGCGCAGGTTTGGACCGACGTGGGACCACGCGTAGAGATCGGTGAGCGCTCCGTATCCCGACGACAACGGCGAGCCGTACAGATGCTGGTTGAGGAATGCAATCAACAGGATCGCCGGCAGGACGCCAAGTACGAACAGCGCGATCGAGAGGACGCGCGCGTCGCCGTCGCGCTGACGGCGGATCATGTACCACAAGCCGAGCGGGATACTCAGCGGAACGAGGTTCGGGCGGATCAGGATCGCGATCCCTGCGGTCGCACCGACGAGCGCCGGCGCTGATCGTCCGCCGGGGCGCGCGAGGAGCAGATAAATGCTCATCGCCCACACGGTCATCACCGGCACGTCAGTCAGCGGTTCGAGCGCTATGCCGATCACGACCGGGCTGGCGGCCACCAGCCAGGCGGCGATGACCCCGCCCCAGGGGGACACCAGGCGTTTGCCAATGCCGTAGGTGACGAGAACGCCGAGGCCGGTCAGCAGCGGGACGACCGCAAAGAGCGCGCACTGCCCGCCGAGCAGTTTCGCGGCGGCGAGTAACAGCGGCAGACCAGGGGAATAGGTAGGCACGATTGCCCACTGGCCGTGAGGTTCTGCCGGCCGATACCCGAGGGGCGAGAACGACCACTCCGCGTTCGGCCACGGAACCTCCGCGACCCACGGCTGTTTGATGACGAGATCACCGGCGAGCCACAGGTCGGCCTGGCTGACGTAGCCATAGGCGTCGGCGCCACCCGCGATCCGTGTACTCGCGGCCATCGCCGTCATCGCGAGTGTGAGCGCGAGCGCGCCGGCGATGAATCCCGGCCGCCTGACCAGCGCATCGACCATTCCCGATCCGGCGTTGCCCAGCCGCCGAATCGTGTCACGCCGTATCCTGCCACCCGCAAGGAAGTAACCGGCGAGCGCGAGACCCGCGATCACGAGAGCGCGATCCGGGTTCCTCGACCTGATCGCGATGCCGAGGACCCGCGCGTTGAAACCTCCGAAGAGGACCAGCGCAGCCGACCACGCTGCCGCCGCGCACGCGGCCGCGAGCAGAACGGCGCGCATCGCCTTCGTCAAGGACCAAATCCCTCAGGATCTAGCAAGTCACAGGACGAATGCGGCGGCCGTGAAAGACGTCCATCGGAATCCGGTGTGTCGTGTACACGCGGCCAATCAGCTCGTTCAGTTTCGGATCGTATGCCGCGAACTCTTCGGGGGTTTCGACCTTGACCTTGCCGGCGAAGCACTCGCCGTAGTTCGAGAAGAACCACCACTGCACGCCTTCCGCCCAGTACTCGTTGGCATTCGTCGTCGCGTAGTGCTTGCGCCCGTCGTCATAGACGTACTTGCCGGCCGCCATCGCGCTGTCGTACGCGGCGCGAATTTCGTCGTGCATCGCGGGATCGACGTCGCGGATGCCGGTCATCATCGCGTGCGAAAACTCGTGAACAAAAATGTGCTCGCCCCAGTAGCGGGTCCCGGGATAGCCGAGTAGGTTTTCCTCGGCGCCGGTCGTCGGGTTGCCACCCAGTCCGCGCGAACGGTTGGCGTGGTAATCGCGATCGGCCTGCATGACGGCTTCACCAGGCGGTGCGCCCGGACGCTTCATCCGCGAGTACTCCGGAATATCCATCGTCATTTCGACTTCCGCGATGACGCCGGTGCGCCAGCGCCGCGCGATCAGCGCCTTGCGGATGTCGGACCGCGCCGCGAGCATCGCGTTGACGATGTCGCGCGCGACGAGCAGCGCGGCGTCCGGCACTTTTTCCGACGCCACGACGGGAATGCCCATCGCGTCGGTGTACTTCGTGTAGAAGGAGTTGAGACCGAGCGATTCCGGCACAGGGCCGATATTGGCCTTGACGTAATCCGCCATCAGCTCAACCGGCGCGCCCGTCTTGATCCGTTGCTGCTCGCGGGAGCGGCGGTTCGTTTCCGCGCGCTCGCGAGCCTCCGCTTCCGAACGCATCGGCCGCGCGGCCTGCGTCACGGCCGGCGTGTTCTGCGCGACGAGCAACGGCACAAGAATGAATGCAAGATTTTGCATGTCCGGCAGTATAGACTCACCGGGGATTATCACTCCGAGGGATGACTTACAGCTGCGATCGGATCTCCCAGAGATCCGGGAAGAGCGGCCGTCCGATTGTTTCCTGCAGGTAGGCCGCGCCGGCTGAACCACCGGTGCCACGCTTGGTGCCAATCGTCCGCTCCACCATCTTCACGTGGCGGTAACGCCACTCCTGGATCCCTTCGTCGAGATCCACGAGCCGTTCGCATAGTTCTGCGTTCTTCGGATCCTGCCGGTACACGGTGAGGAGAATCCGCTGCACCTCCGGAGAAGGTTCCATCGGCTGCGCCACATCTCGTTCGAGTTGCACTGGGGGCACAACATACCCTTCGCGCGAGAGGTATCGCAGGAACGCGTCCCACAACGTCGGCTCTTGATAACGACGCTCCAGCGCAGTCCGCGCGCGACTGCTTTCCGGGAACCGACGAATCGCTCCCGGTGACTTCACACCGAGGACGAACTCGATCTGGCGGAACTGGTCAGACTGAAAACCGCTGGCCGCCTCGAGCCGCTCGCGGAATGTGAGGAACTCGAGCGGCGTCATGGTCTCGAGGATGTCGAGTTGCGCAACCATGACTTTCACGATCGAAAGGATTCGTTTCAGCGTGTGCTGCGCGCGGTGCGGCTCGTCATCTTCGAGCCACTGCCGGACACGATCGAGTTCGTGCAACAGCTCCTTGAACCAGAGCTCGTATACCTGATGGACGACGATGAAGAGCAATTCGTCGTGCTCCGGGCCGTCCGAGCGCGGCTGCTGCAGCGCCAGTAGTTCGTCGATCTTCAAGTAGCTCGCATACGTAACGGCCGCGTCGGTCACGATCTCCCTCCGGTGAACCGGAACTTCCGTACCTGAGAAGTGGGGTGCGTGAGCCGCTTTTCGCGCGCGCGGCGCGTCTCCAGATAGCAGCTCATGGCCGGAACTTCGTTCCGTCGTGGGCACACGGATTCCCAAGAGAGGCCCACATTCGTTCGACGCGTTCGTGATGGGAGATCACGCTGCCATGACCTCTAAATTCTCAGCCCACCAACGCGACTTGTTGATCGTCATTGTGACACTGACTGTGTTCGCAACGACCGGCTCCGCTCAGACAGTGTCATTCCGGCCCGCCGCCGGCTCACCTGTCGCCGTCGGCGGTCGGCTCTCGTCGATCGCAGCCGCGGACTTCAACGGCGACGGTCGGATCGATGTCGCGGTGGTCAACGCGCAGCAGAACACCGTCGCGGTACTTCTGGGAAGCGGTAACGGAACGTTCGCTCCGGGCCCGCAGTCACCGTTCACCGTTAACGCCGGGATCCTCAGCGGCAGCGTACCCACGGCGATCGCCGTCGGTGATTTGAACGCAGATGGTCACCCGGATCTTGCGATCACGAATATCCCAATCAATCCGATCTCGGTGATCGGCGGTGCGATCACCGGGCACATTGGCGGTGCGGTTGCCGTGCTGCTAGGGAAAGCGGATGGATCCTTCAACGGCGCCGCCAACTTCAGCACGGGTGGAGATCTCCCCAGCTCGGTAGCCATTGGCGATCTGAATGGCGACGGCAAACGCGACCTTGCAATCGCCCATCTGAACAGCGGCAACGTTTCCATTCTGCTGGGAAATGGCAGCGGCTCGGTCGCGTTTGCGTCCGGCTCGCCATTCTCAGTTGGCACGCGACCGGCCTCGATCGCCGTCGGCGATTTCAATTCAGACGGCAAGATCGATCTTGCCGTCGCCACCGCCGACGACAACGCCGTCGCCATTCTCATGGGACTAGGCAACGGCACCTACGCCCCTAACGTGAACTCACCTGTGGCCGTCGGCCGCCGCCCGGCCTCCGTTGCGCTCGCCGATCTGAATGCCGACGGAAAGCTGGATCTGGTAGCCGCGGATCTGACCGACGGCAAGGTCTCGGTCTCTCTCGGGGATGGCACTGGCACGTTCCCGACCGTGCAGGATTACCCGGTCGGCCGGTACCCGATCTCCGTGGCGGTCGCCGATTTGAACAGCGACGGCAAGCTGGACATCGTCGCCGGCAACAACCTCAGTTACATGGTGTCCGTGCTGGTCGGGAACGGCAATGGCACCTTCAAAGCCGCAAGACACTATTCCGTCGCCGGTGATCCGCAATCGATTGCCGTCGGAGATTTCGACGCAAACAATCAGGCAGACGTCGTCTCTGCAAACCTCACCGCCGCCAACGTCGCCGTACTTCTGAATTCCACCGACATCGTGCCGCCGACTACCACGGCCACGCTGGCTCCGCCCGCCAATAGCAACGGGTGGAACAACACGAACGCGACGCTCACGCTCGACGCCGCCGACAACAGCGGCGGATCAGGAGTCAAGGAACTGACCTACCAGATCGGTGCTCAGCCGGCGATCGTCGTGCCAGGCGGGTCGAAGACACTGCTGTTCAACAGCGAAGGCGTTTATTCGCTGACCTTTTTCGCGGCGGACAACGCCGGTAACGTCGAGACCAGTCAGTCGTTGTTGGTGCGAGTCGACAAAACGCCGCCGACCATCGCGAGTTCGCAGATCCCTGCCGCCAATGGCGCTGGATGGAACAACAGCGATGTGACGGTGACGTTCAGCTGCGCCGACTCGCTCTCGGGGGTGGCGACGTGTACGTCTCCCGGGACAGTGAGTAGCGATGGTGCCAATCAGGTCGTCACCGGCACCGCTGTCGATCGCGCCGGTAACTCGGCAACCGTGTCCCGCAGCGTCAATCTGGATGAAACGCCGCCGGTACTGACGATGCCGGTTCTGGCATCGAGCTACGTCTACAACGCGTCGCTGACGCTTACGTTCAGCAGCGGCGACACCCTCTCGGGAATCGCACTCAGTCAGGCAACGTTCAACGGAGCACCAGTCGTGAGCGGCGCGACGTTCACGCTGAATCATCCGGGGATGAACACCTTTACGCTGACGGCCACCGACGTCGCCGGCAATACGTCGACCAACACCGCAACGTTCTCGGTGCTCTACAACTTCGGCGGTTTCCTGCCGCCGGTGCCAAATGACTCCGCCGGCGTGTTCAAACTCGGAAGCGTGGTGCCGGTGAAATTCCGTCTGACGGATGCGAGCGGAGTCTCCGTTGCGACGGCGGTCGCCAGACTCGCGTTGCAGCTGTACATGGGCGGACAGCCTGTGGGCACTCCAATCGACGCAACGCCACCCGGCAACGCCGATGTCGGAGACCTGTTCCGCTACGACGGCAGTCAGTACATCTACAACCTGAGCACCAAAGCCCTGACCGTTGGTACGTGGCAACTCCAGGTGCGCCTGGACGATGGGACCGTTCACAGCGTCGCCATCGGGCTGAAGTAGGAGGTGATCTGTGGACCGCACATTACTTCGAAACGGCGCGATGCAGGCACTGAAAGTCTTCGCGTGCGCAGTGTTCCTCACAACTCTCAGCGGCTGCGAAGGACAGATCATCGGCCCGCCGCCGCCTCCAATCCCGCCAATCCCTCCGCCGCCGGCGAGAGCGTCGTGGCTGAGTTACAAGTATCCGACGCCCTGTGTTGATTGCCCGGAGCTTAGGGATAAGGTGGAGGAACAGGCTTACTACTGTTCCATCGGCGTGACTGGCGGCAGCGATGCGAACGGCATTGATCCTGCCAATTGCGCGATGAACCAGCGTCCGTTGCTCACCTTGAATGCATGGAAGCTCGCCAACGGTTTTCCAACGGGCGCGACGCCTGAAGCTCACGCAGTCTACGGGAACCTTGGCGACCTGCGGATTGGTCGGGATATGAACTGCGTGAAATCGACCACTGGGAATACGGCGGGGAATATCGCCTGCTACGTCACGAACTATGGTCCTGCCCCATTCCTCGGCGATCCTGACAATCCCAGCGATCCTAATAATAAGGTGAATATTGATTGGCTCGGTGTGGACAACAACTTTCCGGGCCTGCCCGGCGCCGTCGAGGACGCAATCCGCCACAATGTACCGTTCGCAACTGTCGCGATGGTGTACAACCAGGCCGCCGCAACCAGTCAGAGCCCCAATGCCGTTACTTTCTATGTGTTCGGCGGCGATGACAATCTCTTTTTCTCTCCAGGGCTCGACGGCGAGGGCTTCAAGACCAACCCGAGAATGTGCATGGCGTGTCATGGTGGAAAGTACAACAGCACGACGCATTCGGTCACGGACGCGCAATTCCTGCCGTTCGATGTCTACTACTTCCAATACAGCATGCAGGCTGGATACACGATTGACGATCAGCAGGAAGGATTTCGAAAGCTGAACGCACTGGTGAACCAGACCAACCCTGAACCTGAGATTGCGGCTTTCATAGATGGGCTGTATCACAGTGCCGTCGACACGCCGAGGACCGTGGTCGCCGACGATAGCTACGTGCCGGACGACTGGCAGGGGCAGGAGACGTTGTACAACAGCGTTTACCGGCCCTACTGCCGTATGTGCCATATGGCCAGCCGCGACAGGTCGTTCCTGAAGTATGCGGACTTCCTGAGGTTTGCGCCGCAGATTGAAGAGAAGGTGTGCCACTCGACGGACATGCCGAACGCGCAGGTTCCGTTCGTACGATTCTGGCAAGACAAAATAGCCCAGGAGCGGTTGCGGCAGTTCCTGACCGACGCCGGACGTACCGCTCTATACAGCTGCAAAGAGTGAGGGGCGCGCTGAAACCTGTCACCTCACGCTGAGATGCGGATTAACGCGGCCGCCAGTGCGGTCCTTCCGGATAAGTGAGCTTTGCGTACCAGTCGTCGCGGCCCTGGGGCGTCAGGTCCATGATGTTGTAGACGGGTGTCAGCAGATCGATTCCTCTTTGCTTGATATCCTCCGCCATCCAGGGGTGCGTGGTGTAGACGTGCCGCAGCGTGCCGTCATCGCCGCGCGTGAAGACCGACATGGTCGAATCC
>Ga0114129_10014719_pt1 | contig 11144 bp, 11 predicted proteins | sample RhiMetdeltSRZDD1_FD_80071 | JGI IMG/M metagenome (GOLD analysis project Ga0114129, IMG submission 80071) | Populus rhizosphere microbial communities from Tennessee, USA - Rhizosphere MetaG P. deltoides SRZDD1 (version 2) (version 2) | ecosystem: Host-associated > Plants > Roots > Rhizosphere >... | reverse complement strand
CGCAAGCTCGCGCCGCGCGACGAACTCGACGAAAGCTGAAGATCGAGCTGAAAGATCAGATCGTTTTCGGGCGGCGCGCCTTGAACCGCCCGGCCGCGCTCGTCGACGAGCCGGACGTCGCGCACCCTGGCCCACCCGGTTCCGCTGCGGCTGCGCGGATTGAATCGTCCGACGTCGGCCAACGTCTGCTCGACGGCGCGATACTGAGCGACGACTTCGGCGATCGGTCCGCTCTTCGCGAGACGACCGCGATCCATCATCAGTCCGCGCGTGCAGAGCCGCTGGATCGCCTCCATGTTGTGGCTGATGAACAACACCGTGCGGCCGTGGCGGGCGATGTCGTCCATCTTGCCGAGACATTTCTTCTGGAAGTGCACATCGCCGACGGCCAGGACTTCGTCAACGAGGAGAATCTCGGTTTCGAGATGCGCCGCCACCGCGAAGGCCAGGCGCATGTACATCCCGCTCGAGTAATGTTTCACCGGCGTGTCGATGAAGCGGTCGATTTCGGCGAAGGCGACGATCTCGTCGAATTTCCGGTCGATCTCGGCTTTGGTCATCCCGAGTATCGCCCCGTTCAGATACGTGTTTTCGCGCCCGCTGAGGTCCTCATGGAAGCCGGTGCCGACTTCGAGCAGCGAACCGATCCTTCCGGTCACATCCACGAATCCCGTCGTCGGTTCGGTGATCTGCGAGAGCACCTTGAGCAGCGTCGATTTTCCGGCACCATTGCGTCCGATGATGCCGACTACTTCGCCGGCTTCGACGTCGAACGACACATCGTCAAGGGCCCAGACGGTATCTTCTGTCTCCGCGGTGTCGGCGGCCTTGAATCGAAGAAGGTCAATGAGTCGCGCCGCCGCGCTCGCCATCGCGTCGCGGGCCGTGCGGGATCGCAGACGATGCCCGATCTTGTAGCGCTTGCCGAGGTGCTCCGCGCGTATGGCGGTGTGGGCCATCAGATGACGTCCGCGAACGTGCCTTCCAACTTCCGGAAATAGACCGCTCCACCGGCCATCAGCAGCGCGACGACCACAGCCGAAACGATTGTGATCGCGCCCGGAGCAGGTCCTCCGGCAAGCGCCCACCGGAATCCCTCGATGACGCCGGCCATCGGGTTGAGTCCGTACACCGGCCGCCATCGCGCCGGGACGAGAGACGCAGGATAGGCCACCGGCGTGGCGAACATCCACAGCTGCACGACAAAAGGCACGACGTACCGTACGTCGCGATACCGGACGTTCAGCGCCGCCAGCCAGATGCCAACGCTCGCCGCCGTCGCGAGCGCGAGCAGCATCAGCGCTGGGAGCCAGACGATCGACGGACCCGGGACGATGCGGTACCACGCCATGAATCCGATGAGGATCACGAACCCGATCGCGAAATCGACGAGCGGCGCGACGACCGCGGCGATCGGAATGATGAGCCGCGGGAAGTAGACCTTCGAGATGATGTGCTGATAGCTGCTCAGCGACGTGCTGCACCCGGCAAGCGCCGATGCGAAATAGGTCCACGGCACCAGCGCAATCAGCGAGAACACTGGATACGGCAGCCCGTCGGACGGCACTTTTGCCAGGTGGCCGAAGAAAACCGTGAACACCACCATCGTCATCAGCGGCTGGATGATCGCCCAGCCGGCGCCGAGCAGCGTCTGCTTGTAGCGCACCTTGATGTCGCGCCAGATGAAGAAGTAGAGCAGCTCGCGGTACGCCCAGATATCCGACAGAGTGCGGCTACTCCACCCCTGCGACGGCTGCAGGCGGCGCGTCACCGCGATGTCGACTGTGCTCACGACGATCTCCAGGCGCGCACCGTCATCGCCCACTGCATCGCCTTGCCGGGAAACGGGGTTGTTGCTCCGGCGAGCGGCAGGCGCCAGGTAAGCGGCACGAAGCCGTCGATCGCGTAGGCAAACCCGGCGCGCGCGAGGCGCTCGAGCACACACGGTGCGCGGCGATCGTCCGGATCGAACTCGTGCAGGTCCATGATCATCGCCCGGACTCGATGCAGTACGGGCTCGCAGTCCGCCAGCACCAGGTCCTCGGCGCCTTCGATGTCGAGCTTGAGAAGATCGATCGGCTCGGCCTCGAGAAGGTCGCGCAGTCGTCGCGACCGGACGACGATGGCCCGCCCGTCGATGGCGCCCGGCAACGACCCGATCATTCCGGAATCGCTTCCTTCGCAGCGGAACGTCAGTTCGCCGTTGGCCGTCCACAACGCGGCGTGCACCACCTCCGCGTCGGCGGCCCCGTTCGTCTTCAGGTTGGCGTCCAGCATGGCGGCGAGGTTGGGATCCGCTTCGTACGCCGTGATGCGCGCCCGCGGATATCGATGCCTGAAATACAGACTGGCGAGGCCTACATTCGCGCCGCAGTCGAGAATTCGGGGCGCGTCGGTCGCGGCTTGAAAGTCGAGGCAGCGCTTTACGAAGATGTCCTGCCACTGGACACAAAAACTGAGGAGATCGGAGTACTGCAGCCGGTAGTCGAGCATCTGAATCGTGCCCGGCTCAAATCGCGGTGTCAGCTCCGCGCGATGCCATGCGCGCTTCCAGGCCGCCGCTTCGGGCGATGGAAAGAGCTGCCGCCCAATCGCCGTCGCCTTCCGAATCGCCCGCCGGCCGGTCCCTCGGATCACGCCTGCCTCAGGAATTCGCCCAGCACCCCAAGCGCCCAGGGGCGGCTCCAGTGGGCCGCACCGCGCCGCCACGCGTTCCACGTGTCGTCGGGAGCGCTTTCGGCAATCCAGCCGGACTCGACGAGGAACGACATGCCGGATCGCACGAACGGCTCGAGCTCGCCGTGCATCCATTTTGCGAACGGCAGCGTGAATCCTTGCTTGGGGCGGTCGACGGCGAGGGCCGGCAGCGAGCGTTCCAGCGTTTCGTGGAGCAATCGTTTGTTGCGCATCAAGCTGGGGTACTGACCGAGATCAGGCCATACGGCGCCGAGCAGCTGATGATCGACGAACGGGACGCGCACTTCGAGCGAGTGCGCCATCGACATCGCGTCGAGATCGCGAAGCAGCTGCGAGCCGAGATACAGCCGCGTTTCGAGGCGGGCGACGTCGCCCTCGACAGTGGCCGCCTCACCGCCGAACAGCGCGGCCTCGACGGCAGCCACGCGATCGGCGGTCGATGACCAGGTGTCCCGGAGGGCCGGACCGGCTAAACGCTCGAGCTCGACTGGCATGAACAGGCCGCGCTGAGCCCGGTAGGCCGCGTCAACCACCAGCCCTGAGCCCGTCGCCCCTCGACTCTGCCCGGGGCCACCCTGAGGCTCTCGAAGAGTCGAAGGGTTGCCGGCGACGAAATGACGCCACCGTGCAGTCAGACGTTCGGGCAGCACGGCAGACACAGCCGGGCCAACGGCAGACGCAACGGGACTCAATCGTCGTTTCAAACGAATCGCGGCGGGCAGCCTCCGGAATGACGGGTAGCCGCCGAACAATTCGTCACCGCCCGTGCCAGACAGGACTGCCTTGATGCCGGTTCTGGCCACGGCTTGCGATACGTAAAAGGAATTCACGCCATCAATCGTCGGTTGATCCAAGTGCTGAAGGATCCGCGGAAGGTCGTCAACGATGCGGGAGGAATCGACGACGAGCTCATGATGCGTGGCGCCGAACGCCGATGAAACGAGCCGCGCGTACTCGTGCTCGGACGATGCATCGTCGAAGCGCACCGTGTAGGTGTTGAGGCCGGTGGCGCCCGCGTTCACGGCGGCAGACAGGATCGATGACGAGTCGATGCCGCCGGAAAGAAAGACGCCGACCGGCACATCCGCGACAAGGTGGGCGCTGACGCTATCCTGCACGGCGTCGCGCACGCGTTCTCTGAGCGTCTGCTCGGAACATCCTGAGACAGGTAGCGAGTAGACCGACGCCACCCCGGCGAACCGGGCCTGGCGTGTCCGGCCATCAGCTGTCCACTGCAGCCATGTGCCGGGCGTCAGACTCTGCACGCCGGTCGTCCATGTCAACGAAGGCGGGACCGAGCCCCACGCGAGGTACCCCATGACCCCGGCCGGATCGACAGCGCCGTCGACCAGCCGCGACGTCGTCAACGCGCGAATCTCCGACGCGAACGCAAGCGCGCCGCCGCTCGCGGCGACGTAGAGCGGCTTGATGCCGAATCGATCGCGGGCCACCAACAACGCGCGCTCGCGATCGTCCCACCACGCCAGCGCGAACATCCCGCGTACATCCGCCAGCGCATCCGGCCCGTCGCAGGCGAGCAGGCGAAGCAGCACCTCAGTGTCGCTGGCAGTCGTGAATAGCTCGCCGCGGCTCTCGAGCGATCGCCGCAGCTCGCGGTAGTTGTAGACCTCGCCGTTGAACACGATGTGGTGGCGGCCGTCGAGAGTACGCATCGGCTGCGCGCCAGTGGGACCCGGATCGATGATCGCGAGACGACGATGAACGAGCGCGACGCGTCCGTCGGTCGAGCGCCACGTCCCTTCGCCGTCGGGCCCGCGATGGGCGAGCGCCGCGCTCAACGACGCAGCCCGATCGGGTTCAATCGCCCGATCGATGCGCACGACACCTGCGATACCGCACACGGGCTAGCGGGGTCCTTGCCGCAAATTGGGCGCAACTTTCTCGACGTGTCGGATCCGTAAGCGCCACGAACGCACCAAATCACGAAGCAGCATCAAGATTTCCGGGTCTTCGTGTGTTCGTGACCAATCTGCTCGGCGTGGCAAGGTTTGCGGCAGACCTAGAAGAATCGCGACGGAATCTTGATTTCGTCGTTCGGCAGGACTTTGTCGGTCACCTCGACCGAGATCTCCACCATCTTGCCGTTGACCAATCGACTGATCTTGATGCGCCTGTCCGATCCCCGTTCGGTGAGCCCGCCCGCCAGCACGATGGCCTGCGACACGGTCATGCCGGTGTCGAGCACGTAGTAGCCCGCGTTCTTCACAAAGCCCGAGATATAGAAGCGCTTCGCGACGGGGACGTTGATGACGTCGCCATCCTGCAGCGTCACGTCGGCGCGTCCCAGCTCCAGCTCTCTGCGATTCACGACGATCGGTTCAGCGGGCTTCTCCCCCGGTTTCGTCGGATGCTGCACGATGACGTCGTTGCTCGCATTTTGCGTCGGCGAGCCTGCCAGCGCGAGCGCCTCCAGCAGCGTCATCGTTGTCCCGCTCATGGTCACCGGGCCTGGCGTACGCACCTCTCCGCTCACCATGACGCGTCTCGACTTGAATTGGTCCACCTCGATTCGCACCTGCGGGTTCCTGAGATAGCCAGCCTGCAGCATCTGCGTGATTTTGATCTGCGCTTCGGCCAATGAGAGCCCGGCAACCGGCACGCGATTCAGATATGGCAAGGAGATCGTGCCGTCGGTGTCGACGCGGTACTTCCCGGTGAGATCGGTTTCGTCGGTCACGATGATCGACAGGCTGTCTTGCGGGCCGATGATGTACAGCTCGCCCTGCGCCTGTGGGTTCGGCCGCGACTGCGTGCCATCGGACTTCGGAATCTCGAAGTCCGGCCTGTATGGCTTCGGCGGAGATTGGGTTTGCGGCGGCGGCTGGGTCGCCGGCGGCTGCGCCTGAAGCGCGTCAGGCGCGCAGGCGACGACAATCGAGACGGCGAGTATCGCGAAGATGTTCGTGCCCATGATGCTCGTTCTCACTAGTCCGACAACCGGGCGAGCGGGATGCCCAGTTGCCGTGCTTTCCTGTACAGATTTGGCCGCTGAATCCCGAGCGTCTGCGCGGCATCAGCCATTCGCCACCCGTGGTGCTGCAGAACCGCGGCGATGTAGTCGCGCTCGAATCGGAGTCTCGCCTCCCGCAGATTGCCGGACGGCACGAATGGAGCTGGCGCGCGGAGAAGCTGCAGCGCCGGTAACAGGTGTTCCACCTGAATCACCTCGGCACGCGTCTCGGCAACGACGCGTTCGATGGCGCCCCTCAGCTCTGCGAAGTTGCCCGGCCACGTGAGCGCGCCGAGCAGCGCCAACGCGGTCTGAGTGAACGTTCGCGCCGGCGATCCCTCGGCGGCGGAGAGCTCCTCGAGCAGCCGTTGCGCAATCAGCGGTACGTCTTCAGCGCGGTCGCGCAGCGGCGGGAGATCGACGCGCGTGGCCGAGAGGCGGCGATACAGGTCGGCGCGGAATCGATGGGCGTGCACGTCGCCGTCGATGGCGGGCGTAGCGCTGGCGACGAGCCGCAACCGCGTCGCCACGGCGGCGCCGTCGATCCGCACTTCACCATCGCGCGCCAGCCGTGCGAGGCGCGCCTGCGTGCTCGCGGGCAGCTCGCTGACATCGTGAAGAAACAGCGTGCCGCCGATCGCCGCGGCGATCCGACTGCTCGTCGTGACCGACTCGAGATCGATCGGAGCGGACGCCGCCGAGCCGGCCGGCGAATCGGGGGGCGATCCGAAGAGCAGGCGATCGACGCCGACAGCATCGACGGCTCCGCATTCCACGACGACGAACGGCGCCGTGGCGTGACGACTCCGTCCGTGCAGTTCGTGCGCCACTGATTCGACGGCCGATCCGGCTTCTCCTGTAATCAGCGTGCCGGCATCGCTCCCGGCCGCACGTCGAAGCAGCTCGTGGACGCGGGCGATCGCATTGGATCGGCCGACGAGCTCAGCGGCCGCGCTGAAGGGTGGGAACGGTCTGACGAGCTTTGCACCCGTCAGAGTGAGCGTGTCTGCCATGGCGTTCTCTTGGGCTGGGGATTCGGAAGTGGGTTCGGGTAGCGCTTCGCCCCGTCAGTCACAGCTGACAAGGAAATAAGACGACTCTATACGACTTTCACAGCAGAATGTATCCTCAGCGATACGGATTCGGACCGCTGCAGATACACACGTGGCGCAATTGATATATCGGGCCTGTGGGGCTGTATCAGTATGGAGGGGTAGGAGTATCGGGCCTGAACCTGGACCGTATCAATCCTGGCGGCGTGACTCGACCGGACCTGGACGTGGACCGCTTGCGACGGGCGGGTCGTAACGGTGGTCGAACAGGCTGTTCAGGAAAAACGCGAGACCGATCACGACCAGAAAGCCACCGACGCCGACTGCGGACGAAGGGCTCTCGCCGGCAAACGCGATGAGCACCATGAGGCCGAAGCCGACGCCCATCAGCGTGACGCCGGCGCTTCGGTGCCTCCGCGGCGCCCGGACGCTGTAGCGATCGTAGCGATCCATCGCCCTGTCGAACCCGTGCGGATCGACTTCCGGGGGCGGCACGAGCCCTTTCTCGATCATCGCAATGCGCTCGCGGATTTCGAGCTCGCGGACGCGGGCTCTCGAAAGCGTTGCGACAATGGCTGTGGCAAATGCCCCGACAATGGCGATGATCGGGATGAGAAAAGGCCACGCCATGAAGGGGAAATCGTCCATGTGGTGATTAGACTGGAAGAGTTACGCAATTGTTTCAACGAAACATTTTCACTGACCGCGTGCTCTAATACGGTGGTCGATGGAGGCCATCAACGAGCGCGAGCTCGTCGAGCGCTGCCGTCGAGGCGACGAAGGGGCGTTTCAGGAACTGGTCGACCGGTACAAGAATCTGGTGTTCGCCTTGATTGCGCGCACCGTGCAGGATCGATCGCGCGCGGAGGATCTGGCGCAGGACGTGTTCCTGCGCATTCATCGCGGCCTGCCCTATTTTCGAGGGGAGGCACGCCTATCCACCTGGATCTACCGCATCGTTGCGAACGTGTGCGTGCAGGATCGAGGACGCGCGGCGCCGGCCCTGTCACTCGACGATGAGCGCACGCGCGCGCGGGTGACGCCGTCGGCGTCCGATCGGCAGTTCGGCGATCTGGAGCTCCGTGATCGCCTCGAAAAGGCAATTGCCCGGCTGCCGACGAATTATCGATTGGTGGTCGCGGCGCACTATCTCGACGGCGTGCAGTACGAGGATCTCGCGGAGGCGCTCGCGCTGCCGCTCGGCACGGTGAAAACGCAGCTCCACCGCGCGAAGCAGCAGCTGCGGCGGCTCTTGGAGACGGATCTTCGATGAACGGAACGACGTACATCGAGCCTCGAGTTTCTCAACGATGTTTTGCGACGAAGCCCTCGAATCGGTTGAAGCGATCGCCGCTGGCGAGTTGAATCCGGACGGCCGCATCGCCGAGCACCTGAAGTCGTGCCCGAACTGCGCTGCGGCGCTGGTGAGCGCACGCGCGCTCGAGGGGATGCTGCGCGTGCGGCCGGCGCCGAAGCCGTCGGCGCAATTCACGACGCGGACGCTCGCGCGCGTGCGCCGCGCCCGCTGGCGGACCGAACAGTTCCTGGACGTCGGCTTCAACATCGCCATCGGCGTCGTGGTTCTCGCGGTCATCGCGGGGATCTGGATGCTGCTCAACCGGTCGGGTCTCGTCGCAGTCAGCAACGACGCCGTCGATCTCTTCGGCACGAGCCTCGTCGCGTTCGCGCGGCGTGTCTCCCCCTCGCTGCCTCTGTACGCGGGCGCGACGGCGCTCCTCGCGACAGCGCTCGCCATCTGGTGGTGGGCGGAACGCGACTCGACTCTCTGATAGAGGATTGTGAAGTCTAGACGCCGCTCAGCCAGACGAGCTGACGGCATTCGGGGCACGCGTACGCCATCCGCAGATCGCCGTCGAACGAGACGAAGCCGCCTTGCCCGTGCGTGTCACACGCGGGACAAATCGCCGCCGTCTCGGCGTCGACCGTCGCGACGCGCAGCGATCGGCCGCTCGTGGGGCATGGAATCGTCGCCGGACCGCTCGCATGGCGCGACACGCGGGGGCGTCCATCGCCGCCAGTGTGCCAGGCAAACAAGCCGTGATAGAGATCAGCCATTTTTGCGGGCGGATGGTAGCATAGAAGCTGTCGTGCCCGTGGCGCGCGAAAGTGGCGGAACTGGCAGACGCGCCGGACTTAGGATCCGGTGGTTAACAGCCATGAGGGTTCGAGTCCCTCCTTTCGCACTTCTCGCAATTCGTGAATTGGCGACTTGGTGGATTGGTGATTCGCCAACGCTCCAATTCGCCAAGTCACCCATTGAATGAAGACTGAATTCGCCGACATCAACGAGACTCGCAAGAACGTCCGCGTCGAGATTCCCAGCGACATCGTCAACGCCGAGATCGATCGCGTCGCTACCGACTACTCGCGCAAGGCGCGAGTGCCCGGCTTCCGGCCCGGGAAAGCGCCCGCACGCGTCATCAAGCAGCGGTACAAGGATCAGATCCTTCACGACGTCGCCCACGATCTGATCCCGCGCGCGGTCGACGATGCCCTGCGCGAGCAGGGGATGGAGGCGGTCGACACCCCTGACGTCCGCGACGTCAACATCGAAGAGGGACAGCCGCTCACCTTCACCGCTTCGTTCGACACGGTACCGGTGTTCGACCCCGGCGATCTGTCGACGATCACGCTCCAGCGCCCCGCCGTGGCGATCGACGAGGAAGCGGTGAACGGCGCGCTGCAGCGGCTGCGCGATCGCAGCGCCCGCTTCGAGCCCGTGGAGGGGCGAGGCATCGACGACGGCGACACGGTAGTACTGGACCTCGAACGGCGCGAAGCGGGCCGATCCGACGTCGACACGCACAAGGATGTGAGCATCGAGCTCGGCGCGAAGGCAAACCCGCCGGGCTTCGACGCGCAGCTTCTCGGTCTCGAGGTTGGCGCCACCAAGAGCTTCGACGTTCACTATCCCCAGGACTACCCGATTGGGGAGCTCGCCAACACCGACGTCTCGTATACAGTGACAGTGAAAGGCATCAAGCGCCGCGTGCTCCCCGACCTCGACGACGAATTCGCGAAGGATCTCGGCGACTTCGAGACGCTCGACGCATTGAAGGCGCGGGTGCGCGACGATCTGGAGCACGAAGCGAAGCACGCGGCCGATCGCGAGGTGCGCGCCGAGCTCATGAAGCAGCTCGCGGCGCGCGTCCCGTTTCAGGTGCCCGCCTCGCTGATCGAGCGCGAGGTCGATCGCCGGCTCGAGGACTTCGCTCGGCGCCTCATCGACCAGAACGTCGATCCGCGGCAGGCCGGCATCGACTGGAACGCGTTTCGCGCGAGCCAGCAGGACGTCGCGCGTGAAGCCGTTGCCGCGGCGCTCGCGCTCGACGAGGTGACGCGCCGCGAGCAGCTCGAGGTCAGCGAGGAAGAGGTCGAGCGCGAAGTGGGCCGTTATGCCGAGCGGACGGGGCGAACCCCCGCGGCGGTGCGCGCCGCGCTCGAAAAAGAGGGAGGCCTGTCGCGCGTCTACGCGGGGCTTCGACGGGAGAAGTCAATTGACTTCGTGATGTCGCGTGCTACAATCGCGGGGAATTCGTAAGACATCCCCACAGCGATTTTCCCCGACAACTAGCGATCTCAACTATGCGCCAGCTACCCGATCCGGTGATGCAACTCGTACCGATGGTGGTCGAACAGACGAACCGCGGCGAACGCGCGTACGACATCTTCTCGCGCCTCCTGAAGGACAGCATCATCTTCATCGGCACGCCCATCGACGACCAGATCGCGAACCTCGCCATCGCCCAAATGCTCTTTCTGGAAGCCGAAGACCCGGACAAGGACATTCAGCTCTACATCAACAGCCCGGGAGGGTCGATTACGGCCGGGATGGCGATTTACGACACGATGCAATTCATCAAACCGGATGTCCAGACCATCTGCATCGGCCAGGCGGCATCGATGGCCGCCGTCCTGCTCGCGGCGGGGGCGAAAGGAAAGCGTTTTTCCCTGCCAAATGCACGGATCGTCATCCACCAGCCCTTGATGTCTGGTTTGGCCGGCCAAGCGACCGATATTGATATTGCGGCCCGCGAGATCCTGCGCATGCGTGAACGCATCAACGAAATCCTGGTGCACCATACCGGACAGTCGGTGAAGCGTATCCAGGACGATACAGAGCGGGACTACATCATGTCCGCAGACCAAGGCAAGGAATACGGTATTATTGATGATGTCATCCGCAAGCGCGCCTAGCGGCTCAAAGGGTTTAGCGCGAAGGGCTTAGGGCATAGCATGGTGAAAAAGGCCGGGGAAACCGAAGTTCTTCGGTGTTCCTTCTGCAACAAGGACCAGAACGACGTCCGCAAGCTCATTGCGGGGCCCACGGTCTTCATCTGCGACGAGTGCGTCGAGGTCTGCAACGACATCATTGCCGACGACAACCGGTTCGAGAACCGCGG
>Ga0114129_10014718_pt1 | contig 11144 bp, 12 predicted proteins | sample RhiMetdeltSRZDD1_FD_80071 | JGI IMG/M metagenome (GOLD analysis project Ga0114129, IMG submission 80071) | Populus rhizosphere microbial communities from Tennessee, USA - Rhizosphere MetaG P. deltoides SRZDD1 (version 2) (version 2) | ecosystem: Host-associated > Plants > Roots > Rhizosphere >... | reverse complement strand
TGAAGGCCCTCTTGGTCCATCTGGGTCTGACGAAGGCCGTCTTCGTCGGTTTGTCCATGGGTGGGTATCTCGAGTTCACGCTGTGTCGGCGATTCCCCGAGTTGATCCTCGGACTGGTGTTTGCCGACACGAGAGCCGAAGCCGACAAACCGGAGCAAAGCCGGTGGCGGTTCGATCTCGCGCAGCGCACGGCCGCCATCGGATCTGCGGCGGTCATCGATGACATGTTGCCAAAACTGCTCTCGCACAAGGCCTATGAGCGGCAGCCGGCTCTCGTCGAGCTCGTCAAATCGATTCAGGCCGCTGCGCCTGTACCGGGGATCATCGGTGATCTCATGGCGATGGCGGAGAGGCCGGATTCGACCGGCCTTCTCAATTCCATCAAAGTCCCGACCTTGGTCATCGTCGGCGAAGACGACGTCTTGACGCCGCCTGCGGATGGGCAACGAATCGCCCGGGGTATTCCAGGGGCGACGTTGACGATCCTCCCGGAAGCGGGCCATTTGAGCAACATGGAACAGCCGGTTCGGTTCAATCGCGCGGTAGAAGAATTCGCGGCAGGCATTCATGCGGATAAGGGCTGAAAGAAGCCGAAAGGAAAACACTTGCAGAATGTTCAAAAGCCGTTCAGCGAGGCCACGGCGACGCCGCGACGCGTGTCTTGGAGCAACAAGGTATGCCTAGCCGAGATCACCGACTCCGCTTCGCCTGATCAGCTTGAGAAATTCCGCACGGGTCTGTTGCTGCGTTCGAAAGGCACCCAGCATGGAACTGGTGACCGCGAGGGTATTCTGCTTTTCTACGCCGCGCATCATCATACAGAGATGCCGCGCTTCCATGACGACACCGACACCATGCGCGTTGAGTTTTCCCTGAAGCGTTTCGGCGATCTGCATCGTCAACCGCTCCTGCACTTGAAAGCGCCGGCTGAACACGTCGACGACGCGGGGGATTTTGCTGAGTCCGACGACCTTTTTGTTGGGCAAGTAGCCCACGTGGCATTTCCCGAAGAAGGGCAGCATGTGATGCTCGCACATGCTGAAGAAATCGATATCTTTGACGATGACCATTTCGTCGTACTCGATCGGAAACAGCGCGCCGTTCAGGAGATGATCGATGTCTTGATGATACCCCTTCGTCATGAACTGGAGCGCCTTCGCCACGCGCTCGGGCGTCTTGAGCAGTCCGTTGCGGCGCGGCGCTTCTCCGAGCGCCTTCAACAATTCCCCGACCAGCGAGCGGACATGCTCCGTATCCGCCGGCGGACTGACCGGAGGAAGATCCTCGATAAGTTGCAAAGAACGGTGACGTACCTTGGCCATAGCGACGCTTAGGTCCTTTCGTGCAAGGCGGCTGGCGCCGTATACTCGAAGTAATTGTCCCGCGTTTCGATCACTCCGACTTTTTCAAGGCATCCGGGCGGAATCTTAGCCGCCAGGAGATCCCAGATAAGCTTCACCAGGTTTTCCCCCGTCGTCGTCAAATGGGCGAACTCCGGATCGCTGTTCAGATCCTGATGGTCGAACCGAGCGATAATGGTATCCTCAACCGCGCGATCCAATCGCTCGAGCGCGAACGATCGCCGCTCTTTTCCGCCGCGGATCGTGACCAACACGACATAGTTGTGGCCATGCCCGTTGGGATTGTTGCATTTTCCGAAGGCAGACAGATTTTCTTCCGGCGTGAGGTAGTCTGTATGCAGCCGGTGCGCCGCACAAAACCGATAGCGCCTCGTCACGCTGAGATGGGCCATGCTCATTACCTGTACTTTGCTGAAGGCAGCTGATCAAAAAGGGTGTCCAGCGCGGCCGCAGCGAGCGAAGAGGCGAAGCGTACTGTGTTCCGTACGTTGAGCCTCTAAGCGACGCGAGAACAAAGCTGGCGGACTTTTTCATCAGCCTGCCAAAATGAGAAGCCAGGATCGCCCGTTGGATCGAGCAACCCTGGCTTCGTTCGTCAATCCTCTCGTCGACGCCGGGACGGCAAACCGCGCCGCCGCTATGCGCTGAATGAGCTGCCGCAGCCGCAGGTCGTTTTGGCTTGCGGATTCTTGATCGAGAATCCGGAACCCTGCACGCTGTCGACATAATCGACTTCCGCGCCCTGGAGCAGCGGTGCACTCTGAGAATCCATGATGACCTTGACGTCGCCCTTTTCGATGACCGTGTCGTCATCGGCCATCTTCGACTCGAACGCCATGCCGTATTGATAACCATGACAGCCGCCACCACGGACGTAAATCCGCAATCCGACGACATCTTTCTCTTCTTTCATCAATTCCTGGATCTTCTGTTCCGCGACCGCCGTAATCGTCACCATCGTGGACCTCCTTCTCGTCAGACGGGCCTTCCGGGCCATGCCTGGATTCGCTTAGTGTAACATCTCTTTACCCAATATCAACACCCCTGCGCCGCTGATGTTTCCGTGGTCGGCGGCGCCCACTTCGTCTCGGGCACTTTCACCACCACATCGCCCAACACTTTGGCTTGGCATCCCAGCCGGTGCCAGGGCTCACTGAGTGCTTCCCGATCCAACAAGTCCTGCTCTTCAAAATCGATCTCCGACAAATGCTCCGCACCGCTCTGCACTTCCACCCGACAGGTCGTGCAAGAGGCATTCCCTCCGCAATCGTGGTTCAGCGGGAATCCCAATTCCTTTGCCGCATCGAGCAGCGTAGTATTCCGAGGAACCGTTCCGCTCTTGCCCTGTCGATGAAGAAACGTCACCAACGGCATCCCCATGCCTCCCTCAATGCGCGACGGCCTCGACCAGCGTCGCGGGATAGGGACAGCGCTGCAACCGAATGTGTTCTTCGAATTCATGGCGGAACAGCTTCAGGCTGCTCTGCACGAGTACCGATGCGCCGGTCACCAGCGTGCAGTACCCGGTGCCCTTGACGAACCCACAGAGCTGGAGCAGGCTATCGAGGTCCTTCTGACTGCCTTCCCCTTCCTCAATCTTCGTCATCAGTGCCGCAAGATTGATGGTGCCCATGCGGCAAGGCGGACATTGTCCGCAGCTCTCAGCCTTGAAGAAATTCGAAAACTTCAGGGTCTGCCGCACCATGCAGGTGGCGTCGTCGACGACGATTACTCCGGCCGACCCCAGGCCGGTGCCGGCCTTTTTCAATGAATCAAAATCCATCGGCAAATCGAGCTGGTCGGCGGTGATCATCGAGAAGGACGGACCGCCCGGAAACACCGCTTTGATTTTTCGCCCGCCCGGGATGCCCCCCCCGCACGTGTCGATCAATTCGCGGACCGTAATACCCATCGGCATTTCATAAACACCGGGACGATTCACGGCGCCGCTCAGAGAAAACATCATCGTTCCCGGACATTTCTCCGTGCCGACCTCAGTAAACCAGGCAGCGCCCTTATGAAGAATGCGCGGGATGTTGCACAGGGTCTCCACGTTATTCACCAAGGTGGGCTTGCCATACAGGCCGAAGTCCGTCGGATAAAACGGAGGTTTCTGCCGCGGCATGGCCGGACGCCCTTGCATCGATTCCAGCATCGCCGTCTCTTCTCCTGCCACATAGCTGCCATGGCCTTCGAATACTTGCAAGTCGATGTCGATCCCGCTGCCGAGAATATTCTTGCCGACGAACCCGCGTTCCTTCGCCAACGCCAAAGCCTTCTTTAGATTTTCGCGTTCTTCATGGTATTCGTGATTGACATAAATAAACGAGGCTTTGGCTTGCGCGGTTCGCGAGGCGATCAGACAGCCCTCGATCAACTGATGCGGAATCGTCTTCAACAAGTGCCGGTCCTTGAACGTTCCGGGCTCGTGCTCGCCGGCATTGCAGACAAAGTATCGTTCCTTCACCCGGTGGTTCAGCACCTTGTCCCACTTCACTCCCGTCGGAAACCCAGCTCCTCCGCGGCCGCGAAGACCGGCGGTTTTCAATTCCTGAACCACCTGATCAGGCGATAGCTCTTTGACGCATTTCTTCCAAGCTTCATACCCGCCGACTTTGATATAGGCGTCGATGTCCCACGGAGCGCCGTCAAGCTTCTGAAGAATGCGAGGTTCCGCAATCGTAGTCATAGAGTGGCTACTATACGGGGCCCTTGAGGTGTCCGTCAAGGCGAGGAGGGGAGAATAGGCCTGAATCTCAATAGGTTAGGACGACAGCCCTAGTTGTAAGTGGGCACATTGGCCGGTTATGAAGCGAGGCCGGTGAGTTGGCCCACCGGCCTCGTACAATCGATTACTTGAAGTGGCTGCCCGCGCCCATGAAGAACAGCATAGGAATCGACAGCATGAAGTTGACGCGGGAGGCCAGGAGCGCCGTTCGACCCCATTGCGCCATTTCAGCTGGAGCCGGCGTCCCCTGGGCTGTAGCCGTGACTGCCGCAATGATCTTCTTCTGGTTCGGCCAAATGATGGCGTGTACATTCGCCATCATGATGATCCCCAAGAGGCCGCCGATCCAAATGGCCTTGTCACCGGTACCGGCAAGCGAGGGATGCGTCATAAATATCAAGGCAAGCCCTGCCAGAACCGTCACCGTCGCACCATGTCGAAACCAGTTCAATGCTGCGGGCATAAGCTTAGGAATCACGACGTTCTTCGTGGGCCCATCCAAGCTCTTTAAGAACGCAGCGTTGATCAGGTTGAAGAAATACAGCAGCCCGATCCAGGTGATGCCCGCCAGAAAGTGGACCCAGCGGATGGCTATGCCAACCCAGTCGACTTCCCCTGCTCCCATCCCAGCCCAGCCCAGGAGCACCCCTATCAACACCACGGCAAGTGCGAACCCGGCACCCATGGTCTGCATCGGATCTTCAAGAAATTTCATACAATCTCCTCGTTCAGTGCACTGCTGAATCGAATTCTGTACTGTAGCCATCTTCGCTTGTCAAGCGAACCATCCCGCAGGATGGTCAAAAAGGCCGTTCAGCGAGGCCGCAGCGAGGTCCGCGACGCGAAGAATAATGAGCGTCACGTTTGCGGACAGGCGCGAGTCGGTGAGCGCCCAGTGTCTTCAAGGCGAGGCGTAAACCTTTTTTTACGCGCGCGCATCGCCTGGCGGAACAGGTGTTGTCCCAGGCTGTACGTTGAACCTCTGAGCGATGCGAGAACAAAGCTGACGGACTTTTTCAACATCCTGCTATGCCATGAGCCGGTCGACCGCTGCACAGAGTTCCCGTACGGCATCAGCCGAAGCTTGAAGCGCCGCTCGCTCATCAGCTGTGAGTTCATATTCCATCACCTGCTCCGCTCCGCCACGACCGATCTTCACCGGCACGCCAACCACCACATCCTTGAGACCGTATTCGCCGTCGCAGAGGACCGCGCAAGGCAACACCCGCTTCTGGTCTTTGTGAATCGCCTCGACCATGTCTACGGCCGAGGCAGACGGCGCATAAAAGGCACTGCCTGTCTTCAACAAACCTACGATCTCGGCTCCTCCATCGCGCGTCCGCTTCACGATGGCATCCCGTTTTTCTTTCGACATAAGTTCGGTCACCGGCTTACCCTTTACCGTGGTATAGCGAGGCAGCGGCACCATCGTGTCGCCATGTCCTCCCAGTACCATCGCCTGGACGTCAGGCCCCGGTACATTCAATTCTGCGGCGATAAAACTTCGCATTCGAGCAGAATCGAGCACCCCGGCCATGCCGATGATGCTCGATTTCGGCAGACCGCTCACACGACGCGCCACATGAACCATGGCATCCAGTGGATTGGTCACGAGGATCAAAATAATCTTTGGCGAGCGGGCGAGTAATTCGGTTACGACGGATTTGACGATCTTGGCATTGGTCGAGAGCAGCTCGTCCCGACTCATCCCCGGCTTGCGAGGAATGCCGGAAGTGATCACGGCGATCGAAGAACCCGTCGTTTCCTCATAGCCGTTGGTGCCGACCACATGCGTGCTGTAGCCGCAGACCGGTCCGGCCTGAGAAATATCCAGAGCCTTTCCTTGTGGGACCCCTTCTACAATATCGACCAGCACCACATCGTAGGCGTCTTTTTCCGCCAAACGCTGGGCCGTGGTCCCGCCGACGTTTCCCGCCCCGACCACCGTGATCTTCGGTCTTCCCATTGCCCACCTCATTCACTGGTCATGTTCTCCGGCCTTATAGCTGACGGTCTTGAGATGGCTTCACTGCGCGCGTGCACCGAGCACCGCCATTAACTTCACTATTCGATCAATCCTGCGTGCGCAGGGCGCGAGCATAAAAGCATCTCAAGACCGTCAGTGTCCCCCTTCATGCTCTGTCCATCCCGCTACTTTGAAATTGATCGTGCAGACGAAATTCTCCCCGTGATAGAAATTCACTTTGATTTTTTTCTTCCCGTACGTTTTGGCCAGAAATGCTTCCGGGTTGTCGACAAGTTCCTGATAGCCGCCGGGAGGATATTCGCCGAGATCTCGGAAGACGACGATCATCCCCGCTTTCACTTCTTGCAGCACCTTGGCTGAGCAGCGGGGATAGACCTCCCAAAACTTCGCCTCGATCATGTCTTTGGTCGGTTCCGGACGATCTTCGCCGTGCTTCACCGGCTGAGCAAATTTCGCGAGACGTCGAACATACGGGTATTGATGGCCGGTGAACAATTTGTACAGCCACGGCGGCACCGGAGTTTTTCCAGATTCGCCTTGCATCACATCAGTAAATAAGACCTCGTGGCACGCCGCCCCATGACGCGTGACCCGCAGCTATTCGAACGAACGTGTCGTTCCTATTCGTCACTCGTCACTGTTTTACGTCGTCAGCTGTCGGTAGATGCGCGGGAGCTTCATTGGAAGCGCCTCGATTCGATCGATCACGGTGAACTGCACGTCACCGTACATCCGGCGAAGATACGAGTCCGCCTCCCGATCGACCGTCACGCAGAACGGATGAATGCCTCGTCGCCTTCCCTCGCGCAGCGCTACCTTCGTATCCTCCAATGAGTACTCGTCTTTGTATTCACCATCCAGCGGCCGGCCATCGCTCAACAGGATGAGCAATCGGGTTTTCGCTTGGCGCGCCAGCAACTTGGCCGCCGCATGGCGAATCGCCGCCCCATCGCGATTCTGCTGCAGAGGCCGGAGTCCGCCTACACGACGGGCTGTCGAGGCTCCCAATCGCTCATCGAACTCCTTGATCGTGAGAAAATCGACGGACGACCGTCCATGTCCGGAATAGGCGTACAGCGCGTACTGATCGCCGACCGCATCCAGCGCTTCGCAGAGCAGGACAAGGCTTTCCTTCTCGATGTCGATCACTCGACGGCCGCCTTCGATCTGCCGACTCGTCGAACCGCTCACGTCGATCAAAAACGCGACGGCGACATCGCGGTCTTTCTTCTCCCGTCTGACATACACATGATCTCCACCTTCCACGCCTGCCAGGAGTTCGGCCGCCCGGCGCACAACGGCGTCGAGATCGACATCTTCTCCCTCGGTTTGTCCCGGCACTCGCCGAAAAGCCGGAGGGTGCAGATTTTCGAAGAACCGCCTCAGCGACCTGATCACGCTTCGATACTTCGTCAGCGTGGCAGAGACGAACTCGTCCGACCCGGCTTCGGCCGACCGTTCAACCACTCGGCACCACTGCATGCGATAGTCCTGGATCGCATGGTCCCATTCTGGATAATGGATCGAGTGCTCACCCTTCGGTGCCGTCTCGGCCGCCGGTCGCTGGTCTACGTCGAGCGCCAGCAACTCTTCGACAACCGAAGGCAGCGATCGCCCGCCGCCGAGGGCGTCTCCGGAGGCCGATTCTTGTACGCTATGACTGCCGCCTGCCGTTCGCTCCTGAGAGCCGCCATCCGGACTCGCCATCCCCCCCGATTGCGGTTGCTGTGCAGCAGCCTTCTGCTGATCGCGCGTGATGAATTCTGGATTCATAGCGCCGCGATAAATCCAATTGGTCACCTGACGGTAGCCGTCACCGCTCTGCTCGGATGCCGCCGGCCCCCCGGGGGACTGCGCCTGGGTTTGATCTCTCTGGATCATCTCTGCCTGCGGGACGAGTAGTTCTTCCATGCGAACATACAGGGCATGGGCTAGACGAACCGTCTCTTCGGCCGTCGTCCTGGAAGAGAAGATCGGCTGGCATAGCTGCCAGAGAAGAGATACCTCGTCTTTTAGGGCATGAGGAACCGCCGAGGTCTCCGATTCACCGGTCGAAAGCCGGAGGAGGCAATCGACAATGAGTTCCTTCGCCGTCAGTCCATGCGCCGGATCGCGCGGCGTGACGGCCTCGCCGGCCAAACGTGCCAGATCGCGCCGCAATCCCGGATACTCTTCCTGAAGCAAGAACTCGACACGCGCATCCTCCAAGACCGTCCAGAGATCTTGTATCAGTCTCGGATGCGGATACAGGCGGAATAACGATACTAACGAGTCCGGCATCGGATGATTCGTGCGGCCATACCGCCGCCTCACGGCTTCAATCAGGTCCGCAAGACCTTCGAGCGTGAATTGGTATGTTCCAAACTCCAAATGACCTGCTTCATGAGCCGCCATGACGAGATATAAGCGTTCATTTTCATCCGCCGTCGGATAGCGGCGCAGCATCGCCGGCAGAAAGATCGTCCGTCCATCCGCGCTCACGGTGGCGCGAGCATTCGAATCGATCATGGAATCGGGAAGCGCCGCAATGGCCACCTCTGTTCCGCACAGCCCCTCGACAAAGAGCTTTACCCTCCGGGCGACCTTTCGGAGCGGCACGCCACTCATCGCTTGTTCGACCGATGCCAGCGCCTTCTGCGATTCCACCGCGAAATAGGCACGGGCCCCTTCGGAACTATAGGCCAGCACTTCCATTCCGGCTTTGAACCAGTCCTCAAACCGGAAACCCGCCTGCGGCATGGGACCGATCAGGCCGATTACGTCGGGGCAACGTCGTAGATAAGACAGCGTCGCCTCGGCGTCCCGTTCCGCGAGCAGCAACCCGTACTGTAAGACTTTCATCTGCCAATCGGCTGACGGCAGTCTACGCATGAGACCCGGTGATTCCGCCAGCCAGGCAATGCCGGCCTCCGTTGATCGGTCGGCCAGCAGCGCCCCCAAGGCCACAACCTTCGACCGAACCGGTGGACATTCGATATCACCTAAGATCGCAGGGCTCGTCCGGAGAAACTCCATCGTCGCAAGATAATCGGGCCTCCCTAAACTATTCGGCGAGATCAACTTCATGCCGAAGGAGAGCCAGGGTCGGATTTCGTCCAACGGGAGCACAGGGACCAGCGTCGGAATCCGGCGGATATACTCCAGTCCGACTATGACATCGATCTGGGTGAATTCGATGCCGATCTCCAGCCAGGGTTTCATGTGCTGCGGCTTTAAGACCGAGAGCATTTGCGGAGCACTTCGCAGAAATTCTGTGGTGATATTGGCGCCCAGTTCGGCCAATTCCAGACCGATCGCGAGAACGGCTGCCCGCCCCTCCGGCTCCTCAATCAAACCCAAGATCAACGGGGTCTCTTTGAAATATTTCAGCGCCGTCGCGCCGGAGGACTCCGCCAACGCCACACCCAGGTCGAGCCAGGGACTGACCACCGACAGGCTTGTGCGTCGATCCAATTCAGGGAGGGCTTCGATCGCTGCGCGGGCGGCCTTCGCAGACACCTCCGACAACTCCCCCAGCAAGGTCAAGACAGCCACAGCCTCTCCTCGGACTTCGACAAGCTTCCCAACTAGCTGCGAAGCGATGGCCTCCCCTAGCTCAGCAGCAAGACGGTTGGTCAATTGCTCTCGAGGATCTTCAAATGGCGGTTCCATATTGTCGAGACCTTGAGCGAAGTGAGAACGAAGCTAGCAGCTCGTTTCCTGGACTGTGGCAAAGGCCCGGATTGTAAAGGAGGCCCTGGCGCTTGTAAACTACGTGCGACGCGCAACTGCGAGGTTACCCTTGCCTCTTATCAGTGCCTCTGGCCTGACCCCGACTTGGAATCAACATGGACGAGCCCAACCAAAAGAGCCTCGACAAGATGTGGAAATTTGTAAAGGGGTTTGCCGAGAAGAGCGGCACGACCATGCACCCCAATTCTGCCGTGACCGAAGCAGTCGTCAAGGGTCTGGCCATGCACGTCGATGAGCTCGGCAAGCCGCTCTGTCCTTGTAACTTTTACAAAGACAAGCCGGCGGAAGCGAAGCTCCGCCGCTGGATCTGCGCCTGCGACGAAATGCAGATCTACAAGTACTGCCACTGCCTGCTGTTCGTTCGGGAAGACGGGATGCCGATTACGGAATACTTACCGGAAGGCCATGAAGGACGGGAATGCTACGGCGTGATCACCGATCCGACTCCCGACAAAGGGCGGGCGCTGCGACACAAAGCCGCGCAATTTTCACCCACACCAACGGGAGAAAAGTCTTGAGGGTGGCATGGCGGCCACACCACTTGTGCCGAAGCTTCGGGCACCGTACAACTGTCCTTTCTATCGGCTCGGATGGAAGAGATGGGCACGGAGGCTTTCGGCATGGCGTCATATGCAGTGGCAAGCCAAACCAGGTGCCGCGGCGCCGTTCTTCTAATCCGATAAGGCGCCCGGCCAAAAGCGAAACGACCAATTGCTGTCTCGCTCCATCGCATCATGACGAAACCGAAGCTGCCCGCTCTTCGCCAGCCGAGCATTCCTTCCCTATTCCCACCCAGTAACTTCATAGCCCTTTTCGATCAAACAATGCACCACTGCATCCGCATAGGGCGGGTCCGGTTCAAGCGGCCGATAGGCGCCGCCCAAAGACCCGATGATCACTCCGAGCACACCTCCGACGCCGGCGCCGATGGCAATGCCGGTCGGGCCGCCGGCGATCCCGCTGGAGGCGCCGATCGCTGCGCCGCCGACCAGTCCAATGCCGGCGCCGGCTGCGACGTTTCCGCTACGATTCGTGCCGGGCTGTAATCCGGCTGCTTCAGCTTTTTGCTGACAAGCCGCCACATCCAACTTTGCGGCTTCGCGTCCCTGAAGTTGAAACTTCGCAGTTGACCGCAACATGGGCGCCGGTCCCGCACAGGCTACTAGAGAGAGCACGAGCCCAAGCAGAGTTATACTCTGCAACCTTTTCTCTCTCTTCCCTTTTACCGGCATGGCACCCTCTTCATGCAAGATGGTAGGGTTGGCTCGTTGCGCGCAGCCTTCTCACCCGCACCTCGAGCGCGCCGAGACGCGCTCCGACCTCAGGCGAACACCGC
>Ga0114129_10014717_pt1 | contig 11145 bp, 5 predicted proteins | sample RhiMetdeltSRZDD1_FD_80071 | JGI IMG/M metagenome (GOLD analysis project Ga0114129, IMG submission 80071) | Populus rhizosphere microbial communities from Tennessee, USA - Rhizosphere MetaG P. deltoides SRZDD1 (version 2) (version 2) | ecosystem: Host-associated > Plants > Roots > Rhizosphere >... | reverse complement strand
GCAGCAGACACAGAGCTGTCCCAAACAGATGTCTCATTCCAGCGCCTCCATGTGTACACGCGAGCGGTGCCCACAGCTTACGCCTTTCGGCCTCCATGGTGTGTAACGTCGGTATCCTCCGACCATCACATGACCAGGGAAGCGGACAAAAAAAGAGGGCAGGAAGGTTGCCCTCCCTGCCCTGTGACCCTTCTTCCTCGACCTATCTAACCCACCTGACCTACCCGACGTGACCTAGAGGCCTACCCGACCTATTTCAGAAGGTGAACCTGAGCCCAAGCTGGCCGACACGCTGTTCCGGACGACGGAAGTCGCCGGAGAAGCTGGTTGGCTGCAGGAGCGTCGCATCGGCAGCTCCGGTCGACGGCACGATGACGCGCGTCCGGAAGCCGCTCGGGTTGACCGTGTTGAACAGGTTGAACACCTCGCCGATCGCTTCGACATGGGCGCGGCCGCCGAGGTTGAACACCTTCGCCACGCGGATGTTCATCTGCTGCTGCGGCATGCCGCGGCCGCAGTTCACCGTCGTGCAGGTGCCGAGCTGCTTGAACGTCGTCCTGCCGGTGCTGGTGTCGAACGTGTCGACGGCGTAGGCCGTCGTCGGGATCTCAGTTGCATCACCGTCGAGGTTGAGATCGCGGCCGTCGACGAGCGCGACCGGCAGTGCCGACCGCCACAGATACACCGGCGCCACGCGGATACCGCCCGGCAGCAGCACGGAGGCCGAGACGTTGAACCGGTGCCGCGCGTCCGTATCCGTCGTCGGGCCGAACTGCACGGGGGCGTCGAACGGATTGTTCGGATCCTGGATGTTCGGCGAATTGAGCTGATCGACGGCTGTCCCGATGTTGCTCAGCGCCCGCGCCAGCACGTAGCCGACCGTGAAATCGAGGCCGTGCGACATGCGGCGCCGCAGGCTGAGAATCATCGCGTCGTATTCGCTCTTGCCGACGCTGACCGCAGGACGGTTCGAATTCGCGTTCGGATTCAGGTTCGTGCCGATCGCGGCCGAGATGCGGCGCGGGTTGGAGAGGCTCCCAGGCGTCCGCTGGTTGACGCGCGGACGCGTGTTGAGATCCCGTCCGAGCGAATAAACGAAGTCGGCGCTGACCACGGTGTCCGGCGTCAGCTCGTGCGACCAGCCGGCGTTGGTCTGGATCTGATACGGCATCTGGAGGAGAGGATCCACCCACTGGCCAAACGGCGGCGTGCCGACCGACTGGTTCTGGCTCGCGATCGTGGAGAGAGGATCGCCCACTCTGAAGAGCGTGCCATCCGCCTTTCTGATGCCGTTGGTCACGGGCCCCACGTTGAAAACCTGGCCGAACACGGTGCCGCTGGCGTCAGCCGCCGCGAAGAGCACGTTCGAGTTCGTGTAGCCGAAGTCGGTGTAGATCCCCCATCCGCCGCGAACGATGTCCTTGCCGTTGCCGCGCACGTCCAACACGGCGCCGATGCGGGGCTGATAGTTGTTCCTGTCGTTCTGCGGGTCTTTCGCGAAGTGGTTCATGATCTCGGCCACTGGTCCCGGCAGGGAATTGAACTTGCCGGCGATCGCCGCATTCTTCACGAGCACGTAGTTCGGGTTCTTCGACTGATCGAGGTCGCTGATGCCCGTGACGATATCCCACCGCAGGCCGACGTTCACGGTCAGCCGATCCGACACGCGCCAGTCGTCCTGGAAGTACGTGGCGAACTGTTTGGTCGGGACGTTCGCCGCCGCGTCGCCGTCGCTGATCGTGACGGCGCTGATCGGTCCAGCGAGCTCGTTCGTCACGTGCGTATAGAACGTCGCGCCTTTGCCGGTGTTGAACGTGATGTAGAGATGCGGCTCGTTGATGAAGTTCGCACCCACCTTGAAGTCGTGCCCGAGGCCGCCGTGGCCGGTGACGTGCCACGAGAAGTCGTCGCGGAATTGATACTTCTTCTGCTCGGTCGTCTGCGGCGTGTTCTGATTGGCCCCGATCGTGACGCCAATCGGGAAGCTTTGGTTCGCCTCGGAGCTCCGCGAGGCGATGAAGTTCCGGAAGTCGGCGTACTGGAAGATGAACTCGTTCAGCTTCGAGCCGCTGAGTACCCAGTTGTGGTTCAGGTTGATCGAGTTGAACTTGTTCGTGCTGTCGCCCCAGTTGTCGAACGTGCTGTTGCGGGCGGCGCCGTACGGCTGCGAGTTATTGTTGAACCCGTAGCGCACTGACATGTACTGGGCGGGGCTCAAATTCGTCGTGACCTTTGCCGTGACGAGGTTCTCGCGATATGGAACGGCGAACGTCCCGTTCTTGTCGGGGAACAGACCGGAGGTATCGACGACCTGCGTCGTGTCCTGCTGCGTCCGCTCGATCGCCGCGAAGAAGTGCGACTTGTCCTTTTCGATTGGGCCGCCGAAGCTGCCGCCGAATTGGTTGCGCCGGTAATCGCCCTTGGTCGCTGATTGCGACGTCCCCACCACGGCCAGCTTCTCTGTCTCGCTCAGCGAGTTCATGCTCTTGTCGCGGAAGAACTCGAAGAAGCTGCCCTGCGGGCTGTTGGTACCGCTCTTGGTGACGACGTTCAGCACGCCGCCGTTGCTGCGGCCGTACTCCGCCTTGAACCGCTGCGTCTGAAAATTGAATTCCTGAATCGCTTCGAGCGGAAACTGCTGCAGCAGGCCGCCGACGGTGTCGTCGTTGTTGTCGCCGCCGTCGATCTGGTAGTTGATGTTGCGGCCGTTGCCCCCATTGATCTGCGGCGAGTACTGCGTGCTCTTGGTGGGGTCGGTATGGAACGCCAACCCGACGCCTGGGATGGTTGCCGCCAGGTTTGCGAATTGCCGCCCGTTGAGGGGAATCGTTTCTATCCGCTTCGGATCGACGATGCCACCGACACCAGACGCCGTCGTCTGAATCAGCGGCGTGGCACCGGTCACGTTCACCGTCTCGGCAAGGGCGGCAACCTTCATCGAAAAGTCGATCGCCGTGATCTGCGCGACGTTCACCTCGACATCCTTCTTGGATACCGTCGCGAAGCCCTGCAGTTCGGCGTTGACCTCGTAGATGCCAACCGGTAAGGCTCCGATTCGATATAGGCCCTCGGCGTCGCTGATCTCAGTCCGCGTGAACCCGGTGGCCAGCTGTTTGGCGGTCACGGTTGCGCCTGGAACGGCAGCGCCCTGCTGATCGACGATTCGACCGGTGATCCCGCCGGTGGTCTGCTGCGCGAACGCCGACGCGCAGGCGAGCAGCACGAAGACCGCTGCCCCGAACAAATGCCTTCTCATTTCCAAAGCCTCCAGTGTGTTGACGATTGATGCCCGATCCTGGACAACGGTGCGTTTCGACCGGTGTCTTCGAGCGGAACACTAAAGCTTACGCCTTTCTCATCTACACGGGAACCCTCTGTCATCTTCTTCGGGTCGTGCGGCGTTGACACGACGTGCCGCCGCGCGCACCGATCCGAAGATTTGGAAATTGTCCGCAAATGGAATTCAGCAAACGGATCGATGCCGCATTACTGCACCGCCTTGAGGAGGCGTTCGACCTCGCGGCGCTGTGGAGCATTCGGCGGAAGCCGCGACAGGAGGTCGCCGGCCGTTTGTGCCGCGTCGGCGCGCCGACCGAGCCTCCCGTACGCGATGGCCAGGTTGAATCGCGCCTCGTGAAGGTTGGGATCCGCGTTCAGCGCAGCCTTCAGCGACTCGATGCCATTGTGCAAATCGCCCTTCGCGACGTGCAGGATGCCGAGGTTCGCGATCAGTACTGGATTTCCCGGCTCGCGCCTCAGGGCTTCGGTCAAGACACGCTCGGCGGCTGCCAAGTCGTTGCGGCGGCCCAGACAGGTCGCCAGTCCGAGGTGTGCGTCTGTCCCAGGCAGTCCGCCACTCATCGCCCTCGTGAATTCCTGCTCGGCGCGCGGGCAATTGCCGGCCTCCAGCAGCGCGAATCCCAGACGGAGATGCGCCTGGCTGTTGCTGGCGTCGACCGCGAGAATCTGCTCGAGCGCGGTCACGAGCGCCGGCCCGGACAATTCGCCCGACGTCACTTGCGCGATCCGCGCGGCGACATCGCGTCGATCCTTCGGATCGGGCCTTGCGGATTGCGGATTACGGATCGCGGATTGTGAGGATGAGATGTACCCGAGGGCCTGGAGTCGCTCCAAGCTGCTGGCGTCGATCGCGCGTTCAGTAGGCAGTTGTGCGGCGGAGTACCGGCTCGCCCGCACGTCCAGGTCGCGGGCGACCGCCGCCTGGGAGTCGATGAGGTTCGTCCGCTCGGCGGCATCGTTGTCCACGTCGAAGAGCTCGGGCTTCGGCGCGGCGATGAACTTCCACCGCCCCGATCGGATGCTCCGAAACGGCGCCCAGCCGAATTCCATCAGCGGCGCAAACGACTCGGCGTAGATTTCACGGCGCGGCAGCGGGTTGTCGGCGAGAGCCGGCGACAGATCGATGCCGTCCACATTCAGCATCGTGAAGCCGAGCAAATGCATGGCTGTTGGAGCCAGGTCCGCAAGGGTTACTGGATCGCGAATCACGAGGGTCGACGACCGGATGCCGGGGCCGCGCATGACAAGCGGCACGCGCAACGTCGTGTCGTAGACGAAGATGCTGTGGCTGAATTCTCCGTGCTCGCCGAACGCCTCGCCGTGATCGCCGGCGACGATGACAAGCGTGTCTTGGGCGACGGCGTCAATCGCACCGAGAAGCCGCAGCAATTCACGGCTGGCGACGCCGATTTCTTGATCGTATCGGTCGAGGACAGGGCGACCGTCGCCGGCGTCGCCGTACGGCGCGTGAGGCTCGAAGACATGGACCCACAAGAAGAGCCGCGATTCCAAGCTCTGGCGCAGCCAGGCAATTGCCTCGTCCACCACCTGCGAGGCGGGACGTTCGTTCGCCTGTTTTCCATCGGGGCCTCGAGGCAGACGGTCGCTGTAAACGTCGAAGCCGCGGTCGAGGCCAAACTGATGATCGAGCGGGAATGCGCCGACGAACGCGCCGGTTTTGAAGCCATGCGCTTTCAACTCGGTGGCGATCGTCGGCACATCTCGCGAGACGTTCATGCCGTTGTCGCGGGAGCCATGGCCTGGAGGGTATCGGCCGGTCATCACGGTGGCGTGTGACGGGAGGGTGATGGGAGCTGCCGCAAACGCTCGGTCGAACACCGCGCCCGACTGCGCGATCCGATCGACGAAGGCCGCTTGCGACCGCGCGTAGCCGTAGGCGCCGACATGGTCGGCTCTCAGAGTGTCGATCGTGACCAGCAGGAGGTTGCGCGCCGTGGCCTTCACAGCCGGCGCTTTGCTGCACCCAGACATGGCCAACGGAAGGCTCACGGCGAAGTGCAACCAGCGCGAAGGCGGCAGCCATGAGCCGTGACGACGTCTCATCTTGTGGCTCCGAGCGCGCGAAGCAGCCGCGTCGCCGCCTCTTTTTCACGGGGATGAGTGCCTGGCGCGGACAGTACCTGGCGGTAGATTTGCACTGCGCGTGCCTGCGCTCCGCTTTGCTGAAGCGCGATTCCAAGATTCAGCCGGGCCTCCTGGAAATCGGGCGCGGCGGCGACTGCCCGCTCGAACCAGGGCACCGCTTCCGCCGGCCGCTGCGCCTCGACGAGCAGCACGCCGAGTCCATTGGCTGCGTCGGCCGTGCGCGCATCGACGTCGAGCGCGCGGCGATATGCCTGCTCCGCTCCCGCAGCATCCCGCACCGCGCGCCGCGCGTTCCCGAGGTTGGACCAGTAGGATGCGTTGTTCGGATCGAGGGCTGCGGCCTGCTCGAACTCCTTCACGGCCTCCTGCGGGCGATCGTGATCGATGGCGAGCAAGCCCAGACCGTTGTGCGCGGTGCCGCTCGTTGGCGCGACGACAAGTGCGGCCCGATCCGCCCGCACCGCTTCATCCAGCAATGCGCGAGACGACTGCCCGATCGATTTGCCGGCAGCTTCGCGCGCAGCAACGGCGAGATCGTGAAGGAGCGACGCGTCCGTTGGCCAGCGCTTCGCCGCCTGACGATAGGCGCCGAGGGCGCGCGCCACATCACCCCTCTCCCGAAGCGCACGGGCATACGTCGTCTGAAATACGAAAGCGTCCGGGTCAAGGGCGACGAGCTTCGTCAGCGCCGTCACCGCCGCGTCGGGACGACGAGCGTTGAGCTGCGCGAGTGCGTCCTCGAACTGATTCCACGCCTCGATCTTCGAGGCAGGATTCGGACCGGTGTCGGCCGAGGACGCCTGTGATGAGCTCGCCACGTACCCGAGCGCGCGCAACCGTTCCGCCGCCTCGGCTGAAATTGTGCGCGCACTCGCCGGCGTCCCGCGCTGGCGAATCGCATCGACGCGCGCCGCGAGGGCGGCGGTGACTCCCGGCTGCGAAGCCGCGACGTCGCGCTCCTCACGCGGATCGTTCTGCAAGTCATACAGTGCCGTCGCGCCGCCGCCTTTGATGGCCTTCCAGCGTCCATCGGTCAGGGCGTGGAGCGTGCTCCAACCTGCCACGCGCGGGTATTCCGTTTCGCTGTAAAGATCGGGCACCTTGGTGTCGTTTCCCTTCCCGTCCGTCCCGCCGCCCGATAGATCCCGTCCCTTCATCGTGGCAGGCGGCGCCACACCGGCGGCGTGCAGGAGCGTTGGCGCGATGTCGGAGAGACTCACCGGGTCGTCCCGACGCGCAGCCGCTGCTCCGGGCAGAGCGACGATCAGCGGTACGCGCAGCGTCGAGTCGTACAAGAGCATGCCGTGCGTCCGCTCCCCATGCTCGCCCAGCCCTTCGCCATGGTCGCCGGCCACGACGACGAGCGTGCGATTTCGCATCGCGTGCGCGTCGAGCCACTCGAAGACGCGAGCGATCTCGGCGTCCGCGTATCGGATCTCGCCTTCATATCGTTGGTCGCTGCTGAGCGCTCGTCCTTCCGGGCCCGGTGGGCGAAGGAATTCGCGCGGCGGGTCGTAGGGTGCGTGGGGATCGTAGAGGTGGATCCACATGAAGAAGGGTGCTGGAGTGCTAGGTGCGGTGGTGCCAGGTGCGACGGTGCCCGGTGCGACGCCTCGATCGAGCCAGGCGAGTGCCCGATCGACGACTGCCGACGCTGGACGTTCGGCTTCGAGGCGCTCCGTGGCGTTCGGGTCGCGAGGGATCTGATCATCGTAGGTGTCGAATCCAGTGGCGAGACCGAATCGTCGATCGAGGACGAATGCGCCGACGAACGCGGCCGTCCGGTACCCCACACCTTTTAGCAGTCGAGCCGTGGTCTGATGCGTTTCGCTCAGCACGTCGATGCCGTTCTCGCGCACGCCGTGTTCGGGCGGCAGAAGTCCGGTGAGGATCGTTGCATGAGACGGCAGAGTAAGCGGAACAGCCGTACGGGCGGCTGTGAACTGGAGGCTGGACCGGGCGAGACGATCCAGCCCGGGTGCGACGCCGATGCCGAGCCGATCGGCACGAAACGTGTCGATCGTGACGAGCAGGATGTTGAGCCGAGCGCGGGGCGCAGCGTTTTCACCTGAGCGACTGCACGCCGTGACGCCGAAGGCGATCAGCGTCGCGGCGGCGAGCATTTTCCGCATTCACGCGATTCTACACAGCCCGTAGGGCGGGGGGCGCGTAGGTCGGGTGCGTCAGGTAGGTCGGGTGGGTTAGGTACGTGAGGTGGGGCAGACCATGCCACGATGTTTAACGCGGCGCGAGCGTGTCTCGAAGCGCCTCGAACAGCACCTGCGCGGCTTCGCGGACGCTGTCGAGCGGCATGCGCTCAGCGTCGCCATGCATTGATGCCACGGCATCAGCCGACAGAGTCGCTGGGAAGATGCCGAAGCTTTTCACTCCTTTCGGGCGAAAGGCGTTGGAGTCCGTGCCGTAGGGAATCAGAATCGGCGTGACGATCGCGTCGCTGTGCCGGCGCTTGATCGCGGCTTCGAGGTTTCGAAAGAGCGGCGCATCCGGCGAGGTGACGACCGGTTCGTCGGATTCGTTGATCAGCTCAATCGCGATCGTCGGGTCGGCAAGCCGCCGTTTGACTTCGGCGATCCACTGGTCCCTGGTCGTGCCGGGCAGCACGCGGCAGTCGAGTCCGGCTTCCGCCACTGACGGGATGACATTCACCTTCGGCGGATCGCCGACGCCGGAACGGAGCCAGGTGAGGGCGATGGTCGATCGTTGAATGGCGTTCGTGAACTTGTTCTGCGCGAACGTGCCGACTTTCGCCCGCATCATCTCGAGCATGGACGGCTCGCGACTCTGAGCGGGCCTCGCGCCGTTCGACTCTCCGAGCAGCCTCCCGAGCGCCCGGACGAGGCGATCGTTCGGATTCTGATCCGTCGGCTGGCTGCCATGTCCGGCGATGCCCTCCGCCCGGAGCTTCAGCCACACGATCCTCTTTTCCGCGACGGAGATGCCGTAGACCAGCTTGCCCGGGGCGAAGAGGTCGCGGCTGCCAAAGCCGCCTTCGTCGATCACGTATTCCGGATCGAGCTCGGCGTAGTGGTTACCGATCATCCAGCGGGCGCCGCCCGCCCCGCCTATCTCTTCGTCCGGGTTCGCGAGCAGGATGACGTCGCGCGACAGAGGGACATGCTCGCGCTTCAGCCGCAGAAAGGCGATCAGTTGCGCGACGCCCTGACCCTTCATGTCCATCGCGCCGCGCGCCCACATCTCGTTGTCCTTGATCGTGGGCACGAACGGATCCGTCTTCCACTGGGTCCTGTCGGCCGGCACTACGTCCATGTGATGCATCAGGATGATTGCTTTCCCGGCCGGCGCGGTGGTCGCTTTCAACCGCGCATAGACGATCGCTTTGCCGGGCGCGGACTCGTATCGTGTGATGGGGATCCCCTCGCGATCCAAAACCGACGCGAGGAAGTCGGCCGCCTTGCGCGTGTCGCCCGGCGGGTTGGAGGTGTCGATCCGCACGTACTCGCTCAATAATCGAGCCGCCTCGTCCTGGGCTTCTCCACGGCGCTGACCGGACACAATGGACACCAAGGACACAAAGGTCAAGACGTACACATATTTCCTTTGTGTCCTTCGTGTCCTTCGTGTTGATTCAACGGTCATGGTGCCTCGAACACACCCGTCTCGCGATTCTTCCTCACCCTATCCCATTCGAAGCAGCGCCCGTTCATCGCGATGTACACGCCTGGAGGCAATGCTTGGACGAACGACAACGCGCTTCCGAGATTGAAGAGTCCGTCGGAGCTGCCGAACGCGTAGGGAATCATCGCGCCGGTGAGCACGATGGTCTTGGCCGGGATCGAGGCAAGCGCTCGCGCCGTCTCCACCATCGTGTCGGTGCCGTGCGTGATGAGAATCCGTGCTTCATCAGCTTCGCGGCACCCTCTGACGATCCGCTCGCGATCCGCGTCGCTCATGTCCAGGCTGTCGATCATCATCAGCGTTCGAATCGACACGTCGACCCGGCATCGGCCGAGACGCAGCATTTCGGGCACGTGCGTGTCCTTGAATGCCAGTGCGCCGGTGAGCTCGTTGTACTCCTTGTCGAACGTGCCGCCGGTGACGAAAATGCGAATCACGGTTGATCGGCCACGAAATCACGGAAGCCGAAACGCGGCAATTTTACTGGTCCGTTGGTGTCTTTGCCGGCGCATCGCCGATCGCTGACAGGTACAACGCATTGAACAGCATGGGGAACGTCGCGTGTGTCTGCGCGCGGTGCTGCGGCCGCAGCCCGAACAAGACGACTTTCCCGGGATTCATGTCGATTGAGATCACGGCCGCGCGGCCGGCCATCAGATCCTCACCCTTCAGCCAGCCCGATGCGATCACGTTCATGTTCGGATAGCGCGCGACGACGCTGGTCCGCTGCGAGTTGAAGCCTTCGGTGAGCTGGAAAAACGGGCTGTTGATGTAGAAGCCGTACGTCGACGCAGCCACGCCGTACGCGATCGGATGTTCCGCGTCCACCTCGAGCTTCAAGATGGCGCCCGGCGCGAAATGCTGATCGCGGCTCAGCCCTTTCTTGAGGTTCTTCACCGGAATCGGCAGCTTCTCAATCGCCAGATCGCACGCGTTTCCCATCGTGACCAGCGTGCCGCCATCGGCGACGAATTTCTTCAGGCTGTTGACGCCGGCGTCGCCAATCCCGCCGCGGTACTCCGGCCGGATCGCCGGCGCGTCGAAGCCGTCGACGATCGCCCGAGCGTCCTGGTCTGCGATGATGATCGCGTCGAACTTCTGCCGCAGCTTGCCGGCGCGCATGTCGGCGTTGTGAATCGACGTCAGATTGAACTCGTACCGCTCCAGCACCCAGCGCGTCCACCCTTCATCCATGTTGCCGCCGGTCCAGGGCTGGTACATCGCCACCCTCGGCGTGTGAAACGCCACGGCTTCACTTCTGACTTCTGACTTCGCATTTCGAACTTCCGAAGCTTTGACGTTCAGCCCGAGCTCTCGTGCAACCCCTTCGACCCGCCCGCGGGAGACATTCGTGGCTACGACATGCGAGGGAGCGTCAAAGCTGAGGTGAGCGCCATCCTTCAGCAGCCTGTTGATCGCGATCGCCGTGTCCGGCCCTTTGTAGTCGAACGTGAAGCGGTTGCCGTTGCCGGCGACGTCGCCCGCGATCTTCGAGCGCGCGTCCGCTTTCGTCATCTTCACGTTCGGCAACGGGTTCTTGATGAACACCGTGTCTACGCCGAGCAGCATGCCGAGCGACCAGGCGGTGACGTCGTACGGTGGCTCCGGCGGCGCGTTCGGCGCCCGTCGTACCTCCGGATAGGTCTGCTTCTCGAGCATGTCCTTCGCGTAGCGCGCGAACACCTGCGTCATCGGAATGACGAACGTCCCGGCGCCATACGTCGTGCCATCGGCCTCGAACGACGCATCCGCGCGGTAGATCTCCACACCGCCCATCTGCAGCGTGTCGACCAGATGCACGGCCTCGCGCGGGTCCTGCTGATGCTCGACCGGCACCAGAATCGCGGCCGGTGATCCCTTCTTGCCGTCCTCGATCGTCTGCCGATTCACTTCATAGATCTGCCGCAGCAGTGTCTCGCGACGATCCGCCCCCGTTTCGAGCAGCGCCATCGTCGCAATCAGCTCGTAGTCCACGATGTCCCGCAGGGTCCAGCGGCCGCCCATCCAGGGCCGCGGATACTCCGTGCGCGCGTTGATGTCGGTCGGCGGCGGCAGCGGTGCGTCGCTGAACTGCTGTCCGCG
>Ga0114129_10014715_pt1 | contig 11145 bp, 9 predicted proteins | sample RhiMetdeltSRZDD1_FD_80071 | JGI IMG/M metagenome (GOLD analysis project Ga0114129, IMG submission 80071) | Populus rhizosphere microbial communities from Tennessee, USA - Rhizosphere MetaG P. deltoides SRZDD1 (version 2) (version 2) | ecosystem: Host-associated > Plants > Roots > Rhizosphere >... | reverse complement strand
TCGTGGTGATGAGCGTCCTGTTCCCGCTGGCGCTCCTCACGCACGCGCGCCGGCGGCTCACAGCGGTCGGCCTCGTCATCACCGCCACCGTCGCGCTGCTCGCGTGGATGCCGGACGCCGGCGCGTTGTGGAGCCGACTGCACGGGGCGAGACGCGCGGCGATTCTGTTCGGCGAAGACGGGTCGGGCACGTTCGTGCTGAAAAGCGAGCGCGGCACGTTTCGGCGCCGCGTGACCGTGTTCGCCAACGGCGCGGCGCACAGTTGGATTCCGTACGGCGGCATTCACACCGTGCTCGGCGCGCTGCCCGCGATGCTGCATCCACATCCGCGCAACGTCGCCGTCATCGGACTCGGATCCGGCGACACGCTGTTCGCGATCGCGGGCCGGAAGGAGATCGAACGCATCACCTGCATCGAGATCGTCAAGCCGCAGCTCCCGACGCTCGCGCGGTTGCAGCGCGACGACCCGTACCCGGGTCTGCAGGCGATCCTCGGCGATCCGCGCATCGAGCAGGTGTACGGCGACGGACGCCTTCACCTGATGCGCTCGGCGCGCGCCTACGACCTCATCGAAGCCGACGCGCTGTGGCCCACGAGCGCGTACGCCGGCAACCTCTATTCACAGGGATACTTCACGCTGCTCCGCGATCGGCTGGAGCCACGCGGTCTGGCGGTGACCTGGGCGCCGACCGTCCGCGTCCGCAACACCTTCGTCACCGTCTTTCCCCACGTGCTCGACTACGGCGACATCATCATCGGAAGCAGGGACGCGATCGTCGTCGACGTGGCGGCGATGCGAGCGAGAGTGAGCGATCCCGACGCACGGAGACGCTACGCAGAATCCGGCGTCGACATTCTCGCGCTGCTGTCGCCGTATCTCGATCGCCAGCCGCGCGTTTTCGGGCCGGCGGACGATCGATCGCGACTAGTGGATGTGAACACGGATTTGTTTCCGAGGGACGAGTTCGGGGTGCCACGGCGCGTGGAGAAATAGTCGAGACACGAAGAAAAGCTGGCCACGAAGGCACGAAGACACGAAGAAGAACGCTTTGTACAAAACGTTCTTCGTGCCTTCGTGTCTTCGTGGCCGGCTTTTTGGGGGCGATCTCGACCGATGCGCGATGGGTTTACTGTCGGGTGCTCGTCCTCGACGGAAGCTCTTTGATCCGGATATTCCGGAAGAACACCTCGTCCCCGTGGTCCTGCAGCAGGATGTGTCCGCGCAGCTTCGTGCCCCAGCCCGGTTCATCCTTGAACTTGCTCTTCGCTTTCGCGGCCATCAGCGCCGGGCTTCCGAGGTCGTATTCCACGACCTTGACGCCGTTCAGCCAATGCTCGACGTGCACGCCGTTGACGACGATGCGTCCGGAGTTGATTTCACCCGCGGGCTTGATCGGCTTGTTCGCCGGCGCCGCGATCGCGTCATAGAGCGCTGCCGTCTGGCGAGTCGGGCCCACCAGGGCATCCGGATGCCGCGCATCGTCGATGATCTGATACTCGTGCGCGATCGGGCCGCTGCGATCCTCGGTCACCAGATACTTCACGCCGCTGTTGGCACCGGGCGCGACCTTCCACTCGAACTGCAGATCGAAGTTGTCGAACGTGTCGACCGTGATGATGTCGCCGCCGCCCGCTCCCGCCTCACCGCCGGTCGCCTTGTGCTTCAGCCACCCGTTCTCGATCGCCCAACCGCGGTCGGGAAACGCCGCCTTCTTGAATCCGCGCCATCCTGCCGTCGTCTTGCCGTCGAAGAGCGAGCGCCCCTGAGGTGAAGACTGCGCCGCGAGTGCGACGCCCGCTGCGATTGAAATCAGGAAGACGAGCAGTTTGCTTTTCATCAGACGCGCTCCTTGGGCGCTCAATAATACTGCTTGACGTAAGAGTATGCGCGGTCGAACAGTTCCTGGTCCGTGTGGAGCTTGTACTTCAGCAGCGTCTTCCGCAGTTCGCGCTGCACGAGACGCTCGCCCTGACTCGTGTCCTGCCAATCCGGAAACCTGACGGTCTTCATATGGATCGTCAGCAGCTTCGGAAGGCTCGACGCGCTCGTTGACGTTCTGCGCGAAGGCGTCGAAAGGCATGCGCGTCCAGGCGGTACGGTCGAAGAGCGGCAGCGACGCCCAATCAGGATTGACGCGCAGCTTCGCGAGGGCATCGGCGATTTCCACGCGATTCGACTCAGCCGTGGGATCTGACGATTTCACCGCTTCCTCTGACCATTACCTGACGATTCGCGCGGCACCGGCGATGGAACCGCGGCGCGTGGTCTCAGCGAACCGCGCGAGTCCGTTTCTTCGACTTCGTGCGAGCGAGCCGCGCCGAACGCCTCGGCCTCACGGTCTTGGTCACCCGCTCGCGTGCATTTTGCAACTCATCGCCGGCAATTGGAGGAACGTCCGGCACGCGATCGAGCACGCGATCGATCAGCCTCCGGTCCGCGCGTCGGGCCCGGGCTTCGAGGTATTCCACCGTCAGCAGCGCGGCCGCCTTTTCTGCAACCGCCGTCGCGATCAATTGATTGATTGACACGTCGTCGCGCTTCGCGAGCTCGCGCAACTTGCTGTGCAACGAATCCGGGAGACGCAGGCTCAGATTGCTCATGTCTTTTCCATCCGCTGCAGGAACGCGGCCGGCGTCATGACGGCGACGCCGAAGCGCTGCGCGCCTGCGAAATCACGCACGTTGAACGTCACGATGGCGTCGCAGCCCGCCGCGACGGCCAGTTCCAGAACGAACTCGTCCCGGGGATCGGTCAGCGTCGGACGCCACAAAAAGTGAATGTCGTGCCGCTTTCCGACTTCGCAGAGATAGTCGACCAGACCGACGACCTCGGAGTGCGCGAGACCCAACTCGCCGGCGTGTCGGACCAGTACGGCCTCGTACTCCAACGCCAGCGGCACGGAGATGGCGACCGTAAATCGTCGGGCACGCAGGCGGCGCAGCAGCTCGAACGAAGCGCCCTGGCGCGACCGCAGTGCCGCAACGAGGACGCTGCTGTCGAGGACAGCGAGCACCGGTCGATGGTATCAGATGTGATACTACGCTACTTTGAAAGCGGTAGTTCTGCGGGAACACCGCGTATTCTTCGTCGCCGGCCGCATCCGCCAACGCGGCTTGATACTCTTCGTCGTGAACGTCGGAGATACGCTTGAAGAATAGAAGCGGGAAAACGTAAGTCTTGAAATCCGCCGCGTCGACGGGTCCGCGAAGAATATTCGCCGCTTCCCAGAGATGACTTTCGAGCGCTGAGTGATTGAAGTCCGGCACGGTCGAGATTTCTCGAACGGCGGGATTGTACTCGACGGACCGAATTTACTCGCGCCGGATCGCCACGATCGGATCGACGGCCGTCGCGCACAACCGATACGATCTGCCCATGGCTGTAGAAATGGTCACCGTTGATGAAGCCGGCCGCACGCTCGGGGTGTCGCGTTCGACCATCTGGCGGTTGATTCAGCGCGGCGATCTGCCCAGCATCCGTCGAAGGGGTCGCAGGCTCGTCCCGGCTGCCGCGCTGCATGTTCGGGCGCGCCGCAAGCACAGATCGCGCGTGCCACCTTTCTCCCCACACACATCCCATCTTTCGACTCGTCGGCGCCGGCCGCGGCCGCGGCAGACCGCCCGGCGCCCGTGACGAGCCGGGTATTCTCAACGGGCGACGCGCAGCGTTCTCTGAATTCCTGTCACTCGTGGCGCAGCGCCACGAGCGGATCGACGGTGGTCGCGCGGCGGGCGGGGAGCCAGCAGGCGAATGCGGCGACGAGCAGGAGCAGCAGCGGCACGCCGCCGAACACCGAGAGGTAGATCGGTCCGCGGACGAGATGGAGGTTGATGAAGACGACGACGGCCCAGCCGACGATCGCCCCGGCCGAGACGACGCGGAGGCAGTCGCCGACGATCTGCGCGACGACGCGGCGCGCGGTCGCGCCGAGCGCGAGCCGCAGGCCAATCTCGGTCGTGCGCTGCGAGACCGTGTACGCCACGACGGCGTAGATGCCGACGGCCGCGAGCAGCAGCAGCGCCGGTCCGAGCACGACGAACATCCGCGCGGGAATCCGGAGGAGAAACAGATTCTTCTCCACGTGATCGGTGAGCGTCCGGATGTCGTAGACGGGAAGCGTCGGATCCAGGTCGCGGACGATCCGTTCGACTTGCGGTGCGAGGAGCGACTCGGCGCCGACGCGCGTGCGCAGATGCATCTCGCCCCTCCCCGCCGGCCGATCGCGGTACGAGAAGTAAATGACGGGAGTGGTCTGTTCGCCGAACGCGTTGCTCACCGAGTTGCGCACGACGCCCGCGATCACGTACGTCGCGCCGCGGGTCTGCAATCGACGCCCGATCGGCTCGCCGCCGCCGACGAAGCGCCGCACGAATTCCTCGTTGACGATCGCCTGCGGCGGCGCGGCCGCATCGTCGAGATTCACGAAGTCCGATCCGGCGCGCATCGGAATCCCCATCGTCCGGAAGTAGTCGGGCGTGACCGTGTTGGTGAGCGCCTGATCGGGAGCCGTGTCGTCTCCGGCGCTCGCCGCGCGGCCTTCGAGCGTGAACGAGCGGATCGGCAGGCCGTGAATGTCGAGCGGAACGGAGACGGCGATGGCCGCCGATTCGACAGCGGGAAGCGACTGCAGGCGCGCGAGCAGCCGGCGCGTGAAGTCACGAACAGCCGGTCCGTCGATGTTTCGTCCGCTCAGATCGTAAGCGGCGAGCAGCACGCCTTCGCGCGTGAAGCCCGGATCGGTGCCGCGCGTCTCGTTGAAGCTGCGGAAGAAGAGTGCCGCCGCGACGAGGACGACGAGCGCCAGCCCGACCTCGACGGCCATCAGCACGTTTCGCAGAGCGCTCCGGCCGGCCGTCCGCGATCCCGTTCGCAGCGCCGCTTGCGGATCGACGCGGGCCAGCTGCGCCGCCGGCGCCATGCCGAAGAGCAACCCGCAGACGACGGCGAGCAGCGCGGCGAATGCGAGGCTGACGGCGTCCAGCTCGGTTTGAAACCTGACCGGAACCGCCGTGATGATCGGCACGGCGCGCAGCGCGTCGGTGCCCCAGACGGCAATCGGCACGGCGAGACCGGCGCCGAGCAGCGCGAGCATCACGTTCTCGGTCAGCAGCGCGGTCGCCACGCGCCACGGTCCGGCGCCGAGCGCGAGCCGCACACCGATCTCGCGCCGACGCGCGCTCACTCGCGCCAGCATGAGATTGGCCGTGTTCCCGCAGACGGCGAGCAACAGCAGCAACATGATCCCTTGGAGCACGACGAGCGCCTGCCCCAACATTCGCGGCGGACCTCTCAGCGCCTTCCAGAACGGCAGCACTTCGCCCTGCATCTTGTTGTTGGTGTCCGGATACACGCGCGCGAGCTCCCGCATCGCCTGGTCCAGTTCGGCCTGCGCCTGTTCACGCGTCACATGCGGGCCGAGCCTGCCCATGACGGAGTAGCCGCGTAGCCCACGATCCTCGAGCTCGCGCGATCCGGCAAGGAGCGCCGGCGCCATCGTCGCGGGAACCCACAGATCGAAGGACAGGCTGAGCACGGTGCCTTGAAACCGCGGCGGCGCGACGCCGACGACGGTGAGCGGACTCCCGTTGACGCGGATCGTCTTGCCCAGTGCATCGGCCGAACCCGCGAAGCGCGTCTGCCAGTATCCGTGCGAGATGACGACGACCGGTTCGCCGCCGGCGCGCGCGACCTCGTCAGCTCGGAGGAATCGCCCCACCGCCGGGCGCAAACCGAGCGCGGAAAAATAGTTGCCCGACACGAGCTGACCGAACGTCCGCTCCACGCGGCCGATCTCGCCGACGCTGAACGGCACGATGCGGAAGGCGAGTGGATCCGGGAGCAAACGCAGCCGCTCCTTCACGTCGCGGTACTCGAGCCACGACACGCCGGGGTACGAGCCGGTGTCGGTGCGCGGCTCGATGAAATGAAAGCTCGCGGCGCCGGACACGCCGGGCAGCGGCCGCAGCACGACGGCCTGGATCCAGGAAAACACGATCGTGTTCACACCGATGCCGACGCCGAGCGACACGACGACGACGGCGGCCAGCACCGGCATCCGCACGATGGCGCGCCACGCCTGCCGCATTTCGGGCATTAGTGATCTCCGTGCGGCACGATCGAGCGAGGCATCGCGCCAGATCGCGGTCGATGCATGTACATCACGCCCGCCAAGAAGAGAGCGACCACGATCACTAAGATGAGAAAGGTTCGGCTAGTCACGGTTCTTCTCGATCGCGAAAGTCGTGGCGCGGGCCTTTCAGGCTCGCGTGCGGCGGCCTTGAAAGGGCCGCCCTACGAAGATGGACTCGCGGCGCGTCATCATAGCGTGTCGTTTGTACGACGCGAACGTTGAACCGCTGATGAACGCGGCGTTCAGCTGTCGTTCAGGTTCGATTGCGTTATAACGAGGTGATGCGGGTGCTGGTGGTCGAGGACGAAGCGGCGCTGGCGGAACAGCTCGCGAGCTCGTTCGTCGACGCGGGGTACGCCGTCGATCGCGCCGGGGACGGCGAGCGGGCCGACTTCCTCGCGCAGACCGAACATTACGATGCGGTGGTGCTCGATCTCGGCCTGCCGCACGTCGACGGCCTCACGCTGCTGCGGCGCTGGCGCGACGCGGGACTCGCGGTTCCCGTCCTCGTGCTGACGGCGCGTGGAAGCTGGCACGAGAAGGTGCAAGGCATCGACGGCGGCGCCGACGACTACGTCGCGAAGCCCTTTCGCATCGAGGAGGTGCTCGCGCGGCTGCGGGCGCTGATTCGGCGCGCGAGCGGACAGCTGACGCCGCAGCTTCGATGCGGCGCGCTGGCGCTGGACCCGCGCGCCGCGAAGGTGACGGTGAACGGCGTCCCGGTGCGGTTGACGAGCCACGAGTTCCGTGTGTTGTCGTATCTCATGCACCACCGCGGCCGCGTCATCTCACAGAGCGAGCTCACCGAACACATCTACTCGCAGGACGCCGATCGCGATTCGAACACGGTCGAAGTGTTCATCGCGCGGCTCAGACGGAAGCTCGGCGCGTCGTTCATCGAAACGGTGCGCGGCCTCGGCTACCGGATGATCGAGGCCGAGGAGTGAGAACGATCCTCTCCCTGCGCGCGCGCGCCATGCTCGGCGCGGCGCTGTGGAGCGCCGGGCTGTTCGTGGTCGCGGGCGTGTTCGCGACCGCGATGATGCTCCACTACCGGCAGTTCCCGAACGTGCTCCACGCGATGTTCGCGCACGCGGTCCTGTCGACGATCGTCGCGGCGATCTTCATGGTCGCGGGCTTCTGGCACGTGAGGAAGGGACTCGCGGCGCTGCGCGACCTGCGATCGCGGCTCGTCGACGTCCGCGAAGGGCGCGAACGTCAAATCGACGGACGATATCCCGCCGAAGTGGAGCCGCTCGTGAACGATCTCAACGCGCTCCTCGATCACAACGAGCGGGCGGTGAGCCGCGCGGTGGCAAAGGCCGGTGACCTCGCGCACGGGCTGAAGACGCCGCTCGCCGTGCTGACGCACGAAGCCGAGCGCGCGCGAGTCAACGGGCAGCACGATCTCGCGGCGACGATCGGCGAGCAGGTCGATCGGATGCGGCGGCAGATGGACTATCACCTCGCGCAGGCACGCGCCGCCGCGTCAGGCGCGACGCCCGGCGCGCGATGTTCGGTGATCGCGTCAGCGGATGGACTCGCGCGGACCTTGCTCCGTCTTCACGCCGATCGCGGGCTGACGATCGACGTTCACATCGCGCCCGAGCACGCCGTGCGCAGTCATCGCGAGGATCTCGACGAGATGCTCGGCAACCTGCTCGACAACGCCTGCAAGTGGGCGAAGTCGCGCGTCGCCGTCGAATCGTCGGCGAACGGCGCGGGCCTCGTCATCACCGTCGACGACGACGGGCCGGGGCTGGAGGCGTCGATGCGCGAGGCGGTACTGCAGCGCGGCGTCCGAGCAGACGAAGCCGGACCCGGATCGGGACTCGGCCTCGCCATCGTTCGCGATCTCGCAGAGCTGTACGGCGGATCGATCGCATTGAGCCGATCGCCAATCGGAGGACTGCGAGCGCGACTCGAACTCCCCTCAGCCTTCGCTGATCGTTCGGGGGTCTGACGCTGATCGTTCGGGAGGCTTCGCTGATCGTTCGGGAGGCTTCGCTGATCGTTCGGGAGGCTTCGCCGATCGTTCGGGAGGCTTCGCTGATCGTTCGGGAGGCTTCGCTGATCGTTCGGGAGGCTTCGCTGATCGTTCGGGAGGCTTCGCTGATCGTTCGGCGGCGTCGAACGAAGCGCGACAGCCTCCCGAACGAAGCGCGACAGCCTCCCGAACGAAGTGCGACAGTCTCCCGAACGAAGTGCGACAGCCTCCCGAACGAAGTGCGACCGTCTCCCGAACGAAGTGCGACAGCCTCCCGAACGAAGCGCGACAGTCTCCCGAACGAAGTGCGATAGTCTCCAGAACGCGCTGCGAGCTAACCCGCCAGCGCGCGAGCGAACGTCTCCGTGAGCTCCGCGGCCGTCGTACGGTTCAGCGTTTCGTTGACGCCGACGATGAAGGCGCCGTTCTGAGGCGCCGCGAGGATCACGCGCGCGGAGGCGAGCCGCCGCTGGAACGCGGCAGGATCCGATCCGCGGACGCGAAGCTGGAAGAGATTCGTGCCCGACTTCACGCGATCGATCGTGAAGGCGCCGTGCGCGCCCAGCGCGCGAATCCAATCCTCCGACGTGCGCACCGCGCGACTGTAGCGATCGCTGAAGCCTTCGAGATAGTGGCGCGCGACGAGCGCGAACGGCCACACGTGATTGAGCCCGCCGCCGAACATGCGCCGGCCGTGATACATCCCGTCCAGCAGATCGCGCGGCCCCGCGAGGATCGCGCCAGACGCCGCATTGAAGTACTTGTAGAGCGACACGTAGACGGTGTCGAACGGCCGCGCGTAATCCGCGACGTTCTCTCCGGTGTACGCGGCCTGGAGGAAGAGACGCGCGCCGTCGAGGTGCAGGCGGATCCCTTCACGACGCGCGAGCGCGACGATCTTGTTCAGCTCGATCGCGTCGAACCGCTCGCCTTGCTTCCTGCGCACCGGCGACTCGATCGAGATGACGGACACGCGTGAGACCACGCGGCCCGCTTTCGTCTGATCGATCACACGCTGCACATCGTCCGCGGTGAAGGTCGCGCGGCCAGGGGCGAGCGGCATGAGCGTGAGCGCGCTGAGCGTCTGCGCGCAGTCGCCTTCGTCCTGATAGAAGTGGCTGTCCTCCTGCACGATGACGCGGCTCGATCCGCCGGCGAGCGCTCGCACCGCCATGTGATTCGCGAGCGTGCCGGTCGGCATGAAGATCGCGCGCTCCTTCCCGAGCAGACGTGCGAGCTGCTCCTCCAACTGCTCGACGACGCCGCCGAGCGAATAGGAGTCGGGGGCGAAGCCGCTCTCTTCGACAAGACGATTCAGCAGGCCCGTGTACTGCGGCGGCGTCAGGCCAAGGCCGTCACCGCTCAACCTCACGGTCCGATCGTCGGCGATGCTGATCGCGTCAGCGGCATCACCCGCTGCGGCGCCGAACGCCGTGTGAGGCAGGCCGCCAGCGAGTCCGGTCGCGAGGCCACCCAGTTGAAGGAACCGCCGCCTGTTGAAGGACCTCATGAGAGATGTCTCCTTCGTCGGTGGATGCTACGCCAAAACCCAAGCTCCAACACGCGCTCTGTGAGAGTACGCCGCGTTGGCGAGAAGTGACCGATCGACGCCTGAACATAAGGGCGTAGCTGGCGGCTCGCGTACGTGAAGTACCCCACCTGCTGGATCTCGCCGAGCGTTTGTCGGTAGTGATCGAGCAGCGCCGCGGCGACGACATGGCCGGTCCGCGTCGCGCCGGCGCGCGAAGACGCCGAGAGCCACCGCAACCTGGCGGGAAGCGCTTGCGTGGCGGACACCGCCAGCATCGACGAGGTCTCGAACACCGACCGCTGCTGCCGCGCCGATTCGGTCTGGACTTGGCGCCAGAGACGACTGATCATGTCCCAACTCGGCAGACTGGAAGGCTGCAGCTTCCGGACGCCTTCCCGGATCGCGGCCCACTCCGCACGGAGTCCGGCGACGTCGAGCGGCGGCGTATTGATGGTCGACGCCAGCCGCGATGAGGTCCGTTCGAGGCCCTCGAGCATCTGATCGACGCTGGTGAACTGCCGATCCGCCTCGAGGAGACCCTGCGCGGCGAGCGCGCTCGCGATTTCCGGAATCAGGTGACGGCCCATCCCTGACAGATCGGCCAGCGCCGCGAGCACCCAGACCGGCGACGTGCGAAACGCCGCGACGCCGAGCGCTTCGATCGCGCTGCCGGCCGCAGCACGCACCAGGACGTTGCCGGCGAGATTTTCTTCGGCTCCGTACACGCCCTCGACGCCGCCGACTTGCTCGATCAGGAACCGCAGCTTGGCGTCGACGAGGTTCTGATACAACTGACTGTGCCGAACGCCATCGGGAAGCGCGATTTCTCCCGCTTCGCGCGCGATGCCCGCGCCAAGTCCCAACGTCGATCGAACGAGTCGTTCAGGAAACGACAGCAGGTATCGCTTGACGGTCATTGTCTCGACGCTCGGCTAAAGCCTCGCGCTCCATTCTGCGACGCGACGCTCGGCTACAGCCGCGCGGTGGGATGCCCTTTAGCCGAGCGATCGGACGTGCGCGTCAAAGGCTGCCGTGATGATTCGGCCATTGTGTTTCATCTGCACCCAGATTCGATAGCGTCCCGCTTTCGGGAACGCGTAAGGGATCGAGAGGTCGGTGCGCGGTGGGGTGCCCGGCATCACGTGCGCGGCGTGCGCGCGCTGCGGATCGGCCGTTGATTCGCCGGCGAACTTCTGCAGCGCGGCCATCGAGATGCTGCCGGCAGGATGCAGGTGCGCGAACACCGATCCATCTTCGTGCGTGACGGCGACGTGGCCGAGCATGCCCATGTACGGCTCGAGCGGAAGCGGCGCGCCGGATGCGTCCTGCGCGGAAAACGTCAGCACTCGTTCCGCGCGCTCGACGATCGGACCGGCGCCGTGCTGCCAGACGATCGTCGGACCGTCGGCGATCGTGAATCGCGACGTCGCGGCTTCGAGCGCGGCGTCGCCGTCGAACCACGAGTCGTCGGGGTCAGACTTGGAGTCAGACTTCG
>Ga0114129_10014714_pt1 | contig 11146 bp, 6 predicted proteins | sample RhiMetdeltSRZDD1_FD_80071 | JGI IMG/M metagenome (GOLD analysis project Ga0114129, IMG submission 80071) | Populus rhizosphere microbial communities from Tennessee, USA - Rhizosphere MetaG P. deltoides SRZDD1 (version 2) (version 2) | ecosystem: Host-associated > Plants > Roots > Rhizosphere >... | reverse complement strand
TATTTCGTCGATCAGCTCGGCGGCCGCGACGACTGGACGGCGCGCGCCAAGGCCCGCCTCGCCTGGGCGCTGAACATCGCGATGCCGGGCACGCCGATGCTCTTCATGGGATCCGAATGCCACCTGGCCTCCCCGCACGTGTCGTGGGGCTACTGGACGGACGCCATCGATCTGCGCGGCGATCACCGCTTCAACTGGAGCGTGGCCGGCGACAGGCTCGGAATGGAGATGCGGCGCCTCGTCTCTGCCGCCAACGGCGTCCGCTGGCAGAACCCGGCGCTGCGCGCCGACTCGTTGCGCATCGTGCACGAGGACCCGGACAATCAGGTGATCGGCTTCGTGCGCGAGCTGTACGACAACGTCGTGCTCACGATCGTGAACCTCGGCGAGCGCAGCTTCGGGGAGCGCGAGTACGGGGTCCCGACCGGGGGCTATGGCGGCCAGTGGACCCAGATTCTCTGCTCGCAGGACGAGAGCTTCGGCGGATGGCAGGGAGCGGGAAACGCCTTCTACGATCCCTGGACTTCGGACGAGGGGCGGATCTCCATCAACCTGCCAAAATGGTCCGTCGTGATGTTTCGAAGGATGTAATGCGAGAGACGAAGCTGTCATCCGCATCTCAGTTCTGAGGCGGCTTTCATTCCTGGTGCGCTCGCCCATTGGCGGTTTCCCTCGAAAATTGGCCTGTTTGCTCGCGTGGTACGTCGCTTGCCGTCTTCGACCCGCCAATGACCTGGAAGCGATGCGACGGCTGTAACAGGGCGATCGCGGCAAACGCCGAAAACTGCGACTACTGCGGCCACGTCTTCGAGGACAACTTCGACTTTCTGCGCCCGGAAGACAACGAGCAGGAGCCGACGCCCTGGCCAAGCGAGACGGCTGCGGCCCCCGTACGGCCGCCGACCGGGCTGCCGCCGCTCGAACTGAACGACCAGTTCCCATTCGCGCACGTCTTCGACAGCCAGGCGGCATCCGCACCGGCGGCCGCCCCCAAGGCTGAGAAGCCCGACACGGACGCTGCGAGCAGCGGGACGCTTTCGTCGATGTTTCCGTTGAACGACTCGTCGGAGACCGACTACCAGCGCACCAGGGAACGGCTCGACCCCCTGACGCTCGACGAACACGGCGCGATGGATCGCCTGTTCGACACGCCAGCCGCCGAAGTTTCACCGGGGATGGAACACGTGTCGCCGGCGCCTGTTGTCGTCGAGGAGTGGCAGCGCGCGGCAGTTTCAAGTGCTGCCCCGGAGCCATGGGAGCGCGGCCACCACGTAGACCCTGTCGCCGTGGACCCTTCAGACCAGCGCCCTTCTCTGGTTCCTGTCGCGGCCGCGTCTTCCACCCCGGCCGGCAAGCTCGGCACGCGGAAGATAGCGATGATGGGCGGCGCGCTGTTCGCCGCGGCCGGACTGATCTTCACGATCCTGAGCATGCGGGGGGCGGCGTCGCCCGAGCCCGCAGCCGCGAGCGCACCCGCGACGCCGCGCACGCAGGCTCGGCTCCCGAGTCCCGCGTCCGCACGGGCGAAGACGCCCGCCGCGCTGCCGGCAGTGCTCCCGAAGTGGAGCGTCGTCACCGAGGGGCGCTGGATCGGCCTCGATCGCAAGACCGTGGCGTTCGAGCTCCAGGCCGTCAACAAGATTCACATCTGGACGCGCGACGTCACGCCGGTGCTGGTGGTGCGCTGCCAGGGCGGCCACATCGAGCCGTTCGTGTTCACGCAGTCCGCGGCCCGGATGGAGTCTCAGGACGAGGACCACACGGTGCGTGTGGCGTTCGACGACGGTCCGGAAGTGACCGAGCGGTGGCCGGATTCCGTCGACCACGACGCGCTGTTCGCGCGCGATGCGAATGCGTTCACGCAGCAGCTGGCGAGCTCGCACACGCTGAAGTTCGGGTTCACCCCGCACAACGCCGAACCGGCGGTCACCAGGTTCGCGGTCGCCGGGATCAGCGATCTGCTGGCGTCGGCGCCCCGTCAGTGCGGGTGGAAGCGCTGACGCGGTCCGCCTTCGCTTCGCTCCTGCGAGACACGCCGTCGCGCTCGAGCGCGAGGATCGCGGCGCGCCGCGGCGGCAGCCAGCCCGCGTACTCGAACCGCCCCACTTCCCGATAGCCGGGCACCGGCCCGAACGCGACGACGAACGTCCGGTCGGCCGGCTGCTGCCAGTCGGTCCCGTCCACATATCGCGTCAACCCCGCGAACTCGTATCCGCCATCGATCTGCCGCGGCGAGGCCCGTGCCATGAGGACGCCGAGGGCCTGCCAGCGGGCGCGGTTCCACGCGAAGTAGTCGTGCCCCGCGGCCGCGGCCGCGAGCCCGAGCGGGACGAGGATCGCCGCCGATACGGCGACCCGCCGGGCTGTGAACCCGGGACGGATCGCCGCGTAGAGCACCAGGCAGGGGACGATCGGCAGGAGATACCGATCGTAGAACCAGGACAGAACCATCGGCCCCGCGTAGCCGGCGACCGCCAGCAGCGCGAAGGCGCTGGCGGCGCGGGCCCGTGCACCAGGCCGCGCGAAGGCGTCGCCGAGCGTCACACCCCACTGCACCACGAGGATCGCGACCGTGATCCCGCTCGCGATCGTGAAGATGAACCAGAACAGCCACGGCGCCCTGGGCAGATGCGGCAGGCCGAGCACCGCAACGTCGTAGAGCGAGACGCCGCCGAGGCCGAAATCGTACAGAAGGCTCGAGCCCCACGGCGCAACCTTGCCGGTGACGAGCACCGCCAACGCGATCAGGCCGGCCAGCGCAGCGGCGAGCCGGATGGTCCCTTGTCCCTTGTCCCTCGAGCCTTGACTGTTTTCACCAGAGCCGCGGGCCAGCAGCGTGAACGGCAGCAGGAACCAGCCGAGATGAAAGCCGATGTTCAGGGCACGCTTGGCGCTGAACGAGAGCCACTCGACGCTCGGCGCGCCGAGGTGGCGCATCATCTCGCGCAGCGGCAGGTTGTAGTCGCGGGGCAGGCGTCCCGCTGCCTCGAGCGCGATCGGCAATACCGCGAGCTCCGCGGTCACGATCGCGAAGGGTGCGGCAGCCAGCACGGCAACACGCCGGCCGTGTCGGAGCGGCAGGCCGACCAGGAATGCGGTCGGCAGGATCAACGCGGGCTGACGGATCGTCCCGGCCGCGGCAGACAGCGCGGTGGCCGCGGCGACGCTCCGCCACGAGGGCGTGTCGAGCGCACGTGCGTAGAAGATCAAGGCAAGCGTGGACAGCAGGAAGAACGGGACGTCGGTCATGAACGTGGCCGACAGGATCAGGTAGATCGGATTGACCAGCAGCGTGGCGGCCGCCAGTCCGGCGACCGCCGGCGCGGCCCCGAACGCGCGGCACGCCGCGTAGAGCGCGACGACGCCCAGCCATCCGGTCGCGAGCATCGCGACCCGCAGCGTCTCGAACGTGAGGCCGGCCAGACGCGCGAGCGCGACGCCGAGCGCGACATGACCGACGGCGACCATCTGCGTGACCTCGGGAATCTCCAGACGCCCGCCGGCGATCCACGCCGCGACCATGCGGTGATAGATCCAGTCGTCCATCAGCGGGAACTCGCCGCGCGGATTCATCAGGACGATCAGGACCAGCCACGCGGCGGCGGTCGCGACGGCGACAGCGGTGCCTTCGCGCAAGGTCATCGTGACGAGGCGTGGAGATCTCGTGGAGAAATCGCTCATGTGGCTTCCGGCTTCAGCCGGAAGGAGATCTTCAGCGACCCGCCAGTGCTGCCCAGTCGGTGATCACATGAATTGGTGCCGATGATAGATCGTGGACCGGCGCCTTGATCAGAAAGCGCTGGCCGTCGTTGGTCACATCGTAATTGCTCAAGTACGGCTGACCGGGCGGCGCCACGCGTACCGCGAACAATCGCTTCGGGGGTCCCGGCACGCCACCATCGAACGGCACGGCCATCAGCCGCGAGTCCGCGGAGATGTAGAACAGCTCGCGGCCATCGCCGCGCCACCGCGGATCGTACCCGCCGCCCGCGGAGATCTGCCAGCGCTCCTTCGCATCGGAAAGGCTGCGGACGTAGACCTCCGCGTGCCCGGCCTCGAACGACGTGTAGGCCAGCCACCGTCCATCCTTCGAGACCTGTCCCTGCATTTCGTCGAACGTGCCGGCGAGCAGCGGCGCCGGCTGCGATCCATCGGCGTTCATCGTCCAGATATCCGCGCCGGTGGCGTTGTCGTAGGTGTGATAGACAATCCGGCCTCCGTCCGGCATCCAGTCCGTCGGATACTTCGCGTGGTCGCTGCGGAACAGGAGCGCGCTCTGGCCCGAGCCGTTGGCAGTGCGCTCGAACAGATCGTGCAGGCCGTTGCGGTTCGATCGGAACACCACGCGGCTGCCGTCGGGCGACCAGATCGGCGACGCGTCGGTCGCGGCATCGTAGGTGAGCCGCAGTTTCGCGCCGCGCACCAGATCGAGGATGCGGATGTCGGGCCGGTGCGTCCCGGGATCGACTTCGGCGATGGCCAGCTGCCGATCGTCAGGTGAGAGACGGAAGTCCGCGTACTGACCGGGTGGCAGCGCGGCGCCGGTGTGCTGACCCTCGCGTCCCAGCCACACCAGTTCCGCCGTGGCCTCGCCGCTCGCATACACGAGCAGCCCTCTCTCGGAGACGGAGAACGCGCCGTAGAAACTGCTCGACACGGCGACGGGCGAGACCACCGGCGCCGGCTCGCCGATCAGGCGACCCGAGCGCCAGTCGAAGCGCGATGCGAGCAGCGCATCGTCCATGATGAACAGGAGACGATCGGGCGCGGCGAACGCGGCGCGGACCGTCGCGTTCTGAAGGCGGCGCGGCGGACTGCCGCCCAGATCGCCGAGATAAATGCCGTGGCCCTGCGGCGTCGTGCCCTGCACGAAGTAGATGAAGTGCCGATCGTCGGGGAGGAACTGCGGCCAGCGATGCGAGGCCTCGCCGGCGCTGGCGTCGACCCGCGTCAGCGGCGCGAGCGCGCCGCCGCCCGCCGGCACCGTGAAGAGGCCGCCCTGCGTGGTCGGCGCGAACAGGATCTGGCCGCTGCGACTCCACGCGCCGCCGCGGCCGTGAATCGCCGGCGCGACGACGCGCGCCGGGCCGCCGGCCAGATCGATCCGCTTCAGCGAGCCGTTCGAGAAGAACCCGATGGATCCGCTGTCCGGCGACCAGAACGGGTACTCCGCGCCTTGTGTGCCGGCGAGCGGCTGCGGGTTCAGCGTATCCAGGTCGCGCACCCACAGCTGCGACGGCTCCTGACCCGACGCCGCGACGAACGCGAGACGGCGGCCGTCGGGTGAGAGGGCGAATTGAGGGCTCTGCACCGAGGACGTGGTCGGCGTGAATCCGCCGCCCGCCGGCGGATAGATCGAAAACATCATCGCCGGCGCCGGCGGGGATGCGCGCAGCCACTGCGTCGTCGTGAGCGCGGCCGCGCCCAGGATGGCCAGTCCGGCGACGGCGATCGGCACCCACGCCCGCCGTGTCGTGCCGGCCGCGGGAACCTGACCCGACGTGCGGGCGATCCACCTCAGGATCTCGACGACGTCGGCGGCGGCCTGCCAGCGGGCCTCGGGCGTCTTCGCCAGGGCTTTCATGATCACCCAGTCGAGCGCAGGCGGCAGAGAGGCGACGAGGCTCGACGGCGGAGGCGGATCCGTCTGCAGGATGGCGGCAATCACGCCGGCCGGGCTGCCGCTCTCGAACGCCCGGTTCCCGGTCGCCATCTCGTACATCACGGCGCCGAGCGAGAAGAGGTCGGACGCGGTATCCGCCTCGCGCCCCTCCAGCCGCTCCGGCGCGAGGTAATGAACGGTGCCGAGCAGGCCGCCCTCGGAGGTCGGCTGCTGGTGGAGCGTAGGCGTGCGATCCATCGGCAGCTGGACCGGGGCCGCGCTGCGCAGCGTCGCCAGGCCGAAGTCGAGCACCTTCACGCCCGTCTTCGTCAGCATGATGTTGGCGGGCTTCAGATCGCGATGGACCACGCCCTGCCGGTGCGCGTGGTCCAACGCCTCTCCGATCTGGATGCCGTAGCGAACGACGTCGCGCGCCGGCAACGGCCCGCGCGCGAGCCGCGCGGCCAGGGTCTCGCCCTGCACGAACTCCATCACGAGAAAGGGCGTTTCCCTGTCCCGGCTGACGTCGTGCAGCGCGCAGATGTGCGGGTGATTCAGCGCGGCGACCGCCCGGGCCTCGCGCTCCAGGCTGATGCGGTGGTCGATGCTCGACAGCGTTCCGCCGAGGATCTTCAGCGCGACGGTTCGATCGATCCGCGTGTCGCGGGCGCGATAGACCTCGCCCATGCCGCCCTCGCCGATCGGCGCGGTGATTTCATAGGGGCCGAGCTTCGCGCCGGGCGGGAGCGTCATCGCGCAACCGGACTCCGTTGCCTGCGAGCGTTCCTCAGCGGCCGGCCTATCGCCGCGCCGCCGCACCGCGCAGGTGCAGGTTTCGAAGCAGGCGGTGGAGATAGGTCGGATTGAGGCCGAGCAGGCGGGCCGCCGCCGTGTAGTTGCCGCCGGCTCGATCGATCGCGTCGAGGATCAGCCGGCGCTTCATGTCCATGACCCCACGGTGGAAGGGCGCCGTCGGATCGTCGTCGCCGGCCGGGTCGGCGGCCTCGACGAGCGCCTCCGGCAGATCTTCGGGGCCGATGCGATCGGAGGTCCCGAGCACCACGGCGCGCTCGATCGCGTTCTCGAGCTCGCGCACGTTGCCGGGCCAGTCGTGTGCGCTCAACGCCGCGAGAGCGGCGTCGGTCAGCTCGATCGCACGCCCGCGCGCGTACTTCGCGGCAAAGTGCGCCGCGAGAACCGGAATGTCCGACCGGCGCTCGCGAAGCGGCGGCATCGCGAGACTGACGACGTTCAGGCGGTACCAGAGGTCCTGCCGGAACCGGCCGGCGGTGACGTCGGCGGCCAGATCGCGGTTGGTCGCAGCAATCACCCTGACGTCGACCTTGATGGTGCGCGTGCCGCCGACCCGCTCGAACTCGTGGTGCTGGAGCGCGCGCAGCAGCTTCGACTGCAGGGTCGGCGCCAGCTCCCCGACCTCGTCGAGGAAGACGGTCCCGCCGTCCGCGATCTCGAGCCGGCCCTTCTTGAGCGACGCCGCGCCGGTGAACGCGCCCTTCTCGTGACCGAACAGCTCGCTCTCGAGCAGTGACTCGGTCAGCGCGGCGCAGTTGATCGCGACGAACGGGCGGCGCGCGCGCCGGCTGTTCTGATGAATGGCGCGCGCGGCCAGTTCCTTGCCGGTGCCGGTCTCGCCAGTGACCAGCACGGTGCAGTCGGAGGGGGCGACCTTGCGGATGCGCGAATGGACGAGCCGCATCGCCTCGCTCTCACCCACCATGTCGTGCGCCTGCAGCGTCACCCGGCCGGCGAGGACCTCGGCGACGATATCGGCCGACGAGTCCGGACGCGCCTCGCGTGCGTCCAGCGCCGCTCCGGAGATTCGCGTCGTGCGATCGTCGACGGGCGGCATCGCGGCCGGCGCCGCGGCGTTCGCCGCCGCGTGCAGGAACATCAGAATCGAGTCGCCCGCCCGGATGCGATCGCCGGGCTCCAGGACGTGCTCGCGCACCGGGATGCCGTTGACGAACGTGCCGTTCGAGCTGTTGAGATCGCGCAGGACGAAGCGCCCGTCCTCGAGCTGAACTGAGCAATGGCGGCGCGACATGAGCTGGTCCGGCACGCTCAGCTCCGCGCCGGGATCGCGGCCGACCACCACGTCCGTTCCCTCGATTGGGAAAGACTCGCCACAGAGTGGCCCGGCGAGCACGATCAGTCGTGGACTCATACCAATCCGGCTGGCGATCAAGCAAAAGCACTGCCGAGGTATCGAGAGCTCTCGCGCTACACTACCCTCGCACCTCATGGTTGGACGCATCCTCAGTTCCGCGCAGGCCGGGCTGCTCATCGTCATCATCTGCCTCGCGGGGCTCCTCACGGCGTTCGCCGGGTCGCACGCGGACCGCGTCACCGGGGAAACGGTCAACAACTTCCTCAACTCCTACACTCTGATCCAGACCGCGACCGACGCGAGTTTCTTCGCCGTCATGGCCGTCGGCGCCACCATCGTCATCATCTCGGGCGGGATCGACCTGTCGGTCGGGTCGATCTACGCGCTCGCGGGGGTCACGACGGCGATGGCGCTCCGCGGGGCGGCGTTCGACAGCCCGCTGCAGATCGCCACGGTCGGCCTCGCGATCTCGGTCGGGGTCGGGCTGCTGTGCGGCGTGGTCAACGGGATGATGGTGGTGGGCCTCGGCGTCCATCCGTTCATCATCACGCTCGGGACGATGTGGGTGCTGCGCGGGATCGCGTTCGTGAGCAGCAACGCCGAGAGCATCGGGCTGCCCCACGCGCTGACCGCGATCGCCAAGGCGCCGCTCGGGCTCGCCGAGTCGCTGTATCCGGTGCCGACGCTGGTGATGCTCGCAGTGACCGTCGCCGGATCGATCTACCTGCAGCGGACCGTGATGGGACGTCACGTCTTCGCCATCGGCGGCAACGCCGAGGCGAGCCGGTTCTCGGGACTCCGGCTCGGCCGGATCCAGATCGGCGTGTTCGTCATCTCCGGACTGACCGCGGGCATCGCCGCCTTCATGGGCGCGAGCTTCTACGGCTCGGCCTCGTGTGTGGACGCCACCGGCTACGAGCTCTACGTGATCGCATCCGCGGTCGTCGGCGGCGCGAGCCTGTCAGGCGGCAAGGGCAGCGCGGTCAACGCCATGCTCGGCGCCGTGCTGATCGTGCTGATCCGCCAGTCGATCCGGACCCTGCACTTCGACCAGAACTACGAATGGATCATCATCGGCTGCGCGATCATCGTCGCCGTCACGCTGGATCAGGCCAACGCACGCCTGGCCGCTCGACGGCTGGCGCGGGCGGCGGGACGATGACGGACTTCGGTGACAACTCCCAACCTCCAACTCCCAACTCCCAAGGGGTAACCATTCGAAGCGTGGGGGTGAAATGACCGAAACAGCCGGTTGGCCATCATTCACCCCATTGTTTGAATGGATTTCACTGGGAGTTGGGAGTTGGAAGTTGGGAGTTGACTGTAATCAAAGAGGAGAGAGGCCACGATGACGAAATGGACGTGGGGAATCGCCCTGACCCTGGCGCTCGCGGCCGGGTGCAACCGCCAGCCCGCACAGCAGCAGGGCGCCGCACCGGTCGGGGGCGCGCGGACGCCGGGCATCAAAATCGCGATGATCGCCAAGAGCTCCACCAACCCGGTGTTCCTCTCCGCGCGAACCGGCGCTGAGGCGGCGGCAAAGGAGCTCTCCCAGAAGCAGAACGTCCCGATCGAAATCGTGTGGCTGACGCCGCCGGCCGAGGACGGGCAGGTCCAGGCGCAGCGTCTGGCGCAGGCCGTCAACGAGGGCGCCACCGCCGCGCTCATCTCCTGCTCCGACGCCGGCAAGGTCACCGGCGCCATCAACGACGCGGTCGCGCGCGGCGTTCCGGTCATGACCTTCGACAGCGACGCGCCCGACTCGAAGCGGTTCGCGTTCTACGGCGTCGACGACATCAAGACCGGACAGTCGGTGATGGACGAGCTCGCCGTGCAGATGGGCAGCAGGGGCAGCATCGCCATCCTCGCCGGCAATCAGAACGCGCCGAACCTGCGCAAGCGGGTCGAGGGCGTGAAGGAAGCGGCGAAAAAGTATCCGGGGATCAAGATCGTCGAGACCTTCTACCACATCGAGACGCCGCAGGACGCCGCCGCCGAAGTCATCCGGGCACAGAACGCCTATCCGCAGATCCAGGGCTGGGCGATGATCGGCGGCTGGCCGCTCTTCACCCAGACGCTGCTCACCGATCTCGATCCGAAGAAGGTCAGGATCGTCGCGGTCGACGCGCTGCCCGCCGAGCTCGCCTACGTCGAGAAGGGCCTGGCGCCGGTCCTGCTGGCGCAGCCGACGTATCTCTGGGGCTACGTGTCGGTCCAGAAGATCGTCGAGAAAGTGCACTTGAAGCAGGACGTGCCCACGATCATCCCGATGGACCTGGTGCGGGTGTCGAAGGACAACCTCGGCACCTGGGCCCGTCAGCTGAGGATGTGGGGGTTCACGGACGTACCGGAAGAATACGTGAAGATGAAATAGCGTGTCGGTCTCCTTCGAACACGTCAGCAAGCGCTTCCCGGGCGTGCTCGCGCTCGAGGACGTCAGCTTCGCCATCGCTGCGGGCACCTGCCACGCCTTGTGCGGCGAGAACGGGGCGGGCAAGAGCACGCTCGGGAAGATCCTCGCGGGCATCTACAAGCCCGACTCGGGCCGCGTCATCGTCGAAGGAAATCCTGTCGACTTCAGCGGTCCGCAGGCGGCGCTGCAGGCGGGGATCGGGATCGTTCACCAGGAGCTGGCGTTCTGCGACAACCTCACTGTCGCCGAGAACCTCTGCCTGGGATCGCTGCCCGCGACCGCGGCGTTCGTGTCGCGCCGCGAGTTGGTACGGCAGGCCGAGACGATGCTGGAGGCGACGGGCGCCGCGATCGACGTCCGGCGGCTGATGCGCGAGCTCACGATCGGCCAGCAGCAGGTCGTGCAGATTGCCGCCGCCATCGGCCGCGGCGCCCGCATCATCGTCTTCGACGAGCCCACCAGCAGCCTGTCCCAGCACGAAGCGGACCGTCTCTACGATTTGATCGACCGGCTGCGCGCGCGCGGCGTCACCGCAATCTACGTCTCGCATCGGATGGAAGAGATCTTCCGGCTGTGCGATGCGGTCACGGTGCTCAGGGACGGCCGGCACGTCGCGACCACGCCGATCGGCGCGCTCGATCGCGCGGCCCTCGTCGAGATGATGATCGGGCGCCGGCTGGACGAGTACTTCCCCGCTCACGTCGAAGGCACACCAGGACAGGAGCTGCTGCGGGTCGAAGGTTTGAGCAGCCCGGCCGGGTTCCGCGACATCTCGTTCAGCGTCCGCGCGGGAGAAGTGCTCGGCCTCGCCGGGCTCGTGGGTGCCGGACGATCGGAGATCGCACAGGCAATCTTCGGGATGGATCCGCACGTACGGGGACGGCTCGTCCTGGCCGGACAGCCCATCCACGTCGCCAACCCGGAAATCGCGATGACCCACGGCATCGGTCTCGTCCCCGAGGACCGCAAGCGTCAGGGGCTGGTGCTCTCGATGAGCGCGCTG
>Ga0114129_10014712_pt1 | contig 11146 bp, 5 predicted proteins | sample RhiMetdeltSRZDD1_FD_80071 | JGI IMG/M metagenome (GOLD analysis project Ga0114129, IMG submission 80071) | Populus rhizosphere microbial communities from Tennessee, USA - Rhizosphere MetaG P. deltoides SRZDD1 (version 2) (version 2) | ecosystem: Host-associated > Plants > Roots > Rhizosphere >... | reverse complement strand
GCGCGGCGGCGCGCGGTGATGGACCGCATCGGCGACGCGGTCGCGGTGATCCAAGGGGCGCCGGAGATGTCCGCGGAGGTCGCGTTCCGGCAGAACAACCACTTCTTCTATCTCACGGGCGTCGAGGTCCCACGGGCGATTCTCGTCATTGACGGCGCGTCGCGACGTTCGTCGCTCTACCTGGGTCCTCCGCGGCGCGAACGCTACAACGGTCTTGAGCTTGGACCCGGCGAGCCCGCCGCGACGATCACCGGCATAGAGTCGGTCGTCGATCGCGACACGTTCGCGGCGTCGTTGGCGCAATTCAACGACGAAGGACGAGCGCTCTTCACGCCGTTCCGTGCGGAAGTACGCGGCGGAGGGTCGGTTGGCGAGGCCACCGGACATGCGCGGGCGACGACTGGGGATCCATGGGACGGCCGCCCGTCACGCGAAGCCGCGTTTCGGGAGCGAGTGCAGAAAGCGGCGCCGCGCGTCGAGCTGAAAGATCTCGATCCGATCCTCGACGCGATGCGCTTCATCAAGAGCCCGCGCGAGATCGCGCTGATGCGCGAGGCGACGCGGATTACCGGCCTCGGAATCATGGAAGCCATGCGGGAGGCCGCGCCGGGTAAATACGAGTACGAGCTCTCCGCGGCAGCAGAATGGGTGTTCCGCCGGCATAACTCGCAAGGTCCCGCGTATTTTCCGCTCTCGGCGACGGGACCAAACACCGTGTACTCGCACTACCATCGCGGGCTCCGCAAGCTCGCCGACGGCGACATCGTCCAGTTCGACTACGCGCCAGACTACAAGTACTACACGTCAGACGTCAGCCGCGTCTTCCCCGCGAACGGTAAGTTCACGCCGCGCCAGCGCCAGCTCTACACGATTTATCTGCGCCTGTATCAAGCGCTGATGTCATCGATCAAACCCTCCATAACGATTACGCAGGTTGCTGCCGACGCCGGCAAAAAGATGGAGGAGATCATCACTGCCTTTCAATTCACCGATCCGAAGATCAAGGAGGCGGCGGTGAAGTTCGCCGCGCAGTATCAGACCGGCAAGCCGCGCAGCAGTCTCGGTCATGCGCTCGGGATGGAGGTGCACGACGTCACCGTGCGGCGCGACTCGTTCCAGCCTGGCGAGATCTTCACGATCGAGCCGCCCATCTCGATCCCCGACGAGAACCTCGCGATGCGGATCGAGGACGTCATCCTGATCACACCAACAGGGATCGAGAACATGTCAGCGTTCGTGCCGATTGAGGTCGAGGCGATAGAGAAGCTGATGCGCGAGCCGGGGGTGGGTGAAAGGCGCTGATTGCAGATCGCAGATTGCAGATTGCAGATTGCAGATTGCGGATTGTGGATTGTGGATTGTGGATTGTGGATTGCGGATTGTGGATTGTGGATTGTGGATTGAAATGACCAGACGCGAAATATTGAAATCTCTGGCCTCGCTCGGAAGCGGCATCGTGCTTACCGGCGGAATCATCCGTCGCCTGGCCTCCGACATCACGATCGCGGGGAAGCCGGTCGAAATCGTGGTCACCCCCCTCAGCCCTGCGACCGTTCGCATCTCGTTGCTGCCAATCGAGAACGGCAGCGCGGTGGCGGTGCCAGACGACGGTGGCGTGGCGGAGCCGAACGGCGGGAAGCGCGCCGGCGGAGGACGAGTGCAAGAGACCTTTGCGCCCGTCCGCGCTGGCAACGTCGTCGTCAAGCTGACCGCGGGACCTCCTGCAGTTCATGTCGAAACGGCGAACGGCGAGCTCGTACAGCGGTTCACGTTCGATCCGCAGGCGCCCGACATGAGATTTCTTCTCCCGAAGGGGCCGCTCCTCGGCCTCGGTCAGGGCGGGCCGCAGTTCGATCGCAAAGGCCAAGTCGATCGGATGCGAAACGGCCAGGGTGGGTATCAGCTCGCGACGCATGGGGCGCGCGTGCCGATTCAGTGGCTCGTCGGCACGGACGGCTGGGGCCTGTTCATCCATCATCCGCAAGGCGCCTTCGACTTCACCGGTAGCGACGGCGGCGAGGCGAAGTTTACGCCCCCCGCCGGCGCTCCTTTCGATCTCTTCGTCGTCGCATCGAAGGATCCAGTCGCCATCATGCGCGAGTACGCGCGCATCACGGGATTGCCCGAGCTGCCGGCGCGTTGGACGCTCGGCTACATGCAGTCGCACCGCACGCTCTCAGGACCGGAGGAGATCCTCTCGATCCCACGAACGTTCCGCGACAAGAAGCTACCGTGCGACGCGCTGATTTATCTCGGCACGGAGTTCACGCCGTCCGGCTGGAACACGCGCAACGGCGAATTCGGCTGGAAGACGGAGAACTTTCCCGATCCCAAGCGCATGATCGACGAAATGCATGCGCAGCACTTCCGCGTCGTCGTGCACGTCGTGATCGAGGGCCGCCGAATGACGGGAACGGTCGCGGATGCGTGCACGCCAGAGCGCGCGGTTCCGAGCGGACGCACGCCCGACAATCGATGGCCCGAGGATCGCCACGTGGCGTGCTACTGGCCGTATCACAAGCCGCTCGTCGATCTCGGCATCGATGGATGGTGGCCGGATCAGGGCGACGGCCTCGACCTTCCATCGCGGCTCGTCCGGCATCGGATGTATTGGGAGGGAACGCAGCAGCTGCGGCCGAACGAGCGGCCGTTTGCGCTCCATCGCAACGGCGCCGCCGGCATGCAGCGCTACGGCGCGTTCCTGTGGTCGGGCGACGTGCAATCTCGATGGGAGACGCTGAAGAATCACGTGCCGATTGCCGTCAACACGGGGCTCTCGGGCATTCCGTATTGGGGCACCGACATCGGCGGGTTCGTACCGACGGACGAGTACACGGGCGAGCTCCACGTCCGCTGGTTCCAGTTTGCGACGTTCTGCCCGTCGTTCCGCGCACATGGACGCCATTGGCATTTGAAGCTGCCGTGGGGATGGAACGGCGGCGATGGCGGCCCGAACGAAACCAAAGGATTCGCAGCAGCGCCCGGGGAGCTGAAGAACCCGGAAACCGAGCGGATCATGAAGAAGTACCTCGAGCTGAGATACACGCTCCTGCCGTACATCTACACGGCCGCGCGCGAGACCTCGGAGACGGGTTTGCCCATGATGCGCGCGATGTGGCTGCATCATCCTGACGATCGGATCGCCACCGCGCGTGGTGACCAGTTTTTCTGGGGACGCGATCTGCTCATCGCACCCGTCGTCGAAAAGGGGGCGGTCTCGCGAAAGGTGTACTTGCCGCGCGGCGTGTGGTTCGACTTCTGGACTGAGCTGCAGGTCGATGGCGGCCGCGAGATCGATCGAGCAGTAGAGCTTGAAACGACGCCAATGTACGTTCGGGCCGGTGCGATCGTGCCGACCGGACCGGTCAAGCAGTATGCCGACGAACCGACCGATGCGCCGTTAACGCTTACCGTCTATCGCGGCGCGAACGGCAGCGCGTCCCTCTACGATGACGACGGGAGGTCATTCGACTATCGACGGGGCCAGTTCGCGCGCATCGACGTGCGATGGGACGACAACGCGCGCCGGATCAGGCTGTCGCTGGCCGACGGTTCGCGAATGCTCCCGACCACGCCGCGCGCGATCGTGATTGCGATGGCCGGGGAGAAGAAACGGCAGAAGGTGACGTTCGACGGCAAGCCCATCGAAGTGAGGCTCTGAGCGCACTTGCCGCGATACGCAGTACCGAGCGCGGTGTTACGCCGCGCGCCCCGAAGGACGCGCGGCGGCGTGGCTCACCGCCCGAGCACGACGAGACCCTCGTAGGGCTGCGGGCCGAAGTGGTCGATACCAGCTCCAGTGAAGGTCATCTTGATATTGGAATAGCGGATCGCATTTCCGCCGGTGATGTCGACTCGAACCGTGGAGCCGCTATACGGAGCAACCGACCCGTTTGCGGTGATCGTCGCGGGTCCCTCGAGACGGATTCCGTTGGCAAGGATCGTCACCACGGCATCAGCCAGACCCACATGGTGCGTGTGCGGTGACCGCAGAGCGGGATTCGCCGGATCGGCGAAGTTCTGGAGTACCCACAAGTCCGACCGCACCCCCAGCAGCGAGGCGGTGAAGTTGCCCTTGCCGCTGTTCCCTTCCACCTGCGCGGCCCATTCGCCCGTGACGTGCCAGGCGCCAGCGCCGGCGCCGACTTCGACCCAGACGTAATCGTTGAACGTGCCCGACACGCGTAGTGGCGGCTGGACCGCGTCCTGCGCGGCCACGACATGAGCGCCCATCGCCACAGCCATTGCTGCCACGACCGACAGCGCAAGAATGGTTTTCCTGATCATTGGTGCACCTCGTTAACGGTTGCTGGTTGCCTCTTGCGGGCTGCAAGCTATCGCGCAGCCAACGAACGCACCATAAACGGCGGCTGAACCTGCTCTTAATCGATAAGCACCAGTCCTTTCAGTACTTTGCGACTAACCGTTAACTGCCTGAGTTATACTAGGACCCCGCTCGGGAGGCTGCGAATCGTGAGCGAACCGCGATCGGTGCGATTTGGCACCTTCGAATTTGATCTTTCTTCGCGCGAGCTGCGCAGCAACGGCCGGCGTGTACCACTGCAAGGCCAGCCCGCCCACGTCCTCGCCCTTCTCTTGAGTCGCAGCGGCCAGATCGTGACGCGCGAAGAACTGCGCGCGGCAATCTGGAACGAGGACACCTTCGTTGAGTTCGACACCGCGCTGAACGTCGCCGTGAACAAGATCCGGCAGTCGCTGCGCGATTCGGCAAACGCGCCTCGATTCGTCGAGACGATTCCCAGGCACGGCTATCGGTTTCTGGCGGACGTGCACCCGATCGTCCCCTCGCCGGCTCCGCCCGTCGCTGCGCCGCCGGCTCCGGCGACGATTGCGGCCGCGATTCCGCCGGCCCGTCGTCGCGTTGCGCCCGTCTGGATCGCGCTGGCTGGCGCGATCGTGAGCATCGCCGCGGGCATCTGGAGCGTGGCTGGTGTCAGCGACTCGTCCGCCCCGATACGTTCCGTCGCCGTGCTGCCCTTCCGTCCGTTGGTCGCAGGGGCGGGCGACGAAGTTCTCGAGGTCGGCCTGGCCGAAGCCGTCATCATCAGACTCGGCCAGCTCAAGCAGTTGCGCGTGCCGTCAATTCACGCCGTTCAGCGCTTTGCGCGACAGCAGCCGGACCCGCGCGCAGCTGGACGAGACCTTGGCGTGGAGTCGGTCCTGGAAGGCAGCCTGCTTCGAATGAACGGGAACGTCCGATTCTCTGCGCGGCTGGTGGACGTGGCCTCGGGCACGACATTGTGGGCACAGCAGTGGGACCTTCCGTGGAGCGACATCTTCACGGTGCAGGACGCACTCGCACTGGAGGTGAGTCGGGCGCTGGCGGTCCGCCTGGCGAACGAGGGGCCGGTGCTCCCCGAACATCCCACCAATGTCGCGGCCTATGAGCGCTATCTGCGAGCCCGTTATCTGCTCCTCCGGCGGACCGTCGCAGACAGCCAGCGCGCCGCCGAACTGCTGGAGGAGGCGATCGCCCTCGACCCGAACTCCGCCGCGGCGCATGCGTCGCTCGGCTTTGCCTACTTGTCGGTCACCTTCCTCGAGGGCCCCAGAGATCCATTTGCCGAGAAGGCGCGCGCCGTGACGCGACGTGCGCTCGACCTCGATCCGAAGATTGCCGAGGCGCATGCGGTGCTGGGACGAATCCTGCTCCACTTCGACCTGGACGTCGAAGAGGGACTCCGCGAAATGCGTCGCGCGTTCGAGCTGAATCCATCCAATCCGTTCGTGCTGCACTGCTACTCGCAGGTACTGGCCGATGAAGGGCGGTTCGACGAGGCGCTGCAGGTGGCCGATCTGTCGCTGGCACAGGACCCAACGTCGGTGCTCGCAACTCGCGATAAGGCCCTCATCCTGTATCTGGCAGGCCGCTACGAGGAGAGCGTCGCCATGTCGCGGAGGACGCTGGAGCTCGATCCGTACACCCCGCAGGTCCACAGCTATCTTGGGCGGGCGTACGAGCAGCTCGGCCGTGAGCGTGAGGCCGTGGAGGCGTACCTCACACCGCTCACGTTCTCTGAAAAGAACCACGACGTCGTCGCGGCCTTCAGAGCCGCAGCCGCCAGAGATGGGATCAAGGGCTTCTGGCAGCAGCGCCTGCAGTACTTGCTGAAGGAACCGCAGCTCCGGGTGTATTCCATCGCCACGGCGTATGCGCGTCTCGGCGACCACGACCGCGCGCTGATGTGGCTGGACAGGCTCTTTGCGGAACGCAGCGCACATATCCGCGGTCTGAAGGTCCACCCTCAGTGGGATCCGTTGCGCGCCGATCCGCGCTTTCAGGATCTGCTGCGGCGCGCGCACTTCGCTCCGGCCCCTGCGAACGGCTCTTGATGTGTGCCGAGACTAGCGCCGGCTCGCGTTCACCGGCGCTGTCGGCTTCCGCGGCGCGTACTTCTCGAACATCCCCGGCTCCGCCATCAGCTTCTCGATCTCGTCCATCTCGATCGGCACGAACGCGGACAGGTTCTCGTATCCCGTCGCCGTGATGAGGATCACGTCCTCGAGCCGCACATAGACACGCTCGTCGGGGATCGTCAGTGCCGGCTCGATCGTGAACACCATCCCCGGCACCAGGACGTCGCCGTGCGGGGTGTTGACGTCGTGGACTTCCATGCCCACCGTGTGGCCGAGGCTGCCGCGGCCGCCGCCTGGCTGGGGCGCCCCAGGCGCGGGCGGCGGCGGATCGATGCGCCGCCGGTAGTTGTCCACGAAGCGGACTGCTGCCTCCTTGAACTTCGCCTGCTTGAACGGATGTGAGGCGATCGCCGCATCCATCTTCGCCACCGCTTCTTTCAGAATGTCGCGCACCGGGACGTTCGGCTTGATGGACGTCATCAGCGACTTGTACAGCTTGATGTAGATGCCGTACAGCTCCCGCTGCTCGGGCGAGAACTTGCCGTTGATCGGGAACTCGCGGGTCACGTCCGACGCGTAGTACTTGTAGTCGGGCGCGTAGTCGAAGAGCACCAGGTCGCCGTCCTTCGTCTGCGTCTGTGCGGCGTGATAGTGCGGGTAGAACGAATTCTTGCCGGCGGCGACAAGCGCGAAGTACGCCAGCCCCTGCGAGTTGTGGACCTTGAAGATGTAGTCGCCGATCGCCTCGATCTCGTACTCGAACATCCCGGTGTGCGCCGACCGCATCGCTTCCGTCATCGCCAGTCCGGCAATACGCGTCGACTCGCGGATCAGCGCGATCTCGCCGGGCGACTTCACGAAGCGCAGGGCGTCGATCAGCGGATCGAGATCCTCGACCTCGAGCGCCGGCGCCGCCGCTTTCACCTTGTCGATGAAGAGCGTCTCGCGCGGCAGTCCGCCGTCCCACGGATCGTTTGCCGACGCGTTCCATCTGGCGCGCGGATCGCTGACCGACGCGCCGCCGAGGACCTCGGGACGGAAGGGGAGATATGCCTTGCGCGGCATCGATGCCGCGGCCTTCAACGCGGCCGCAAACTGGTCGCGCGGTTCGACCGAATCCATGCCGGTCAGCTGCACCGCCTCGGGTCCCGGCGTGAGCACCGGACCTTCGGACCGCTCGCGGGCTTCGTTCCGCGGCGGCAGGAAGAGCGCCGACCGCTTCGTCTTGCCGTCGACAAGGAGGATCGCGCGCGGCACCTCGACGCCGGTCAGGTAATAGAACTGGTTGTTCTGCCGGAACTTGAGCGCGTTTCCGGTCTCGGCCGTCCCCTGGATGATGGCGACGCCGTCGCCGATCTTCTCCAGGAGTTTGGCGCGGCGGGCAGCGAACTCTTCCTTGGGTAGCGAGTCGGTGAACAGCGGCTGGGCGGCCGCGATCGGCGCGCAGGCGAGCAGCCACAGCAGGGCAAACGAGAGCGAGCGCTTCATGCGCCGATTATAGCCAGCCCTCACGTTTAGCTGCTGGATTGCGATCCCGCTGCGCCTCTGGACGGCGGACAGCGGCTTGGCGAGATCCCGGTCTTCCAACGGTGCGAGCGAGCCACGCGAGCGAGCCACGCGAACGGAGCGCGCCGACGGAGCGGCGCGCGAGAGAGCGTGTAGGGGGGCTCCGGGGGGCGAAACCCCCCGGATGGGATCAGTCGTTCCTCAGCACCACGTTTGGATCCAGTCGCGAGGCACGCCACGCGGGTAGCCAGCAGGCGGCGATCGCCACGAGCGTGATCGTGAACACGACAAACACCATCGTCAGCGGATCGGTCGGCCGAACGCCGAACAACAGCGACGCGATCAAGCGATTCAGCGCGAACGCGCCGGCCAAACCGCCAGCGATCCCAATCGTCGTCAGCAGCAGACCCTGCTTCATGACTTGCGCCAGCACCCTCGTCCGATCCGCGCCGAGCGCCATGCGGATGCCGATCTCGCGGCGGCGCTCGACAACCATGTACGAGAGGACGCCATAGGTGCCGATCGCCGCGAGCAGGAGCGCGAGGCCGGCAAAGCCTCCCAGCAGGTGCGCCAGGAGACGCGGGCGACGAATGGATTCGTCGAAGACGCTGGTCATGTCGCGAAACCTGACGATTGGCACCGACGGATCGGCCTCGCGCACGGCGTTCTCGATCGTCGGCCGGAGCGTGCCTGGTGGGAGCGTCGTGCGGAGCACGACGTTCATGGTGCCCGGAGCCAAGGCGAAGCGCGCCTCCAGGTTGGCCGTCTGATCGACGAAGAAATAGAGCTCGGTACCGGTCTTCTGATCGACGCCGCCCTGTTTGACGTCCTTCGCGACCCCGACCACCGTCAACCAGGGCCGGTCGCCGCAACAGGGACGCAGCCGCTGACCGATCGGATTCAACTTCTTCCAGAACGTATTGACCAATGTCTCGTTGACGACGGCGACGAGGCCCTCCGCTGTCGAGTCGCCAGGCTGGAACGATCGGCCCTGGACAATGGGGATGCCCATCGTCTCGAAGTAGTTCGTCATCACGCTCTGGTAGTAGTCGACGTTCTCGTACGGGCCCTCCGGTGGCGCCGTGTAGTTGTCGATGTCGGTGTCGTTGGCGTTGAGCGGGCGGTTCGGCGGCAAGCCCGACATTGCCGTCGCCGCCTGAACGCCGGGGATCGCACGAAGCTTCTCCAACAGCCGTTGATACAACTGCGCGCGCGACGGAGCCTGTGGATATCTGGCGCCCGGCACGGACATCGCGAACGTCACGAGCCGCGATCGGTCGAAACCCGCGTCGACTTTGGTCAGATTCATCACCGTGCGCAGCAACAGGCTCGCGCCGATCACGAGCATCACGGCAAGCGCAACTTCCGCCATGACGAGTGCGCGCCTGACGTGACTGCGGACGCCGCCCGTCGCGCCCTTGGCGCCGCCTTCCTTCAAGGCCGCAAGGAGACCCGATACCCGCGTGTGCATGAGTGGCGCAAGACCGAACACGACACCGGTGGCAATCGAGACGACGAGCGTGAAGATCAAGACGATGGGATCGACGGCTACTTCGGTGGTGCGCGGCAGGCTCGTCGGGTACATGCGGATGAGCGCGCGCACGAGGACTTGCGCCACCAACAGGCCAAGCACGCCGCCAGTGATCGAGAGCAGCACGCCTTCCGTCATGAACTGACGAAGCAGGCGCGCACGCCCCGCTCCGAGCGCGGTGCGGACAGCAAACTCACGATGACGCGTCTCGGCGCGCGCGAGCAGCAAGTTCGCGAGGTTGGCGCACGCAATCAGCAGGACGAATCCAACAGCAGCTTGCAGCACCCAGATCGCGCGGCCAGCAGTCCCGATCAGTTCCTGCCGCATCGGCTCCATCTGCAGGATGTGCCCCGCGCCGGGAGTGGTCTTGGGATCAGCACCCTTGGGCAATGACGCGAACACGTGTTGCTTCGCGCCGACACGCTCACCCCAGTTCTGCAGCAGCGAGTCGAGCTCGGTCTGCGCCTGCTCTGGAGTCACGCCGTCCTTCAACCGGCCGATCAGATACAGGAAGTGGTTGCCTCGATTCACGCGCACGCCAGGATTCAACCCGAGCGGGAACCACATCTCAGTCCGGTTGTCCATGACGTCTGCGCCGGGCGGCATGATGCCGATCACCTCGCGGGTCAGGCCGTTGACCTCGACAGTCTGGCCGATCATGTTTCGTCCGCCGAACGCCGTCTGCCAGGTCTCGTACGACAAGATCGTGAACGGCGGCAACGGCACCGGCGGTGAGCCTGGCGCAGGAGGCGGCCCCGTCAGATCGGTTTCACCCTTACGGAACAGCCGGCCCGCAAACGGCTGGATTCCGAGTGCCGTGAGCAAGCGGTCGTCGACGTTCGCCGTCCGCACCCTGCGCGGGCGGTCGCCGGCCGAGAGGTTGGCCTCGCCGGTCGTGAAGGCGCCGACTGCCGAGAACGACTGGTTGATCTCCCGGAATTCGAAGTACTCGGGCGGCGACACCCAGAACTGATCGAATCCGAAGGCGGGAAACTGGGTCGTCAGGAACACCAGCTGATCGGGATTCGGATATGGCAAGGGCCGGAGGATGACCCCGTTCACAACCGAGAAGATCGCGGTGTTGGCACCGATCCCCAACGCGAGTGTCAGTACTGTGACAAGGGCGTACCCAGGCGAGCGCAGCAGGCTCCGGAGGGAATAGCGAAGATCCTGGCGAAACTGGTCGAAGTTCATAGTGCCTTTGACGGGAACGAACGCTCAAGTGTTTGCAGGATTAACGCAACCATCGTTTTACGCCCTCCTCGCGGGTGGCCTGTGCTCGCCCCTCTTTTTCGAGCTTGATCAAATGGGCGGTCACAGTCTCGGCTGCGGCGCGCGTGAGGTCACCTGCAAGGTCCTGGTAAACCACCGCAACTATCTCAGGAACGCTGCGTGGGTTCTGGTCCAGGGCCGCAAGGATCTGCGCTTCCCGATCGGCCCGATGGCGAATGTACTCGTCAATCAGCGCCGCGGGATTCTCGATGACTGGCCCGTGACCGGGGAAGAGCCGGTGCGGACGGAGATCCCGGATGCGCTGCAAGGAGTTCAGGTACTCCGCGAGATCGCCGCCGCGGCTCGCTGGAATGACAACCGTGCCACCGATTCGCAAGAGGTCGCCACAGAACACGTCCGATCCAAGCAGAAAGCAGCAGTGATCCGGCGAATGACCGGGCGTGTGAAGCACCACGACCTTGTCGTCGCCGGCGTCAATGATTTCGTCAGCTGAGAGCG
>Ga0114129_10014711_pt1 | contig 11146 bp, 9 predicted proteins | sample RhiMetdeltSRZDD1_FD_80071 | JGI IMG/M metagenome (GOLD analysis project Ga0114129, IMG submission 80071) | Populus rhizosphere microbial communities from Tennessee, USA - Rhizosphere MetaG P. deltoides SRZDD1 (version 2) (version 2) | ecosystem: Host-associated > Plants > Roots > Rhizosphere >... | reverse complement strand
CGGTCGGATCGAGCACGTGTACGAAGACCCAGTAGTCGGTGCTGAACTTCGCGTCCGGCGCAACCACGAACTTGTAGGTGAGCTTGACGGGACTCCCAATTGCCACCTTGTCGCGACTGAGCGTCAGCGATGGCGTCGCAACCGGCGGTTCGTTGTCCGCGTTTCGACTGCAGGAAATTGACGCCGCAATGGCGATCGCCGCCGCGGCGGAAGTGAGCACAGCAACTCGTCTGGACATGAACTCTCGGTAAGCAGTAGCGGTCAGTAACGGGGGCGCCTGCAGACCCCCCTCATCAACCAGATTGTTGATAGGGGTCGCCGTTCCGCCGGAATTTCACAGAAGGCGAATGCTAACTTAGTTGTCCGAGCTACTGCAATATGTTACGTTCACTCGTTCACGAGGAGACTGATGCTCGAAGCGTTGGGAATGGTGGAAACCCGCGGACTGATCGGATCTATTGAAGCAGCTGACGCGATGGTCAAGGCTGCCAACGTGGTACTCGTTGGCAAGGAGTATATCGGTGCGGGGTATGTCACCGTCCTCGTGCGCGGCGACGTCGGCGCCGTCAAGGCGGCCACCGACGCGGGGGCGGCGGCGGCGCGCCGCGTCGGCGAGTTAATCTCGGTGCATGTAATTCCCCGACCGCACGCGGAAGTCGAAAAGATTCTCCCGAAACTCAAGGACGCGAAGGCGTCGTAACCCTCTCGTCTGGCACGCATGGCTCAGCCCACGGCCCAGACCGATCGCGATCTCAGCTCGATCAGCGAAGCCCGCTCGCTCGCACGGCGCGCAAAAGCAGCGGCTCCGGCTCTCGCCGAGTTTTCCCAGGAACAGATCGACAAGATTGTCGACGCGATGGCCGCCGCCGTGACCCCGCACGCCGAGGCACTTGCCCGGCTGGCCCAGGAGGAGACCGGCTACGGCGTCGTCTCCGACAAGGTCGAGAAGAACCTATTCTCATCGCAGAAGGTTTACAACTTCATCCGGCCGATGAAGACGGTCGGCGTCATCAGGCGGATCGACGACAGGAAGGTGATCGAGATCGCTGAACCATTCGGCGTGGTCGCCGCTATCGTCCCGTCGACGAACCCGACGTCAACGGCGATCTACAAGATCCTGATCTCGATAAAAGCGCGCTGTCCGATCGTGATCAGCCCCCACCCTGCTGCGGCACGCTGCATCACGCGTGTCGCGGAGATCATGAACGAGGCCGCGCGGTCGGCCGGCATGCCGGAAGGCTCGATCAATTGGATGACTACCGTCACCCTCGAGGGGACGCAGGAGTTGATGAAGGCGCGCGAGACGGCAGTCATCCTGGCAACCGGCGGAATGGGACTCGTTCGCGCCGCATACAGTGCGGGGAAACCCGCTTACGGGGTAGGTCCTGGGAACGCACCTGCTTATATCGAGTCCTCAGCCGATGTCCCGAAAGCGGTCCGCGACATCGTCACGGGCAAAACTTTTGATAACGGTCTCCTCTGTTCATCCGAGAACTCCGTCGTCTGCGACGCACCTCTTGTCGAGGAAGTGAAGCGGCAGTTCGTCGCCAACGGCGCTCACTTCCTGTCGGCCGCAGAGATCGACGCCGTGGGCCGCGTGCTCGTGACCCCGCAGCGTCTGCCGAATCCAAAGCTCGTCGGGCGGCCCGCCACCTACATCGCCCAACAGGCAGGTATTTCGGTGCCTGCGACCACACGGGTGCTGATCGCCGAGCTTGCCGGCGTCGGCCGCGATTACCCGTTGTCGATCGAAAAGCTCTGTCCCGTTCTCTCGTTCTACGTCGTCAAGGACTGGCGCGACGGCTGCGAACGATGCAAGGAGATCCTCAGGTATGGCGGCATGGGCCACACGATGTCGATCCACTCGCGCAACGACGATGTGATCCTGCAGTTCGGATTGAAGAAGCCAGCCTACCGAATCGTCGTGAATACGCCAACGACACACGGATCGATCGGCCTTACAACGGGACTCGACCCGTCGATGACGCTGGGATGCGGCGGATACGGCGGAAACATCACGTCCGATAACATCTCGCCGCGGCATCTCCTGAATATCAAGCGGGTGGCGTACGAGATCAGCCCCGCGGTCGTAAGGCGGGAAGCCCCAGCACCAGCCAGCGGGGTGCCGTTGCCGAAAGCACCGCAACCGCCGCGTGAGCCGGGTGGCATTGCTGCCGCGCCCCTTGCGAGGAGAATCGATGAATTCCTCGCCTCCCGGGGCTACACGCCGCCGCCGCCGCCCACTGCTCGCCATGAGGTCCCGGATCCCGTGACCAACCCATCCGGCGATCACCGCGACGTAGCGACGCCGCTGGCTCCCAAGGATTCGCCATCAGCCTCGCCCACCGTGCAAAAAGCGGCGGACTTCGTATGCGAAGACGACGTGCGCCAAGCGGTCCGACAGGGTCGCAAAATTGTGATTAGCGATCACACGATTATCACTCCTGCTGCTCGCGACCTTGCCGAAGCGCACCGCATCTTCGTCCAGGCGAGCTGGCCCCGCTGATCACAATTTTGGCTGTTATTGTTGAGCGGGTTGGAGTTAGGGTTGACCTCGACCTGAGGTGGATGTTATTCTTTTTGCCCCAGCAATTTGTCGGGCTCCGCGGCTTACTGTTTTTGCCCGGTTATCGCAAAAACGTGGGTCGCATCGGCATCCGTCGACTGTCGACACGTAAACGGCCGGAGCCGGTAGAGCCTGTCGGGCACCCAGGCGCGGAAGGCAGGGACCAGACCCACCGGCAGGTGGCGCTGGGGGCGACCTCTTCAGGGCCCCCGGCTTGCAATTCGGGATTGCGCAAGTCCGGAAAGTCCTTGAGGGGAGCCAAGCATGACGACGCGTACATGGTGGCCTGTTGCGACGGTCGTAGTTCTCCTGGCAGCGGCGTGCAGTTCGAACCCCAAGCCTAAGGCTCAGGCACCCGCCGTTCCCGTACAGGTCAAGCCATCGGCGCCTCCCGTCGCCGTTCCTCGTCCCCTGGACCCTATCGCGTCCCTCATCGCAACCTCCCAGTCCCATTTCGAGGCTGGGGAGCGGGAGCTGAATGTTGGACACCTGGAAAAGGCCCGGGCCGAGTTCGATCGTGCGGTCGACATCCTTCTCGAGTCCCCTTACGGCGCGCGGACCGACGCGCGCCTGCGCGATCATTTCGATCGGCTCGTCGATCGGATCAACGCGTACGAGGTGACGGCGCTGCGGCAGGGCGACGGGTTTGTTGAAAAGAAGGAAGAGCCAGCGTCGATCGATGTGCTGCTCGACATGGCAACCGTCCCCAAGCCGGAAGCCGCCCCGCAAACGACCGAGACGGTGAAAGAAGATCTCGCCGCGACGGAGCACGACATTCCGATTCCGCAAAACTCACGCGTGCTCCAGTACGTCGAGCTGTTTCAGGGCCGGTTGCACGACTTCATCCAGGATGGCCTGACCCGCGGCACGCAGTACCTGCCGATGATTCAGAAGGTCTTCCGCGCCGAAGGGCTTCCACTCGATCTTGCATATATCCCGATCATCGAAAGTGGTTTCAAACCAAACGCCGTGTCGAGGGCGAAGGCCAAAGGTCCGTGGCAGTTCATGAAGGCGACCGCGCTCGAAAACGGCCTGCATCACGATTGGTACATCGATGAGCGGTCCGATCCGGAGAAGGCAACGGTCGCGGCCGCGAAGTATCTGAAGACTCTGAACAAGCTCTTCGACGGCGATTGGAATCTGGTGCTGGCCGCGTACAACGGTGGTCCCGGCCGCGTGCAGAGAGCAATGAAGCGGTCCGGCAGGGAGGACTTCTGGGAGCTGTCAAAGTCGACGAAGTATCTTCCTCGGGAAACGCGCGAATACGTCCCCCTCATCCTTGCGGCAATCATTGTCGCGAAGAATCCGCTGCAGTATGGGTTCGACATCGTGGCCGGCGAACCCGTGTCGTACGACAAGGTGGTCGTTCCGCGCGCGATCGATCTCCGGCGCGTCGCCGAGTGGACCGGCTCGTCGATTGACGAGATTCAAGCGCTGAATCCGCAGCTTCGACGTTGGACGACGCCCGTGAAGTATCCGACGTTCGAACTGAAAGTACCCGAAGGCACCGGCGACAAATTCGAGGCGCGCCTGGCGGACGCGACCCCTGCCGACTTCAACGCGCTGAAGTGGTACACGGTCAAGAGCGGCGACACCCTGTCGACCATTGCCCGCAAGCTTGGCGTCAGCCGCACCGATCTGGCTGAAGCGAATAGCCTGTCGGTGAAGTCGCGGGTCCGTGGTGGGCAAGACCTGATCATCCCTCGCGCACCGGCGACGCTGCTGGCGTCGCGCACCGAACGAACCGCGCCTGCCGAACTGGCCTCGCGGCCAGTAAGTGGTACGGCAACGATCACGGATGCGCCGTCGCACAGCCGGACGATCGTGTATAAGGTCAAACGGGGCGACACGCTGTCTTCGATCGCCGACCTGTTCGACACCAGCGTCGCCAAGCTCAAAAGCTGGAACCAGCTTCGTAGCAACTCGCTGGCAATCGGTACGCGTTTGAAGATTGTCCGGTAGAGCGCGGTCATTCGGCGTCGCGGTTTCTGCGATTCGGCGCGTGCGATCGCATCGCAGAAACCGCAATCCTTGACGCATCTCCAGCAAAATCTCCAATAGATCCACCCGTCGTCCGGCTTGCATCGCGACGATCGGTGCTTGCGTGCGTTCGGACGGCTGCGGTGTTCGGCATCGAAGCGTCCACCGTAGACGTCGAAGTGGACGTGTCGTTCGGCCTTCCCGGCTTCACGATGGTCGGCCTTCCGGATCCATCCGTGCGCGAGAGTCGCGATCGCGTCCGCAGCGCGATTCGAAATTCCGGTTTTGAATTCCCTGAACATCGCATCACCGTAAACCTTGCGCCGGCAGACATCCGAAAGGCAGGCTCCTCATTCGATCTGCCGATTGCCCTCGGCATATTGGCGGCGAGCGGTGTCCTGAGTCGACGTCACGTCGACGATGTGTTGCTGCTCGGAGAACTGTCTCTCGACGGCGGGATTCATTCGGCGCGTGGCGTCCTTCCAATTGCCGCTGCGGCGCGTCGGCAGCGCTTTAATGGGCTCCTGCTGCCGCGCCCGAACCGTGCCGAAGCGGCCGTTGTCGAGGGGCTCCAGTTATATGCCGTCCGGTCGCTCCACGAAGCCGTCGGCGCGCTGAACGATCCGGCGGCGTTTCGCGCACGAGTCGACACTGACAGTGATCGGCCTCCTCCACCCCCAGCGCGGCACGACGGCGACTTCGCCGACGTCCAGGGGCAGGCGTTGGCTCGTCGCGCGCTGGAGATTGCTGCCGCAGGTGGACACAACACACTAATGATCGGTCCCCCTGGGTCGGGCAAGACGATGATGGCGCGCCGCGTCGCCGGAATTCTTCCCGCACTCGTGTTCGATGAAGCACTGGAGGTGACGTCGATCCATTCGGTCGCCGGGCTGATCGGTGCGGGACATGGACTCATGACCGAGCGCCCCTTTCGCGCCCCGCACCACACGATCTCAGACGTTGCGCTGGTTGGCGGCGGACAGAATCCCCGTCCGGGCGAAATCAGTCTCGCGCATCACGGCGTTCTCTTTCTCGACGAGATGGCGGAGTTCAGCCGGAGTGTCCTCGAAGTGTTGCGACAACCTCTCGAGGAGGGTTGCGTTCGCATCGCTCGCGCTCTGCGGACGGTTTGCTTTCCCGCTCGCTTCATGTTGATTGGGGCGATGAATCCCTGTCCGTGCGGATTTCACGGCGACGAGTCACGACCATGCCGTTGTACGCCGCTGCAGATCGGTCGCTACGCATCGCGGTTGTCCGGTCCGCTCCGCGATCGCATGGACCTGACCGTTGCGGTCGCCGCGCTGCCCGCGCGCGAACTCTCGGCTGCCGCGCCCAGCGAATCGTCGGCCGCGATTCGCGCCCGTGTCGAAGCTGCGCGACGCTGCCAGATGTCGCGTGACGGAAAGTTGAACGCGCGGCTGCAAGGACGCCTCCTGCGCGCGCGGACTTCGCTCGATCGCAACGCACGACGAATGTTCGATGCCGCGTTGACGCGTCTGGCGCTCACGGCGCGTGGGCATGATCGGGTCTTACGAGTCGCCCGGACGATCGCGGATCTCGAGGGTATGGACGGAATTCAGGCACACCACGTCGGTGAGGCACTTCAGTTCCGTGGTGAATGAATAATGCGTTCTACTTGGTCTCTTCGAGCGCCTTTCGCGCGTCATCGGCCCCGTTGAAGTCAGTTTTCAACGCCAGTGCCCGCTTCAGCGCAGCGCGTCCCTCGGCATCGTTTCCCTGTTTCAACTGGGCAAGACCAAGATGGTATTGGTATACGGGATTATTGGGCGACTTGGTTGCCGCGCGCTCGAACGCACCGATTGCGTGCTGCAGGAGTCCCTTGCGGTAGTAGATCCAGCCGAGCGTATCTTCCGACTCTGGGCGCTTGAGTTGTGCCTGCGCAACCGTCGCCAGTTTCAGCGCTTCGTCGAGGCGGCCGTCTTCGGCGTATATCCACGCGAGATTGTTGGCCGCCACGCCGGCGTTCGGATCCAGACCGACGGCTCGCTGGTATTGCTGCTGCGCGCCGTCGCGATCTCCACGCGCTTCGTGAATCATTCCCACGAGCGTCAACGCTCCGGCTGGCGCCGGCGACCGAGCTGCCAGCGCCTGATACTCCGACAGAGCCCGATCCATCTGACCGTTCGCCATGGCAATTCGTCCGAGCAGATCGTACGCATCCAGCTGCGAGGGATCCGCCGTGACGACGTTACGCAGCGTCTGCTCGGCTTCCGCCTTCTGACCGGCTGCCAGTGCAACACGCGCCGAGAGAATTTTCAATCGCGGATCGTCGGGCGATTGCTGCTGTCGTGCGGCGACACGCGCCCGGGCTGCAGCGACGTTCCGCTGTGCAATATCGACCGTGACGAGCCCGACGAGCGGGTCATACGCGTCAGGCGCAAGGCGAGCCGCGTCTTCGAAAGCCTTCTGCGCTGAGGGTAGTTGATTGCTCTGCAGCGCCAGCCATCCGCGTTCAACATGGAGAGGAGCCGCGTTGGGGTTACGCGATATCCGCGACGTCAATTCCCGTTCTGCGCGCGGCAGATTCCCCTGAGCACGAAGGCTGCGCGACATCAGCACGGCGGCATCGATGTTGTCCGGACGCTCACGTGAGACCTGCTCCGCTGATTCAAACGCTTCGGCCGCTTCACCGCGGGCGAGCTGAAGGCGCGCCAGCTGGAGTCGCGCGGCTGCGGCGCGTGGATTGAGCTTGAGAACATTCTCGAAGGCTGCCTCTGCCGCGCTCTGATCGTTGCGAGCGACCGCCGTCAACCCCAGTGTGTACTGCGCCGCCACGGAGCCGGCGGCGAGCTTCACCGCGTCCTGCGCCTCCTTTGCCGCCTCGTCAGATTTGTTGTCCATGAGAAGCATGCGCGACCTGGCGACCCGTGCCTCCGCAAACTTCGGGTTTTCCTGAATGGCTCGATCGACAATCTTGTAGGCCTCGGGTTTGTGTCCAACCGAATATTCGATCGCCGCAATTCGGAGCGTTGCGGCGCGCGCTTCCGTCTTGTCGGATCCAGCCTCGACAGCACGCAATATCGCCAGCGCCTTGTCACGATCTCCCGCACCCGTGTAATAGTCGGCGAGCGCCAGTTGCCCGCCTGGTTCGGCGGCGATGGCTTTGAAGTGCGGTTCCGCTTCGCCGATGCGACGGGTCGCGAGATACAGAAGCGCGAGCGCGCGATGGATTTCACCATTCTTGCTGTCGATCGTCAGCGCGGCCGCTAGAGTGCGTTCAGCGGCGGTCGTGTCGCCACTTGCCCACTGAAAATTCGCCAGCGCCAGACGCGCGTCAACGGAACGCGGAGCAAGATCGGCAGCCTTCTGAAATGCTTTGCCAGCCTCGGCGCGAGTACCGGCCCGGAATTGCACCGCCCCTAAAGCGGTCCATGCCGGCGCGTACGACGGATCGAGACTGATCGCCTGCTCGATCTGCTTCATCGCCTGTTCTGTTTCGTTCAATCCCGCCAGCGCGTTGCCCATCAGAATGTTCGCAGGGGCACTCCCCGGCGAATTCGTCAACGCGAGTTCGGCGCGCTTTCGTGCAGCCTCGAATTCGCCTGCGGCAAGAAGCAACATGCCGGCCTTGATCTGCGCGTCAGTGTTCGACAAGTCGAGATCGCCGGTGCGCGCGTACTCCCGATAGGCGTTGATCGCATCGCCTTGCAGCTCGTAGGCCTTGGCAAGTTTGTAGTGCGCGTCCGCCCACTCGGGTCTCGCCTGCACAGCACGTTTGTATTCGATCAAGCCACGGTTGGTTTCGTGCTTCGCCATGTACGCGTCGCCGCGAGCGACGTACGTCTGGGCTTTCGCTTGTGGATCGCGCGTGCACGCGCCAACCCACAGCAGCACGATCGCGGCGATACACGCCAGGGCCTTGGCAAGCTGTCTCATGGCAAATGCCTGTCGAGATGTGGGAAAAGGGCCGTCGCGAAGCCAGACACTGTCGTCTGCGCCGTACCGGCCGTCGTCGTAACCGGAGCGATCAAGCGCACCAGCCCACCGTTGGAGCGATGAATCCGCGCCGCATCAAGCATGAGAAGTGCCTTGTTCGTGTACTCATTTGCAACCACGCGTCCCCGTCCTTGATACCAGTACAGAACAATCTGGCGATCGAGTCCTTTCTGGATCAGAAACCGATTCACGCGCACGCTGCGCTCGCCGAATCGAAGGTCGGCTACGCCGGTTTCAACCGGCTGCCATCCAGCGCCGGGCAGGCAGTTTTGAGGGGAATGAATGGTGTCGCCCTGACGCTGGGAGGCGTAGTAACCAACGTAGAGGCCGACAGGACTTCCGGCTGCGTTGACGTACTCGCGATTGACGTAGTCGTCGACACCCAGCTGCCCTAACACGTCGTCTGCGAGGGGCGGCGCGTCGTGCCCCCTCCACTCACCCAAGTCGAGCGGCAATACCGACAGCGGCTCCCGGGAAACGGGCGTTTCAGCGGAGACGGCGAGAGCGCTGTAGAACCGAGTGGCGACGAGGAGTGCGACGACAACGGCGGCGCGACGAACCATCACGCTTCCACTTGGCGAGGGCGAGCTGCTGCCGCAGCGGACGCGTCGGCCGGCATTCCTGCGAGTGAGCGTTGCACCGCGACCAGGCCGATAAAGGCGACAACGAAGAGTACCCACCCCGAGAACGTGTGAAGAAAGCCCTCGGCTGCCGCGGGGCTGACCAGTTCCGAAGCCAGCCCGGTCCCTGCCACTCGGGCTGCATTGGCCAGGATGGCGATGGGTATTGCGGCAAGCGCAATCAGCATCCGGCGGCCAATCCTGCGTTCGGTGAAGTGGCCGAGCACGATCGCGAGCATGACGAGCGACACAAGCGATCGGATGCCGCTGCATGCTTCAGCGACTTCGAGAGTCCGGCTTGGCAACTGCAGCACATTCCCTTCGCGGAGTACCGGTATGCCGGCCAGGTTAATGACTGCTTCACCGGCGCGCGAGGCCAGCAACTGCAATGGAAAAGCAATCTGATTAAAAACAATCGTGGGAAGCGGAATCATCAAAAGGAGAAAAGCAATCGGGAATGCCAAGATCCGAAAGTGCTGCCATCCCCAGACATACAGCACCACCCCTGCAATGACACCAATAAGGGAAATCCGTGTGAGAAAGAGTTCAGCACCGAGCAGGCCGCCGAGCAAAACGGCGAGACTGACCGCAAGCAGAACGAGTCCGATGATGCTGGGCTGACGACCGGCCGCCTTCAGCGCATCGCGACGCTCCCAGCAGAAGTACAGCGCCAGCGGCACAACGAAGAATCCATGAGAGTAGTTGTCGTCGCTCGCCCATTGCCTAGCGAGCGACGACACGATCCCCCCATACATCCACAAGATGGCTCCGGTTAGCACGCACGCCACCGCGATTTCGCGACTGCGATGCGCTGTCACAGAAGCCTCCACCAGCTAACGGTTCGCGATTCGACGGCGGCGATACGCTGCGAGTCCGGCGAGTCCGGTACCAAGCAGGAACATCGAAGCCGGTTCGGGTGTCGGACTCCCGTTCGCATTCAGACGAAGGAGGAATCCATTGCTCCCGTAGTTGCGCAGCCCGAACGTCACACGCACCATTCCCGATCCGAGGCCTGCAAACGTCAGGATGTCCCCCATGTTCGTTATTTCGTCTGCCATCACCGTTGCCGATCCTCCGGCAAACACGGCGCTGCGCATCAGGGCCGAATCCTGGGCGAATCTCAGGCCATCGACATTGTTTGACGTCGAGTAGCCCTTCGGAACGTACGCCGGCTGGCTCTTCGGGTCCACCGCATCATTGCCGTCCGAGACAGGATCGAGCAACTCAGCGCGGAGAGTGTCCCAACCAGGGGTCCCCGAGATGACCAGCGACACGACATAGTTCGCGCCTACCTTGAGGCCGTCGATCAGGTAGGTTCCGACAGATCCAGCCGGCACCACGATCGTTCCGAGATCGATCGCGAGTGTGTGCACGGCGGTTGAACCGCCGCTAAACCCGCCGGTGGTCGATTGCAGGTCAATCGCAATCGGTTCGGCGCGCGCCGTGGCGGGCAGAAGCACGCCCAACGCGAGAAGTACCCACAGTCGTTTCATAGATTGCCCGCCTCCTCAGCTTGCAAATGCAGGGTGCCTTCTTCCGGACCCCATGAAGCGGACGGGACGGCCCGCCGCCCGCGCCCCCTCCGGCGAAGGCGCGTTTCAGTGCTTCACAATGTCGAGCGCCGCAGTGCGGCGGCAAGACCAATCAAGGCGCTGCCCGATAGCAGCAGCCAAATCGGCTCGTCAGCCTGCGACGTGTGGGCGACGACCGACGCCATGCCAGCTACCATGTCCACACGACCATACGCCGCCGCGCTTGCGGCGGCGAGGAGAACGAGCATCATCACGACGAATACCTTCATGTTCCAACCCATTGCCAATGTTTCCAACGCCACTTCGTACTTCGGCCCGTTATCAGCGGCCCGACTTCACCTGTGCAAGGACTCGACCAGACAATTGGTGCTCTAAGAATGGACGAGCTGGCTTCGCCCTTTGGTGTCAGGTACTTCCTTCCAATCGGGGGCTATGGTAGAGTCCGTCGGATCACTCTGCGACTTCCTGGAGGCGCTTGGCTGCAAGGCGTT
>Ga0114129_10014709_pt1 | contig 11147 bp, 15 predicted proteins | sample RhiMetdeltSRZDD1_FD_80071 | JGI IMG/M metagenome (GOLD analysis project Ga0114129, IMG submission 80071) | Populus rhizosphere microbial communities from Tennessee, USA - Rhizosphere MetaG P. deltoides SRZDD1 (version 2) (version 2) | ecosystem: Host-associated > Plants > Roots > Rhizosphere >... | reverse complement strand
TCGCACTCGCGGCGTCGCGTCGATGCCGCGACCTCGGGAGGAGACACTCATGCCGATCGTCACGACGCGCGATGTGTATGCGGAGTTCGTCGTAGCTCACTACGTGGGGACGCCGCTGCGCACAGCCGCACAGGTAGAAGCCGTGCTCGAGGCAGCCGGTGTCGAGCCCGACGAGGTCGATAGTCGGTTCTGGGAGCGCCTGAGCCCGGAGTGGCTGTGGGGCGTCTCCGCGGTTCCCTTCACGGGCGCCGGCGCCAAGCGCGCGAACGCGGAGTACCGCCGACTGTGCGAGCTGTACGGCACCCAGCCCTGACCTTCATCCGCTCGTAACCGCGACTCACCGCCACGCGCTTCTCGCACGTCGCCGGTCGCGTGCGCACGCGTGAGCGCAGTACCGGCCGGTGAGATCGGTGCCATTTTTCGTCACCGCCTGGTTCGCGTCTTGTCACGTCGCATGCTGGCGCGGCGAGCGAAGATCGCGAATTCCCACGCCGACCGGCTCTGGCATTACCCCTGCACCGGAGCGCCCGCATGCTCGGCACCCGGAGTGCGACCAGCGAGACGCGCGATCCCAAGGTGGTCGTCGTCATGCCCGCCTACAACGCCGGGCGCACGCTCCGCATGACCTACGAGGAGCTGCCGAAGGATACGGTCAACCTCGTGATCCTCGTCGATGACGGCTCCACGGACGGGACCGTCGACATCGCGCGGCAGCTCGATCTCGAGATCTTCGTCCACAACCGCAACTACGGCTACGGTGCCAACCAGAAGACCTGCTACACGGAGGCGCTGCGGGCGGGCGCGGACATCGTGGTGATGGTCCACCCCGACTATCAGTACGACCCGACGCTGGTGCCGCACATCATCGAGCCGATTCTCGAGAACGAAGCGGACGTCGTTCTCGGATCACGGCTGAAGGGCGGCTCCGCGCTCAAGGGCGGGATGCCGTGGTGGAAGTACGTCTCGAATCGATTCCTGACCACGCTCGAGAACGCGGTCTTCGGGCTCTCGCTCTCGGAATACCACACCGGCTATCGGGCGTTCCGGCGCGAGGTGCTGGACGCGGTGAACTTCGCGGCCAACTCCGACGGCTTCATCTTCGATCAGGAGATCATCGCGCAGGTGGTGGGCGGGGGCTTTCGCATCGACGAGATCGCGGTGCCCACGCGCTACTTCCCGGACGCCTCGTCGGCGAGCTTCCGGGCGTCAGTCGTCTACGGCCTGAAGATCCTGTCCGTGCTCTTCTGGTACTCGCTGCACCGCCGCGGCATCCGTCGCTCCCGGCGGTTCGATAGCCTGCGCGGGCGGTACACGCGGCTCGCGCCCACGTCGCGGCCGTCGCGCGGGTCGCGCGGACAGCGTCAGCCGACGACCGTTTAAGCCCCGCGGGGCGTCCGCCGTCCCACGATCACGAGATCACGCTCCACGCCGTCCAGCACCGCCACCCGTGGCAGCTCTCCCCAGCGTTCGAAGCCGAAGCGACCGAACAGCTCCAGGCTCGGCGTGTTGTGACCGAAGATGAAGCCGAGCAGCGTGGTGAGGCCGAGCTCGGGCGCCCGCTCCACCCCGTGCGCGAGCAGCGCGCGGCCGATGCCGCGACGGCGGCCGTCGGCGGCGACGTACACGCTGACCTCGGCCGTCCCCGCGTAGGCGGGTCGTCCGTAGAATGACTGCAACCCCAGCCACCCCGCGACGTCGCCATCGACCTCGGCCACCCAGAGCGGGCGCCGATTCGGCGTGTGCTCATGAAACCACAGGCGCCGGCTCTCCAGCGTCACCGGCTCCGTATCGGCGGTGGCGAGGCGCCCGGGGATAGCGCTGTTGTAGATCGCGACGATGGCGGGGAGGTCGGCTTCCCGCGCGAGCCGGATCAGCATGCGCGGCGGGGGACGGTGACGTTACTTCGCGTACGTGTAGAAGCCGCGACCGGTCTTGCGGCCGAGCCGGCCCGCCATGACCATGCGCTTGAGCAGCGGCGGCGGCGCGTAGCGAGGCTCGCGGAACTCCTCGAACATCACCTCGGCCACGTACATGGTGGTGTCGAGGCCGACGAGGTCGAGCAACGTGAACGGCCCCATCGGATAGCCGCAGCCAAGCTTCATCGCCTGATCGATGTCCTCGAGCGACGCGAGGCCGCTCTCGTAGACGCGGATGGCGTCGAGCAGGTACGGCACGAGCAGGCGGTTCACGATGAAGGCGGTGGCGTCCTTCGTCTGCACCGGTACCTTCCCGACCGCGCGCACCCACTCCGTGGCCTCCGTCACGGTAGCGTCGTCGGTGAGGATCGTGCGCACCACTTCTACCAGCTTCATGAGCGGGACCGGATTGAAGAAGTGGAGGCCGAGGACGTGCCCGGGCCGCTTGGTGGCGGCGGCCATCGCGGTGACGTTGCACGACGACGTATTGGAGGCGAGCAGCGTGTGCGGGGGACAGATGCGGTCGAGCTTGGCGAAGGTCTCGTTCTTCAGTGGCTGGTTCTCGGTGATCGCCTCCACCACGATGTCGCACGCCTTGAGCTCCTCGAGCTTGGTGGTGCCGACGATACGGGCGAGGACGGCGTCCTTTTCCTTCGCCTCCAGCTTTCCCTTCTCGACCAGCCCGGACAGCGTCTGACGGAGCCGGCCGAGGCCGGCCTCCAGGAGCTGATCGTTGGCCTCGACCACGAGCGTGGTGAACCCGGCCTGCGCCGACACCTGGGTGATGCCGCCGCCCATCAGACCACAGCCGATCACACCGACGGTTTTGATTGCCATCGAGTCCTCGAGCGCGCCGCGGGCCGCGGCGGCGCCGGGAGCGAGGTTATCTGTACGCGCGGCGGCCCGGCAGCGGCGGCGGCTCGTAGTGCGCCGTCCCCGGCGGGCAGGGGTTCTTCACGGTCACGCTGACGTCACCGTAGCGGACGGTGCCGTCGGGCAGGACTTCCATCACCGGTCCCCGGGCTGAGGGCGCTTCGCGCTTGATGGATTCGTCGAAGGCGACCTGGCGAGAGTCAACCGGGCGATTGACGATGTCGAGCACCATCGAGGCCTTGATCGGGGACTTCGCTTCGTCGGCCACGGCCGGCATCGCCGTCGTCGCCACGAGAAGCACCGCCCCCATCAGTCCTGCCTTCGGTATCATCACGATCCCTCCGCTCCCTACTCGTACACGATCAGCGAGTGCAGCGGGTACGTCCTCAGCTTATCGCGGCCGTGAAGAAATGCCAGCTCGATCAGAAAGGCGACCCCCACCACCACCCCCCCCAGCTGCTCCATCAGGCGCAGGGTGGCGGCCATGGTCCCACCGGTGGCGAGGAGATCGTCCACGACCAGCACGCGCTGGCCGGCGCGGATCGCGTCCTCGTGGATGGCGAGGGCGTCCCGGCCGTACTCGAGCTCGTACTCGACCTCGATCGTCTTCGAGGGCAGCTTGCCGAGCTTGCGCACGGGCACGAAGCCGGCGTTCAGCTGGTGGGCCACGGGCGCGCCGAAGATGAACCCACGCGATTCGATCCCCACCACGATCTCCACGCGCTGATCGCGGTACCGCTGCGCGAGCGCGTCCACCACGAGCCGGAATGCGGGGCCGTCCTTGAGCAACGTGGTGATGTCCTTGAAGAGGACGCCTTCGGTGGGGAAATCCTTGATGTCGCGGATCTTTGCGCGAAGATCGGCCAGCTCCATCGCGCCGCTATATTAACGGGACGTTGTCGCAGCGCGCAAGGACGCTGGCGCCGGCATCGCCCTCATGGGCGGGCCGTGTCGAGACGCGCGATCGCCTCCGGCAGCGCGCTCAAGCGCGCGATGACGGCATCCGGCTGCGACGACGGTGGCCCGTTCGGCGCGTGGCCCGTCACCTGGATGACGCGCATGCGCGCCGCCCGCGCGCCCTGCACGTCGAGCGTGGCATCGTCGCCCACGTGCACGGACGTCTCCGGCTCGCCGCTCACCGCGCGTAACGTGAGTGCGAAGATCTCCGGGTCCGGCTTGCGCACCCCCACCTCGTCCGAGAACGTCGTGTGGTCGAAGCAGTCGAGGAGCCCATAGCGCGCGAGGAGCGTTCGGAGGGTGGCGCCCGGCGTGCGCATGGTGTTGGAGACCAGCGCGAGCGTGCAGCCGCGCTCGCGCAACGTGCGGAGCGCGGCGAGGGCGCCGTCGTCCACCGTGGGAGGAACGCGCAGGATCGGGCGCGCGTAGGCATCGACGAGCGCCGCCAGCGTCGCCGCCGAGAGCCCGTCCGGCAGCGCGCGGTCGGCGCCGGCCAGGACCGCGCGCACGTGCTCGATGACCGGCACGTCGCGGTTCTTGCTCCAGAGCTCGCGGAGGAATCGCGCGGATTCGGCATAGCCACGGTCGAGGGCGGCGCGGGAGATGCGCCGTCCCGCCCCGTTCAAGATCGACTCGAAGTCCCGCATACGCGGTGCGCGGTAACGATCGTCGCTGCCGGGGCCATCGAAGAGCAGCGTGCCCCAGAAGTCCACTGTCACCGTGCGAATGTTCAGGAGGGCCGCCTCCCGAACACTGGCGCGCGCTTCTCGAGAAACGCGGTGGCCGCCTCACGCGGCTCGCCCGTGGTGTAGGCGCGCGCGAAGGCGTCGATGCCGGCGTTCACCGCCCGCGCCAGCTCCGCCGGCCGCCAGCGAATGATCAGCTCCTTCTGGAGACGGATGGCCGAGGGCGCGCACGCGATGATCCGCTCGGCGAGCGCACGGACGGCGTCGTGCAGGGTGTCGGCCGGCACGACGCGGTTCACGAGGCCCCACGCGAGCGCGTCGGCGGCGGTCACCGGCTCGCCGAGCAGCAGGATCTCGGCCGCGCGTCCCGGCCCCACCAACAGCGGGAGGAGCGCGGCGTGGATGACCGACGGGACGCCGACGCGTACCTCCGGGAGCCCGAGCAACGCGTCCGGCGTGGCGACGCGCACGTCGCAGGCGAGCGCCAGCTCGAAGCCGGCGCCGAGGCAGGCGCCGTGGACGGCCGCGATGACCGGGAACGGCGCCGCGTGGACCGCTTCGATGGCGTCACGGAGCGCCGTGATGAGAGCGCGCGCACGATTCGGATCGAGGTCGCGCAGGACACGGACGTTCATGCCGGCCGTGAACGCGCGCCCGGCCCCCGTGATCACGGCCACGCGGACGGACGGATCGGCGGCGAGGTCCACGAACGCGGTGTGAAGCGCGGCGATCGTCTCGGGATCGAGGAGATTCAGCGGAGGGCGGTCGAACGTACACCACGCGACGCCGGCCGCCCGCTCGATGCGGAGAGGGCCGCCCGCCATCTAGTAGCGGCGCATCGAAGGATCGACGGTACGCGCCCACTGATCGAGGCCGCCCGCCAGATTGCACACCTTCTTGAAGCCGAGCTGACGTAGATACCCCGCCACCGCGGCGCTGCGCACACCCTGATGGCAGTAGACGACGATGTCGTCGTCCGGGTTGAGCTCCTCCGTCCGGAGCTCGATCTCCTCGATCGGGATGTGGACGGCATTGGGGAGCCGGCAGAGCCGCGTCTCCCAGTCCTGGCGGACGTCGAGCAGCAACGGCCGCTCGCCCCGGTCCAGTCGCGCTTTGAGCGCCTGGGGAGTGATCTCGTCCATCGCCGGGAGCGCTATCGCGGCGCCGGCCGTCCCACCAGGAACTCGACGAGCCAGGCGTTGACGGCGGACGGGTACTCGATCTGCGGGAAGTGGCCGCAGGCATCCAGCCAGCGCACGGCCGTCCGCGGCAGACTGTCCGCCACTTCCGCGCAGTGGGCGGCGAGCACGGCGGGGTCGTGTCGCCCGTGCACGAGCAGGAGCGGGACATCGAGCGTCGCCAACGCGCGCCGGTAGTTCGTGGCGTGATCGGTGAGATCGTTACGCAGGCCACGCAGGGTGGCCAGGTACGCGGCGCGGGCCTCGATGCCGGTACGCTCGGCGTACGCGTGGTCCACGAGGTAATCGACCTCGCTCGCCACCGGGCTATGGAAGCAGCGCGCGAGCGCGGCCCGAAAGATCCGACGGCCGCCGCAAAGCGCGAGCGCTTCGCCGACCCCGTGCATGGTGAGCAGCTTGAACATGAGCGAGGCGCGAAACGCGAAGCCGGGGACGAGACCGGCGACCAGGGCCACGCGCTCGACCCGGGCCGGATGCATGAGCGCATAGGTGAGGGCGACGGCGCCGCCCAGCGAGTGGCCGACGAGGGAAGCCCGCGCCACCCCCATGGTGTCGAGGAACCCGCGCACGGCGCGGGCGAAGTACTGGAGGCCATAGCCCGTGCGCGGCTTGGCGGAGCGACCGAAGCCGGGAAGGTCGATCGCGTAGACCGTCGCCCTCGTGGAAAGCGGGCCGATGTTGTGGCGCCACGACTCCGCGAAGCCGCCGAGGCCGTGCACGAGAACCACGGCAGGGCCCCGACCCTCGACGACGTAATGCAGCGAGAGCCCGTCGACTTCGCCGCCGCGAAGGCGTAATTCCGGCATGGATTCTGGAGTCTACCAGAGGCCGGCGGTCGTCGCGTGTCAAGAGTCGCTCAGGTCGGCGACTCCGGCAGCAGCAGGTGCCCCTGCTCCGGCGCCGCCGGGGCCGGCTGGCCGAGCAGGCGCTTCATCATCAGCGCATTACGGACCGGATAGTCGCGGTTGTTGTTGTTGAACGAGATGAAGATCTGCTCGGCCTCGGTCGCCATCGCGTCGACGTCGGGTAGGAGCTCCCGCAGCTCGGGCTCCGTGTAGAGGTAGTCGTATTTTTCGCGCACGGCGGGCTCCTCGCCACGCAGCTGCCTCAGCCATCCCTCCGCATTCCGGCCGTGCAGCCGGAAGACCGCGGTGGGCGCGGTCGCCTGCGTCACCCGCGGCACCGCGCCCGCGGCGGTGGCAGCGTCCACGATGACGTGGGCGAGGCCGGCGTCCCGCAACGCGGCCAGGGTGTCGTCGGCATGATCGGGAAACCAGGAGCGGTCGCGGAACTCCACCGCCACCCGCAGGCCGGGCAGCCGCTCCGGGAGCGAACGAACGTAGTCGAGGCGGCGGGTGCCGTAGCGCACCCAGGGCGCGAACTGGACCAGGATGTAACCGAGCTTGCCGGCGTCCACGAGCGGTCGGATCGCCGCCTGGAACAGCCGAAACGCCGCATCGACGGCGGGGGGCGGGAAGCTGCCCCACTCCACCTCGCCGCGCGGCGTGAGCGCGGGATGCGCAGGCAGCAACGCGCGGATCTCCGCCGGGAGCGCGGCCAGACGCGGGTGGTGGCCGGTCATCAGCGCATAGGCCTTGATCGAGAAGAGGAAGCCGGGCGGCGTGCGCGCGACCCAGTGCACGGCGTGGCGGATATCCGGAATCGCGTAGTACGAGGAGTTGATCTCCACCGTGTCGAAGACCCCCGCGTAGAACCGCAGCCGCGCTTCCGCGCTCATGGAGCGGCGAGGATAGAAGGTACCGTCCTCGATCAGCGCCTGATCGGCCCAGGACGAGATGCCGACGCGGACGTCGGCCGCGCTCAGACGATGTTCTCGTAGACGCCGGGCGGGATGACCCGATAGACGCGGATCGGCGCCGAGACGTTCTTGAACGTGCGCTCGCCGAGCGACTGCAACACGAAGTCGGCGCGGATGCGCTCGGCCGTGACGGGGCCGACGACGATGTCCCCCGCCTCCGCGGAGCCGGCGAAACGTGCGGCGACGTTGGTCGTGGGCCCGGTCGCCGTGAACGTCCACCGCTGGCCGGTGGCGCCGCCGAGCTTGGTGGCGCCCACCAGGGCCTCGCCCGTGTTGATCCCCATGTGGAGCTGGACGGGCGGATAGACGCCGCCGTACTCCTCGTTGAGAGTCGCCGTGCGCTGGCGGATGGCGAACGCCGCCCGCGTGGCGTTGAGGGCATGATCGACGGCGTTCCGCTCGGACTGGAAGATGACCATGAGCCCGTCGCCCGCGGTCTCGTTCACGTCGCCGTGATGGAGCTGGATGATCTCGAGGAAGCTCGAGAAATACGTCTGCACGAGCTGGTTCAGCTTCCGTGGCTCGAGCTGCTCGGAGAGGCGCGTGTAGCCCGCGATGTCGAGGAAGAGCACGGACACTTCGACGCTCTTCTTCTCCAGCTCGGTCGCGTTCGGATTCCGCTCGAGCAGCCTCTTCACCGCTTCCGGCACGAACTTGGAGAGCTCGCCCTTGATCTGCTCCAGGAGCTCGAGCCGCTGCCGCGACTCCTGGAGGCTCTGGAGCGCGGTCGCGAGCTCCGTGTTCTTGCCCTCGAGGTCGGTGTAGGCCTGGGCGAGGCGCGTCGTCATGTCGTTGAAGGCGCTTCCGAGGGCGCCGATCTCGTCGCGGGAGGCCACGGGCGCGCGCGCCGCGAAGTCGCCGCCGCCGATGCGGCGGGCCACCGCGGACAGCGCCTGGATGGGTCGCACGATGATGAGCCCCATCGCCACCGTGAGCACGCCGGCGGCGGCGGCGATCGTCAGGACGCCGATCACGATCTGGCGGTTGCGCTGCATCCGCATCTCCGCGAAGACCGGCGCCATCGACGTCGCCACCCGTACCACCGCGCGGACCTTGTGATCGCTGCCGTGACAGCCCTGGCAGCGCTCCTGATTCGGGACCGGGTGCACGAGCGTGAACAGCGGGATCCCGTTGCGGGTCTCCAGCGCCTCCTGCGTCTGCAGCGTCTCCACCGCCCGCGTGAAGAGGGGCCCCGTCATGGGCGCGGCGGGCGGACGCTCCATCTTCTTGATATTGGCCATGACGTCGGGCGCGAGGTCGGCGTTGCTCATCACCTCCCTCATGGTCGCCAGATCGGTGAACGCCTCCACGCCGTTGCGACGGTAGATGTCGAAGCCCTCTACCGGCGACGAGCTCTTGAGCTCCTGGATCACCTTTCGCGTCACGTCCGGCCGCTCCTGCATCATCGCGCCCTCGATGCTGGCGATGAGCGTCCCCGTGAGCCGCCGCGCGGAAATTTTGTTCTGCTCGACGAGGAGATCGGCCTCGCGCTGGATGGTCCAGATGGTGGACGCGCCGAAACCGATGATGAGCACGACGACGATGAGGACGGTGATCTTCGCGGCCAGGCGTGACCGCATCGGGCGCCGATCGTATCACACCGGCTATGATCGCGGGCGGAGGCCCCATGAACCTCGCCACCCTCGCCGAGGAGAACGTCCGCCGGTACGGTGAATACGCGGCTCTTGCCTTCGAGGGACGTGAGATCACCAACCTCGATCAGCAGCGCGCCGCGAACCGCCTCGCGCACGCGCTCGCCAAGCTCGGCGTGGGCGTGGGCGACCGGGTCGCGGTCGTGCTGCCGAACTGCCCCGAAGTCCTGCAGGCCTACGCGGCGGTCTTCAAGCTCGGCGCGGTGGTGGTCCCGATTGTCTTCCTGCTCAGCGCCGAAGAAGTGAGCCACATCCTCGCCGATGCGGAGGCGAAGGTCGCCATCACGTCCACCGAGCTCGCCTCCAAGCTGGAGGCGTGGCGCGGGATCACGATTCTCACCGGGAGCGAGGGCCCTGCCGGCGCCCGCAGCTTCGACGAGCTGATCGCCCGCGAGCCCGATGCGTTCACGACGGTGCCACGCGGCGACCACGACCTCGCCGTCATTCTCTACACGGCGGGCACCACCGGCCGTCCCAAGGGTGTCGCGCTCTCGCACGAGAACCTCGCCTTCAACGCCCGCTCCGCCGCCGCGCTCTACGAGCTCGACCGCGAGCGATGGGCCCTCGGCGTGCTGCCGCTGTCGCACTCGTACGGGCTCACGCTCATGAACGCGGGCAACATCCTGGGCACCCGCGCCGTGCTCCTCCGCTGGTTCACACCCGAGCTGGTGCTGCAGACGATCGAGCGCTACCGCGTGCAGAGCATGGCGGGTGTCCCCACCATGTACGTGTATCTGTTGAACTACCCCGACGCCGACCGCTTCGATACGTCGTCCGTGCTGCTCTGGGGCTCGGGGGCGGCGCCGCTGCCGCTCGAGATCGTGGAGCCGTTCGAGAAGAAATTCGGCGGGCGCATGCAGGAAGGCTACGGGCTCACCGAGGCGTCACCGGTCGTCTCCGCGCATCGCTTCTCCGGCGTGCGGAAGCTCGGCTCCGTGGGGCAAGCGCTTCCCGGTGTAGAGATCGCGATCGTGGACGACGCGGACCGCGCGCTGCCGACCGGGGAAACGGGAGAAGTCTGCGTGCGCGGGCGCAACGTCATGCTCGGCTACTACCGGATGCCGGAAGAAACCGCGCGCACGATCCGGCAAGGCTGGCTGCACACGGGCGACATCGGCCGTCTCGACGAGGACGGCTTCCTCTTCATCGTCGAGCGGAAGAAAGACCTGATCCTCCGGGGTGGGTTCAACGTCTATCCGCGCGAGGTGGAGGAAGTCCTCTACGCACACCCGAAGATCGCGGAGGCGGCGGTGGTCGGGATGCGCGATCCCGTGATGGGAGAAGACGTCCTCGCGTTCGTCGTGCTGAAGAGCGGCGAGCATGCCGACGGCCCCGAGATCATGGCGTTCTGCGCGGAGCGTCTCGCCCGGTACAAGTGTCCGAAGCAGGTGCGCTTCGTGGATGCTCTGCCGAAGAGTCCCGTGGGAAAGATCCTGAGAAAAGAGCTGCGCGCGCGGGCGTGAGGGCGGGCCGGCGCTGGCGCGCCGGCCCGCCGCTTTGCATCACTCGTCGGTCAGCTTGTCAACCGCCTCCCCGACCTTGCGCTTCGCCTTGCCGTAGCCTTCGCGGAGCTCGCCGCCCGCGCGCTCGGCTTCGCCCTCGGCCTCGAGCTCCGGATCGTCGATGAGCTCGCCCGTCTTGTCCTTGATGTAGCCCTTCGCCTTCTCGGCCTTGCCCTTGATCTCGTCCTTGTTCATGCGTTCCTCCTTGCGGAGATCGAACGTCTCTGCACAGACCGAACACATGCGGTCGGTGCAAGGCCGCTGCCAGCGGCGCCCGGATGTAAGCACGACATCCCCGGTGTAGAATTCGCGCCATGGCACGCGACTCGTTCGGAGAATTCGAAGCGACGTCGCTCTTCTGTCCGCGCTGCCGGCGCGCGACGCCGGCGCGACAGAAGCTCTTGCTCGTGCTGCCGAGCGGGAACAAGTACGACTACGTGTGCGCGGAGTGCGGGACGCAGGTCGGCGGAAAGACCGACAACGACCCCGCAAATTTTCGCAGCACCGTGCCGATTCGGCGTCCCGCCCGCTAGCCGCGGCGTC
>Ga0114129_10014708_pt1 | contig 11147 bp, 6 predicted proteins | sample RhiMetdeltSRZDD1_FD_80071 | JGI IMG/M metagenome (GOLD analysis project Ga0114129, IMG submission 80071) | Populus rhizosphere microbial communities from Tennessee, USA - Rhizosphere MetaG P. deltoides SRZDD1 (version 2) (version 2) | ecosystem: Host-associated > Plants > Roots > Rhizosphere >... | reverse complement strand
GGAAGTCCACCCGCGATTGAGTGTACGCGGTAACGCGTATGTTCGGTGGGCTGGGTAAAGCCAGCCCCCTGCGCCCAAGTACGTAGGGGCCGCCTTCAGGCGGCCCGCGACATCCATCGTCTAGAATCGACGCCACACCCTGATGATCGTCGCGCACGTCGGTCCACCGCCACGACGGATTGGCGGTCCCGCGGGTTATCTGCATCAACTCCAGTCAGGCGCTTCCACGGATCCACAGCCGCGTCATGTGGTGCGGTTTCCGCCTGCATCGACGCCGGTGCCGAAGCGTCCGCCACCGCCGCCACTCGGTCTTCTCACCAGACTGCGGCGAAAAGTGATCGGTCCGAAATTCTACCGACCGTCAGACAAGGAGCTCTCGGCTCCCGGCGGACTGGTCGATCGGATGCTGCGCGATATCGCGACCGATACATGCGCGGAGTCGCAGGCGAGCCTGGCGTCGAGTGCGGGGGCGGAGGTGATTTTCACCCACGATCCCTTCTCGGCGGAGTCGGCGCTACGGCAGCGGAGCGGCAGTCAGCAGGTCTGGATGATGTGCCATGGAGTGACGCCGATCGTTTTGTATGCGGTCTGGAGCTGGGGCATTCCCGAGGCCGACTGGCGGTCGTTTCTTGACTATCCCGATGTGCACACGTGGATCGGCTGGGAACTCGACGTGTGGTCACGCGTCGATCGCCTGGTCTTTCCGTGCCCTGAGGCAACAGAGAGCTTCCGGATCATCGATTCGCACTTCGAGGCGCTGGCGGATCGCGCGCAGTTCGTGCTGAGCGGATCAGCGGCGCCCAGGCGCGGCGGCGCGGATCCATTCCCGAGCGGTGCGGACTTTGGCACGAGCGGGGCGGACCTTCTAGGTCCGCGATCACCGGGAACACGCGTCGGCCTCTATCTCGGCAGCGCCGAACCGTACAGAGGCTTCGATGCACTTCTCGCCGCAACGGAAAGGCTGTCGCCGGGCGTGAATCTCGCGATCGCGGTCGCCGGCCCTCCCACGTCGAAGGTGCCGGAACATCCGCTCATTCGCGCGCTTGGACGCGTCGACGACGTCGCGGCGCTCTTTTCGTCGGTCGACTTCCTGATCAACGTGAACCGGTTCAGTCTCTTCGATCTGTCGACCATTGAAGCCGCGGAAGCGGGCAAGCCGTTGCTGCTCCACGCGGTCGGCGGCAATCGTGCCTTCGAACGCCTGGGCGCCGGATGCATGATGCTCCGCGACCTCGAACCGGCGACGATCGCCGCCAGCCTTGCGCATGTCGCTTCGCTTGAAGAATCGAGGCTCCGGTCGCTTGGCCGCCAATCGCGTGAGTGCTGGGAGCGCCAGCTCACACCGCGCCACATGTGGGAGCGTCATCTTGCGCTCTACGATGCTGCGGGGGGAGTCCGGACATAGCGGCGCGGACCTTCTAGGTCCGCGGTGACCTGACTATCGCTGGGTGCGGTTGCGCAGACCGTAGCCGGGCCGTGCGCCCGTCAGGCCGTGTGGCGTCGCTGTGACAACGCCGTTCACGAGAACGTAGTCGATCCCGGTGGGAAACTGGTTCGGCTTTTCCGATGTCGATCGGTCCGCGATCGTGGAAGCCTCGAAGACGACGATGTCGGCGAAGTAATTCTCGCGGAGGATGCCGCGCTGCGGGATGTTGAAGACAGTTGCCGGAAGTGACGTGCTGCGGCGGACTGCCTCCTTCAGTTCCATCAGATGCTCGTCACGCACCATCGAGCCGAGCAATCGCGGGAATGCACCGAACGCTGCGTCCGAGTGGCTGCGGCCAACGGTTGCAGCTTGGCTGTCAGTGGCGATCATCACGCCGCCGTAACGAAGCGCCTCCAGCACGGACGAATCCGTCTGCGGTTGAAGTACGGGGATCACCGTCCCGTACACGGCGACGTTGCGTTGAGCCGCTTGCGAAATTCGTCTGTTGAGTTCCGCGTACGGCGCTCCCGACGCCACTCGAGCGAGGTCGGCAATCACGATGCGACGCGCGGCAGCCGCCGTTGCAAAGAACGCGTCGTCACTCGCAAGCACGGCGCTGGCAGCAGGCAGCATGAGCACGCCGTTCGAACGCCCGACAGCAGCTGCGATGCCCACATCGTCCGCGATGATGCCACTATCGTCGACGACGCCCCAGGCGCCGTCGCGCATTGCCTCATCAACGAATGCTTCGATGTCGCGGCTGGCGAGCGACAAGGCCGCGAGCGTTCCCACATTGATCGCGGTGCCGCGCGAAGCAAGTTTTTCAAAGTAGCCGTCGAAGCCTCGCCAGTCGAACGTCACGCCTGCCACACGCAAGGCGTCTTGGTCGGCGATCCCCGCCGTCCAGAACGCAGGGCTGCGATCGACGAGCAGCTCAGTGGTGATTCCCTGTCGAAGATGACTCTCCGCGAGACCGTTTGAGAGAAGGCTCACACCAGACCGGCCCATGATGTCGATGAAGCCGGGTGTCACCATCCTTCCCGTCGCATCGATCCGATCCGAGGCACCGCGATTTGTCAGGTCCCCGATCGCAACGATCCGGTCGCCCTTGATGCCGACGTCGGCGGGGCGAGGTTCCGCGCCGGTTCCGTCAATCACTGTTCCGCCGGATATCACGATGTCGAACTCCGGCGCGGTGGAACACGCCGAGACCGCGATCGCTGCGGCGGCAACTGCCGACACGAAACGCGGGCTTCCACGCATCTATCTAGTTTTTCGGTCGCATCCACATCGTTCACGAGGGCAGTTCCCGGAATCACGTACGCGGAAACGAAAACGTGTTCGCACATTCTGCGAGCACGCTGCACAGCGATTTCTTGAAGGCGCGAGAAAGGGCTTGCGTCCGTTGCGGACGATGAGAAGCTTGGGGTGCCGGGCATTGTGCGCGGCAGGGGTCGGGCGGAAGAGATGCAATGTCACGCCTCTCCGTCGTCCTCGCTCTTCTCGTTTCCCCGTTTGCTTCCCAGGCCGCCGGCCAGACAACGTTGGAGCTCGATCGCATCGGTGTCCAGCAGCACCGTGACTACCTCCGCCTGCAGCCGTTCGAACAGATAGACACACAAGCGAGCAATCTCATCGTGACGCTGACGGATCTCGTGCTTCCAGGAAATGCCGGCCACGACCTCCGATTTCAGCTGACCTACAACTCGGAATCCGATACGGGCAATGCGATGTGGAGGTTTGGGATTGCCGGTGTGCCGATGAAGGTTCTTCAGGAGCAATCGTGGCCGACGCCCGGCAGCGCGGTTCAGAACACCCTTGACGCGACACGCGCCATCACTCCGATTCTGGAAATGGCCGACGGCGCGAGGTATCGCACCGTTTTTACCCAAACTCCTTTTTCGAATAACCAGAACACGATGAACGAAGTGTGGACAAGCCGGTTCTGGCGATATCACCGCGACACACACACCCTGGAGCTGCCAGACGGAACGATCTGCACCTACGACTCGGCCACTTGGCGGTTGACACAGATCGCCGACGGGTACGGAAACCTTGTAACCCTGACATGGTCAACCGGAGCGCTCGAGGTTCAACAGATCCTGAAGAACGAGCCACCACGCACGGTGCTCTTCGCAATGAACGACAGGACGAATCTGCCGACCACGATGACGTTCAACGACGGAAGCCATGATCGTGTGTGGCGCTACACGTACGAAGGCGATCCCGAGGACTCGACTGGCCGGCTGAAACAGCTCACGCCGCCTGCCGGCCCGCACTGGCGTTTCGATTACGAAGATTTCGAGGGCTATCGCCGGTTAGCCCACCTCACGACGCCGCACGGAGGTCGCATCGACTACGGATACGAAATCAAACATTTCGTTCTCGACGGGCAGCCGGAACTCACGCGCGCACTTCTCAATGCTCGCGACGTCGTTGATCGCGGTGCGACCTCCAGCAGCGGAAATTGGTCCATCCGGTGCGACTGGTATTCAGGCGACACCTTTTGTCATCAGACTACGATTCAAACGCCCAGCGCGCGATTGACCTATTACTACGGTCCACTTGGAGTCGCGCACCCGGCTACCATCATCGAGGGTCCGTACGGGCTTACACGTGTCACGATTCAGGATTCCACCGGCGCCACCACATTCGAGGACGATTATCGAAACTACGTAGAGCTGCCTGTCGTCGGCAACACGTATCGTTCCGCGGAGTTGTCGAGCCTGCGGATCGATCGCGGGGGTCACACGTACTCGACGACATTCTCGTACGACACCGCGGACGCCTTCACGGCCCAATACCACTGCGCGACAGCAGTTACCGAGATTGGCGAGCTCACGCGCACTGTCGAACGACTTTACGTTCACTATCGAAATCAACCGTTCATCCCGTGTCTGACTGCGACCGCGAGAGTCACGGTCGGCGCTGAATCGTTTCACCGTGATTTTGCCTACGACAACACCGGGTTCCTGTCATGGGCTACCGAGGCGGGCTCGTATCCGTGGGCGCTGACGATTGTCTATGCGCGTGACGACGGTGGAAACGTTGTATCGCTTACACGTCGTGGAATGACCACCACCTACGGCTACAGCCGCGGTCGAGAGGTGCAAGTGTCAACGCCGCTGACGACGCTCACTCGCACAATCAATGCGGACGGCACGGTCGCATCCGAGACCGTCGGCGGTCGAACCACGACCTTTCAGTACGACGATCTCTCGCGCGTCACCTCGAGAAGTCCACCTGGCGGAACGAATCCAATCATCACCGACTACGACAACAGCGATGGAAGTTGGATCCGTGAGGCTCGCGGCGCGGCTGTGACGACGACAACTCTCGACGGCTTCGGTCGGCGGACGCTGACGCAAGACAGTGCAGGTGCGAAAACGGTCACCGAGTACGATGGCGAAGGCCGTGTTGTCTACGAGGGATATCCGTTCACGGGTACCAACGGCCCGCGCGTCGCGATTGAATACGACCCGTTCGGTCGTGTGACGCGCCGCACGAATCCCGACGGCACCTACACGACCCGGACGTACGCGCCTGGGACGATCACGCTCACGGACGAAAACGGACGTCAGACCGTTCAAACGTGGCAGGCGTTCGGTCATCCAGACGATGCCCGGATGACGTCCCTCCTCGACGCCGACCAGAAGCGCTGGTCATACGCGTATCACGTCACGGGCGAGCTCTGGACCGTCATAGCTCCCGATGGGCGCACTCGGACATGGCTCTATGACGGCCAGCACCTGCTGAGCAGCGAGACGCACCCGGAAACAGGAACGACGACTTACGGATACGACGCCGTCGGCCGTCTGTTCCAGAAGACAGACGCCAACAACGTTTCGACGACCTATACGTATGACGCGAATAATCGTGTCCAGACGATAACCACGGGGCCGCGTGTTACCGCGTTCGGGTACGAATCCGGCTCGGATAATCGACAGTGGACGAGCAGCGGGCGCATCGCCGTGCCAGGCAACTACGTTGGCTCGATCGACCACCTCTTCGCGTTCGACGATGCGGGGCGACTGGCCAGTCGCACCGCGTTAGTAGACGGCAAGGCCTTTACAACTCAATTTGAGTACGACGGTAACGACACGCTGACAGCGTATGCCTACCCGACAATCGGCGGCATCGCGAATCGACGAATCGTGGCGTACGACGTTGATGCGGAGCGCCGCATCACGCGGGTCTTCGACAGGACAGCCGGTCGCGACTATGCGACGGACTTCACATATCACCCGTCGGGTGGACTCACGTCCTACATCGCTGGAAACGGACTGTCAACGACGATTGCCTACGATCCCGGCCGCTATTGGATCACGAGCGTTCATTCCGGCGCCTTACAACTCGAATACGACGGTCATGACAACGTCGGGAACGTGACGTCGATCAGTGACGTGCGCGGAGGAATGAAGCAGACGTTCGCGTACGACGCGTTGGATCGACTCAGATTGGTGAATGGTCCCTATTCAAGCCAGTTCGCGTACGACGTCCACGGCAATCGACAGGATCCGAGCAACGGAGCCGCGTATCAATACGATCCCAACACGCTCCGCCTGATGTCGCAGTACGGTGTCGCGTTCACCTACGACAACAACGGCAATCTGAAGACGGCTCCTCGCCGCTCGTACGCGTACACGCCTGAGAACTGGCTTCAGACGGCAGTGGTCGACAACGTCGTACATGCCTACGAGTACGATGTCGATGGATGGCGATTGAAGAGAGTCACGCCCGCCGGCGTGACGTACTACCTGCGCGGATTGAATGGTGAGCTGCTGACCGAGTGGACCAATCCGGGTCCATCCGGCGTCATCCGCGACTACATCTATGCGGGCTCTCGTCTGCTCACTGCGATCACGACCTCCTCATCGCTCGATTCCGGCGACATCGTCGGGACGCTCGCGGTTGGAGGACCGCCGGTATGGGTGACGATTGCAAGCGCGAATCAAAACGGACGCCTGTTCGTGAATGCGACGGCACGACAGATGGTCGATATCGCAATCACGTCGGCGACGGCATTCAATTGCAACTGGACGATAAGTCTGCTGGCGCCCGATGGCACCGTTGTGACGTCAATCACCCCGTGTGGCGGCACGAGTGCGAATACAGGTCCGCGACTGTTAGCCATAACAGGCGCCTATTCGGTGGTCGTCGATCCGGCAGGCACTTTAACGGGAAGCGTTTCTGTCGCAGCAACCAATCAGACGGCCACCGCACCGACGATCGCCACCATCTCACCGGTCATCGGACTCGCCGGGCAAACCGTGACGATCACCGGCACGAATCTGACGCCATTGTCCGCCGTGCGGTTGAACGCCAGTGCGGCGGCCGTTCGGAGTGCGTCGAACACGACGGTCGCAGTCACTGTTCCAATGCTTACGGCATCCGGGCGCATCAGCGTTGTCACGCCGAGCGGTGAGGCTGTCAGCAGCGATGACTTCTTCATACCTCCGCCGTGGTACACGCCTTCGGATGTGGGCGTGGTCGGACGTTTGAGTGTTGGAAGCGGCACCACATTCACAATCCCGACGGCGAATCAAATTGGATTGTTCGTCTTCGATCGCGCAGCAGGTGAGCGTTTCTCGCTCACGATCAGCAATCAGCTGATCGATCGCCTCCACATTCAGATTTTGCGGCCTGACGGCGTCGTGATGTTCGCGAGCGGAGCGGTGTACCCGTTTTCGCCATATTTCACGGATGTGAACATCGCCCCGACCACGGGAACCTACACGCTCGTTATCGATCCTGATGAGGGGTTCACCGGCACCGCAACCGTCACCCTGACAGACGTGCCGCGTGATGTCAGCGGGCAGCTGACGCTTGGCGGTGCACCCGTTTCGTTTACGGTGACAACCCCAGGTCAGAACGCGCGAATCACCTTCGTCGGAAACGCGGGCCAACGAATTGCTGTGATGCTCACGAACACGACGATCACCTACAGCGCCGTCACCATTCAGGCTCCAGACGGCAGCCAGGTCATCTACGGTCCGATGATGAATAACTGGGTGCTCGGTCCCGTGTATCTGCCGTTGACGGGCGTTTACGACATCCTCGTGAATCCGTTCGACGCGTATATGGGAACGATGACGATGACGCTGTATAACGTCGAGCCGGACGTTTTCCAGTCCATTCCGACCGACGGCACACCCGCCACGATCACTCAAAGCATTTTCCAACGTGCGTCCCTGACGTTTACAGGAGCGGTTGGCCAGCACTTCACCGGGACGCTCACGGGGACATCGAATACCTGGTGTGGTCGATTCGGGTATGTCTTCAATCCCGATGGCGTTTCGACGCACGGCGTCTTCTGCGCCGAAGACAAGACGTTTCCCGAGACGACCTTGACCGTGCCCGGGACCTACACGATTTGGCTGGATCTGAATGGGACTGCCACTGGCACATACACCGCACGGGTCAAATTGAGCAGTGTGCAGGTGACATCGCTGAGTCCGACATCGGCCCCGGTTGGCACAACTGTGACGATCACCGGCACTGGGTTCGGCGCCGTGCAGGCGACCAGCACGGTGACGTTCGGCGGTGTTGCTGCCTCAGTTTCCCAGTGGAGTGACAGCAGCATCGCAGTCAAGGTGCCAGCTGGCGCAACCACGGGGCCCGTCGTGGTCACGGTCGCTGGTCAGGCGAGCAACAGCGTCACGTTTACCGTGTTGTTGCCGCCAACCATCACGTTCCTGAGCCCGAGCGCCGGCATCCCGGGCCAGTCGATCACGATTGCTGGATCGAATTTCGGCATCACGCAAGGCAGCAGTACGGTGACGTTCAATGGTGAGGCTGCCACGGTCACGAGTTGGAGCGCGACGAGCATCATCGCGACGCTGCCGGCCGCTGCGACGACAGGACCGGTTGTCGTGACCGTTGCCGGGTTGGCCAGCAATGGCAGCACATTCGTCGTGCTCACCGAGGTCATCTACCATCTGCACAAGGAGGCGTCTGATATCAATCGCCTCCTGCGACTCCGCGTCACTGCGCCCGACTCTCCGGCGACGACGTTGCAAAGCGGCAACATCGGGAACTCGGTCGGGGAGATCGCGATCAAATCATTCGCCACCGACCCAGGTGTTCCCGGTGCAGCGGGTTCAATCCCGAGCGGGACTCCGATCACCTTCGCTCTGTATATGCGAAAGACCACGGGCAATGGCGTCATCTATCCGCGCGTGCGCGCGAGATTGAACAGCGACACAGGGGCGTTGCTCTGTCAGGCAACCGGAACGACGCCGGTAACCTCTACCGTGACTCGCTACGCGATGTCGTGCACGACCGGCGCGATCACACTGACGAGCGCTGACCGCATTTACCTGTGGGTCGGACTGAACGTCACGAGCTCGGCCGGAGGGAATACCAGGGGCGAGCTTTCGATTGAAGGCACAAACGGCGGCACCGATTCAGTAGTGACGGTGCAAATCCCACGGTGAAAGGAGGACTTATGCGCGCAGCATTCCTGATGGCATTCATATTCGGTCTCTCCAGCGCCGCCGATGCGCAGGAGAGCGTCTTGGATCGGCGAATCATGGCCGACGCGTCTGGCGCGGCGGTCGTCTGGCTGCCTGACGCGATTTCCAACGGTATGTTCGCGTGGCGGATCGCCGAATGCGCCGGTGTCCCGCTGGTGTTCGAAGCGTCGCCGCGCGACTACCGTGATCCTGCGATTGTGGCGCAGCGTCTCGATCTTGACGGACTCACGGTGCGTGAAGCGCTGGACGCTCTCGTTGCGCAGGACCCGCGTTACCGCTGGGAAGAACGCGATGGCATTGTCGTCATTCGGCCGATCGGGATGCTGGCCGACCCGGCCGACGCGTTGAATCAACGAATCGCGGGCGTGCGCGGAGATCGTGTGCGCCTGGAGGAGGTGCTTGCCAGAGTAACTGCGGCCGTCGCTCGAACTGGAGCGCCCACAACACTGCCCGACGCAATCTCGACACAGGAATTTACGCTCGACGCGCCGAGCGGAACTGTTCTCGACCTTCTCGCCGCCGCCGCCCGTGCGCACGGCCGCGTCATGTGGTTAACGCCCGACGCGGCGCGGGGAACTGATCAAGGCGGCGTTTCAATCGGATTCAGGATCTTCGTTCGCGCCGGTGCTGGGGCGGCCGGTGACGCTGCGCGATAGGACGCCGACCATGCGAACGAATCTTCGACTGCTCATTAACATCGCCATACTCTCAGTCTCCACCGCCTCAAGCGCCCAGACGACCGAGGTGATCACCTACTACCACGCGGATGCGACCGGCTCGATTCGGATGATCACGGACGCAAACGGCCAGGTCGTAGAACGACACGATTACATGCCGTTCGGCGAAGAGTGGCCAGCGTCGTCATCGGGAGAACGCCGCTTGTACGTCGGGAAGGAGCGGGATCCAGAAACGGCGTTCGACTATTCGGGTGCCAGGTACTACGCACCTGCCAGCGGTCGCTTCACCTCACCGGATCCACTTTCAGCGGATGCGATGCGGATCGTGAGTCCACAACGGTGGAACCGATACACGTACGCGGCGAACAATCCACTAACCTACGGCGATCCCGACGGCCTCGACGTCGTCGTCTTCAATTACATGAGTGGCGCTGGCGGAAAGGGACATGTCGGTATCATGGCCATCAATCCCACCAATGGTTCCGCCACTTATGGTGGTTTCAACCCTGAGCATGACGCCTTGTGGGATAGGTTCTACGACAAGCACGGCGCGGTAACAGCGAGGGACTTTCGGGTTGGCACGATTCAATACGAGAACGGTAGGCCAACACAAGAATCATTGGCAAAAGTCGCGGCAGCAGCAGCTGCCGCCGATAGACAGGAAAAAGGGCCGATTCGTGCGGTATTTTTCAAAACGTCGGACCCACAGACGGCCCAGTTGCGAGAGTTCATCATACGAACGCAAGCGAAGCCACCCGCGTACAACATAGCCGGTTACAACTGTCAGGTGTTTTGTATCCTCGGACTTCATGCCGCCGGCATCAACGCTCCTGCACCCGGCCGATTGTACGAAGCCGAGCCAAACGTGTATTTTGCGCTTACGCTTTCAGAACTCGCTTGGAGGCTCGGTTCAAGTCAGCAACCGCGTGTCGAAACGAGCTACTGCTTCAGCAGTGAAAAGGGCTGCACTCCATGACTGGGATCCGTCGGTCGGCGGCGGCAGTAGGAGCGTTGGTTCTGATCACCGCCTGTCATGCGACGAGGCCGTCTACCGTTCCTGAGGGCGCCGTTTACATGGCATTTTCGAGCAGCGGCGGATGGGCACGTTGTTGGTTGGATCCTACAATTGGACTGAACAGGTGTAGGACGTACAGCGCCGACGGACGAAGACTGTATCGATTCGGACACGAGAATGACGATGACGATGTGTTCTTGAGATATGAAGGAGCCGGCCCGGTGCCTGAGGAGCAGCTAAAGTTTGATGTAGCTCACAGCAGTCCGGATTTTCTCTGGCTCCAGAATGATGTGGTGTTAATCCCGAGGAATGATTTCGAACATCAAAAGCAGTTCGTTGGCGAATTGATGCGCGCTGGAGCAAAAGGATCGCCGTAGCATCTGCGCGCTCAAAATTAAAGGCCGACTTGTGGTGCAGGTCGGCCGTGCTCACAGGCTTCGTGACCTTCGTAGACGCGCCGCGAAGCGGCGCCTTCGTGGTTACGACTTGCCTGACGCCATCGCCGCCAGGAAATCCGCGTTGGTCTTCGTCTTTCCCATCTTCGACAGCAGCAG
>Ga0114129_10014704_pt1 | contig 11149 bp, 10 predicted proteins | sample RhiMetdeltSRZDD1_FD_80071 | JGI IMG/M metagenome (GOLD analysis project Ga0114129, IMG submission 80071) | Populus rhizosphere microbial communities from Tennessee, USA - Rhizosphere MetaG P. deltoides SRZDD1 (version 2) (version 2) | ecosystem: Host-associated > Plants > Roots > Rhizosphere >... | reverse complement strand
TCACGCGAACGGCTACGTCACCGCTTACGCGCACGCCAAGGAGCTGATGGTGAAGCGCGGCGACCAGATCAAGCGCGGGCAGGTGATCGCCAAGTCCGGCCAGACCGGCAACGTCGACGCTCCCCAGCTCCACTTCGAGATTCGCAAGGGACCGTCGCCGCTCGATCCGATGCCGATGCTCAGCGGCGGCTAGACGCGCCGTCCGTTCGCTGGCGCCCGTCTTCCAACAGCCGCACGCCCATCCGTCCCGCCAGATCCTGGACGTACTGCCATGCCACGCGGCCGGAACGCGCGCCGCGGGTCGTGGCCCATTCCAGCGCCTCGCGCGTGAGCTTCTCGCCGCTGAGCGGGATGCGGTAGTAGGCGACGTAACCTTCGACCATCGCCAGATATTCGTCCTGGCTGCAGCGGTGGAAGCCGAGCCATAGGCCGAAACGGTCCGACAGCGAGACCTTCTCCTCGACCGTCTCGCCGGGATTGATGGCGGTGGAGCGCTCGTTCTCCATCATGTCGCGCGACATCAGATGGCGCCGGTTCGAGGTCGCGTAGAACACGACATTGTCGGGCCGGCCCTCGATACCGCCTTCGAGCATGGCCTTGAGCGATTTGTACGACGTGTCCTCGGCTTCGAAGGACAGATCGTCGCAGAACACGATGAAGCGGTAGGGTTCCGAGCGCATCAGGCCCATCAGCTCGGGCAGGCTCTCGATGTCCTCGCGATGGATCTCGACGAGCTTGAGCGGTCCGCCGGCGTCCTTGCTGGTCGTATGCGCGGCATTGACCGCCGCGTGCACGGCCTTGACCAGCGACGATTTGCCCATGCCGCGCGCCCCCCAGAGGAGCGCATTATTGGCGGGCAAGCCGCGCGCAAAGCGCTCGGTATTCTCGACCAGCACGTCGCGCATGCGGTCGATGCCCTTGAGCAGCGACATGGCCACCCGATTGACGCGGGCGACCGGCAGCAGCTGGCGCTCGTCCGGATGCCAGGAAAACGCCTCGGCGGCCGCGAAATCGGGCTTGACGCCGGCCGTGGGCGCGAGCCGCTCGAGCGCGTCGGCGATGCGTTCGAACGTGCCGCCGGAACCGGCCGAGATCGATCCGGCCGGCCGCGATCTCGATTTCGGCGAGGGCTTTTTTGCGCGTCTGGCCATGGGCTTCGGTCGTTTGCGCTGCACCCTTACCGGGGCGCCGAGGCCCCCGCAAGCGCGCTCCGCCTGCGCGCCAGAGCGTCGTTGCAATTGAGCCTGCGCCCGCTATAGTCCGCGCCGATTTTGGCCCGAAAAACGCAAGCGGCGCAGGCAGAACGGGCCGTTTTCACAGGCCGCAAGGGGAATCTCCATGTTCGTGACGCCGGCCTACGCGCAGAGCGGCAGCCCGTTCGGCGACAACTTCATGGTGTCGATCCTGCCCTTCGTGCTGATCTTCGTGATCATGTACTTTCTCATCCTGAGGCCGCAGCAAAAGCGCGTGAAGGACCACCAGGAGCTGGTGAAGAACCTGCGCAAGGGCGATACCGTCATCACCTCGGGCGGCCTCGTCGGCAAGGTGACCAAGGTGGTCGACGACGATCAGATCGAAGTCGAGATTTCCGAAGGCGTGCGCGTGCGCCAGATGCGCCAGATGGTGACCGGCGTCCGCGCCAAGGGCGAGCCGGTCAAGAGCGAAGCCTGATCGCCCGGCGCGGGTGATCGGAAGCAAGGCGGACGGTCGGTAATCATGCTCTACATTTCGCGGTGGAAGGCATTGGCGATCCTGCTCACGGCGTTCGTCGTCTGCCTGTTCGCCGTTCCCAATTTCTTCCCCGAGAGCACCGTTGCCAGCTGGCCGAAGTGGGCGCAGCGCCACATCGTGCTCGGGCTCGATCTTCAGGGCGGCTCCCACATCCTGCTGGAAGTGGATACCGCAGCCGTGCGCAAGGAGAAGCTCGAGCAATTGAAGGACGATGCGCGGCGTGTGCTGCGTGAAGTGCGGCCGCCGATCAGGTTCGCGCCGCCGGCGGTGCGCGGCAATATTGTCGAGGTGCGTCTGCTCGAGAATGCCGATCCGCAGGCGGCGCTGGCCAAGCTGCGCGAGCTGTCGCAGCCGATCGGCGGGTTGCTCGGCGGTGCCGGCCAACGTTCGCTCGAGATCGTCAACGTCGGCGGAGGCCTCATCCAGCTCTCGCTGACCGAGCCCGCCATCCGGGAGCGCATCACCCAGGCGGTGCAGCAATCGATCGAGATTGTCCGCCGGCGCGTCGATGAGCTCGGCACGGTCGAGCCGCTGATCCAGCGGCAGGGTGAGGACAAGGTGCTCGTCCAGGTTCCCGGCTTGCAGGATCCGACGCGGCTGAAGGAGCTTCTGGGCAAGACCGCAAAGCTCGAATTCCGGATGGTCGACACCAGCATGACGGTCGAGCAGGCGCTGGCCGAGCGGCCGCCGCCGGACTCCGAGATCCTGTACGGGACGGCCAAGGAGGGCAAGCATCCCTATCTGATCAAAAAGCAGGTTCTGGTATCGGGCGCCGAGCTCACCGACGCCCAACCCGGCTTCGAACAGCGCACCAACGAGCCGATCGTCCAGTTCGTGTTCAATAGTTCCGGTGCGCGCAAGTTTGGGCAGGCGACGATCGAAAACGTCGGGCGCCTGTTCGCGATCGTGCTCGACAACGAGGTGATCTCGGCTCCGGTGATCCGGGAGCCGATCACCGGCGGCCGCGGGCAGATTTCCGGCAATTTCACCGTCGAATCCGCAAACGATCTCGCCATCCTGCTGCGCGCCGGCGCGCTGCCGGCGCCGCTGACGATCATCGAGCAACGCGTGGTTGGCGCCGGCCTGGGCCAGGATTCGATCGAGCAGGGGCGGCGCGCGTCCTATTTCGGCTCCGCGCTGGTCGTCGTGTTCATGCTGGTGACCTACGGCATCTTCGGGATCTTCGCCAACATCGCCGTGGCGGTGAACGTCGGCATGATCTTCGGCATCCTGTCGATGCTCAACGCGACGCTGACGCTGCCCGGCATCATCGGCATCGTGCTGACCGTCGGCATTGCGGTCGACAGCAACGTGCTCATCTACGAGCGAATCCGCGAGGAAGTGCGGCACGGCCGGAGCGCGATCACGGCCATCGATGCCGGCTTCACCCGCGCGCTGGCGACCATTCTCGACTCCAACATCACGACGTTCATCGCGGCCGCGGTGCTGTTCCTGTTCGGCACCGGACCGGTGCGCGGCTTTGCCGTGACGCTGGGCATCGGCATCCTGACGACGGTGTTCACCGCCTTCACCCTGACGCGGCTGATCGCGGCGTGGTGGGTGAGGTGGACCCGGCCGCAACGCCTCGCGATCTCATAGGCGGCATTTCACGTGCGCGTTCATTCTTCCATTCCGCTGCTGCGGATCGTCCCCGACGACACCAAGTTCGACTTCATGCGCTTCCGGCGCATCAGCTTTCCGATGTCGGCAATCCTGTCGATCGCGGCGATCCTTCTGTTCTTCTTTCATGGGCTCAACTTCGGCATCGACTTCATCGGCGGCTCATTGATCGAGGTGCGGACGGTGAACGGACCCGCCGATCTCGCCAAGATGCGCGCGGCTCTCAGCGGGCTGGGACTCGGCGATGTCCAGCTGCAGCAGTTCGGCGGCCCGACCGACGTCCTCATCCGTGTGGCGCAGCAGCCCGGCGGCGAAGTCGCGCAGCAGCAGGCGATCGCCAAGGTCAGGCAGGCGCTCGGTAACGAGGTCGAATACCGGCGCGAGGAGGTCGTCGGCCCGCGCATCTCGACCGAGCTTCTGGCCGGGAGCACGATCGGCCTCGTGGTGGCGATCTTCGCGATCCTGATCTACCTGTGGTTCCGCTTCGAATGGCAGTTCGCGCTCGGCGCCATGATCGCCAACGTGCACGATCTGGTGCTCACCATAGGCTACATGTCGCTCACGCAGATCGACTTCGATCTGTCGAGTATCGCCGCGTTGCTGACCATCTTGGGCTATTCGCTCAACGACACCGTCGTGATCTACGACCGTATCCGCGAGATGCTGCGCCGGTACAAGCGGATGCCGATGCCGGAATTGCTCAACATCTCGGTCAATTCGACGCTGTCGCGCTCGATCATCACCCACGTCACCGTGACGCTCGCCTTGCTGGCGCTGCTGCTGTTCGGCGGTCACGCCATCCACAGCTTCACCGCGACCATGATCTTCGGCGTGGTGCTGGTCGGCACCTATACGTCGGTGTTCATCGCAGCGCCGATCCTGATCTATCTCGGCGTCGGAACCACCCGCATGGGCGAAGACGCGGCCGAGAAGAGCTGAGCAGATGGCCGGCGACGCGAAGGTGCCGCACCTTCCGTATCGCACCCCGATCGACGCCTACGGCCACGGCGGCTTTCGCTTCGCCGGCATGTCGCATCGCGGATCGCTCTTGTGCCTGCCAAGCGGCATCCGGGCGTGGCCGGTCGCCAGGGCGGCCGACATCACCGAGGCGGCGCTGGCGCCGGTCTTTGCCGAAGCCGGCGACATCGGCGTGCTGCTGATCGGAACCGGGCGCGAGGCCTGGACTCCGCCGGACCCGCTCCGCCGCCAGTTCCATGAGCTCAAGCTGAGCGTCGAGACCACGCGCACCGGCAACGCTGTGAGCACCTACAACATCCTGCTCGGTGAGGGCCGCCGCGTGGCGGCGGCGCTGATCGCGGTGGACTGAGCGGCGGGCGTCACTAAGGTCTGGCCATGCAGGACGCGTTCGTCCACTGCGAAACATTGGTGCGCGAGGCGGACAAGGACCGCTTTTTGGCGACACTGTTCGCGCCCGCCAAATATCGCCGCGCGCTGTTTGCGCTCTACGCCTTCAACGCCGAGATCGCGCAGGTGCGGGAACGCGCGCGCGAGCCGATGGCGGGCGAGATCAGGCTGCAATGGTGGCGCGACGTGTTCGGCGACTCCGGCCGCGGCGAGGTGAGGGCGCATCCGGTCGCTTCGGCTTTGCTCGATACGGTCGTTCGTTTTCGCTTGCCGCCCGCGGCTTTCGCGGAACTCATCGAGGCTCGCTCGTTCGACCTCTACGACGATCCGATGCCGACGCTGGCGGCACTCGAGGGCTATGCGAGGCGAACGTCGTCGGTGCTGATCGAGCTCGCGGCGCTCATCCTCAACGAGGGCAAGGATCCGGGGATCAGCCGCCTCGCCGGGCATGCCGGCGTCGCCTACGCGATCGCGGGCCTGCTGAGCGCGTTCCCCATCCATGCGTCGCGCCGGCAGCTTTACGTGCCGCTCGAAGTGCTCGACCGTCACGGCGCCCGGCCGGAGGACGCATTCGCCGGCCAGGTCACTCCGGCCTTGCGGGCGGCGCTCGCCGAAATGCGCCTCCACGCACGGGCGCAGCTTGGCCAAGCGAAGCCATTGCTCGGCGCCATGCCGGAGGCGGTCGCTCCCGCGGTGTTGCTCGCCGCCCTGGTGCGTCCGGTGCTCGGCCGCATGGAACGGCGCGGCTACCACCCGTTCAAGCTCGACACCCTTCCGCAATGGCGCCGCCAATGGACGCTGTGGCGGGCGGCGCGGCAGCCGCTGCGGATCGCCGGCTGAGGGAGCGCCTTTCGGCGGTCACATGTTGAAGCGGTCGTCGAGGTTGCGGCGGCCGCCGACGATGCAGGCGACAGCGGCACGCTCAGCTTCGCTGGCGATTAGCGAGTCGATGGGATCAAGCTGGTTCATGGCGACAAGCTGCAGGATTTCGGTCCGGACCTCGCCGCTCGGCCGGCGCGGCAGCATCGCTACCAGCTGCAGGCACTCCGGCGCCTTCAGCGGCCCGATCGCCTTGATCATGAACTCGTGCAATGCGGTTTCGGAGACGGCGGGCGCGGCCTCGACGAAGGCATAGAGGCCGGTCCCGCGGCGGCGATTGGGGAAGGCGACGACAGCGACGTCGCGCACGTCCGGATGGGCCCTCAGTTGCGCCGCGATCGCCGGCGCGTCATGGACGAGCCGCGGACCACCGCCCTCGCGATCGGCGAAATTGAGGACGCCGCGTGTCACCCAGATGTAGACCCGCTTGCCGGTCGCCATCCAAAGCCGCGTCGCCCAGCTCTTGCGAGCGAGCATGCGCCGCTCGGCAGCGGTAAGCGCCTCCGGCGCGTAGCGGCGCTTGTGCTTGAGCAGGTGGCGCAGGTCCTCGAAGGCGCCGATGCGAAACAGCCGGCCGCGGCGCGAGAACCGGATGGCGAGCTGGAAATCGGTGAGATAGCAGCCGCCGTCGGCACCGCGCAACCAGTTCTGCTCCTTGGCAAGATCGTTGTGGCAGAGCCCGGTACGATGCAGCCGGCGCAAGGCCGCCTTGGCCGAACGGAAAAAGGCGCGATCGTTGTGCGGCCTGGCGACATGGAGCGCGACACCGTCGATCCAGCCGCGCACCAGTACGCGTTCGCCGGCGAACAACAGCGCTGGCGCGATGCCGAGCGGTCCGGCGACTGCCAGTGCCCGCCGCTCGCGCCGGAACAGGTGCCAGGCGATCGGCCATGACCACCACGGGACGCTATCGATGCGGCGCATCGCTGCCTTCACCTCGCCTTGGGGCGTACGGAAGGTGCCGCGCTCGATCGTGCTGAACACGTCGTGTTTGAGAATGACTTCGCCGCGCCAGCGGTCGGCGATCTCGCTTGGGTCTCGTTGCATAGCTGTCATGCGTTCGTCCCGGCACGTTCTAGCACGCCCGGGCGGCTGGGATAGCGCCATCATTCCGCCGCCGCGGCGGGAAGCTCGCCTGCGATCCAGCGCTCAAGGTCGGCGAGCGCGCGGCGGCACAGCGCGCGCTTCTTGGCCAGCGTCTTGGCGGTGCCGCGCAGCCGTTTGCCGTCCGCGGCCCTTCCCAGCGCCTGCGTGAGCGGCGGGAACAGGCCGAAATTGACGTTCATCGGCTGGTACGAACTCGGGCCGGCGTCGATGGTCTCGACGTGGCCGCCGGTGATGTGGCCGAGCAGCGCGCCGTGCGCCGTGGTCGGCGGCGGCAGCACCAGGCGCTCGCCCAGCCGCTCGGCCGCCGCGAAGCGGCCGGCGAGGAGCCCGATGGCGGCCGACTCCACGTAGCCCTCGCAGCCGGTGATCTGGCCGGCGAAGCGCAGCCGTGGCTCTGCCGTGAGGCGCAGCGTCTCGTCGATGAGCTTCGGCGCATTGAGGAACGTATTGCGGTGGAGCCCCCCGAGCCGCGCGAATTCCGCGCGCTCCAGCCCCGGGATGGTGCGGAAGATCCGCACCTGCTCGCCGTGCTTCAGCTTGGTCTGGAAGCCGACCATATTGAACAGCGTGCCGAGGCGGTTGTCCTGGCGGAGCTGCACGACCGCATAGGGCTTCACCTCCGGCGCGTGCGGATTGGTCAGCCCGAACGGCTTCATCGGACCGTGGCGCAGCGTCTCGCGCCCGCGCTCGGCCATGATCTCGATCGGCAGGCAGCCGTCGAAATAGGGCGTGGCCGCTTCCCAGTCGTGGAACGCGACCTTGTCGCCCGCGATCAGCGCATCCACGAAGGCGTCGTATTGCTCGCGGGTGAGCGGGCAATTGATGTAGTCGGCGCCCGAGCCGGCCGGGCCCTCCTTGTCGTAGCGGGATTGGAACCAGACGACCGAAAGGTCGACCGAGTCGCGGTGCACGATCGGGGCGATCGCATCGAAGAAGGCGAGCGCGTCCTCGCCGGTGAGTTTTGCGATCGCGCCGGCGAGCGCGGGCGAGGTGAGGGGGCCGGTGGCGATGATCACGCTCTGCCAGTCCGCCGGCGGCAGGCCGGCGATCTCCTGGCGGCGGATCTCCACCAGCGGGTGGGCCTCCAGCGCCGCGGTGATGGCGGCCGCGAAGCCGTCGCGGTCGACCGCAAGCGCGCCGCCGGCGGGAACCTGGTTGGCGTCGGCCGCCCGCATCACCAGCGAGCCGAGCCGGCGCATCTCCTCGTGCAGCAGCCCGACGGCGTTGTGCTCGCGGTCGTCGGAGCGGAACGAGTTGGAGCACACGAGCTCGGCGAGCGCCGCGGTCTTGTGGGCGGCTGTCGTGCAAACGGGCCGCATCTCGTGCAGCACCACCGGCACGCCGCGGGCGGCGATCTGCCACGCGGCCTCGGAGCCGGCCAGTCCGCCGCCGATCACGTGCACCGCAAGCTTCCGCTCGACCGCCATGGGCCAAAGCTATGCCTGCGATGGCGGCGCAACAATGGCCGGCGCAAAGACTCAGCCGGCGATGCTGGCGCCGCCGAACCGCTCCTTCCAGCGCGGAATGACCTCCCGGTTATAGACGTTGTCCGGGATGCCGCCCTTGAGCGCGATGACCACCGATCGCGTCGCCCAGGCCACGCCCTGCCGCAGCTCGCCGCCTTCCGTGAACGAGGCCGAGTGCGGCGACAGCAGCACCTTGTCGCCGAGCTTGCGCAGCGGCGAGTCCGCGGGCAGCGGCTCCTCCTCGAAGGCGTCGATGGCGGCGCCGCGGATGCGGCCTGCCTCGATCGCCCTGGCGACCGCCTTCTCGTCGATCACCTTGCCGCGCGCGGTGTTGAGCACGATGGCGTTCTTCTTCATCAGGCCAAGCTCGCGCTCGCCGAACATGTAGCGGGTCTCCCTGGTCAGCACGACGTGGAACGACACCACATCGGACTGGCGCAGGAGCGTCTCGTAATCGACCGACTGCACGCCGTGGGTGAGGAAGTGCGCCGGCGGCACATACGGATCGTAGGCGATGACGCGCGCCCGCCACGGCGCGAGGAGCTGCGCCACCCGGGTGCCGATACGGCCGAGCCCGACCAGGCCGATGGTCTGTCCCGGAAAGCCATCGGAGCTGCGGGCGCCGACGTAATAGGCGAAGTTGTTCTGCTCGCGCCACTTGCCGGCGCGCACGTCGGCGTCGCGCTCGCGCACCTTCTTGAGCAGCGTGAGCATCATCGTCACCGTGCTTTCGGCGACGCCGAAGCAGTTCGACTCGGTCGGCGCGTGGCACACCATGATGCCGAGATCGGTCGCGGCGTCGGTGTCGATGTCGTCGACGCCGACCGTGTATTTCGCGATCACGCGCAGCCGCTGCGAGGCCTGCATGATGCGGCGGCTGATGGGGGTGTGGCGCATGGAGGTGCCCATCAGCGCGACCGCGTCGCGCGCGGCGTCCACTACGGTCTCCTCGTGCGCGGTGCGCGGCAACTGCCAGTCGCGGCTGCCGAACACGAGCTCGCAGCCCATGCCTTCGAGCGCGTTGATCGTTTCCGGCGGCTCCTCGCGCGGCGCGTAGATCAGGATTTTCGGCTTGGACATTGCGGCTCCTGGTGGGCGGGCGGATTTTGGCGGGAGCGGGACTATGGCGGGACGCTCGGCAAACGGTCAAGCGCGCGGCTAGTCGAGCGTGATGCCGCTCTCCTTGAAGATCGCGGTCCAGCGCTCGGCCTCCTTGCGGAAGAAGGCATCGGCCTCCTCCGGCGTGCTGGCGACCGGATTGATGCCGCCGTCGAGCAATTTTTTCTGCACCTCCGGGTCGGCGAAGATGCGCACGATCTCGGCCTGGATCTTGTCGATCACCGGCCGCGGCGTGCCGGCCGGCGCGACGATGCTGGTCCAGCTCGACATTTCGTCGAGCGCCGGCAACCCGGCGGCGACCGAGAGCGGCTGCAGGTCGGGCAGCGCTGCCAGCGGCCGGTTGTTGAGCTTGGCGAGCGCGCGGAACTTGCCGCCGCGGATCAGCGGCACGCTCGAGGCGACGCCGTCGATGATGAAATCGACCGCGCCGGTGAGCAGGCCCTGCACCACGTCGGCGCTGCCCTTGTAGGGGATGAGCTGCACCTTGATCCCGGCCTCGCGCGCGAACAGGTAGCCGGCGAGCCGCGTAGTGATGATGCCGGCGCCGTAATTGAGCTTGCCGGGATTGGCCTTGCCCCGCTCGATCAGCTCCCGCACCGTCTTCGGACCGTCCTCCGCCCGCACCGTCAGCAGCGAGGTGTTCTTCGACGCCATCGACACCATCGCGTAGTCCTTGAACGGATCGTACGGCAGGCTCGTCTTGGTCGCCGGATTCATCACCAGCGTCGTGTCCATGGCGGCGAGCAGCGTGTAGCCGTCGGGCGCCGCTTTCGCGACCTGCACCGCGCCGATCGCGGTGTCGGCGCCGGGGCGGTTCTCGATCACCACCGGCTGGCCCCAATGCTCGCTCATCTTCTGCGCGATCACGCGCGACAGGATGTCGGTCGGTCCGCCGGCCGGGAACGGCACCACGATGCGGATCGTGCGGTTGGGAAAGCTGGCGTCCGCAGGCGTCTGCGCCGCCGCCGGCGAGAACGCGAGCGCGCCGAGGAGGATAAGCCCGAGGCAGCGGACCGGTCCGGTCATGGCATTTCTCCTCACTGCACCTTCAGTCCCATGTCCTTCGCCAGCGGCGCCCAGAACGCATATTCCGACGCCACGAATTTCGTCACTGCGTCGGGATCGAGATCGGCCGTGAGCAGCGCGAGCTGGTTGAAATGCTCCTGAACCTTCGGCGACTTGATGATGCGGCGCACTTCGAGATTGAGCTTGTTGACCATGGCCGGCGGCAGGTTCTTCGGGCCGGCGAGCCAGAACCAGGTGTCGCCGCGCACGTCCGGATAGCCCTGCTCGGCGAAGGTGGGGATATCGGGATACGCGGGATTGCGCTTCACCGAGGTCACCGCCAGCGCGATCAGCTTTCCGGCCCGCACCTGCTCGCCGGCGGTCAACAGCGCGGTGAGCGTGAGCGAGATGTGGTTGCCGAGCACGTCGCCTAACCCTGAGTTCGGCGCCGGCACGTGCTGGATGTCGATGCCGGCCTTGCGCTTGAACTGCTCGAGGATGAGGTGGCCGAGCGAGCCGGCGCCGGGCGAGGACGACGTCACCGGCCTTGTGCGCGCGAGCGTCACCAGCTCGCCGACCGATTTCACCCCGAGCGCCGGATTGGCGATGAAGCCGTAGGTGTCGCCCGCCGTCATCACGATGTGGGTGAAGTCCCGGAACGTGTCGTAGCCGATATTGGGATTGATCACCGGCCCGGTGAGATGCGGCCCGGAGCCGGCATGCACGAGGGTGTGGCCGTCGGGCTCGGAGCGCGCGACCTGCGCCGAGCCGACCGCGCCGCTGCTGCCGGCGCGGTTCTCGACGTAGAAGTGCTGCTTGAGCGAGGCCGACAGCTCGGCCGCGAGCAGCCGCGCGAG
>Ga0114129_10014702_pt1 | contig 11149 bp, 11 predicted proteins | sample RhiMetdeltSRZDD1_FD_80071 | JGI IMG/M metagenome (GOLD analysis project Ga0114129, IMG submission 80071) | Populus rhizosphere microbial communities from Tennessee, USA - Rhizosphere MetaG P. deltoides SRZDD1 (version 2) (version 2) | ecosystem: Host-associated > Plants > Roots > Rhizosphere >... | reverse complement strand
TCCTCCGCTTCGCGATCACGCTCAACGTAATCGCGGCGCTGCTCACGCTCGTCGGCTACAGCGTCAACGACACGATCGTGATTTTCGACCGCGCGCGCGAGAACCTGCTGCACCGCCGCAAGGACTCGATGGCCAAGCTGCTCAACGACTCGCTCAACCAGACGCTCACGCGCACGATCATCTCGAACGGCACCACCTTCCTGGCGGTGCTTGGTCTGTTCTTGTTCGGCGGCGAGGTGCTGCGCGGCTTCGGCTTCACGATGGTGGTGGGAATCGTCGTGGGGACCTACTCGACCTTGTTCATCGCCGTGCCGCTCGTGAACTGGTGGTCACTGCGTCAGGCGCCGAGCGCCAAGCCCGCGCGCGCGGCGTAGGCCTTCACCTTCTTTCACGAAACGCACCGGAACCGCGCTCGCGCGGCCCGCGCCCAAGACAAAGTGGTAATGGAGCGGGTGCTAAGATGGCCGTGATGCGCGAGCGCGACGAAAAGGCGCCGGGCCCAAGCCTCGGGTCGATCGACGAGGACAATCTCTTCGCGAGCGCGCTGGTTTCGTCCCAGACTCCGAGCCGCTCCCGCTTTCAGCAGATCTCGAACCGCGTCTCGCTGATCGGCCACGCAGTCGTGGTGGCGGCGATCGTGCTCGTGCCGATCTTCATGCCCGAGCAGCTGCCCGAGCAGGGGGATCGGCGCGTGGTCTTCTTCGACCCGCCGCCGCCGCCCCCGCCGCCGATGCAGCGCGGCAGCTCGCTGCCGCCGGAGCAGGTGAAGCCCGAGCCCCCGAAGAAGGTGAGCGAGAACACGCCGAAGCCGGACTTCGTGGCACCGATCGAAACGCCGCGACCGGAGGAGAAGCCGCTCGAGCCGGAAAAAGGCATAAAGCCCGAGGATCAGTTCGGCAGCGAGACGGGTAGCGACCTCGGCGACGCGCTCGGGATGGAGGGCGGGCTCGAGGGCGGAGTCGTCGGAGGCGTCCCGGGAGGAGTCCTGGGCGGCATGCTCGGCGGGACCGGAACCGGCGCCGTGATGGACTTCGACTCGCCCCCGCGGGTGATCAAGCAGGCGCGACCCCAGTACCCGCAGGACGCCTTCGTCAAGAAGATCGAGGGGACGGTCCTGATCGAGGCGCTCGTCGACTCCCAAGGGCGCGTTTCGAGGGCGCGAGTGATCCAGTCCGTCCCGCTTCTGGACGCCGCCGCCCTGCAGGCCGTGTATCAGTGGGTGTTTCAGCCGGCCATGAAGGCCGGCCGACCGGTTGCCACAATCATTCACATGCCCGTAGCCTTCAGAATCTACTGATTTCTGGGGGGTGCTGCGCCGCACCCCCCAGACCCCCCGCTTCGCTCGGGGGAGTGAATCCCACCTCGCTCCGCAGCCCGTTGCTTGTTTCGCTGCGGCGCCGAGGCTTATGCTGGAACCAAGAGCCGGGGGCCGGTGTCGAAGAATTGAATCCCTCATGGCTTCACAAGGGCGACGTTTGGGCCCGAAAAGCCTTGGAGGACTGAGCCTTGACACTTCCGGGAGGCGGGGACTAGAATCCGCGTCTCTTGCCCGAAAGGGCGGGATTTCAAGGCAAAAATTAGAGGCGCCGATGGAAAGAAGGCTTTTCGAGGACCTCATTGATTCGGACCGAGTCGCCCACAGGACCCAGCAGTCCAAGACGTGGCCGGTGTCCCTGGCGCTGCACACGATCGCTGCGGCTCTGATCGTGATCGTCCCGCTGCTCTCGGCCGACCAGCTGCCCGACCCCGCCTCGGCGGTGAAGGCCTTCTTCGTCGAGCCGATGGCGGCACCGGTCCCGCCGCCACCCCCACCCCCGCCCGCGGCGCGGCCGCCCAACGCGCCCAAGATGATCCCCAAGCCGATTCTCGAGAACAAGTTCGTCGCCCCCGTCGAAGTTCCCGAGGAGATCACGCCCGAGGAGAGCATCGACATGGGGGAGGGCACCGGCGTCGAGGGTGGCGTGCCCGGCGGCGTCGTCGGCGGGATCGTGGGCGGGCTGCCGGACGCTCCCGCTCCCGTGCAAGCCGTACGCGTCGGTGGCCAGATCAAGGAGCCGAAGAAGCTCAAGAACGTCGCCCCGGTCTACCCCGACATCGCGAAGCAGGCGCGGGTGCAGGGAGTCGTGATCCTCGAGTGCACGATCTCTCCCCAGGGCAAGGTCACGGACGTGAAGGTGCTGCGCGGCATTCCGCTGCTCGACCAGGCGGCGATCGAAGCCGTGAAGCAGTGGATCTACACGCCGACTCTATTGAATGGCGTGCCGGTTCCCGTCATCATGACGGTCACGGTCAACTTCAAGCTGTCCTAGGCTTCGACCGAGAGCACACAGACAAGTCCAGGAGGACGCGATGCAGTTCGATATCAGGACTATGGCCGAGCACATGGGCGCCGTCGCGTGGGCGGTCGTCATCGTGCTCTTCATCATGTCGATGTACTCGATCGCGGTCATGATCGAGCGCTACTGGACCTACCGTCAGGCGACTTTGCAGTCGCGCAAGTACGCGCCCGAGGTGGCTCGCTACCTAAAGGCCGGCAAGATCCAGGAAGCGATCAACGTCTCGGACGGGAAGCAGTACAAGCTCTCGCACCTCGCCAAGGTGCTGAAGCCGGGGCTGCAGGAGTGGCAGTATCAGGTCGAAACGGGCGAAGCCGAGAAGGACCGCGACGGCGCCGTCGAGGCAGCCAAGCGAGCGATTCACCGCGCCACCGCGGTGAACCTCGCCGACCTCAAGCGCGGCCTCTCCGGCCTCGCGACGATCGGCGCGACCGCGCCCTTCGTGGGTCTGTTCGGCACCACCTTCGGCATCATCAACGCCTTCTCGGGCATGGCACTCACCGGATCGGGCGGCATCGCCGCAATCTCGGCCGGTATCGCCGAGGCGCTGATCACCACGGCATTCGGCCTCTTCGTCGCCGTCCCGGCCGTGTGGGCATTCAACTACTTCGCAGGCAAGGTCGAGGCCTTCAACGTCGAGATGGACAACTCGAGCTCGGAGCTCCTCGACTACTTCATCAAGAAGAGCTAGGCGAAGGCGCAAGGCGGCGAAGGAGCCTTCTATGTCAATGGCAGTCGGCGGCAAGAAGGGCGGCCCGATGGCGGACATCAACGTCACGCCGATGGCCGACATCATGATCGTGCTGCTGATCATCTTCATGGTCATCACGCCGATGCTCCAGAAGGGCGTCGACGTGGTCCTGCCCCAGGCAGGCCACACCAAGGAGCGCAAAGACGAGCCGAAGTCGATCGTCGTCGCGATCAAGAAGGATTCCGTCACCTACCTGGGCGGCACCAAGCTCGACAACCAGGCCGAGCTCTTGCCCCAGGTCAAGGAGCGGCTCCAGGACCTGCCCGAAGGCTCGCGGATGGCCTATTTGAAGGCCGACGACGCGCTCCCGTACTCAGAGGTCATGAAGGTGATGGATCTGCTGCGAGAGGCCGGAGTCGAGGAAGTGGCGCTCATCGCCGAGCCCAAGGTACAGGGGTAACGCCATGACGCAGACCACCGACAGACACGCCCAGCACCACAAGGAGATGGAGAAGAAGCGGAGGCTTGGCAAGAGCGAGGACGCGCACGCGGGCTCGGATGCCATGGCCGACATCAACATCACGCCGCTGATCGACGTGATGCTGGTGCTGCTGATCATCTTCATGGTCGTGACGCCGCTCGCGCAGCGGGGCCTCGACATCTCGCTGCCGCAGCCGCCCCCGCCGAACCAGCCGGAGCAGAGAACGCCGCCCAACCAGGTGGTGCTCGCGCTCGAGGAGGGGGCGATCACGGTCAACAAGAACCCCGTGACGCTCGAGGACCTGGAGTCGCGGCTGCGGGACATCTACCAGGCCCGCTCCGACAAGACGATCTTCGTCAAGGCGACCGGCGCCGTTCCCTACGGGCGCGTCGTGCAGGCGATGGACCTCGCCAAGGGCGCAGGGGTCGAGCGGATCGGCATCATCTCCGAGAAGATGATCGAGGAAGCGGGCGGCACGGTCGGCCAGCCCTAGCAAAGCAGGGGTCTGGGGGCGGCTTTGGAGCCCCCAGTGTCCGTTGTCCCGTGCTCTCCTGCAAGGGTATCTAGGCGGCGGGCCTTTGGGCCTCCTCAAGTACGCTCGAGTGGCACTGTCGGGCGACTAGCCTTGAGAAACGTCTTTCGGGGGGCTGAGCGCCCCCCGCGCCCCCGCTGGCGTCAGTTCCCCTTGGGCACGATGATCCACAGAACGATGTACACGAGGATGCCCGGAAACGCTGCTGAGAGGATCGATACCGCTACGTAGAGGATCCGGACCAAGGTCGCATCCCACCCCAGCCACTCAGCCAGCCCTCCGCAGACGCCCCCCAGGATCTTGTTCCGCCGCGAGCGCCTCAAGGGATTCGAAGTCGCCATTGCGTCCCCTAAAGCCGCCAAGGCGCAACTCTTCGGAGCTCCGGTGCTCCGCGCTAGGGCTTCGGAGGCTCCGCAGCCGCCTCAGGCGGCGCAGCCGGCACTTCGGCGCCAGCTGCTGCGGTCGCCTGGGTCTCCTTGCGCAGCTCGATCGCCTGCTTCTGCAACAGCACCGCCTGCTCCAGGTAGCGCTTGCGATCCGCCGGGTTGGTCGCGACCTGCGCCTTCACGCGGTAGAGCAGGCCCTTCGTGATGATCGCCTCCCAGTAGTCGGGCTTCATGCTGAGCGCGGTGTCGACGGTCGCGATGCCCTTGTCGGCGAACTCGTTCTTCTCCTTGTCACCGATCAACGGGTCGCGGTAGGCCTTGTCCCAGAAGAACATCGCGAGCTTGTAGTACCCGCTTGGGTCCTTGGCGTCGAGCTTGGCGCAGCGCTCGAGCGTCGCGATCGCATTCGAGAACTTCGCCCGGCGCGGCCCCGTCGACACGTTTTCGACCCAGACGGCGCCGGCGTCGTCCCACAGCGGCTTGTTGTAGAAGGCGGCGAGGGCACCACAGGCCTTGGCGTCGCTCGCGTTCTGCTCGGTGACCTTGAGATAGGTCTGCTCGGCCTCCGCGACGCGGCCGAACTTCTCGTAGAGATTGGCCATCGCGTAGAGGTTCTTGGCGTCGCTCGGGTTGTCCTTCACGAGCTGCTCCGCATACGAGAGCGCCTTCTCGTAGTTGGTCAGCGGCGGGTCCGAGTAGATGGCTGTGAGCGCGCCCAGGGTGTTGAGCCGGAGCTGCTTCAGGTTGTCGCTCGAAGCCTTGTTGACCTCGAGCGATTTCTCGTAGTGCTGGATCGCCTTGTCCAGGTGCAGCTTGTTCTCGTCCCCCTCTTTGCCCGGCCGGTAAAGGGACTGATGGGAGCTCGCGAGGTAGAAATGCGCCTCCGCGAAGTTCGACTTGAGCTGGACAGCCCGCTCGTAGTACTCGATCGCCCTGCGGTAGTTCTCTTCCTTGTAGAGGCGGTTGCCGTCCTTGAAGGCCGCCTTGGCCCGGACCAGGTTGCAGCCGACGCTCAGGACGACCAGGGGCAGCAGGGCGACCAGCAGTGGCGCTCTCAATCGGGTTCTCATTCGACCCTCTCCCGGGAAAGTCGTTGAATACAAAGAATCTCGGAGGAGCCGGATTATAGGCACGCGGTGGTGGAGTCGTCAAGGAAGCACGCGCCTCATTTGACCCCTTCCGCCCCCGTCCCTAGACTCCTCGCAAGGCCATGATCCGCTTCGAGGACATCCAGGAAACGGTGCAGCGGCACCACCCCGACGCCGATCTCGAGATCCTCCGCAAGGCTTACATCTTTTCGGCGGTCGAGCACAAGGGGCAGCTGCGCGCCTCGGGCGAGCCCTACCTCGTCCACCCCCTCGAAGTGGCGGCAGTTCTGGCCGAGATGCGGATGGACCCCATCTGCGTGGCGGTGGGGCTGCTGCACGACGTGCTCGAGGACACGCTCACCACGCCCGAGCGGCTCCAGGAGTACTTCGGGCCCGACGTGCTGCACATCGTGGAAGGCGTCACCAAGATCTCGCAGATCCCCTTCGCGACGAGCGAGGAGCGCCAGGCCGAGACCTACCGCAAGATGCTGCTGGCGATGGTCGACGACATTCGCGTGATTCTGGTCAAGCTCGCCGACCGGCTCCACAACATGCGCACCTTGCAGCACCTGCCGCAGGAACGCCAGAAACGCATCGCACGCGAGACGCTCGACATCTATGCACCGATCGCCGGCCGGCTCGGGATGGCCAAGATCAAGAACGAGCTCGAAGACCTCGCCTTTCGCTACATCGACCCGAAGGTCTACGAGCAGCTGGCGCAGCAGGTCGCGGAGCGGCGCCAGCAGGCGGCCGCCTTCATCGAGAAGATCACGGCCATCGTCGACCAGAAGCTGCGCGCGGCGGGGATCGAGGCCACGGTCGAGGGCCGCATCAAGCGGCTGCACTCGATCCAACAAAAGCTCGGCCGCCAGAAGATCGACCTCGACCAGGTCTACGACTTCGTGGCGTTGCGCGTGCTGGTGGCCAGCGTCGCCGACTGCTACGCGGCACTCGGAGTGCTCCACAATACCTGGCGGCCGGTGCCGGGCCGGATCAAGGACTTCATCGCAATGCCGCGGCCGAACGGCTACCGCTCGCTGCACACTTCCGTGATCTCCGAGGACGGGCACCCCTTCGAGGTCCAGATCCGCACCCAGGAGATGCACCGGATTGCGGAGGAGGGCATCGCCGCGCACTGGAAGTACAAGGAGGGCCGCACCGGCGTCGACAAGGACGACCACGCCTTCTCCTGGCTGCGGCAGCTGCTCGAGTGGCAGCAGGAAGTCAAGGACCCGCACGAGTTCCTGAACTCGCTGAAGCTCGACCTCTACCCCGAGGAGGTGTACTGCTTCACGCCCAAGGGCGAGGTGAAGATGCTGCCGCGCGGCGCCTCCCCGATCGATTTCGCCTACGCGATCCACACCGAGGTCGGCCACCAGTGCGTGGGCGCAAGAGTCAACGGCAAGATGGTGCCGCTGCGCTACAAACTCAAGAACGGCGACATCATCGAGATCCTGACCTCGGCGGGCCACAAGCCGAGCCGCGACTGGCTGAGCTTCACGGTCACCAACAAGGCCAAAGCCAAGGTCCGCCACTACCTCAACACGACCGAGAAGCAGGAGGCACTCGAGATCGGCCGCAAGCACCTCGAGCGCGAGCTGCGGCGCTACGACCTGTCGCTGAAGCGGGTGCTGGCGGAGCCTTCGGCGCTCGAGACCTTGGCCCAGGAGCTCGGCGCCGGCACACGCCTCGACGATCTGTTCGTCGCGCTCGGCTACGGCAAGGTCTCGGTGCGTCAGGTGCTCGCGCGCCTGTTACCGCCCGAAAAGCTGGAGCAGCCCCCCGGCAAGCCGCTGGCCGTGGTCGACGCAGTCAAGCGCCTGCTGCGCCGCGACGACCGCATCCGGGTGAAGGGCACCGACGACCTGCTCGTCTACCGCGCCAAGTGCTGCAACCCGATCATGGGCGAGCCGATCGTCGGCTACATCACGCGCGGCAAGGGAGTCTCGGTCCACTCGCTCGCGTGCCCGAACGTGACGAACCTGGTCTACGACCCCGAGCGGCGGATCGCCGTCGAGTGGGAGTCGGGAGCCGAGGGCGGCTACGACGTGCGTCTCGCGGTGGGGCTTCAGGATCGCCCGGGAGCGCTTGCGGCGGTCACCGCCGCGCTCGCCGCAGTCAAGACCGACGTGCGCGGCGCGCAGGTGCGCACCTTCGACGACAAGACGGCCTCGATCGAGCTCACGGTGCGCATCAACGACAAGAAGCACCTGGACCGCGTGGTGAAATCGGTGCGTGGCGTCTCGGGCGTGATCGACGTCGAGCGCCACAGCGTCCCACGCTGAAGCACCCCCGCGGCATTTGCGCGCCGCGCCACCAGCGGATAGGCTCCAGAGTCTCGTCAAGGAGGGTCAAACTCCGTGCCCACCAAGTACGTCTCGACGTCCGCGGCGCCGCAACCGATCGGACCCTACTCCCAAGGCGTCATCTCGGGAGGGCTGCTTTTCTGCTCAGGGCAGATCGGCATCGATCCCGAGACGGGAGAGCTCATCCAGGGCGACGTCGCGGCCCAAACGGAGCGCACCCTGCAGAACCTGATCGCTGTGCTGCGCGAGGCGAAGATGGGCCCCGAGAACGTGGTCAAAGCCACGGTCTATCTCACGGATATGGCGGACTTTCCGAAGATGAACGAGGTCTACGCGCGCTACCTGGGAGCCAAACCGCCAGCCCGCACCACGATCGCCGCAGCCGGCCTGCCTAAGGGCGTAAAAATAGAGATCGATGTGATTGCGGCGTTCTGACTTGCACCGCTCGCTTCGCGTCAACGAAGCGAGCGGTTTTGGCAGGTTCGTTGCGTCCGTTGGGCTCGTCTGTTGGCTGCCTTCGGTCAGGCCCCGTCAAATCGTCATTTTGCGCCGGCCAGAGCCTTCGTAGTCCGGCAGGTTCAGGCGGCTTTCGTCTTGGCTTTCGACTGGGGAGCCGGCTTCGCGACCTTGCCGGAGCGCAAGCAGCGGGTACACACCTTGAGCCTGCGGTGAGTGCCTTTTCCTATGAGCGCTCGCACTGACTGCAGGTTGGGGTTGAAGCGCCGGTGGGTCACGTTGTGGGCGTGGCTGACCCGATTGCCGAACTGCGGGCCCTTGCCGCAGACATCGCACCGCTGAGCCATGACGAAACGACCTCCCTGGGGCCCGATACCGGCCCGACACGCAAAAAAGCAGTATAGAAGAGCGGTATCGGGGGCGTCAAGGCGACGATCCTGAGGCAATCCGAACCCGCCCCGTCAATCAGCCACAAGAGCGAGCATGCTATAGTCGCCGGGCTCGACGATCATGGTCCAGTTCAACTTCAGCGAGCGGACCATCAAGGCCAAGGTGGTCTACTACGGCCCCCCGCAGTCGGGCAAGACCACGAACCTAGAGCAGCTCCACAGGATCACCGATCCCGGGGGGGCGAACCGCCTGATCTCGCTCAATACCGCTCAGGACCGGACGCTTTTCTTTGACCTGCTTCCGTTCAGCCTCGGAAGCGTGTCCGGCTACGACTTCAAGGTCCAGCTCTACACCGTGCCCGGACAGGTGCAGTACAACGCCACGCGCCGGGTGGTGCTCGCTGGGGCGGACGCCGTCGTCTTCGTGGCCGACAGCAACCGCGCCATGGCCAAGGAGAACCTGGCGGCCTTCGAGAACATGAAGGTGAATCTCCTGGCGAACCGCCTGGTGCCGGAAAAGGTCCCGCTCGTTTTCCAGTACAACAAGCAGGATCTCGCCACGCTGATTCCACGCGAGGAGTTCGAGCGCTCGCTCAATGTGTGGGGCCGCAAGGCGTTTTCGGCGGTCGCTTCGCGTGGCGAGGGTGTGATCGAGACATTCGCTGCCGTGGTGCAGGACATGCTGTTGGCGATCGCCGTCAAGTACAACCTCAGGGAAAAGGGCCTCGACCCGGCGGCGGTGCCAGCGATCGTGGCGCAGGCCTTCGAGGAGATCATGCGCAAGGCGCCAGCGCGCGTTCCCGCGACCGGTGCTTTGCCTGCCACGGCGAGCCCAGCGAGGGTGGTGATCGCCGAGCCCCAGGGCGTGGAGCCGGCCTATCCCGGACAAGTGGGCCCGGAGGTAAATCCCGTCTCCGAGGAGTTGCTGCATCGCGCGATCCGGGCGAACGTGGAGCTGGCACAGGCACTGAGCCAGCTGGTCCGCGACGCGAGCGACGGCCTCGCCACGATCCAGACCCACGTCGGCCAGCTGAGCGCATTGCGCGACGACAGCGAGCGCGCCCTCGCGACCGCAGCCATCGAGAGCGAGGTCAGGAAGCTGCAGCAGGCGCTTCACGCGATCGGACAGCCGAACGCCTCGCAAGCGGGCTCCGCGCGCGCTCCGGGCCCGCCGAACACTCCGCCGAGCTCGACGCGGCCATCGCTGCCCCCGTCCGCGGCCGCGCCGGCGCCGGTCGCACCCCCGCTTGCGGCACCCGCCGCAGCGCAAGGCGCCGCGCGACCCGCGGCGCCCGCACCCACCCAAGCGCAGTCGCCTCAGCCAGCCGTCTCCGCCTCCGGCCTCGACGCTCTCGTAGCCGACGTCGTGCAGGCAATGCGTGCGGCCCTCGCGTCCCGCCCCGTGAGTGTCGAGAGCCGCATCGCCCGGGGCGCCGCACTGCCGCGCTGCTCGCCTGCGAGCCTGCGCCGAGCGCTCGCCGGCCTGTTCCAGGGCCTGAGCGCGGTGGTAGCGCCTCGCTCCGCGATCGTGTTGCGCGCGGAGAGAAAGCCGGTGCTGCTGCGGGGCAAGGACGGCAGCGAGATGAAGCGCGACTTCCTGATGCTGGCCGTGACGCACGCGGGCGGCCTTGCCGAGCCCGACCAGCAGCGAATCCTGCGCGGAGCCGACGGCGGTCCGTTCGGCGAGACACAGCGACTGGTTCGCGAGATGGGCGGCTTCATGCGCTTCGCACCGCTGCCGGCCGGCGCGCTCGAGACGCGCATCTTCCTGCCTGCTTGAACCCCGGCCTCGCGGGGCCCGTCCTACCCTGCGGCGCCTGGCGCGAGCTCGAAGGCCTGGCCCAACGCCGGGACGTGCGCCACGAATCCACGCTCGCGCGCGACGCGGTCGGCCAGCGCCTGTGCGGCGTCGGCTTCGCCGTGAGTCACGAACACGGCCTGGGGCCGGCTCTTCACGCCAGCGAGCCAGCGCATCATCTCGCCGGCGTCGGCGTGCCCGGACAGGCCCTTGAGCTCGCGGACCTCCGCCAGCACCGGCACCTGGCCCTTGTGGATGCGAACGCTGGTGGCTCCCTCCAAAAGCGCCCGCCCCAAAGTACCCGCCGCCTGGTAGCCAGTGATCAGCAGCGTGTTCTCCTGCTTCGGAAGGCGGACCCGGCAATGGTGCAGGATCCGGCCACCCGACAGCATGCCGCTCGAGGAGATGATCACTGCCGGGCCGTGCAGGGCGTTGAGCGCTTGCGACTCGGCCCGCGTGCGGTGCAGCTTCACCCACTTGCCGTGCAGCAGGCTGCGGCCGCCGATGCCCCTCAGGCTGACCCCGTGGGCCTCCGGATATTGGCTGTAGATGCGCGTCGCGTCCACCGCCATCGGGCTGTCGACGTGAATCGGGAACGCCCGCAGCCGTCCTTCGCTCACGAGCTGATCCATCATGAAGATCATCTGCTGCGCGCGGCCGACGGCGAAAGCCGGGATCAACAGCAC
>Ga0114129_10014699_pt1 | contig 11150 bp, 9 predicted proteins | sample RhiMetdeltSRZDD1_FD_80071 | JGI IMG/M metagenome (GOLD analysis project Ga0114129, IMG submission 80071) | Populus rhizosphere microbial communities from Tennessee, USA - Rhizosphere MetaG P. deltoides SRZDD1 (version 2) (version 2) | ecosystem: Host-associated > Plants > Roots > Rhizosphere >... | reverse complement strand
GCAGCTGCACGACCGGGCCGGCCTGGGCCGGGCGGCCGATGTGGATGTGGGCGGCGGTCGGCGCAGCGATGCCGAACCAGTTGATCACCCAGCACGCCCGGTTGTTGACCAGGGTGATGTAGGCCTTGCCGCTGCCGTCCGGGTCGCCTGGGCCGGGAACCTCCTTGAAGCCCTGGAGCTTGGCCAGAAACAGCTCGGTGCGGTCGCGGGCGGCCGCCCCCGGGGCGATAAGGGCGGCCAGCGCCAGGGCAAGAGCGAGGATGGTGGCGACGGCAAAGAGCGTCGACGCATGATGCTCCTTTCGACCGATGCCGGCGGGCGGCCACTTCAGCGGTGCCCGGACGCCGCGATCAGATCTGCAGGCCCTGGCCTCGATCTCCTTCCTCCGATCCACGATGCGCGACGTCATTTGAAACGTTTGGGACGTCCGAATCATTACTCCGACGATCACAGCGACCGGGTTTGACCGTAACGATCAGGCCTGATACCTATTCTCCCGTCCTTGCGACGAGTACCCCCCGCTCGTCGTCTCTCCGCTTGATTAGGTGTCGCAGCCGCCACGCGGCACCGATTGGGATGGGCTCACTGATGACGCATCACCACGCCGCCCAAGATTCGCGTGACCGGCAGGCCGGAAGGCAGGCTTCCTACCAGCGGCGGCCGGCTCCGCCCGAGCGTAGGCGGAGGTTCCGCACGGTGGTAGTTCTGATCCTCGTGGTCGGTGCCGTCATGATCGGCGCTTCCGCCAAGGTACGCCGTACCGGGGTCGCCGTCCCCGACGCCGCGGTCTCCGGGTCGCCGGTACCTGCATCCGGCGTATGGCTCGGTGTCCAGGTCGCGCCAGGATCGAGCGAGTCGATGCAGAAGACGCTTGGCAACCTCGAGACCCGGGTGGGACGACGGTTCGACCTCGTGTACCAGCAGCTACCTTGGGACGAGCCGCTGGAACGAGTGTCGGCATTGGAGGCGAGCCGGCAGGACCGGATCCCCCTCCTGGGCTGGAACCCAATGGATTCCAACGGCTCCATCGTGCCATGGCCGAGGATCGCAACCGGGAAGGAGGACGCCCGGCTGACGGCGATGGCAACCAAGCTGAAGGCAGTCCCCAAGCGGGTCTTTGTGGCCTTCGCGGACCAGCCGGAAACCGAGATTGGCAACGGCTATGGAACCGCCGCCGACTACGCGCTGGCCTACCGGCACGTCCATGACCTGTTCGCGAAAGTTGGTGCGGCCAACGTCGTGTGGGTATGGAGTATGACGAGTGCGACGAAGTCGGCTTCCCTGCACGCCCAGCTCTACCCGGGGGACGCCTATGTGGACTGGCTCGCCTTCGACGTCGCGGACTCCCGCTGTGGCCCCGGCTCCCCAAGTAGGTCGTTCGCTGGGGTCACCGGGCCGTTCCACCGGTGGGCCGCGACCCAGCATCCGGATAAGCCGATCATGGTGACCGGCTACGGCCACGTACGGGATTCGGTGGTCGCGCGGCTGGAGGCCGATCGGCTCGCCGCTGATCTCTCGGTCGTGAGGACCCGGCGGCCCGAGATCAAGGCGGTGATCTACGCGAATGCCCGGGCGCGGGGCATTTGTGGGCGGGGGATGGCCACCTCGTCCACGTCGGCAACGTCGCTTCCGGCCACCGGCCCGGCGGGCAGGGGCGGGAAGGTCGCGGCCGCCGCTTCGGCTCACGCCTGCCTTTCAAGGGACCGGACCCGGGTGACCAGGATCGACGGCACCGTGCCGACCTATCGGATGGGATCGGTCGCCGATGGCCGGACGTACGACCTTCGCCGGGCTACGATCGTTGGCTACCCGGATACCAGCCGCTACGCCCTGCTGTTCGGAAAGCAGGGACCTGGCGCCGGGACGTGCGTGCTCGGAGGCAGGATCGTCGGCCAGCAGTCCAGGGCCTTCAGCTGGCATACCATGAAGCACCGCCTCGACGGGGACGGCCTGAACTTCCGGAGTCAAGGCGGCGTCGTGGACGGCATCCGAATCGACAACGTCGAGGACGGTATCGGCACCATCGGCGGTGACCCTGCCGGCATCACCATCCAGAACGTCTACCTGACCTACATCCGGGACGACTGCATCGAGAACGACGCCATCGTGGCCCTACGGGTGCAGGACAGCCTGCTGGACGGGTGCTTCAACGGCGTCTCCGAGCGCCCGGGCCGCGAGGGCAGCCCGCCGCCGCCCTCTCCAGGGGAGGCCCTCACGCTGGATGGCGTCCTCATGCGGCTGCATCCGATGCCCTATGACCGGACCGGGGCGCTGTGCCCGCAGAACGCCGGTGACGGGTTGGGCAGCAGTGGGTTCTTCAAGTGGTCGCGCTACGCCAACCGCCTTGTCGTCCGGGACACCGTGCTGCTGGCCGAGCGCGGCAGCGTCAACTGTGGGGCGAGCATGAGCTTTCCTGGCGATGGCGTCTATGAGAACGTGACGCTCGTCTGGCTTGGCCAGGGCAGCTATCCCGGTCGGTTACCGCCCAGCGGCGTGACGGTGACCACGGACCGCCGGATCTGGGACCAGGCGAGGGCGCGCTGGTTGGCCCGGCACGGCTACCCGGCCACCGGCGACCTCGTGGCTTCGTCGTAGGGAGCCCCGCGTTGTCCAACCCCAACGTCAGCATCGTCATCCCGACGCGGGATCGGCCTCGCCTCGTGAGCCGGGCGATCGCCAGCGCCCTCGCCCAGACCATGCCCGATCTCGAGGTCCTCGTGGTGGACGACGGCTCGGTGGAGCCGGTCCGGCCGCCCGACGACGGCCGGGTGCGCGTCCTCCGCCAGGAGCCGCCACGCGGTCCCTGTGCGGCCAGGAACCTGGCCATGACGGCCGCTCATGGGCGTTGGATCACCTTCCTCGACGACGACGACGAGCTGGAGCCGGACATGTTGGCGGTGAGCCTGCGCGAGGCGCGCGACTCCGGTCTGCCCGCACCGGTCGCCGTGCTTTCCGGCATCGACGTCATTGGTCATGACGGCCGTCTCCTGGAGCGGAGGCTGCCGGTGACCTTGCCGAGGGGCAGGCGCTACTCCCTTGAAGGCGACCACCATCGGAGCTTCCTGGCCCACAACACGCTGGTCGTCCCGGTCGAGGTCCTCCGGGGGATCGGCGGCTGGGACGAGGCCTTGCCCGCCTGGGAGCACGACGACCTGTTCCTGCGTCTGAACGCCGTCTGCTCGATCCAGGGAGTGGATACGGTCACGTACCGGATGACCGCAAACGCCACCCTGCGGTTGTCCAGGGATCTGCTCGCCCGCGCCGTTGGCATCGAGCGCACGCTGGCCAAGCACGAGCTGGTCTTCGCGGCCAACCCGGAACGTCACGCGTATCTGCTTGGCGCGCTCGGCCTGGCCTATCTGCGGGCCGGGCGCTGGGCTCCGGCCGTCGCCGCCACCGGCCGCTCGTTGCTGTTGCGGCCACGAGCTCGCGCCGTTGGCTGGTGGCTGGCCAGCCTGGCTGGTCCGCGGATCGTCTCGGTGGCCGACCGGGCCAGGAGTCGGCTGGCCGGCCAGGAGAGAATGGCCGCAGGCGGCGGTCCGCAACCGCGCCGCGCGGAGGCGTCCGGTGTCGAGTGACGTGGAGCTGTTGTCACCCCGTGTGAGCGTCGTGATGCCGGTGCTCAACGGCGCGGCCACCCTTTCGCAGCAACTCCAGGCACTGGCCGCCCAAACCTACCCAGGCCGGTGGGAGCTCGTGGTGGCCGACAACGGGTCGGCCGACGAGACGGCGCAGGTCGTGCGCGAGTGGACCGGGAGGCTGCCGTGCCTGCGCCTGGTCGACGCCTCAGACCGCAGAAGCACCAACTACGCCCGCAACGTGGGCGCAGCTGCGGCCCGCGGCGATCTGCTCGCCTTCTGCGATGCCGACGACGTGGCCACGCCAGGGTGGCTGGCGGCCATGGTCGCCGCCCTCGGCAGCTACGACCTGGTAGGTGGTCGGCTCGACGACGAGGTGCTGAACGACCCCGTGAGCCGTGCATGGCGCGCCAGACCCAGCGCCGGTGGGCTGCCCAGCGCACTCTCCTTCCGACCCTACGCCACCAGCGCCAACCTTGGAGTGCGGGCTGAAGTGCTGCGCGCGCTCGGCGGGTGGAACGAGGACTTCGTCCGCGGGGGCACCGAAGTCGAGTTCTGCTGGCGTGCCCAGCTGGCCGGCTATCGGCTCGGCTATGCGCCGGACGCGGTCATGCAGTACCGCTACCGGGCCACACGATGGGCATTCGCCTACCAGCTGTACCGGTACGGCCGCGCGGAGGCGCAGTTGTCCCGCGCCTTCCGCGACCGGGGTGCTCCTCGGCCAAGCGTCTACCGGGCCTGCCGCGCCTGGGCCTGGATCCTTGTGCATCTTCCGTACCTGCTGCGGTCGCGGATCCATCAGGGTCGTTGGCTGCGCACGGCCGCGTTCCGCATTGGCCGCCTGGATGGGAGCATCCGGTTCCGGACGCTCTGCCTGTGAGGACTCGATGTTGCCTAACTTCCTCGTGATCGGAGCCATGAAGGCCGGGACGACCAGCCTGCACCGGTACTTGCGCGAGCATCCCCAGGTCTTCATGCCCGAGGAGAAGGAACTGCATTTCTTCGTGGCCGAGAAGCGTTGGGGTCGCGGCCGAAGCTGGTACGAGGCGCAGTTCGCCGCGGCCGGCGACTCGATCGCGGTCGGCGAGGCATCACCGACCTACACGATGCACCCGGAGTTCACCGGGGTCGCAGGCCGGATCGAGGCGCTGCTGCCGGAGGCGCGGCTCATCTACGCCGTGCGCCATCCGATCGAGCGCATGCGCTCCCATTACCTCCATGAGGTGGACAAGGGCCGTGAGCACGCGCCGATTGGGCGGGCGCTCGTCACCAATCCCCGGTACCTGAACGCGAGCCGCTATGCCATGCAGCTGGAGCAGTACCTCGACTGCTTCTCCGCCCAGCGGGTGGTGGTTATCACCACCGAGCAGCTCCGGGACGAGCGGGAGGCCACGGTCCGGCGCGTGCTCGCCTTCCTCGGGGTCGACCCGGACTGGTCGGACAGGCACCTGCTCGACCGGGAGTTCCATCGCACGTCCGACAAGCGGGTGCGGCGACCGCTCGTCGAGGCGGCCTTGCGCGTGCCGGGGACCCGGGCGTTGGCCGGGCTCGCACCACGACCGGTGCGCAGGCTGGCGAGCCGGGGGATCGACGCCGGCCCGGTGACCGCGATTCCCGAGGCGGTCGAGGCGCGCCTCCGCGCCGAGCTGCGCGGCGATGTCGCCCGGCTGCGAGTCCACCTGGGCGAAGGGTTCGACGGCTGGGGGATTGCCTGATCCGCCATGGACACTCCAGGGCGTCGCCCACACCGGAGGTGAACTACATGCTCCCGAACTTCCTCGTCATCGGCGCCGCCAAGGCGGGCACCACCAGCATCTACCACTATCTCCGAGCCCATCCGCAGGTGTTCATGCCCGAAACCAAGGAGCTGAACTTCTTCGTCGGTGAGGACGGCTGGCCCAGGGGGACGTCCTGGTACGAGCGCCACTTCGATGCGGCCGGCGACGCGATCGCGATCGGCGAGGCGTCACCGAATTACACCAAGTACCCGGTGTTCCCGGGCGTGCCCGAGCGGATCGCCAAGCTCCTGCCCGATATCCGCCTCATCTACCTGGTTCGACACCCGGTCGACCGGTTCCGGTCCGGCTACCTGGACGAGGTCCGCCGCGGACGTCAGCGCAACCCGATCGAGTCGACGCTCGCCTCCAACCCGGGCTACCTTGCCGCCAGCAAGTACGCCATGCAGATCGAGCAGTATCTTGCGTACTTTCCGCGTGACCAGCTCCTCGTGATCACCTCGGAGGAGCTGATGCGGGAACGGGCGGCGACCATGCGGGTCGTGCACGCCTTCCTCGGCGTCGACGATGTCGCGCCGGCCGCCCTCAGCGATGAGTTCAACCGCACGGAAGGCAAGCGGATGCTCCGGCCCGTGGCGCGTAGGCTCAGGCGCCTACCCGGGGCCAGAGCGGTCGCCCGCCTCGTGCCAGATGCATCCAGGTGGATGGGGACCATACCGCTGGACACGACCCGCGCCGAGATCGCCCCTGCCTTCGACGCGCAGCTGCGCCAGCTGCTCCGGGATGACGTGCACCGGCTCCGCGGTTATCTCGGTGAGGACTTCCACGGCTGGGGCATTGCCTGAGCGGCATGGGGGCGAAGCTCCGCAGTTCGACGTACGCAGTCTCGCCGCCGGTCAGTATCCTGACCCCTGGGGCGATTGTGTTACCTTTCCCGGAATTCGGATAGTGCACCGTGTCGTCCCCTACACGTCGGTCAATTCCCCCAGCCGACAGCATCCGGTCCGACGCGACCCGGAGGAGTCCAGGGTGTCCAAGCTCCCCTCTGAACCGCAGCAGCAAGCTCCTGTCTTCCAGGCCACCGGCCGGTCGGGTGGGCCGACCAGTACGCTGGCGGCCCCAACAGCGCGCCGTCCCGCCAGGGACCCGTCGGCCAACGGGCACGGGGTCCGGCCGGCGACCCCACGGCACCGGCACGCTGTCGTCCTGCTCTCCGTCCTCACCGCCATCTGGCTGGCGGCGCAGCTTGCCGCCGGTCTTGCCATGAACGTCCATACCTGGCCGGTGGCCGGCTTCCCGATGTTCAGCGAGAAGCGCCCTGTGGTCAGCGAGCGCCGGATCGAGGCGCGTAGGCGCAGCGGCCGCCTGGTGGCCGTCAATCCCGGCGACTTCGGGCTCACCGACCTCCAGTTCCTCAACTACCAGCGCAGCATGGTGAGCGAGACGGGCATGGTCAAGCCGAAGGCCGTTGACAGGCTGGGCCGCCTCGCTGCCATCTGGAATCGGCGGCATCGCGACGACCCGGCCGTTGCGATGATCCTGACCCATATCGTGCACCCGCTGCCCTACGGGACGCCGGCGAGGTCACCACAAATCGTCCGCTGGAACGCGTCGTGACCCTGGTCCGGCGTTGGCAGGCCTTCTGGTTCCCGGCAGTCCCGGTGCGCCGGCTGGCCGCGTTTCGGATCGTCATGACCGCCTACGCACTCTTCGACGTCTGGCTGGTCTCGGGCTTCATCAGCCGCTACTCGCTGGTCGACGATGAGTTCTACAAGGCGCTGGTCGTTTTGCGGCCGTTGCCGAGGCTGACCCCGAGCCTGACCAGCGCCGTGTACGCGGTGCTGGTGATCTCGCTGGCCTTGGCCCTGGTCGGGTGCTTCACCCGGCCCGCCCTGTGGATCGCGGCACCGCTCTACCTCTGGTGGTGGGGCACCTACTACTCCTTCGGTGCTGTGCATCATGGTCGGATCGCAGTGGTCGTGGCCCTGTTCGTGCTCGCCGTAGGCCCTTCGGGCCGCGCCTACTCGGTGGACTCCTGGCTGACCCGAAGGCGGGCGGCCCGGCTGGGTGCGCTGTCACCGACCGCCGACCAGCGCGACGAGCTGGCCGGTTGGGCGCTGCGGGTGATGATGGTCCTGGTCGTCGCCGCCTACGTACTAGCCGCCTACGCCAAGCTCTGGGTTACCGGCCCCGGCTGGGTGAGAGGCGGCGCACTGGAGGCGGTGATGATCAAGAACGGCACGCCGGCGGCCATGCTCCTGGTGCGGCACATCTGGCTTGTGTACGGCATGGCCGCCCTCACCCTGCTACTCGAATCGACGGCCTGGCTAATGTTCTTCCGTGGCCGGATCCGCGACGCCTATGTCGTGGCCGTGGTGCTGTTCCACATCGGCACGCTGCTTGTCCTGAACATCAGCTTCCTGGGCCTCGTCCTGGCCTACCTGGCCTTCTATGACCTGGAGGTCGGCGTCGACCGCATCGGGGCCTGGCTACGGCAGCTGTCCAGGGCCAAGGCGACTCCCCGGGAGATCCCACTGCGTTGACCAGCCGATGGGGGCTGCAACCGGCCATGTGCCTCTGCCCGGCAACCACCGGCTGCGGGCTGCGCTGGCGACGACACCGGCGGCCGGGGACCAGCCGGCCGCTCCGAAGCCCCGCACCAAGGATCCCAGCGCGGACCCTGCCGGCGGTGGTGCTCGGCCTGCTTGCACTCCTCCCCTCCTTGCAGCCCCGGATGGACGTGGTCTGGTCCAGCAAGGAGCCCATGTTCGTCCCGATCATCTGGAAGACCTACTCAGCCAACGATTCGGTCGAGATGGGCGACCACTCGTTGAACCTGAATTTCAGCTTCGGCGGACCCAACGACGTCGTCTCGTCGGCCGCCCACAACACCCGCTTCGGAGCCAGAGGAAGACCATCCGGCTTCTCGGTGCTGCTGCGAACCTCGAGTGACGGCATCACCCGCAAGCTTCCGCCGACCGATGCCGTACCCTCGCGGCTGAGCTCGATCCGGGTCGGCCTGACGCCGACCTCGACCCTGGTCGAGGGAAACAGCGCAGGGCTCAAGCTGACCTACCAGGTGACCAAGCCGTATCTACCCTCCGACAGCGTCGACGAGCTGGACTCCCGGATCACCAACGGGCCGTTCATGTACGTCCGCCTCCGGGTGCGGAACACCTCCGCCTCGGCCAGGCCGGCCTCGGCGGTCTACGTCGGGTTCAGCGCGAGCTGCGGTCCGCCCCTCGACGAGTGGCCGGGGCCCGGCTGGCGGGCCCTGCGGTTGTGCAACTCGGACGATACCGGCGGGACACGGTACTTGGCCGCTCCCAAGACTGCAGGGTCCACCTGGGGGACAGGCAGCGACCCGGTGGGTGACTTCCAGGCCGACGGCACGCTCAGCGGTGGGGACGGCACCGGGAAGGCTGCCGTCGCGCTGCCGGTCCCGACGCTCGCCGCCGGCGCGGAGCACGTGACCACGCTGGTGTATGGAGCCTGGCACGACACAACCGGCATCACCGCCGTGGACGGCACCCGCTATGGGTTCTACTACCGGGGATGGTGGGCCGGACCCGCAGCCATGCTGCGGTTCGCTATCCAGAACATGAGCGCCGGCTTCGCCGGCTCGGCGTCGTTCGACCAGCGGGTGCGACAGGTCTCCGCGGACGCCAGCGTGCAGTACGGCGCTGCGCACGCCTTCCGAGGCTGGCGGCACGCCAACCTGCTGGTACGCAAGCCTGACGGCCGGCCCCTGTTCGCCATGACCGAGGGTGCCTTCAACTACCTCTCCTCGGTGGACGTCGGCTATGACTACCACATGTTCCAGACTCGATACGAGCCATGGAAGTCCAAGCTGGAACTGGACCAGTGGCGTACTCGCTACGAGGTCGACGGAGACGGCAACAAGTTCCTGATTCATGACCTGGGCAAGGACGGCAAGCTGACGGTCGATCCGGCGTACGACCAGAAGGTGGGCGTGCGCCGACACATGCCGGTCGAGCACAACCTCGACATCGTGGCCATGATCTTCGCCTGGGAGCGCCGCACGGGCCTGAGCTATGAGCGGACACTGGTCCAGGAACTGCTTGATTCTGCCGAGGCGCACGACCGCGATCAGGACGGCGACATCGACGTCGCGGTGATGACCGCGTGCCTCGGGGGTGGCGGAAGCTGCCGAACCTCCCGGCTCGGCACCACCTACGACGGCTCGCTCTCGCTGGCCAGCAAGGTCCAGGTAGGCAACACGATCCTGACCACCAAGATGGGCGTGGTGGAGTCGTTCGCGGCCAGCCGGGGTTACGTGCCGCGGTCAGGCGCGAGCTACGCCGTGCGGGCCCAGCGCCATCTGGACCGGGCGGCGGCATCGAGAAACGATCTGTCGTCCGATCCGAGCCTCGACGGGTACGCCAGCAACCCCGGCTACCTCGCGGACGCGCTGCTGTACGCGCCCATCCTCGGCCGGAACCGAATCCTCGACGGCGCCCTGTCGTCCTGGCTGAATCACGCCCTGGTGACCAACCAGCGAGCCGTCTATGGCCCATACCAGGCGACGGCGATCGCCCGCAACTCGAGCAGCGACACGATCGCGTGGATCTCCAAGGCCATCGCCGGCGACGTGGTCGGGGCATGGATCCAACGGCAGTGGCCTGGCTGGACCACCCTGCGGCCCGATGGGCCCAAGCTGTGGGACACATGGAACCGACGGCGCGGCGGCGAGCCGTACGGCACCTTCGACTTCGTCATCTACCCCAGTAACAGCTACAAGAGTGCCGGCTGGTCCCCGCGGGCGGTCTCGATCTGGGCGTTGGCACCCGGCTTCCCATGAGGATCCCGCCGCCAAGGTGACCGTCGCGATGATTAGCGTCGTCCTGCCGCTCTACAACGCCGCCGGAGTCGTCGGCGAGCAGCTCGACGCCCTGGCCGGCCAGGCCTACTCGGGAGCCTGGGAGCTGGTTGTGGCCGACAACGGCTCGACTGATGGCGGCGCAGCCATGGTCGAGCGCTGGCGCGGTCGCATTCCGGGCCTGCAGGTGATCGACGCCTCCGTCCGCCGGGGCGCGGCGGCGGCCCGCAACCTCGGCGCCAGGGCGGCCGCCGGTGACGGCTTGGCCTTCTGTGACGCCGACGACGTGGTCGCCCACGGCTGGCTCGCCGCCCTGGCAAGGGCGCTCGAGGAACATGACCTGGTCGCCGGCAGCTGCGACCACGAGGCGCTCAATCCCGGAGCCACCGTGAACTGGCACGCCCGCTCGTTCGAGACCGAGCTCCCGGTCACGATGGGGTTCCTACCGTATGCGACCAGCGCCAACATGGCCGTATCCCGGGCCGCGTTCTTCGAGGTGGACGGCTTCGACGAGGGCTTCGCCGTCGTCGGTGCGGCCGGAGAGGACATCGACCTCTCCTGGAAGCTCCAGCTGCGCGGGCATCGGCTCCACTTCGAGCCCGGCGCCCTGGTCCACTATCGGCATCGGCATGACCTGCGGGAGGTCTGGCGTCAGAACCTTCAGTACGGCATGGCCGATGTCCTGCTCTACAAGCGATACCGCGCCCACGGGTTGCGGCCGAGGCCATTGCGCCAGGCCCTTCGCGGCTTCCGTGGGCTCCTGGTCCGGACGCCGATCCTCATGCGTCGAGGCTCACGCGGCCTCTGGCTCCGGGATGCGGGGCACCGCCTGGGAAGGCTGCAAGGCTCCCTTCGGGAGCGGGCGCTCTACCTCTAGGAGCCTGCTGAATGGGCGTGGTTCGGTCGATCCTGTTGGCTGCACCGATCCGGTAGTTCGCGCTGAGGGCGGCGCGGTGGGCAGACTCCTGGGGCATGAGTCCTTCAAGCCACCCATCT
>Ga0114129_10014698_pt1 | contig 11151 bp, 32 predicted proteins | sample RhiMetdeltSRZDD1_FD_80071 | JGI IMG/M metagenome (GOLD analysis project Ga0114129, IMG submission 80071) | Populus rhizosphere microbial communities from Tennessee, USA - Rhizosphere MetaG P. deltoides SRZDD1 (version 2) (version 2) | ecosystem: Host-associated > Plants > Roots > Rhizosphere >... | reverse complement strand
ACTTGTCGATCCACGCCTTCTTGATCACCCAGTCGAGCTCGCGCCAGAGCTGCATCGGGTCCGATTCGAGCTTCGTGAGCACGCCGGCCCAGCGGGCGAGCACATTCTTCGTCGCCGAGTCGGGGCTGATCGAGCCCACGTAGCGCGTCGCACGCTCGAGGTATTCGAGCTGCATCTCGAGCGCAGTGATCGTGCGCCCGTCCTTGAGCTTGACTGCTTCTGTCAACGTCGGGTCGTGGGAGATGTCGCGTAGCGCTTGCACGGGTGATTGCAACGAATAATCTCGATCGAAAAATCCATCCTCAATCATGTCGAGGACCAGCGCCGTTGTCCCGAGCTTCAGATATGTGGCCACTTCCGACATGTTTGAGTCGCCCACGATGATGTGCAGGCGGCGATAACGCTCGGCCTCGGCGTGCGGCTCGTCGCGCGTGTTGATTATCGAGCGCGTCGAGGTCGTGGCGCCCGATATCTCCTGGCAGATGTGCGGAGCGCGCTGCGAGAGGCAGTAGTGGAAGCCCCGCGGCGTCTGGAGTACCTTGCCTGCGCCCGCGAAGATCTGGCGGGTCACGAAGAAGGGGCTGAGCGCCTCGGCCAGGCGCTGAAACGACACGTCGCGGCTGACGAGATAATTCTCGTGACACCCGTAGGAGTTGCCAGCCGAATCCGTATTGTTCTTGAACAACAGGATATTTCCCCCCATGCCGTCTTCCCGCAGGCGCGTCTCGGCCCGGTGACGGAAGTCGTCGACGATCCGCTCACCCGCCTTGTCGTGGATGACGAGCTCGGCGACGTCATCGCACTCGGGCGTCGCGTACTCAGGGTGGAATCCGGTGTCGAGGTAGAGGCGGGCGCCGTTCTCGAGGAAGACGTTCGCGTGGCGGCCGCCGGGGATGACCTTCTCGAAGAGGTACCGCGCGGCGTCGTCGGGCGACAGGTGACGCTGGCCGTTCAGAATGTAGCTGATCCCGTACTCGTTCTCGAGGCCGAAGATACGGCGCTTCATCTGGGTTGCCGCCGGGATTTCCGCTACGGACTCATGCGATAGCCGCACACGCAACGAGAGCGAAACTCCCCCGCCCGCGACGACGAGTTTCCATCCTACTCACCGGGCAGCACCCAGGTACATCGACATGAAGCGCTCGCGCTCCGATTCCAAAGTCTTTCGCTTGTCGCCTTCGAGGATTGTCTTCACTCGGTGGCCTGAACCAGATAGGCACGCGTCGTAGTACCGCCTGAGTCCTTCGACGCCATCTGTTGCCCACGCGTGTTCCGCGTGCTCCTTCAGCGTCCAACCCGGGATCAAGTCTTTGCCGCCTTCATACACATCGAGCACGACCGCCAGCATCGCCGCCCCTCTGTCCATTTCCACCCTCCGAGCCTCCTCGAGGCCTTTCATTCCGTCCTCTCGGCGGAAGTAGTATAGGCTGCTTCCGGAGGTCAACATGAGGCAGCTTTGGACCTGTGCAAAGTGCGATCAGCCGATTCTCAAGAGCCAGCCATTCACGAGAGCAATCGTCGCGGGGCGGCCACCCAAACCAGGCGTCGACTCGGGAAAGGTCCTCGTTCACAAGGACGAGAGCGACTGCCGGAAGCCCCAGACGGCTCATCGCCTTTGATAACGAACTGCTAACGGCCGCAGGTCGAGGTTTTCTTGGCCGCGAACCGCCGATGAAAAGCTTTGACTCATGAACCGTCTCTAACTCCGGCTGAACCGCGCGCCCCGGAACGGCAGAGGCGAGCCCCAAGGCGTGGACTGATGGCCTTCACGATCAGAAGCCTCATGCACGCTCCGTCGTAAATCCATCGCCTTCTATACGGGCCGCGAGGCGGTGCTCGCGGAGTATCTGCCGGTACGCGCCTATCGGATCACGAAATAGAAGGAGGCCGTATGAACGTCGTCGCTGTCTCTATCACCGACGATCTCGCCGGTGCGGGAATGGTGGTGGGGAGCAGGGCGCCGATCATCACGCGAATCTGTAAGCTGCTCGACGGGCTCGAACGGGCAGGTCAGTTCGAGCGGGTTCCTGACGGGCGGTATCGGACCGTTCGCGCGCGCTGACTCGCGACGGTCCCGTCATCGGGCAGCAGTGTGGTAGGAACGACGCGCACGGCAGCTGCGAAGTGCGAGGCCTGCCGGCTCCGCCGAGAAGTTAGCCGCGTGAGACGGTGCCCGTTTGACGCACAAGGTGATGCGGCCGACGCCCGCCAGAGGAGGAGGACTTTAACTGATGGCCTTTCCGTCGCTGGAGCGATCGCTGAACAAGGTGTCGAACCGCTACATGCTTGTAGCGCTCGCCTGCAAGCGCGCCCGTCAGATCAACCGCGGCGCCGCCGTCCGTGTGACGAGCAGACATACTAAGCCGACGAGCATGGCGCTCGAGGAGATCGCCGCCGCCAAGGTGGAGTACCGCGTGAAGGAAGAAGGCGAGACGGCGAAGCCTGAGCCTGCCACACCACCCTCGGCGAGTGTGCCGAGCTCGCTTTCCTTTGTCGGTGTGAATGCTACGCCAATATGTCAGTGATTGATCTCTCGCTTGAACGGCCGTGGCCGCATTTGAACTCTGCCGAGGCGTTTGCCCCCGCGTCGAGCGAGAGGTTATCCACTTTCCCCGATCGACGCCCAAACTCGGCGCGAGGTCTGAAATTCTGCGGCGATAGCGCTTTCTACGTCGAACTCCGGCGCCGGGTCGACGAGTATTTCAGGATCAGTGGCCGGCGGCGACGCGACTGTTGGCAGATGTATTTGAAAACGACGATCCTTGTGGCCTGCTTTGCCGTCTCATATGTGCTGTTGGTGCTCGTCGCCCAGACTTGGCTACAGGCCTTGGGGCTAGCCATTCTCCTCGGGTTGTCCGCGGCCGGAATCGGATTCAATACTCAGCACGACGGCGGGCATGGAGCTTACTCGAGCAACTTCTGGTCAACAAGCTGATGGCGACGACGCTGGATGTGCTTGGTGGCAGTTCGCACCTCTGGCACTGGAAGCATGCCGTCTTCCATCACTACTATGTCAATATCGCGGGCCATGATACCGACATCAACCTCGGCATCTTCGCCCGGCTGACGCCGCATCAGAAGCGGCTCATGTTTCACCGGTGGCAACACCTTTACCTCTGGCCACTATATGGATTGCTGGCAATCAAGTGGCAACTTCTTGACGATTTTCGAAAGCTTATCACTGGGCGGATCGGCGAACATCGAGTCCCTCGCCCAAAAAGTGGGACCTGGTCATTCTCCTGGTCGGTAAAGCGATCTTCCTGACCTCGGCGTTCGGCATTCCGCTGCTGTTTCACCGCGCGAGCGTCGTACTGCTCTACTACCTGGTGGCCTCGCTCGTGCTTGGTACCGTGCTGAGTATCGTGTTTCAACTTGCCCACTGCGTGGAAAAGGCGTCCTTCCCAATGCCGAGAGACGGCACTGGGCGCGTCGAAAACGCGTGGGCAATCCATCAGGTCGAGACGACCGTGGACTTCGCCCGGAAGAGCCGAGTTGTTGGGTGGCTCCTTGGAGGCTTGAACTTTCAAATCGAACACCACCTGTTCCCAAGGATCAGTCACGCGAATTATCCAGCGATCTCTAGACTTGTGGAGGAGACGTGTCGAGACTTCGGGGTCAAATACATGGAGTACAAATCGTTGCGAGCAGGCGTGGCCTCGCATTTTCGTTGGTTGCGGCGGATGGGATCGCCGAACAGGTCTCTGCTCGGAGAGTCCGGAGGACATGGGGGACACTCCGCCGAGTAACGCCGTCAGGCTGAACCAGCCCGTGCTTCGGGTGCGCCGCGGTTCAGCCTGAGGCCGTGCGCGATTCGCGACGAGCGCGGATCTTACGAATCCCACCCAGTCTATGATCCGGCTCAGCGCATGACGCTCGAACGACCCCAGGCTCGCTGCCACACAATCACCAATTCCGCGTCTCATGCGACCGGAATCGTCCAGCATTCGATCCACACATCGTGTACAGTGTTGCCGCTGGAGGGCGTCGCTGTCCTCAACTGTTTCTCACTTCCCAGGCGGACCCCGACCAGGCGAGCGGATCGCCCCGCTTCAAGAAGATGGAGAGATGTCGATGGACGTCGCCGCCGTTTCGACCCCGCCTGAGAATGCGTGGCGCTCGCGCATCGTGAATTATGCCGGCGAAGTGGTGGAAGAGTCGCGTGAGACCTTAACAACGATCGCTGAATAGACCATGAGCCGGACCGTCCCTGCCACAAAGATCATCGTTGTCGACAATCAGATTGAGCCGGCCTTGAAGGCCTTAAAGAAACAGATGCTGAAGGACGGTCTGTTCCAAGAGATGAAGCGTCGTGTCGCCTACGATAAGCCGTCCGTTAAGCGTAAGCGGAAACAGGCCGCTGCCCGGAAGAAACGGCGCAAGGCGATGCAACGAACGCAACGCGATAGCGAATAGTGCGATGAAGGTCATTCGGATGCGCGACTACGGCCCTCGGGTGCGTGCCGGTGTTCACGCGCAGCATGTCCACGACCAGATCGTCCGAGCGTTGAAAGCCTCCAGCCGCGTCCGTCTCGACTTCGCCGATGTTGAGTCTGTTGGCCAGACATTTCTCGATCGAAGCCTTGGCGTGCTCGTCGCGCGGCACGGTGCGACGGTCTTTCGGTCGCTTGTGTTCGCCCACTGCAGTCCGACCGTCGCGGCGAGCATCGGCAAGGCGTTCCGCCAACCAGGACTGATCGAGTTTTCCTGAGCATCGACGAAAGTGACCGATGTTTGGAAAGAGATCTCCCAAGCACGCACCGATTGTTGGCCGCGTTGTCGGGCTTCAAGAACCGCGTCTTAAGATCGTTCATCCGTATCTGCGCTACAACATCCTCGGGTTCCACCTCGAACGCGCGACTGATGAAGGGGAACCGTTACCGACGCTATCGGTGGAGCTGCGAGGCCCGACTGGGCCGCAGGTCGCCCCATCCATAAAAGGTGTCCTACGGGAAGGCGACATGGTAGAGATCGAAGCTCCTCGGAAGCGGCAAGAGGGCAGTCGACTTGAGGTTAGTCGTGTGATGAATCTCACCACGCATACACCGGTTGGCGCATAAGCGGGACTTCGAGACCTCTCGCCACTCCAAGCCGTCGCTGCTGCTGCGGGCGGATCAGGTGATCGAGTGACACTCACCTAGCCAACCCGCAGAGGAGATCAACCAATGTCGATCGTCGCGTGGATAGTGCTCGGTCTGATCGCGGGCTTCATTGGCAGCAAGTTGGTCAACAAAACGGGGGAAGGGTTCTTCCTCGATATCGCGCTGGGTATCGTGGGAGCCGTGGTCGGGGGCTGGTTGTTCAGCCTGGCCGGCATGGGCGGGGTGACCGGGTTAAACATCTACAGCCTCATCGTGGCTGTTGGCGGAGCTGTCGTGTTCTGGGGGCCTACAATGCGATCCGCCGTTAGGCGTCCTGAATCCTGAGGCTAGGGCACCACGACCCGCCCCTTAGCACCATCGAGCGACTCGCGAGGGCGCTCGGCACAAAGGTTACGGCGATGCTGGATGATGATCACCACCGCTACCTAACGAATGCTGCCGCGATCTACACAATCCTCCGTAATGCATTTCCGCCGCCGCTGCAGATTTACACGCTCGACGATCCGGACACCTCGACGAAGGGATACAGGATTGGGGGCGCGGACATTCGAGACGATCTCCGTCACCGGATCGACGTCTCACGCGAGTTTCTCGTCGACCATCCAAGGTCGGAGATCAAATCTCTACTGCTCGAGTGGCGGCTGATCGACGAGATTCGCGCCGCTGGGCTGCTGAGAGTGCTTGTGACGAATGACGGTGTGAGGGTCGAAAGGAAAAAGTAGAGAAATTGTGCGCGTCGTGATGGCCCGCGCCCTCGGCGTGCCGGTGGGGGAACTATTGGAAATGAGCCAAGGGTTGATGCGTCTCGCCGACATCCGGTTCGTTTACCGGCTCGCAATGGAAAACGCCTTCAACCGTGACTTCGTTGCGGCACTGCTAAAAAGTGCTGGACGCGATCGCACACGTCGCCTCGAAGTTAGGGGTGCGCTCTTGGCGTACCGGGAAGCCGCCGAAGCATTCAAGCGCCGCCTACGCCCAGCGCTGGAGCATCTCCGTAGCACGGAGTGAGAAACTCGACGAGCTCCCCAAGGGCCGATGGCGAAAGGTGCCCGTACTCCGCGACGGCAGCGGATATCGCATCGAAAAGCAATGAATGAAGCGGCCCCGCGCGGCTGCCACCGCCGGGGCCTTTGGCCCATCGTCATCACGAAGAGGAACGCAAATGGGCAAGGCCAAGCCACCACGAGCGGAAGTCGGAACAAACACACTCTTGCTGATCCGCGGGCTAATCGGCGTTCTTGAGCGGCAGACGTCGATACTTGACCACCAGGACGAGCGGCTGAAGACCATCGAAGCAGCACTGTGGGGCGAGCCCGTGCAGCCTGGACCAAAGCGGAAGACCCCGGATCGTTCGCACCTGCACTTGGTCGAGAAAAGGCGCGTGTGATGGCCACCGTGACGCCGATCCGCCCGGACGTGGCGATCCCCGAGAATCTACAGCGCGCGCCCTGTGTCACCTGCGGGTCCCGCGTCGACTGGGATTTCTATGCCGACTGCTCGCACTGCCATGCACCAATGCATGAGGTCTGCTACTACGGCCGCGTCGCAGATATGGAAGAGTGGCTGGCGTTCCTTCGAGTCATCGCGAGCGGTGACGATTACCCGCAGTGGCCGGACCGGCGGTGCCCAGCGTGTCGGGCCAGCGGGAAGGAGGGCGTGTGATGGCGCTCAAGTGTCCGCATCCCGACTGCGATACGGAACTGCAACCCGGAGAGACCGCTTGTCCCAAGCATTCGAAGAAGCCGAAGAAGCTGCCAGCGCCTCGCCGGCGGCCGCCCGCGCGACGCTCTCAGCGTTCGAGTCGGCGCCGATGATCGCCGCCGTCTTTGCCCCTGCCATGGCCCTCACTGCCGTCGCCCTCGCGCTCGCCGATTGTGCCCAAAGCACATGGCGCCATCCGAGCCATAACGACGCAGGGCGTTTCAATGTCGATTCGATGAGGTGCGAGCAATATGCCGCGACGACCGCACCTTACAGATCGAGCGGCTACGACCTCGGCATGGCCGTGCTCCTTGGCGAGCGCCAAGCGCAGTATCAGGCTCAGTACGTCGATTGCATGAATCGGCTGGGCTACTACTTCTCTCGACAATGATCGTCGTCCCCGAGCACCGCGGCTTCCGGATCGAGGTCAACGCGGTCGCCGTCGACGGTCGTCACAACGCCGAGGTCCGCCTCCGCCGCCTGTTCTCCCACGACAAGCCACACGTAGAAACGGTGACTTCCTTCAAGCTGACGGCCAAGCACGCCGAGTGGGCCGGCGAGATATGGGCGAGGCGGTGGGTAGGCCTGAAGGCGAAGGAGGCCGACTAAATGGCGGACGATCCGAAGTACGCGGCCGCGCTCTCACTCGCGAAAGAGCATCTGACGCGGGCATTCGACATATTTCGCACCGATCCGAGAATCCCATGGACGGAATTGCATGGGACGGTCTCAAAGGCGCAGGCGCAAGTCTGGGTCGACGCGCTGAAGGATGCCCTTGAGCACCACCGGCAGATCCAGGGCTTGATCTCGTGACGTCAGCCTTCGATGCGTCTCGGGCGTACCGACGCTGGCTCGAAGGTCCTCTCGGAGCCGCGTTTCCATTTCGCATCGTGTGTCCGGCCTGCCGGGCGAAGGAGGGCGCGTGATGGACTACGACGAGCGTATCCATACGCTCGAGGAGCAAGTGGTCGCCCTCTCTGGACGCGTTCGGCGTGTAGCAGAGGGGCTGCGAAATGCCACGCACATCATCGGGACGCTGAAGGCCATTCTGATTGACGAGGGGGTGCTGACGGCTGAGCAATTCGATGCAAAAGTCCAAGAGCTTGGTGTCGCTATCGACGAGATCAGGCGGCTCGAGGACATGTTCGGCCAGGAGGGCGCGTGATGGCCGGCCCGACTTTGGAGGACATCCGCCTCGTGCTGACTGCCAAAGAAAGAGCGGAGGTGCGAAGCCGAAAAGCCGTTTCTGACGCGGAGGTGAATTTTTACTTGCAACGCAATGAATTCACGCGCCGCCCGACGCTCGCGGCCTGGGCTCGCCTAGTGAAAGCCGCGCGTCTGCTACATCGGGAAGTCAAGACCGCCGAGTCGACAAGTCGCCGAGGCAAATCGGCGCCGGACCTAACGTGATCGTCGTCCCCATCTACCGCGGCTTCCGGATCGAGGTCAACGCCGTCGAGGCTGACGGGCGGTGGGATGCCGAGGTGCGGATCCCCCAGCACGCCGTCCACGCGAAGCCGCGCGTCCGGATCGTCAACTGCTGTGAGCTGACGGCCGAGCACGCGGAGCGCGCCGGGGAGATCTGGGCGAAGCGGTGGGTCGATGCGAAGGGGGGCGCGTGATGGCGGAGGAGGTCGACAAGAAGCTGCTTGATCGGCTCGCGCACATCGAAATTGCGATCAAGTCCATCAATCCCGACCCCGAACAGACTATTCAGGCGCACCGCGAGCAACGCGACGCGCAACAACGCGCGGCCGATCAACTAGTCGTGGCCACCCAAGCGCTCGTCGCGATGACCCGCCGCCTTGCGATTGCGACATGGGCTCTCGTGGGTGTGACGGTCATCCTCGCGGTGGCGGCGCTCGCACCGTTCTTCCTACCAGGAGGCGACTGATGAGCGTCAAGCGGATCACGATCAACCGCACGCAGAAGGTCTGGCAGGCGCGGACCTGCCTCTGCCACGTAAGTCGCTTCGGCTCGCCGCCCTCGCCTTTCTCGCCCCCTAGCCGCGCGCGCCGGGTTGCGGGCTGCTGAACCCCTCGACGTTGGACGAAGGTCCACTGGCGCCACCGCTGATCCCCGCGCAACCTACCGATGTGATGGTAAGGGCGCCGCTTCTGTTCGAGGAGGCCACCAACGCAGACGGAGTCTGGAGGCTTGTCGTCCGGTCGAGTGACGGCGTCGTCGGACATATCTTCCGCACCGTTGATGAGTACGGCTACTTCGCGGGCCGCTTCAACGCTCTTACCATAACGTTCAGGGACTCGAATCTAGAACGGCTCAAGAAGCGGATCGTCGCCAGGAGGCGGATGGACGCCCGACGCCGGGATGGCCTGGTCGCCAAGCGGCGCGCACGATGATCCTCGCCTGAGCCGAGGCGGAATCGTCGTGGGGGCCTCGGGCGCGATCTCCGTCCATCCGTCCACTGGATGCCATGAGCGTTCATCTGCCTCCCCGACACCGTGGACCCGCGGGGGCCGAGGTCAAGGTGAGCGACGACGATCCGATGCTGCTCTGGTTGTCGCTCGTGACCGCGTTGACCGTACAAGGAGGTGCGCCCCAAGGTTTATGCCCGATGACAGGGTCCGTGTGCTTTCTCGACCGGCGCGAAAGCCTTTCGACAGCGCGGCTCCTCGTTCTTAACGCGAGCCCGGCCGGGCCAGCCCGACCTACGACGTCCAGCCCCCGGCTCGATCCCGCAAGGGCAGAACGGATTGTCTCCCGGGGGCCGGGCTGCCCCCCGGGAAAGCTCCCACTACTGCTTCATCTTCAACTGCAGGTTGATCGCCGCGGCAGCCTCCTGGGCCTTCTTGACCGAGTCAGCGTGCTGGCCGGCGTCGTGTAGTGCCTTGGCCTCATTGGCCAAGGCCACCGCCTTCTTTGAGGCGTCGTCGGTCTTGCCGGCGGTTGCGTCCGTGATTTGCTTGATCAGGGTGGGGCACTGGTTGGCTAGCGCCGGCCCCGTCATCAAGCCCACCAACGCAAGAGCCATCAGGAGATTCTTCATTCAGATCACCTCCTTTCGCAGAAAGGGTCGCGATCACCGCTAAAAGGGAGGAAGACTGCAGATCTGAATTGTCCCTTGGAACAGCCTACCGCCGCCGTTCACAGAGGCAAGCGCGGGTATGACGCGGGCCGACGTCGACTGTCCCGTCAGCGTTTTTGGTCCCCGGCATGGCCTCAGCGTGAGCCAGGTGTGGATCACCCAGCGCCAGAAGAATCGCGCGCGTCGGCTCCGTGGGCGTGGCGCGACCACGTGGCGGGCAGCCTGCCAGCTCAGCGGCATCGTCTCGGCGGTCAAAGGCGACCGAGTCAAGAATCTCGGAGCTGGCGTGCTCAGTCCTCACGCGTCGCAGTGGGGACGCCACATGCGAGCGCTACGTGGGGGCCAAGCAATGGCGGCCTAGCAGCCAGAGAAGCTCCGAGAGATCGCAGCCCTGCCCGCGCCTGCCCGCCGCCGCCGGATGAGCTTGGGTCGTGAGCCGCGATCGGTTCAACGACGTCGATCGTTGTATCGCTGGGCGGTGCGTCGGTGCTCGTTGCCCGTGCCTCTGCCACGCCGAATCGCTGCGCGTCGCGCACTACAACGGTCACTTCGTCCTGCGGTGAGGGCGGATTCCCGGCGTGAGCGCATGGCGGAAGGCGCGACGAAGTCGCCGAAAATGACCGACCAGCGCGCGCCGTCATACTGTTCCTCTAGTCAGCCCTTGGGCAATAGCTACGGCAGCGAGGTGGGAGGTCCGCCCTTTGTCGCGGTTGTGCTCCGCGTTGTACTTCTGTTCGAGCTTCTCGAAGTGCTTGCGGATTTCGTTGGCGGCCATGTCCGTACATGAAAACTCGTGTGTGACTTGCGGCACCGGCTTCGCGTGCGTGAGCCGTGTCGCAGCCTGGACCGCCTTCTCCGCCCCCACGCTCAGGCTGTCGCTTGTGTCGCGAAGGATGGTGTACGCGCCGTCGTCGATTGTGAAGTTGACCGTTGGCAATTGGGCTTCTCCCCAATGGTCAGGGTGTACTGCTTCTTACGTGCCTTCGCTAACGAACGCGCACAGCCTCCGCGGCGCGCCATTGCATGAGTTCGTTGTATTGCACCTCGACCTCCGCATGCGGCTCGACCCAGGTCACCGAGCGGCCACGCTCGACGCTGGCCCGCCTCTCGCCGGGGGATCGGCCGCCGCTGGTCAGCGCGGACTGGGCATATCGCTCGCGGCCATCCGGGTGTAACATCCTTTGGCCTCCACCCCGGCCTTCTGGTTGGCGCAGCCGGCGCCACGACCCCGGTGACAATGGCTTGTCTTCTTGGCCTTGCCTTCGCCCTGGGGTGACGACATGGAGCCTATTCCGAATCGGACGT
>Ga0114129_10014697_pt1 | contig 11151 bp, 14 predicted proteins | sample RhiMetdeltSRZDD1_FD_80071 | JGI IMG/M metagenome (GOLD analysis project Ga0114129, IMG submission 80071) | Populus rhizosphere microbial communities from Tennessee, USA - Rhizosphere MetaG P. deltoides SRZDD1 (version 2) (version 2) | ecosystem: Host-associated > Plants > Roots > Rhizosphere >... | reverse complement strand
ACGTCTATCCGGCTACGCGTGGCGGAGGCGAACCCCTGGAGCTCCGCCCGCGCAGTGTAGCGGCCGATCGAGAGAAACGGCGCGCTGTAGAAGCCGACCTCGTTGGTGACGACCGGTCGCTCCGTTCCGGTCTCCTCGTTGTGGAGCGTGACGGTCACGCCTGCGAGCAGTCCACCGGAAGAGTCCACGACGGTTCCCTGCACCGACCCCGTCACGGTCTGGGCGGATGCGGAAGGGGCGAGAATCAACAGATAGAACAGCAAGAGGCGCTTTGGCATGGCGCAGAATTTACTGTGTCTACTTGTGCCGCGACAAGTAATCCACGATCACGTAACTCATCGCCTTGATTCCCACGGGAATCGAGCTGTCGTCCGCCAGGAACGTCGGCGTGTGATGATCGCCCGAGGTCGTGCCCGCCTTCACCTGGCCGAGACGGTAGAAGAATCCCGGCACCTCGTTGGCGAAGTACGAAAAGTCCTCCGAGCCCATCGCCGGCGGAATGCGGGTAACGTGCTGTTTGCCGACGGCGCGCTCGAGAGCCGGTATGGTTTCGCGCGTCAGTTCCGGCTGATTGATCGTCGCCGGCGCTCCGCGCTCGTATCGCACGACCTCCCCCGTCGCGCCTGCGGCTTCGGTTACTCCCTTGAGGATCGCGCGCAGCCGCGCTTCGGCGAGCGCGCTCATCTCAGGACGGAACGTTCGAATGGTCCCCGTCAACGTGACGTCGGCGGGAATGATGTTGTGACGTTGTCCACCGTGAACGGTGCCGACGGTCACCACTCCAGGCTCGTGACCCGAGAAGCTGCGCGAACGGATCGTCTGCAGCGCTTCGATGAACTCGGCCGCCGTCACAATCGGATCGACGGACAGCTCGGGTCGGGCGCCGTGCGCCTGGCGGCCGACGATCCTGACTTCCCACGTATCCGCAGCCGACAGCGCGGGCCCTTCCGAGTAGCCGATCTCGCCAACCGCCATTTCCGAGAACGCGTGGAGGCCGAAGATGGCCTGCGGGCGCGGATTCTCCAGCACGCCTTCCTTGACCATGAGTGAAGCGCCGCCGGGCTCACCGGGCGGCGGCCCTTCCTCGGCCGGCTGAAAGATGAACTTGACCGTTCCCGGCACGTCCGATTTCATGGCGGCCAACACGCTTGCGACACCCAGTTGAACGGCCGTGTGGATGTCGTGTCCGCATGCGTGCATCACGCCGACCTCCTGACCGAGGTAGGTCGTACGGACCTTCGACGCGAATGGCAGGTTGGTCTGCTCGGTGACCGGCAGCGCATCGATGTCCGCGCGAACGGCCACGACCGGCCCCGGCCGACCGCCTTTCAGCAGGGCAACGACGCCGTGACGCGCGACGCCGGTCTGCACGTCGAGACCGAGCTTCCGGAGGTGATCGGCAATCAACGCCGCCGTCTTCTCCTCGCGATTGGACAGCTCGGGGTACTGATGAATGTGATGCCTGATCTCGATCATCGCCGGCGTGACTTTCGCGGTTTCCTGCTCGATGCGCCCCAGAGAATCCTGCGCGGACACGGCTACCGTGGTCAGTATCACCGCCGGGAGAATCATTCGTGATGGTGTCATGCCTGCGAAGCTTACTTCACATCACCCTGAACGCCCTCAGAGCCTTCGTGCTCTCGTTAGTGTCGGCCGAGCCAGTCGATCAGATCCGCAGTGACCTCGGCGCGGTTGATCTCGTTGACCAGCTCGTGCCGCGCGTCCGGATAAAAACGATGCTCGACGTTCTGCAGGCCGCCCTTTCGATAGGCTTCGAGCAGCCGCTGGAGACCGCGTGAGTTCTCCCCAACCGGATCTCGTGTGCCGCCAATGATGTAGATGGGCAGCGCTCGAGGAATACTCTTGACCTGCGTCGCCGTGCCGAGGTGTTTCTTCCCCTCGAGGAAGTCGACCCAGGAGCGCGCGGTCAGCGGGGTTTTCGTGAGCGGATCGGCAATGAACTTGTCCACCTCGGACGAGTCGCGCGACAACCAGTCGAAGTCGGTGCGGTTCGGCGCAAACTGGCGGTTGTACGTTCCGAACACGGACCGTTGCACCCACAAACCGCGCGCTCGAGGCCGGAGCACGGCGAGTTGAACTTGCGACAGACTGCGCAGGAGCGCTTCACGTGCCCCGGGAGCCCCATTCGATCCCGAGAGCACGACGCCGGCATACGCCTCACCATGCTCTCCCATGATCGCCTGCGCTTCGAACGATCCCATCGAGTGTGCGAACAGGTACAACGGACGGGAGACGTAGGCGTCGCGCAACTGCTGCGATACCTGCCAGAGATCGTCCAGGAGCTTGCGCCAGCCGTCATGATCGGCGAAGTGTCCGAAGCCCACCGGCGGCGTTGGATTCTGACCGTGTCCGCGCTGATCGTGGGCCCAGACGATGAAGCCGGCGCGATTGAGGTCGCCGGCAAGGCGTGCGTACCGCAGGCCGTGCTCACCGACGCCGTGGATGACATGGACGAGCCCGCGGACCTGAGAGACGGCGTCCCATTTGTGAATGGGAATGGAACCGGTCATTTCCTGTCGGACGAGGGAGCCTTCAGGTAAGCGTCCGACTGGCCCGGCGGGATGCTCAGATACTTCCAGTCATTTCCGCGCAGCGACTTCGCAATGTAGACGATCTGCCCGACGTGATAGCTGAGGTGCGCGAGCGACCGATGCAGGGCTTCGTGCACGAGCCATGGCTCGCGCCGGATGATCACCGTCTGCTGGAGCTGTTGGTCCGCCAGATTCGACAGCGCGTCCAGCAGCACCCGCCATCCCTCTTCCCATTTAGACAACAGCTCCGCACGGGTGACCGTGCGAGCCCGGAATTCCTCTTCCCTCTCACGCCATGGCTTCTCGCCATCGCTGGTCAGGAACTCGGTGAAACGCGATTGCAGATTCCCGGAAATGTGCCAGCAGATCACCGCGATCGAATTTCCACCGTTCGGGCCCTCAGCCGAGAGCTGGGCCTCGCTCAGCTGCTCGATCGCCCCTTCAGCGAGGGCCTTGTATCGGAGATATTCGACGCGAATCGATTCAACGATGCTCGACATGGCTCAACTCGCCCATGAACCGCATCTCATTGGTTGGCGCGAATCCCATCGATTCATACAAATGCCTGGCATCTGGCGCGGCGTGGAGCACCAGGCTTTCAAGGTCCACAGACTGCGCCCAGGCCAGAATCGCTTCCATGAGCCTGCGCGCAAGGCCGCGGCGGCGAAACTCCTGTTCGGTATACACGTTGACGATGATCGCCTGACGACCTTCGGCAACCTTGTGGCGGCCGTCAGGCCGTTTTTGCGGGAACGGCAGCACGCGGCGCACGTGAACTCCCGCACCGGCGACCGTGCGCTCGGGCGCATCATGCGGCGCGGCGAGCCAGCCGAGATAGTCGCCTCGGGGAATCGCCTGCGCGAGCCAGGCGAGCGTGGTCGCTCGAAGGAAGGGGACGTCCGCGGGATCTACGGAGCCCATGTCGACGAACATCGAGACGCGGTGATGCGCGATGATCGCCTGGTCGGCAATCGTTGCCGGCCGAATGACGAACGCGTCATCAGGCATCTCAACCCCTACCTCGGCAGAAACTCGATCGTCGCCTCACGGCGCCGCTTCGTGCGAAATCCGCGAACGTATTTCCTCGATCCCGGCGTCTGATACTTCAGCGCGTACGCCCGCTCGACGGCGTCGCGAATCCGCTCGCCTCGTGCCCGAACCGCTCGAACGCGAATCCGGCGCTCGCCCACGAGAATCGAGCCCAGCGGATCATCCAGAAATGTCCGATACCATCCATGAGACTTCAGCGTCCACGACCGCGCGAACACGCGTCCGTTGACGACCACCGGCCAAATCCCGATGAAGCGATGGTCGGATCGCTCACCTGCGCGGACACCGAGAATCTTGCTCTTGTCGATAGCCGCGACGACAGGACGAGGGAGACTAGCTCTCTTCATCGGGAGGGCCTCCGCCCGCTCTCACGACGTCTTCCTGTCGAATCTTGTCGACATTGAACTTCGCCGCATTCTTCTGCATGCGCCCGATCACATCGTCGAAGTCGAATTCGGTGGAGGTCGAGAAGCGGATCGGGTTGATGCGCGCCACGACGAAAGGACGAAGGTAGGGACTCGTGAAGCCTCGCTTTTTCAGCTTGTCCACGATGCGTCCGACCTCGTCGTCTATCGAGAGAATCAGCGCCGCGCGCCGCGTGCGCTCTTTCAGCGCGCGAGGCAGACGCTCGTCGAGAAAGTCATCGATCCGCCGGAGCACAGACTGATACGCGCCGCCGCTCAATCGTGGCCGCTCTTCGTAGGCGGCGCCGAGCGTCAGGAACGCCGGCTGGTCGAACTCGAACGCAAACTCCCGCTCGGTACTCGATGCGCGCTGCTCAGAAAGCGCCCGGAGCATCCGGATCGTTTCCAGCGACTTCTCTTTGAGGTTGTGCGCCTTCTCCGTATTCAGCGCAAGAATCTTGAAGGCGATCTGAGGATCGGGAACGACCAGCGCGACCACGGACTTCGCGCCAAGTTTGCGCAGCGCCTGGAGGCGGTGGTTGCCGTTCGGAGTCCAGTAGGTTCCGTTCTGTCGAACCGCGATAATTGGATCGAGAAAACGGCCGAGCGTCTCGATCACGTTCATCAGCCGCTTGACGTGCGGCTGCGACGGATCCCGCTGGTAGGGAGTCGGCTCGACGATGTCGATCGGGAGCGCGGCGATGACGGCCGGCGTGCCGCCGAACGGCTCGCGATACATCGCGAGAACCGCCCCGTTATCTTTCGCAATCTGCGACGCCAGCGCGCGCGCCGACGCGTCGTCGATCTCGGCTGTCTCGGGCGCGCTGAGTCCTACTGATTTCGCGCCGATCTTTTTCCGGCGGCGGACGACCCGTTTCTTCGCCATTCGCCACGGATTCTAACCGATGCGGCAGGACATTGATCCAGGAGGCGGGAGTCCAATGACGGAGCGTGCTGAAGACATCCGGATCCGGCAAGCCGGCGCTGAAGATTTGGACCGCGTGCTTGCGCTCGTGCCGCAGCTTGTCGCGTTCGGTCCTCCACCGTGGCGGAACGTTCCACAGATGATCGAGACGGACAGGCTGGTGATCGCGGGAACGCTCCAGGGGACCTCCACCCGCGCAATTGTTCTGGTCGCCGAAGATGTCGGAGGCGAGCTGGCCGGGTTCATTCATCTGTGCGTCGAAGTCGATTACTACACGCGCAAGGAATGCACCCACATCGCCGACATCGTCGTCGCACCGGAAGCGCGTGGACGCGGCATTGGCGAAATGCTTCTGGCAAGGGCAGAGGAGTGGGCTCGCGCCCGCGGCCACTCCCTGCTGTCGCTGAACGTTTTCATCGAAAACGCCCGCGCACGAACCCTCTACGAACGCACGGGATTCTCGGCCGAAACGATGAGATATGTGAAGAATCTGCGGTAGGCCTCTTGCCTTCTGCCTTCTGCCTCCTGCCTTCTGATCTGCTGAGCCATTGGTGGCATCCGCCTTGCGGTCACTATCCGCACGGAGGTGCGCCATGCCGCGAGGCGACAAAAACAAATACACAGAGAAGGAGAAGCGTCAGGCAGAGCACATAGAAGAAGGATACGAAGAGCGCGGGGTTCCTACAGACGAGGCCGAACGGCGGGCATGGGCCACGGTGAACAAGGTGCATCACGGCGGCGAGAAGCCCGGCGGCGGCGGGTACGGCAAGGGCGAGAACCACGAACCGATGCGCAAAGGCGGACGCAAAGGACGAAAGCGATAGATCATCGCGTAGCGGAGGCAGAGGCGCTGGCCGCTGCCGCAGCCGCGGCATCCCGCCGTCGCTTCTCCGCCGCAGTCGCGGCCTGCCCCGCGCCCACAATCGAGACGATGCCATAGCCAAGGCCTGGCAGCTCGTTGCACCAGAGAATCTCGCCCGAGACCGGATCGAGCCGGTAGAGCCGACCTTTGGAGGCTGCGAAGAGATCGCCGTCCTGCACGGTGACGTTGACGAAATCGGAGCCTTTCAGATCGGTGCTCCACTGCGTGACGCCTGTGTCGCGGTCGATTGCGACAACCGTGCCTTTGATCCCTGCAATGACCGTATTCGCTCGGGGAGCCATCGAATCCTCCGCTCCATGTTTAGACACCGCGTTCGTCCAACACGACCCCACAGTAGGTGCACGATCGAATCTTCCAGCTCCGGCCGCCGCGACGGACCGCGAGGCGCTTCCTGCATGAGTTGCAGCGCGTCGACTGGAGCCATCCGCCAGCCTCGAGATTCGAGCTGCCGCATTCAGGGCAGAACGTATGCACCGCACGATCGAGCTTCTGCCAGCAATTGCTGCACTCGAGCCCGGGCATCGCGATGCCGATGGCGGCGATCATCAACCAGCACAGGATAGCCGCAGCGACCAGAATCACGTTCCACGGAAAGTCCGGACGGACAAACGCCGCGACGATCACGCACAGAATGAAGACAACGAGCGGGAGGAAGATGCCTAGCTCGTAGCGACGGCGGCGGTCGACCTGCTTTCTAAACGCATGGCGCATCGATTCGAGATCTTTTGGCATTGCGCCCGATCCGTTGACAGCTCAGGCGTCCGGCGCACCAATCACCGGGAAAGCTGTCAGCAGGTGCTCCAACGATCGACCAAGATCCTGCAGGTGTGCCTGTTCGATGACGAAGCCAAACTGCAGGCGGTTGCCGACGCCCGCTTCGTCGATTCCTTCGCCGGCGACGCGGACCTGCCCGTTGCCGTCAGCGGTGAGCGAGAGCGCAAGCTGCCCTTCCATGGTGCTGAAGCTGGCTGCCCCGTCGAGCGTTCGGTTCAGATCTTCCACGTCTTCCTGAAACATCCGGAATTCCTCGGATCGAAGATCGGCGCGAAAGCTGCCTCGAAAGGCGCCGGCGACGATGACGATCTCGCAGTCGATCCAGTTGCCGTCCCATTTGTCGAAAAGGCCGGGGTGGCTCCTGCCCAAGGGCCGGATCAGCACGTGTTGCGCGGCCGGATCGCCGATGAGAATCTCCGTGCTCGAGGCCAACACACTCTCCTGATGCCGCTCATCATTGCATCCCCGGCGTCGGCCTGCAAACCCCGCATGCTCTCATCGTCTCGGCCACCAGCGACCGGTCCGTTCGCAGTACTGCTCGTACTCTTTCCCGAATGTCTGTCTGAGCGTCGGCTCCTCGTCACCGGCATTGCCTGGTGTCCTGTGTTACGGCGGCGACCGCGACGAAGCAGTCGCTCGGGTTCAAGCATTGGCTCTCCGGGTAATCGCCGAACGCCTCGAACATCGCGAAGCTCCCGCCGAACTCCTGAACGTGACGTTCCGGGCCGCTTGAGCAACTGGCCAGCTACGAAGGCGCGTCGAGTTCTGGCGGCCCTGCTGCGCCTCGGCTGGACCATCAAGCGACAGTCCGGCTCGCATCGACGCTCGCCCGACCGAACTGGCCTGATTTCGTGTTCGCGTTCCTCGACGACGATGAGATCGGACCGCGAATGCTCGTCCGAATCGCCAAGCACACGGGCCTACCACCTAGCGATCTTTGAAGCAGCCCGAGGTTGAAGGGTCCCGGGATAGCGGACTGCAATCGGTAGTGAGCATCAGACCGTCGGCGTCTTCCGACGCAGCGCTTCGCAGAACGACGCCACGTCGGTGAACATCGCATCGCCGACGAACCGCAGGCTCGCGAACGCACGCTCGCCGGCTTCGCCATGTCCGGACCCGCACGCGTCCGCAATCACGATTGGAACGTAGCCCAGGTCCGCGCCGTGACGAACGGTCGGTTCGATCCCGATCTCCACGGCAACGCCGACGATTGCGAACGCGTTGACGCCGCAGTCGCGCAGCGCGATATCCAGCGGCGTGCCCTCGAAGGCCGACATCGTGATCTTGTCGAAGACGGCCTCGCTGGGAAGCGGGGCGACGTCCGGAACGAGTTGAAAACCAGGCGACTCCCGCAGAAACCAGGGCTTCACCTCGTCGACGCTGCTGACGCGCTGCCATGACATCGCCATGCGAAGCTGGAACACGCCCATCAACGGTTTCGGCAGCGACATGTGGCGCATGAAGAACACCCGGACGCCCGCCTCACGCGCCGCTCGCAGCACCTCGACCACCTTCGAGGTCACTTCAGCGCCATTCGGAATCTGCCGCACGACGCCGACCTGCATGTCGTACACGATGAGAGCCAGGCGCTCGGGACGACACGCGTCCTCGAGCGTCTGCGGAATCTGAAGACCGAACGCATTCTGCACGCGTCATCTCCTCTGAAGTCTCTTTAGCAAACCGTGACAGGGTGACGTGCGTTTCGCGCCACAGCGCCAGCGCTGTAGTTCTTGCCTCTCCGATCATCATCAAGTGATCAGATTCTGCAACGCCAGCTCGTGACCGAGCTCGGTCAGGACCGAATTGGGCCAGCCCGCCGTTGCATTCGCCAGCATGTCGGGATGGCAGGCGGAATGCAAACGGGGATGCATGCTGATCAAAGTGTACGGCGGCACCCGCGTACAAAACACCGAGAGCCTCTGCGAGACGTGCCGGCACTCTCGAATCGTGACCGGAAGGGCCCTCGACGAAGAGATCGTCTTCTGTGACGCGATGGCAATGCAAACGGTTCGCATCACCTTCCAGGTTAGTTCGTGCTCAAACTACGACGATGCCAGGGAACCGTCGTATCACGAGCTGTTGGAGAAGGCGTGGATCCTGACGCCAGGGTCCCGCCGGCGGCCGGCTGGCTTCGTCCGCGCGACGGAACTACGGGCAGAGGAGATGAGACAGTACGTTACCGATCCGCGCGAGCGGGACTGAGGATCACGACCGCGGCGTCAGCGCATCATTGCAGCGCGAACGCCACGAGAACGTCGCCGCCGGACGACAACAGGTATTGCTTGCCGTCGAGCATGTAGGTCTGGGGCGCGTTCGAGACGTTTCCGATCCGCGCGTGCCACAGCGGTTTGCCATTCGCTGGATCGAACGCGACGAGATTGCCGGCGCCGTCGCCGGCAAAGAGCAGCCGGCCCGCAGTGGTCAGCATACCGGTCGCGCCGCCGCCTCCGCTGAGCTCGTGGCGCCACGCTATTTTTGCCGTCTTGGGATCGATTGCCGTTACGAAATTGCCGACCGACGCACCGCCCCCGCCCTGGACACCACCGAGCCCCATCGACCCGCGTGGATCCGCATCGATCAGGTATCTGATCGATAGATTGTTGTTCTCCGGCACGTAGAACAAGCCGGTGTCTGGAGAGTACGCCGGCGGGGGCCAGTTCGTCGCGCTGCCGCTCACGATCGCGCCGGGAATGGTGGCCACCTTTTCCGGATTGAGGATCGGCCGGCCCTGCGAGTCCAGTCCGCTCGCCCAGTTCGCCCCGAGGCTGTACTTTCCGCTCGCGACGTGCTGCCCCGTCACTCGATCGACGGTAAAGAAGTAGCCGTTTCTGGCCGCCGTCGACACGAGCTTTCGCGGCCGCCCGTTGATCGTCGTGTCAATCATGATGGGCGTCTGCGCCGAATCCCAGTCGTGCATGTCGCGTGGCGACGTCTGGTAGTACCACGCCATCTTGCCCGTCTCGACATTGACCGCGACGAGCGAACACGTGAACAGGCCGACGCCAACTCCGCGTCCTGCAGGCGTGTATGCGGGCGTGGGATTGCCCGTGCCGAAGATATACAAATGCGTTTCAGGATCGTAGACGCCGGGCACCCACGGCTGTGCGCCTCCGTGCCGCGCCGCTTCGAGATTCGGCCAGGTCTCCACGCCGGGGTCTTCGGCGTTCATCGGGACCGTATAGAGAATCCACTGACGCTTGCCGGTTTCAGGATCGTAGGACTGCAGGTAGCCCGGTGCGTCGAGGTCGTTGCCGGTGCCGACGATCACGTGGTCGCCGATGATGATCGGCGCCATCGACGAGAAATATTGCTGGTCGAACGGCGCGAGCTCGACGTGCCAGATTTCTTTGCCGGTCCGCGCGTCGATCTTGACGAGATAGTCGTCGTGCGTCTCCATGAACAGGTAGTTGTGCCACATGCCGACGCCGCGATGTCCCGTGTGCGTTCCGCCGCGCGTCTTCCAGTAGAACTGCCAGAGGATCGTGCCGTCGCGCGCGTCAAGCGCCCAGAGGTTGTCCGGCGAGGTCGCGTAGAGGATGCCGTCGACCATCAGGATCGTTCCGGACATCCGCGCCGGGCCGCCGCCGTTGAACTCACCGGTGCCTTCGCCGGCGACGATGAGCGGGACGCCTCCGCCGGCCGCGCGGCCATTCGGACCCGACCCTTCCACGAACCCGCGCGACAACCACGCCAGACCCAGGTTCTTGACCGTCGTCTGGTTGATCTGCGTGAGCGCGCTGTAGCGTTTGCCCGTGTAGTCGCCGGAATACGTCGGCCACGACTCGCCGAGCGGCTTGAGGAGTGTCGCCGGATCGAGCCCGCCCTGCGTCTGGGCGAGGAGCCCGATCGATGCCAACACCAGAATCAGCGCGATTGAACGTGTCATTGCTTGATCGTCCACAGATAGGCCGTCACGTTGTGCATGTCCTTGTCGGCGAGCGCGGTGATGAGTTTCCTGTGCGCCTCCAGCGGATCGCGCACCTCCACTTTCGGCTCGCTGCCGTTCCGCACGAACGTTCGCCGCGTGCCGTCTTCCTGAATCAGCGTCACGGTGAAGTCGTCGATGCGGACGAGGCGTCCCTCCACGCGCGGTCCCGACGCCGGGGTGACCGCAACGGTGACAGGCTGTCCCTCCGGACGCGACGGATCTGCGCCCCGGCCGCGCCCGCGGCCGCGTCCACCGCGGCCTCCCGTAGCGCCTGAGACCCAGAGATCCTGCAGCGCGCGAGGATCGGTCACGCGCGACGCGATCCCCTTCAAATCCCCCTCAACCGAGTGACAGCTGGCGCACCTGGAGGTGAAGTAGGTCTGCCCCGCGGAGGCGTCCCCGACGAGCACCTTTTCCGGCGGCACGAGATCCCCTTCGGGCGGTCTCCCCTGCGCACCGGCCAGCCCGAGCACGCTGTGCAGGTACTCGACGAGCGCCTTGATGTCGTCAGGCGGCAGCGCGAACGGGGGCATCGGCGGGACGCCCGCAGGCGGATTCGGACGTCCGCTCTGCACGACGGGCCCGATCAGCTCTCCGCTCTTGTCGCTGAGCACCAGCTGTGATCGCAGCAGGTT
>Ga0114129_10014695_pt1 | contig 11153 bp, 6 predicted proteins | sample RhiMetdeltSRZDD1_FD_80071 | JGI IMG/M metagenome (GOLD analysis project Ga0114129, IMG submission 80071) | Populus rhizosphere microbial communities from Tennessee, USA - Rhizosphere MetaG P. deltoides SRZDD1 (version 2) (version 2) | ecosystem: Host-associated > Plants > Roots > Rhizosphere >... | reverse complement strand
CTCTGATCCGCGCCGAGCGTCACGTTCATGCCCTCGACCTGCAGCTTCGGCTGCGCGGCCACTCCATAGCTCGAGATGTTCACGCGGTTCGCCATGTTGCTGCCGCCGACGTCGGGAATCGGCTGCGTGACGCCGGGCGCCATCGCAAACACGTTCTGCAAGTCGCGGCCTCGAGGAACCGCCTCGAGCGTCTCTCTCGTGAACGCGACGCTGGCGCTCGTCGACGACACGTCGACGACCGGGCTCTGACCGCTGACCGTGACCGCTTCCTCGATGCCGCCGACCTGCAGCACCGCGTCCACGCGGGCCACAAAGCCGACCGTCAGGCGGAGGTCCTCCCGAATGTACGGCTTGAACCCCGTCAGCTCGAACCGCGCCGTATACAGGCCCGCGGGCAGATCCACCAGGCGATAGGTCCCGTCCACGCCGCTGACGGCCATCACCTTGCCGACCTGGAGCGCCGGACTCGTCAACGTCACCGTGACGCCGGGAAGCGCGCCGCCCGTTCCATCGGTGACCGTTCCGTTGAGCGTGGCGGACGCGACACTCTGCGGCAGCGCAGGCGCCGCCGACAGCAGGACACAGGTCGCCGCAACGACAATCTGCAGCGGCGTGGCGATGTGACGAGTGAACGCGTGACCGAGTGTTCGCGTCATTCCGAACTCCTCCTGCGGTTCCGTCGTCGTTACATCCTGGGCGACGACTATAGCCGCCCTTCAACGGCAGAAATGTCGCAAACTGTCGCAGGCTCGATCGCCCGATCCACGCGATCGGCTCCGTCGACAGGCTGCCCGTTCAGCACCATCCGGGCCCTGGCCGCGTCGAGCGTTCCTTCCCACCGGGCGATCACCAGCGTCGCGAGAGTATTGCCGATCAGGTTCGTGATGGCGCGGACCTCCGACATGAATCGGTCGACGGCGAGCAGCACGGCCTCACCACGTCGGTCGGCGCCGCGGTCGCCAAGAATTGCGTGAACTGGCGTGGGTTGAAGTCCATCCCATCGTGGTGAAACTCTGACATGCACGGGCTCGCGAGACGCCGTGTCCACCGTTGTGTTTACCGACCGACGTTTCAGTCCGAGGACTGGTGCCCCTGTTTCTTGAAGTCGTCGACCAAGGGTTGAGCGCGGTCTATGTCGCGGCGTGCGACAAATATCCTGACGTCGGTTCGGCCCATTCCGCCACCGCTCATCGAGAAGTTCTCTAGAGAGGACGCCGGCAATACTCGCACCGGTATTCAGCCCGCCTGAGGAGGTGCCCGATTTCGACAGCCTTTGAAACTGGGCGCCTCAACACGACATCCTTGACGCTAAGGTATACCGCTAACTAAGTCCTTCATTTTGCCTTCCCGGGAGTGAGGCTACGTTGTCTCTGGGTCTCTGGGTCGAAGGCGATCAGCGCCTGTCGATCACGTATCATTCCATCCGAAGCGACAGCGCCGGATCGATCCCCAACACGCGCCGCGCCGGTACGTAGCAGGCGATCATCGCGACCAGACCGAGACCGAGCGCCACCATGAGCAGCGTCGCCGGATCGGTTGGCGAGACGTCGACCAGCACGCCGCGGATCAGTTGACCGGCGATGTAGATGCCGGGCGCGCCGATCAACATGCCCATGGCAACGAGCCCCGCGCCCTCCAGCAGCACGAGCCGCAGGACCCGCCCGTGATCGGCGCCAACCGCAAGCCGCAGCGCGAGCTCGTGACGACGACGCGTGACCGACGCAGAGACAATGCCGAACAGGCCCATCGCGGCCAGGAGCAGCGCGCCGACGGCGAAGCCGGAGATGACCACGGCCATGATGTGCTGCCGACGCGTTGCATGGTCCAGCACTTCGTCCATGGTTTGCAGGTAGCCGGGCACGAGGTGCGGGTCGATGCGCAAGATCGCAGACCGCACTTCCGGGATCATCGCGCTCGCGTCGCGTGTCGTGCGCATGACGTAGAACAACGGACGGTATCCCCAGTCTTCCGCTCGCACGTACAACTGCGGACGACCGTCCCGATGGACTTCATACAGGTGCGCCTGCTCCACTACGCCGACAATCGCGAGCGGGCGATCGCGGAAGATGACCGCCGCCCCCACAGGATTTCCCCGCGGGAAGAACTGCGTCGCCAGCGCGCGATCGATCAGCGCTTCGCGTACGCCCTCGTGGCGAAGGCGATCGAACGTGCGGCCTGCGACCAGCCGCATCCCCATGACCTCGACGTAGTTCGCGCGTGTGCCGATGACGTCGACGAGCGGTGCGTCCCGATCGGCATCTCCAGTGTTTCCTGGCGCCCTCGGAAATCTGATCTGTGACTGAGCCGCGGCCGCGGCTTCGGGTGAAAACGCGGCTTGAACGCGCGAGGTGAGAGGTAAAGCGGACGCTGCGCTGACACCTGTCACGCCGGGGAGTCCCGCGAGCGTCGCCTCGACCCGGTCCTGGAGCACGATGACGTCAGCGGGTTTGGGGACGAATTCGGGCGGCATCCGGACGCGCACGCTCACGAGACCGTGAGGCCTGAAGCCGGGAGCCGCCTGCAGCAGCCGCTCGAAGCTGCGCACGACGAGGCCGCCGGTGGCGAGCAGGACGAGCGACAACGCAACCTGCGTCACGACCATGCCGCGCCGGAAGTGGCCCTGCCCGCCGCCGCCGCGTACCGCGCTGCTGGCCAGGATCGAGGAGAGATTGACGCGTGCGGCCCACACGGCTGGAGCGGCAGCCCCCAGCAGACCGAGCAGGAGGCCGACGCCGACGACCACGGCACCAATACTCCAGTCGACGGCCACTGCGTCACGTCGGGGCAGATCCATCGGCGCAACCGCCATCAGCGTGCTCGTGCCCCAGGTGGCCGCAAGCGCCGCCGCGACGCCACCGATCAGGCCCAGAAGGCCGCCTTCGAGCAGCGTGGCGCGGACAATCGCCACACCGTTGGCGCCGAGCGCGCGCGAGACGGCGAATTCGTGCTCGCGTTGCGCCGCGCGCGCGAGCAACACCGACGCGAGATTCACGGCGAGCACGAACAAGAGCAGCACACTGGCGGCGCCGAGCACCAGCAGTGCGGGCCTGACGCCGGATACGAGGTCCGACTTGAGCGCGACCGGATAGAGCTTCAGGCCGCGGCCCTGGAAGTCCCGTTCATCGACGACGCGACCGACGGCGTTGACGGCGGACGCGACGACTTCCGGAGAGGTGCCGCGGCGAACACGAATGAGGCCGGAGTAGAACGCCGAGGCTGGATTCCCTTCCGCAAGGTTGATGTTGAAAGTGACGTAGGCGTCGGCTCGCTGCGGCGGTCCAACCGCCTCGTTCCGCGCAAACGTGAACGCCGGCGGCAGGATGCCGATGACCGTACACGGCTGTCCCTGCAGGCGGATGTCGGTGCCGATGATCGCAGGACTGGCGCCGAGGCGGTTCCACAGTTCATGCGTCAGGACGATCGTCGGTGAACGACCGGGACCGACGTCGCCGGCCGCGAAACCGCGACCCAGCGCCGGCTGGACGCCGAGCACGTCGAACAAATTCGGCGTCGCGAACATCACCGCGATCTCGGTCGCATCCGTTCCGTCGCCGGCCGCGAACGTCTGGAGTTGGCGACCGATGCCGACGCTGGCCTCGACGATCCCGCCGGCCTTCTGAAGCTCCGCGACATCGGGTCCGCTGAGCATGCCGCGCTTCAAATCCTGAATCGGACCGTAGTCGCGCCACACGTAGTACAGGTCGTTCGGATCCTGGTACGGCATCTGTTCGAACAGGATCTTCTGGACGACCGTGTAGACGACGGCGAACAACCCCAGACCGACGGTCAGAGTTCCGACGACGGAAATGACCAGCGCCGGCGCGCGCAGCAGCCGCCGGATCGCAAGCTCCCCATCGCGGCCCCAGTTGCCGTTACGCCGCCACGAGACGGCCGGCCGCAGGCGCTCGCCGGGACCGTTGCGAAGCGAATCGGCAGCCGCGCGCATCCACAGCACGGCGAGCCGTACGATCCCGCCAGCGTTCAGCGCCTCGCGCGCGCGGTCGCGGTACGTCTCCACGACGGCGGGACACATCTCGTCGCGAAAATCAGGGGGATACAACCGCTGGAGCAGCCGGAACCAACGCTCCGAGAGGTTCAGCAGCCGCTCGGCGCTCACGTCGCCCTCTTCGTCAGGAGGCCGCTGACACGCGCGGCGTGTGTCAGGGCTTCCAACCGTCGCGCCTCGGCCCGCGCCACACGCAAGCCGGCATCGGTCAGTCGGTAGTAATTGCGGCGCTCGTCGTCTCGATCCGGTCCCGGCCGCCGGGCCGCCTCGATCAAACCGCTCTCGACCATCCGGGCCAGCGCGCGGTACATCGTGCCGACGTCCGGCACCGCGGTTTCACCGCGCGCTTCGATGTCCTGGATGATTCCGTAGCCGTGTCGCTCGCCCGCGACGAGACTGAGGACGATGTGAAACTCGACGCGCGGCAGAGGAAGGTGCCGGTCCACGCCGCGACGGTCTCGATCCATTCCCACTCTCGTGACCACCCGATGCCTGCGCGCCACATATATGCATCACGCATGCAATGGCTGTCAAGCTTACGAAACGGTCGACAGTTGAAAAACGGCAATTCGTGGACAGGCCAAAACCGGCAATTTCTCTAACGGGCCGAGGCCCGTGGGTTCCATTTCAGCACCCGCCCGCAGCAGATCACGGGGTCGCCGCGTGTCGCGGCGGTTTCCTGCGCGGCCGCTGCTTCGCAGATACCGAGCGGATGATCAGTTTCCCCCGACCGGCGACAGGAAGGGGTGCGCGCGCCTGAGCAATGGCCGCAGCGACGAGAGCCTGTACCTCTGGCCGCTCCAAGACCTGCGGTGAATCGATGCGAATGAATCGCGTCTGATTACCAGACCCGAGAAGCACGTTGTCGGGATCAGGCGGCCGCCTCCCGGTCCCTTCGCCAGTGGGAGTGTTGTACTGCTCCGTCTGCTCGGCGCGCAAGTCGGTTTGGACTCTCGTGCGCCAGCTGCGCGGCCCACATTTGAGCACGTGTGCGTGAGGCCGCTGACTCAGTGCCCGTCTTTGATCGCCGCAACTCCCTTCGGCGGACTCGGCACATGCTGGTCCACGAGGATCGGATTGCCATCCGGATCCATCAGCAGCAGGCTTGCAGGGCCCGTGGTCGATTCATCAGCCTTCGTCGCCAGTTCAAGGCCACGGCTCTCGAGCGCCTTCTGAATTCCCCGGACATCGTCAAAGTCCGGCACCGCGTTGCCCGACCGATCCCAACCTGGGTTGAATGTCAGCGTGTTCCTGCTGAACATCCCTTGAAACAGGCCGATGGTGGCCGTCTCATTCTGCATGATCAACCACTTCTTCGCCTGGTCGCCGCCCCAGACGTGAAAGCCCAGCCTCTCGTAGAACTCCCGCGACTTGGCGATGTCCTTGACGGCAAGGCTCACGGAGAAGTTGCCGAGGCGCATTGATGCAGGTCCTGACTTGCCGACCTGCGCGCCGCCGCTTGATTGCTGCACCATGTACCCTCCAACGAAGAACAGGAAAGCGGTCAAGAGTGTCCGTGTCATGGAAGACCTCCAATCTGTAGCTGCTGCCTCAGGCCTTGACATTAACATGAACATGAATACATATTCACGTTTAAGTGACGGGGTGCCATCGACCGGTTTGCCGGCAGACGAGGATGTGATGAAAACCACGATCGTCGCGCTCGGGATCGCGACGTCTCTGATGGGCGACGCGTCGACTCCCACGAGCTCCGACGTCGCAGACGCGACCGAACGCGACACGGGACGCCGCGCACACATGGGGCTGGAGATGCGACGCCTCGCCGGCGAACGCCTCGTCGGCGCTGCCGTCACGATCCGCGTCGTCCGAGACGACGCGGCGTCGAGCACCGGCGAAGGGCTCAAGGCGATTCGCGTCCTGGAAGAGGCTCCCGCGGGCTCCGTCATCGTGCTCGTCGTAGAGGGCGACAAGGACTTCGCGGTCTTCGGCGCGACATTCGCAACGCTGGCGAAAAGCCGCAATCTGGCGGGGTTTGTGGTCGACGGAGCCGTGCGAGGAGTGTCCGACTTCCAGCACCTCTCGATGCCCCTGTTCGCCCGTGGAGCGGTTCCCGGATCGGCCGGCGGTCATTACCGCGTCGAATCGATCGGGGAGCCGGTTCAGTGTGGAGGCGTGCAGGTCGCCCCTGGAGACATCATCGTGGGCGACGCCGATGGGATCGCCGTCGCGCCGAAAGCGCGCTGGAACGACATCCTGCCGCATGCCGCCCGGCTGCGGCGTGAGAAGGAAGAGATTCTGCCGCTCATCGCAAAACTGAAGTCATACACGAAAGCGATCGCGGAGCGGGGAAAGACACCGCCGGCCGACCGGCGCGAGCGGTAGTGAACCATCGGCCCGAATCGGGGAGTTCGCCGGACCGCGCGGTGCCTATCGGCCCGCGCGATCGAGGAACAGCGCGTGAAACACGATGTGCGCGGCGCTGTCCAGCCAGTGGTCGAGCTCGATCTTCGACAGCCGCCGGGCCTCGGAGACCAACGCCCACAGCAACTTGTCGATGACGGACGCCAGACCTTCGACATCGACTCCCTTGCGAGCGCCCGGCAGGGTTTCGAGCGCTCTGAACACGCGCACGACACGCGCGGTCGTCCAGGCGTTGATCGCTCTCTGTCTGCGGGCGAGATCGGGATCCGTCAGAATCGCCTCCTGCCACGCGCGGTAGGCGCCGAGATACTCGAGATCGCTCGCGAAGGCTCGCGCGAGGAGATCGCGAATCGCCGTTCGCGGATCCCCGGACGCATCGACGCGCAGGTCGAGTTCGCTCAGCGCCTGCAGCAGGTCGTCCATGAGGGCCACGAGCAGCTGCCGCTTGGTACGAAAGTGGAGATAGAAGCCGCCGACGGCGAGACCCGCCTGGGCGGCGATCTGGTTGATTGACGTGCCGGCATATCCGCTGCGGAAAAAGAGCTTCAGGCCCGCCTGCTTCAGTCGCGCTCTGTTCTCCAGACTGCGCCGCTGCCGCGGGTGCGCTGGCAGATCTTCACCAAGGAGCAGATTCGGGCGGGCGGGAGCCGGCCGGCCCAGGCGTGCGGCGGCGCGCGTCGACTGTCCTGCTGCCACGCCGCGGCGTTCGCGGCTTCTCATACGCTCAGTTCGGACGTCGACGCCAACGGGGTGAATATGAAGTCATGTTCAATCGGCGTCAAGTCCTGCCCCATGAGCGTGATCGCACGACACGTCAGACGCTCTCTCAGCGTGTTCGATGATCAGCTCGAACGAACCATCACGCAGGAAGGACTGGATGATCTGGCCCGGCGTGCCTTCGGGGTTGATGTATGCGCCGTCGTCTGCGCACGAACTTCTCGAGCTCGCGCAACCACAGCACTGAGCTCGCCACGGCGAGACAGCGTAACCAATCGGAGATGGTCAGACTCTCAGTCGAAAACGCTCGTTGAAGAAACGGCATGTAGACGACGACGAGCTGGAGCGCCGCGGATGCGAACACGGCTGCCCAGAGCCACGGATTCGCGAACAGGCCGCGAAACGCGCTGTCGTCGTCCGATCGAGCGTTGAACACGTTGAAGAGCTGAAACAGGATCAGCGTCGTGAACGCCATCGTCTGCGCGTGACGGAGGCTGCGATTGCCACGAACGAGTCCACCCGGCAAGGCCGCATCGAGCGTGTACAAGGTGCCGGCTGCCATGACGACGCCGACGAAAAAGATGCCGCCCCACATCCGGCGCGTGATGACACGCTCGCCGGCGGGCCGTGGGGGGCTGCGCATCACTCCCGGATCGGCGGGATCGAGACCGAGGGCGAGCGCGGGCGCACCGTCTGTGACGAGGTTGATCCAGAGCAGCTGTGTCGCCAGAAGGGGGAGCACGACGGCGCCACTCTGCGGCTCGAGCCCGATGGCACCGGCGAGCACGACGCCAAAGAACATCGTCATCACTTCACCGATGTTCGAGGACAGCAGGTAGCGGAGAAACTTCCGGATGTTCGAGAAGATCGCACGGCCTTCCTCCACGGCCGCGACAATGGTCGCGAAGTTGTCGTCGGCCAACACCATGTCCGCCGCCTGCTTGGACACGTCGGTGCCGGTCACCCCCATGGCCACTCCGATGTCGGCGGTCTTGAGCGCCGGCGCGTCGTTTACGCCGTCGCCGGTCATTGCCACAACGGCGCCGTGGCGTTGCAGCGCCTGTACGATCCGCAGCTTGTGTTCAGGATTCACGCGTGCGTACACCGGCACCGTGGTCACGGTGCGGTCGAGCGATTCGTCGGACATCCGCTCCAGATCCGCACCCGTGACCGCCGCACCGTCGCTCGCGACACCCAGCTCCTGCGCAATGACGGCGGCGGTTTTCGGATGATCGCCGGTGATCATCACGGGCCGGACGCCGGCCCGCTTGGCACGCGCGACGGCGTCGCGTGCCTCGTCGCGTGGCGGATCGATCATGCCGACGAGACCGGCAAAGACAAGATCGCGCTCGGTCTCCTCGCCGAGTCGGGCCGGCGTGAGCGTACCGTCGATTGAGGCGCGGTACGCGACACCCAGCGTCCGCAACGCCTGACCCGCGAGCGCGTCGTTCGCGTCGAGAATCTCGCGGCTCCGCCCGCCGGACAGCGGCCGCCGCTCCGCGCCGACGAGCTCGTGTGTGCACCGCGTGAGCAACACGTCGGGCGCGCCTTTCGTGAACAGCAGGACGCGTCCTTCAGTCTCCGCATCGGTGTGCAGCGTGCTCATCAACTTGCGTTCCGACGAAAACGGGACCTCGCCGACCCTGGCGAACCGGCGTGTCAGCTGGTCCGCGTCCAACCCTGCCTTCCTCGCCGCGACGACGAGGGCGCCTTCGGTGGGATCACCCAGCACCGTCCAGCGTTCGTCGACCTGCTGCAGCGACGCGTTGTTCGCGCGGTCGGCAACGGCAAGAGTGCGCTCCAACTCCATGCGCAGATTCCCCGCGACGGGGCGGCCGCCCTCGTCACAGACGTCGCCGACGGGCGCATAGCCGGTCCCGCTGAGCATGACGCGACCGCTCGCGGTGACGACCTCGCGTACCGTCATCTCGTTCCTGGTCAGCGTTCCGGTCTTGTCGGACGCAATGACCGAGGCCGACCCCAGCGTCTCGACCGCGCTGAGATGACGCACGATGGCGTTTCGACGGGCCATCCGTTGGACACCCATCGACAGCACAGCGGTGACAACGGCCGGCAGTCCTTCAGGCACTGCGGCGACGGCCAGCGCAACGCCGAGAATCAGCACGTCGAGAAACGCAGACAGGCCCCGGACGTGTTCGACAACGACAATCGTTGTGATCATCACGACCGCGATGACGATGACCACGATGCCCAGCGCCTTGCCGACGCCGTCGAGCTCTTTCTCGAGCGGCGTCGCTTCGTCGGGCACACGGGCGAGGAGGCCGGCGATGCGGCCCATCTCGGTTCCCATGCCGGTCGCCACGACGACCGCGCGTCCGCGGCCATAGGTGACAGATGTCCCGCTGTAGATCATGTTGATGCGATCGCCGAGAGGGGCTTCCTCCGTAATCGCGGCAACGTCTTTTGCGACGGGCAAGCTCTCGCCGGTGAGAGCCGCTTCCGCCGTATGCAAAGCGGTGGACTGAATGATCCTCGCATCGGCGGCCACCGTGTCGCCCTCCTCGACGATGAGGATGTCGCCGGGCACGACATGGGCGGCCGCGACGCTCGTGGCGGCACCGTCACGAACCACGTGCGCGTGGGCCGCCGCCATCTGTTGCAACGCCGCGATCGCGGATTCGGCTCGCTGCTGCTGCAGGTACCCCATCACCGCGTTCAGCAGGACGACGGCCCCGATCGCGATCGCTTCATACGGCAGCGCGGCGTCACGCTCGTACACCCAGAGGACCGCCGAAATCGCCGTCGCGATCAGGAGAAGGATGACGAGAGCGTTTCGGAACTGCGCGAGGAACTTCTTCCACGCAGGCACCGGCGGTTCCGCAGCCAATTCATTCGGGCCGTCACGCGCGAGTCTTGCTCCGGCTTCGACGCCGCTCAGCCCGCGCACCGGATCGGTGCCAAGCGCGGCCAGCACCTGTTCAACCGTCTGCTGGTAGCCGACGTTCATACGATCGAGCAATGATATCGTGCGGATGCTCGGCCGACATCGACGCGACGCCATCGCGAGCGTCATCCGGCAACCGCACCACGTTGCGCCACGACGCTGAAGAACAATCAGGATGATGTGGCGCTCATGAGGCGTACGCCGATGACGTTCAGGTCGATTCTGTGTCCCGTTGATTTCTCCAGCCACTCCCGCGCCGCGCTTCAGCACGCGGTTGCGACCGCGCACCGGTTCAACGGCCGCGTCACGGCAGTGTTCGTCAACGATCCGCTCCTGCTCATCGCCGCGGGTCGGTCTTCAGGTGGGCAGCGCCAATTCGTCGAGCAGACGCGGGTCGAGCTTGCCCAATTCGTCAGACGCTCGATCGCAGCTGTTCCGCCGATTCAGCACGACATCGAATTCGTCGTGACGACGGGCAACCCGGCCGATGAAATCCTGCGTGTCGCCAAGCGTGTGCGGAGCGATCTCATCGTGATTGGGACGCAGGGACTCAGCGGCTTTCAGAAGTGGTTCTTCGGATCGACAACCGAACAGGTGCTGCGTCGGGTGACCATTCCGGTGCTGGCGATTCCCCCGTCGAAACGCACGCGACAGAAGCGGACCCGCCCGATGGTCATCGGGCGGGTGATTGCTCCGCTCGATCTCGCCAGCGAGTGGCAGTCCGATGCCATCCGAGCCGCAGGGATCGCCTCCGCCTTCGACGCCGAACTGGTCCTCGTTCACGTCCTCGCGCCAATCCAGGCACCGCCCTGGCTGCCATCCGCCATCGGCGCAACCGATCGCCGGCGCATGGACACAGCCCGCAGGGTACTCGAGCGGGTCAAGACGAAGCTTCCTTCGCGCGACACCATTACATCTCGCGTGCTCGAGGGAAATCCCGCTCACGAGATCGCGCGATTGACCGCTGGCTCACCGTCCCTCGTCGTGATGTCCTTGCGCGGCGGCGCAGGCGTCTGGGGGGCGCGACGAGGCTCGATCGCCTATCACGTGCTCACGCACGCCTCGACGCCGGTCTTGACGCTGCCGCGACGGCGGCTCGGCGGCCGACTCTCGGCGAGACTCTCGAAGGCGGTGACCAGTGCT
>Ga0114129_10014694_pt1 | contig 11154 bp, 10 predicted proteins | sample RhiMetdeltSRZDD1_FD_80071 | JGI IMG/M metagenome (GOLD analysis project Ga0114129, IMG submission 80071) | Populus rhizosphere microbial communities from Tennessee, USA - Rhizosphere MetaG P. deltoides SRZDD1 (version 2) (version 2) | ecosystem: Host-associated > Plants > Roots > Rhizosphere >... | reverse complement strand
GGCAACTGGCCCCTCATCGCGGCCTCGCCGATCCCCTACCTCCCGCAGAGCCAGATCCCGCGCGAGATGACCCGTGCCGACATGGACGCTGTGCGCGAGGACTTCGCGCGCGCGGCCCGGATGGCCGACGAGGCGGGCTTCGATCTGATCGAGCTCCACTTCGCCCACGGCTACCTGCTCGCGACGTTCCTGTCGCCGCTGACGAACCGGCGGCAGGATCCTTATGGCGGCGCGCTGTCGAGTCGCCTGCGCTTCCCGCTGGAGGTCTTCGACGCCGTCCGCGCCGTGTGGCCGGCGGCCAAGCCGGTGTCGGTCAGGATCTCGGCCACGGACTGGATGGAAGGTGGCGCCACGCCGGAGGACGCGGTGGAGATCGCCCGCGCGCTGAAGGCGCACGGCTGCGACATTGTCGACGTCTCCGCCGGGCACGCCGTCGCCAACGCGCCGGCCGCACGCGGCCGGCTCTTCCAGACGCCGTTCAGCGATCGCGTGCGTCAGGAGGCGGGGATGCCGACGATGACCGTCGGCAACATCGCCTCCTATGCCGACGTCAACTCCATCCTCGCCGCCGGCCGCGCCGACCTGTGCGTTCTCGCGCGCGCGCACCTCTACGACCCGTACTGGACCCGCCACGCCGCCCGCGCGCAGGGCTTCGAGCTGCCGTGGCCACCGCCCTACGAGCCCGCGAAGGACTTCACGCCGCGCGGCTGGGCGTAGGCAGCAAGTCGTCGGCGCCCTCGGTGGCATCTGCGATGCACGCCAGAGTCACGGCGTGCGCGTGAAGCGCGCGATGTTCACGCTCGTCACCGGCGCACCGTCGCGCTGGCGGAGACCGAGATGGCAGAGACCGCGGCCGACGTCCTCGTGGAGACCGTCATCGACTGGGGCGTCGACACCGTCTTCGGCCTCCCGGGCGACGGGATCAACGGGTTCATGGAGGCGCTGCGCACGCGGCAGGACCGCATCCGTTTCGTGCAGGTGCGGCACGAAGAGGCGGCCGCATTCATGGCGTGCGGCTATGCGAAGTTCACCGGCCGCCTGGGCGTCTGCCTGGCCACCTCCGGCCCGGGCGGCATCCACCTCCTGAACGGGCTCTACGACGCCAAGCTCGACGGTCAGCCCGTCCTGGCCCTCACGGGTCTGCCCTATCACGACCTCATCAACACCCACACGCAGCAGGATGTCGAGCTCGATCGTCTCTACACCGACGTCGCGAAGTACAACGTCCGCGTCATGGGGCCCGACCATATGGAGAGCGCGGTGGACCTGGCCTGCCGCACGGCGCTCACGTACCACGGCGTTGCCCACGTCACCGTGCCGGTCGACGTCCAGGAGATGACCGTCGGCAAGCAGCGCTCGAAGCGGAACGTTCCGCATCACACGTCGGACGTGTACGCGCGGAGCGCGCGGCTGCCGTCGGAGACGGACCTCCACTCCGCGGCCGCGCTTCTGAACGAAGGTCGCCGCACGGTGATCCTGGCCGGACGCGGCGCCCTGCACGCGACCGAGGAGCTCGAGCGCCTCGCCGAGATGCTGGCAGCGCCCATCGTGAAGCCGCTGCTCGGCAAGGCGGCCGTCCCCGACGACAGCCCCTACACCACCGGCGGCATCGGGCTGCTTGGCACGCGGCCGTCGCAGGAAGCCCTCGAGGAGTGCGACACGCTGCTGATGGTCGGGACGTCGTTTCCGTACATCGAGTACTACCCGAAGCCGGGGCAGGCGCGCGGCGTGCAGATCGAGCTCGACCCCATGCGCGTCGGCCTGCGCTATCCCGTCGAGGTCGGCCTCGTGGGCGACAGCCGCGCCACGCTGCGCGCGCTGCTGCCGCGTCTCACGCGTCGCGCCGACCGGACGTTCCTCGACAAGGCGCAGAAGGGGATGAAGGAGTGGCGGAGCCTCATGCAGGAGCGCGCGTCCCGTCGCGACACGCCGATGAAGCCCCAGCGCCTCGCCGCCGAGCTCGGCGCGCGGCTCCACGACGACGCCATCGTCGCCTGTGACAGCGGCACCATCGCGACGTGGTGGGCACGGCACATCCCCGCCCGCCGGGGTCAGATGCACTCGCTGTCCGGCAACCTGGCCACGATGGCGAACGGGCTCCCGTACGCGATTGCCGCGCAGATCGCGTATCCCGAGCGGCAGGTGGTCGCCTTCGTCGGCGACGGCGGGTTCTCGATGCTGATGGCCGAGCTCGCGACGTGCGTGAAGTACCGGCTGCCGGTGAAGGTCGTCATCGTCAAGAACAACACGCTCGGCCAGATCAAGTGGGAGCAGATGGTGTTCCTCGGCAATCCCGAGTACGGCTGCGAGCTCCAGCCCATCGACTTCGCGCTCGTCGCGCAGGCGTGTGGCGCCACCGGGCTGACGATCGAAGACCCGGCGGAGTGCGGGGCGGTGCTCGATCGCGCGCTGGGCACGCCGGGGCCGGTGGTGGTACAAGCCGTCGTGGATCCGCTCGAGCCGCCGATGCCGCCGAAGGTCTCGGCGGAGCAGGCGCGGAAGTTCGCGATGTCGCTCGTGCGTGGCGAGCCGAACCGGGAAAAGATCGCGTTGACGGTGCTCGCCGACCGGGTACGGGAGCTGGTCTGAGGCCAGGATGAAATCGAAGCTGCTCGACGCCACCGGCCAGAAGACGTTCGCACTCGTCTTCGACAAGGGGGACGAGGTCATCGCCGACCTCACCGCGTTCGCCAAGGCTCAGCGCCTCGGCGCCGCGCACTTCACGGCCATCGGGGCCTTCAGCGAGGTCACGCTGGGCTACTTCGAGCGTGTGCGCAGGGACTACAAGCGCATGGAGGTGGCCGAGCAGGTGGAGGTGCTCTCGCTCATCGGTGACGTCGCGCTCGACCCGGAGGACGGGCCCAGGGTCCACGCGCACGTCGTCGTCGGCCTCTCCGACGGGCAGACGCGCGGCGGCCACCTCCTCGCCGCGCGCGTCTGGCCGACGCTCGAGGTGATCCTCGTGGAGTCGCCCGCCTTCCTCCGCAAGCGCCACGACCCCGACACCGGCCTCGCCCTCATCGACATTTGACGAACATGGGGGCTCCGGAATGGCCCCAAGCCCCCAACGAACGCCCCGGCAAAGCCGCGGCAGTCCTCTTGATCGCTGCCTTCATTCCAGCTGTGTGACGGGGAGGGCGATCCGCTCCATGCGACGGCGGATGTCGTCGACGTAGCGACGGTATGCGCGAGTCTGCACGTCGGGGTGCCAGACGCTCGGGCGCGGCAGGCCGGCCGCGAGGGCAGCGGCCTCGTCGTCGGTCAGGTCGGCGGCGGCCTTGCCGAAGTAGCGACGGCTGGCCGCCTCGGCGCCATAGACGCCCGGACCGAACTCGACGACATTCAGGTAGAGCTCGAGGATGCGCCGCTTGCTGAGCGCTCGCTCGAGCTGCCAGGTCAGCATCGCCTCCTTGGCCTTCCGCAAGGGATTGCGTGACGGCGACAACCATAAATTCTTGGCGAGCTGCTGGGTGATCGTCGACGCGCCGCGCGGCAGGCCGAACTCCCTGACCGCCCTGTCGATGGCCTCGCGGATCTCCGCCGTCGCGAAGCCGCGGTGTGCAAAGAAGCTCGCATCCTCGGCCACGACGACCGCCCGCTTGAGCGAGGTGGCGATGCGACCGTACGGCACCCACGTCCACTGCACACGCGCGGATCGTCCCGCCTCGCGCTCGAGCGCGCGATGACGCTCGATGAAGGCGGTGGTGCGGGGCGGCCGCGTGGCGAGCGCCGCCACGCTCGGCCACCGCGCGGTTTCCCACGCGACGTAGATGAGCGCCACGATGACGGCGACGCCCACCACGCGCGGCCAGAGCCTAGAGCGCCAGGAGCTCTTGGCGGAGCGAGGCGTCATCCCGCAAGCGCGCGGCCGGTCCGCTGAACTTGAGCGAGCCCTTCTCGAGAACGTAGACGCGGTCGGCGAGCGACAGCGAGAACTCGGTGTTCTGCTCGGCGAGCAGGATGGTGAGGCCCTCGCGCTTGAGACGGGCGATCTGGTCGCGAAGGTGATCGACCACGATCGGCGCCAGTCCCTCCGACGGCTCGTCGAGGAGCAGCAGCTGCGGATTGCCCATGAGCGTGCGGGCGATGGTGAGCATCTGCTGCTCGCCGCCGGACAGGTGGCCGCCGTGCCGGCCCGTCAGCTCCCGTAGCTTCGGGAAGAGATCGAAGACCCGGTCGAGCGTGAAGTTGTTGCCGGCCGCCGTACGACGGGCGACGTCGAGGTTCTCCCACACCGTCAGGTCGGCGAAGATCCGGCGGTCCTCGGGCACGAATCCGAGCCCGGCCCGCGCCACGCGGTACGGCGGCCAGCCCGTGATGTCGGTGCCGCGGAAGCGGATGCGCCCCGCGCGCGGAGGCGTGAGGCCCATGATCGATCGCATGGTCGTCGACTTGCCGACGCCGTTCCGGCCGAGCAGGCACACGCACTCGCCGGCCCGGACCTCGAGCGAGATTCCGAAGAGGACGCGCGAGAGTCCGTACGCGGTGTACAGCTCGTGGACCTCGAGGAGCGTGCTCATCAATCGTGCTGGGGGCCCCGAAATGGCCCCCAGACCCCCAACGCTCGGACGCGCCCCGGCGCGGCCGTGGCGCGCCCCGGGATCGACAGTGCCTGTCTCACCGGCGCTCCCCGAGATAGACGCGCCGCACCTCGGCATCGGCCCGCACGGCCGCCGGCGCGCCATCGGCGATGACGCGGCCCTGGTGGAGCACGGTGATCTTCTGTGCGATGGAGAAGACGACATCCATGTCGTGCTCGGTGAACAGGAGCGTCAGTCCGCGCTCGCGCGCGAGGCGGTCGATCAGCTGGATGGTCTCCCGCGTCTCGGTGGCGGACATGCCGGCCGTCGGCTCGTCGAGCAGCAGCAGCCGCGGCTCGCTGGCGAGCGCGATGCCGAGCTCGAGCTGCTTCTGGGCGCCGTGGGAGAGAAAGCCGCTGACCTCTCCGCGGCGGTCCAGCAGTCCCAGCGACGCGAGCACCGCCTCCGTCTCCTCGGCGTAGAGCCGATCGACGCGGCGAAAGAGGTCGCGCCCGCGGCCGCGGTGCGAGATGTAGGCGGCCTGGACGTTCTGGAAGACGGTGAGCCGGGGGAAGATGTTCGTCCGCTGAAAGGAGCGTCCCATCCCCAGGCGGCAGACGTCGTGCGGGGAGACGCCGGTGATGTCGCGGCCCTCGAGCACGACAGCGCCGGCGTCGGGCCGCACGTGACCCGTGATGAGGTTGAAGAACGTGGTCTTGCCCGCGCCGTTGGGGCCGATGATGGCGGCGATCTGGCCGGGCGCCACTGTGAGGCTCACGCCGCCGACGGCGAGGAACCCGTCGAACGCCTTCCGGATCTCGCGAACCTCAAGCACGCCGGGGTCTCCAGACACGCTGTGCGATCAGCTGCGCGGCGCCGGCGAGGCCTCCCGGAAAGACGAACAGCAAGATGACGAGGATGCTGCCGAGCACGAACGGCCAGTACTCGGTATAGGCGGTGATCTGCTGGTTGAGCAGGATCAGCGCCAGCGCGCCGATCGCGGGGCCGTAGAAGGTCCCCATGCCGCCGAGGAGCGTCATGATCAGCACCTCGGACGACTTCGTCCAGTACGCGAAATCCGGAAACACGCCGCGGTTGAAGATGCCGAAGAGCCCGCCGGCGAGCCCGGCGAAGGCGCCGGCCAGGACGAAGGCGGCGAGCTCGTAGCGGCGCACGTTGACGCCGATGAACTCGGCGCGCTCGGCGTTCTCGCGAATGGTCGTGAGCAGGCGGCCGAACGGCGAGCCGGCGATGCGACGCAGCGCCCACAGGCACAGCGCGACGAGGATCAGGGTCAGGAAGTAGAAGTACTCGGCCGTGCGCCAGCCGCCGACGAGCGGGACGGACGCGAAGCGGTCGAGCCATCCGAAGTCGGGGTAGGGGATCTCCGGCATGCCCTGCTCGCCGCCGGTGACCTCGTTCCACTTGAAGCAGATCGCCCACACGATCTGCGCGAACGCGAGAGTGAGCATGGCGAAGTAGATCCGCGTGAGGCGCACGCAGAAGAATCCGAACACGAGCGCGAAGGCGCCCGCCAGCAGCCCGGCCGCGGGGAACGCGAGCACGAACGGCACCGCCAGCTTCTTCATCAAGAGGCCGGTCGTGTAGGCGCCGAGCCCGAAGTAGGCGGCGTGCCCGAACGAGACGAGCCCCGTATAGCCGACGAGCAGGTTCAGGCTGGTCGCGAACAGGGCCCAGATGGCCACGTCGTTGGCGAGGAACGTGTAGAACCGCGAGCCCGCGGCCGGCACGAAGAAGGCAGCCAGGAGCACGAGGAGGCCCCACGGCATCCGTTTGGTCATCGTAGCGTCCACGGTTCGTGCCGGGGGGTCACTTGAGGGGTCTCCCGAGGAGGCCCCAGGGGCGGACGATGAGGACGGCCGCCATGAGGGCGAAGACGGCGAAGATCGAGAAGCGCGGAAAGAAGAGGATGCCGAACGAGAGGACCTGCCCGTAGATCAGCGCGCCGAGGAACGTGCCCCAGAACGAGCCGAGGCCGCCGATGACGACCACCACGAACGCCTCGACGATCACCTCGGTGTCCATGCCTGGCACCGTCGCGCGCATGGGGCTGATGAGGGCGCCGCCGAGGCCTCCGAGAAACGAGGCCATCACGAAGACCCAGGTGTAGAGCGCGTTGACGTTCACGCCGAGGGCGCCGAGCGTCTCGCGATCGAGCGCGGCGGCCCGGATGAAGCGGCCGACGCGTGTCCGCTGGAGCACATACCAGACGGTCAGCGCGATGGCCGGCCCCAGCACCAGGATGAGGAGGTTGTAGTCGGGAATGATGGCGCCGAACACGCTGAAGGCGCCGGTGAGCTCGGGCGGGCGGCTCACCGACTTCTGCTGCGTGCCCCAGATCATCTTGGCCGCGTCGCTGAGGATCAGCACGAGGGCGTAGGTGAACAGCAGCTGATAGAGCTCTTCCTTGCCGTAGAGATGCCGGAAGAGCAGCCGCTCCACGAGCCCGCCCAGCGCGGCGACGACGAGCCCGGCCGCCAGCGCGGCGAGCCAGAATTTCCCCGGGCCCGGCTCGAGCCACACCATGAACTGGTAGGCACAGTAGGCGCCGAGCATGTAGAACGTCCCGTGCGCGAAGTTGAGCACGCGCAGGACGCCAAAGATCAGCGAGAGCCCGGAGGCGATGAGAAAGAGGAACATCGCGGCCGTGAGACCGCTGACCGACTGCGCGAAGACGAACGACGGATCGGGCACGCGTCTCTCTCGGCCGCTCTATGCGGAATGGTCCGGGTGCTGGTCGGGCGTCACGTGACAAGGGGGGAAATGGGGGGGCCGTCCAGCCCCCCCATCGATGATCAATCCATGAACTTCGTGGGATCGACGTACATGACGGGCTTCATGATCGGGAACGGATACTTGGGGTCCTTCACGGTCTTGCCGTAGAGCTGGCCGCGATTGGCCTGGTGGTCCTTCTCGCGGATCGTCTGCGGACCGATCGGCGTCTCGATGGTGAGCCCGAGCAGGGCCTTCGCGACCTTGTCCGACTCGGTGCTGTTCGCCTTCTTGATGGCCTCGGCCAGGAACTGCATGCCCGTGTATCCCTGGATCGCCCACGAGGACGGATACTCGTCCTTCAGGTACTTCGAGAGGCGCGCCGTGTAGTCCTTGTGCGCGGCCGTCTCGCCCCAGTAGAAGGCGTCGTAGGAGTTGCCCCAGATGCCGACGGGGTAGTCGGCGCCCATCGACTTCGTGGTCTCCGGTGAGCCCGCCTCGCCGACGCCGATGAAGTTGTACTTGACGGCGTCGAACATGCCGAGCGCCTTGCCCTGCTTGGAATACGTCACGAAGAACCCCCCCCAGATCGACGAGAAGATCGCCTCCGGCTTCTTGGCCATCTGGGCGTTGATGAACGGGTTGTAGTCCTGCTCGCCGAGCTTGGGCCACTGCTGGTCGACGATCTGGGCGCTCGGCTTGATCTTCTTCAGGTGCTCGACGAACGCGCGCGTCACGTCCTGCCCGTACGCGTAGTCGAACGACATGGTGGCGATCTTCGTGACCGGCCACTTGGCGACGATCTCGGCGGCGCTGCGGCCCTCCATCGTCGTGTTGGCCGAGATGCGGAAGACGTAGGGGTGCAGCTTGTCAGCCGCCGTCAGCTGGTCGGTCTTCGGGATCGGCGCGATGAAGACGATCTTGTTCTCCTTGGCCACCACGGAGACGGCCGGCCCCTCGGCCGAGGTCAGCGTGCCGACCAGGAAGTCGACGTTGTCCTTCAAAATCAGCTCGCGCGCCTGGCGCACGGCCTCGTTGGCGTCCGCCTTGGAGTCGCGCGTCACGAGCTCGAGCTTGCGGCCCAGCACGCCGCCCTTGGCATTGATCTCCTCGATGAACATCATGGCGCCCTTGGAGGCCGGCTCGCCGAACAGCGCGGCCGGGCCGGAGAGGGGCATCGGCATGCCGACCTTGATCGGCTTCTGCGCGTCGGCCGCCAGCGGGACGCTGAGTATCGCCGCCAGCAGCAGGATCAGTGAGGTACGTCGCGGCATTGATTCCTCCTTGTCAGAAGACCGGTAGACCCGGGATGGTGCGACGCGTTCGATAGAGCGAGGTCGAGGCCGTGACGAAGAGCGAGCGGTAGTCGTCGTCACCCCACGCGAAGTTGGCCGTGTATTCCGGCGCCTCGAGCACTTCGAGGAGCCGACCATCGGGGTCGAACACGTGGACGCCGCCCGGCCCGCAACAGTACACGTTGCCCGCCGAGTCGATCTTCATGCCGTCCGGCGCGCCCGGCTTGTCGCCCTTCGTCTCCGCCCACACCCGGCCATTCTTGAGCGTGCCGGTGGGCGTGACGTCGAACACGCGGATGTGCTTGCGGGCCGTGTCGTTGATGAAGAGCCGCCGCTCGTCGCGCGAGAAGCAGAGCCCGTTGGGGCGGTCGAAGTCGTCAACCAGCAGCTCCGTGGACTTCGCATCGCGTCCGACGCGGTAGACGCCCTGGAAGCCCAGCTCTTGAGGTCGCTCGACGCCGTAGAACTTCGCGCGCCCGTACGGGGGATCGGAGAAGTAGATGCCGCCGTCGGACTTGCACACGATGTCGTTCGGGCTGTTGAGCTGCTTGCCGCCGTAGTGGGTCGCGATCGGAACGATCCGGCCGTCGAGCTCGGTCCGCGTCACCTGGCTCGTGGCGTGCTCACAGGCGAGCAGGCGCCCCTGGCGATCGTAGGTGAGCCCGTTCGACATGTTGCACGGCTTGCGGAAGGTCGTCACGCCCTCGCGCGCCGACCAGCGCCGCAGGTGGTCGCCGGGCATGTCGCTCCAGAGCAGGAACTTGCCGGTCGGATGCCAGAGCGGGCCTTCGGTGAAGAGAAAGCCGGTGCCGAGCTTCTCGAACGCCGCCGTCACTTCTTGCCGGGATTCCCCGCCACGTACCAGTCGGGCGGCGTCACCTCGTTGAACACGACCCAGACGGCCTCGCGCGGCAGCTTGCAGACGTCGGTGAGCGTGTCCGTCACCCGGCGCGCGATCTCGTCCTTCCGCTCCTTCGGATGCCCCTCGTAGATCGTGATGTTCACGAACGGCATGGCGCGGTCCTCCGTCGACGCTGACGTGGCGAAAGTGGGGGGTAAGGTATCACGGTCGGACCCGCTCGCCATAGTGGCGTCGCAGCTCCGCGGAAGTGCGATTGCAGCCGACGGCTCAGTCGACGGGCGGCGCCCACGGCGGCGCCGACAGACGACGCTTGCCGTCGGCGGCCAGGCGCACCTCGGGCACGTCGAGCTCGACGCGATCCCAGAGCTTGCAGGTCACCTGCTTGTGATGCTGGTCGAGCCCTTCGCAGTAGTTGGTGAACTCGCAGCGCCGCACGAGATGACCGTGGCCGAGCCGGATCTTTCGAAACCAGTCGGGGTCGGCGAGCGACTGTCGCGCGGCGGCCACGAAATCCGCCTCGCCGCGGGCGAGGATGCCTTCCGCCTGATCGAAGGTTCCGATGCCGCCGCTCGTGACGACGGGCGTGTCGCAGCCCGCCTCGCGCACGGCCGCGCGGATCCGCGCCGCGAGGGGGACGTTGCGGCCAAACGGGCCGCGCTCGTCGGAGATCACCGTCGGCATGCACTCGTAGCCGGAGCGGCCCGTGTACGGATAGACGGCCTCGCCGACGCGCGGCTGCTTGGCGTCCTCGAAGCGGCCGCCCTTCGAGACCGAGAGATAGTCCGCGCCTGCCTCGGCGAAGCGCGCACCGAACCACGCGGCGTCGTCCACGTCGCTGCCACCGGCGACCACGTCGTCGCCGAGATAGCGGATGCCGACGACGAACTCCATGCCGACCTGGGTGCGCGTGGTGGTCAGCACTTCCAGTGGAAGCCGCACGCGGTGCTCACGCGGCCCGCCGTAGCCGTCGGTGCGGACGTTCAGACGCGACAGGAAGGACGACATCGTGTAGGCGTGGGCGTAGTGCAGCTCGACGCCGTCGAAGCCGGCCGCCTGCGCTCGCCCCGCGGCCGCCGCGAAGAGCCCGGGTAGCACGCGGGGTAGCTCCTCGATCCACGGCAGGTGCGTGTCCCAGATGCGCTCGCGATACCCATAATCGAGCGCTTCCAGCTGGCGGTCGGTCAGTACGCGCTCGATGAACGGGCGGTCGTCCATGAGCGAGGCGAGCAGATGTTGTCGGATGACGCGCTCGTCGGCGGCCAGCCACGCGGGGTCGCCGGCGGCGGTCGCCATGCGACGGCGAAGCGAGTCGTCGATGCCGAGGTGACGACCGAAGTACTTGTCGGGCTCGGGCCGGCGTCTTACGGCGACGAAGTCGATCAGCTGGATGAAGAGCCGCGTGTGGCCGGCGCTGTGCTCGCGCACGGTGTCGACGAGCCGCCGCAGCCCCGGGACGAACCGGTCGTCCCCGATCCTGAGCAACGGTCCGCTGGCGATGTCCCGGATGCCGGTGGCCTCGACCACGAGCACGCCCGGGCGGCCCTCCGCGAAGCGAACGTACCAGTCGATCACGTCCGGCGTGACGAAGCCATCATCGGTCGCGCGCCACGGCACCATCGCCGGCACCCAGGTGCGCGTCGTCGCGGTGCGGGGCCCGAGCGTGCCTGGCTGGAACACGCGCGCAGCCGCCGCGCACTCGGCCGTGGGCCACGCGGCGGCAGTCAGCTCGTGCTTGATCCGCTCC
>Ga0114129_10014693_pt1 | contig 11155 bp, 7 predicted proteins | sample RhiMetdeltSRZDD1_FD_80071 | JGI IMG/M metagenome (GOLD analysis project Ga0114129, IMG submission 80071) | Populus rhizosphere microbial communities from Tennessee, USA - Rhizosphere MetaG P. deltoides SRZDD1 (version 2) (version 2) | ecosystem: Host-associated > Plants > Roots > Rhizosphere >... | reverse complement strand
GAATTGCTGTGAATGGCGCGCGCCACCAGCTCCTTGCCGGTGCCGCTCTCGCCGGTGATCAGTATCGTGCTGCGGCTCGGCGCCGCCTGGATGATCAGGTCGAACACCTGCTTCATCCGGCTGCTCTTGCCGATGATGCCCGCGAACTTGTGGTAGCGCGCCTGCAGGTTCTGCCGCAGCGCCACGTTCTCGGCCACCAGCTGGCGCCGCTCGATCGCGTTCTGCAGCACCACCAGGACTTCGTCGTTCTTGAACGGCTTGGTGATGTAGTCGAAGGCGCCCTTCTTCATCGCCGAGATCGCGCTCTCCATCGACGCATAGGCGGTAATCATCAGCACCGGCAGGTCGTCGTCGTGCTTCTTGAGCTCGTCGAGCACCTGCAGCCCGTCGATGCCGGGCATCATCACGTCGACAATGACGGCGTCGAACGGCAGCGACCGGGCCAGGTCGAGGCCTTCCTGCCCGGAGGCGGCCAGCCGGACGCTGTAGCCTTCGCGCTCCAGCAGCGTCCCCAGGATGTCGCGCATGATTTCTTCGTCGTCGATCACGAGGACGGAGGCGTTTCGTCGCATGGGTCAGCTTCCTGCGCTCTGCGTGCGCGGTGCGTTAACGGCGCTGGATGAGGGGGCTTCCATGAATCGCAATTCGAATTTCGTGCCCTGGCCGGGGGCGCTTTCACACTGAATGGTCGCTTCGTGCTCGCGGACGATGCCGTAGGTGATCGAGAGGCCGAGGCCGGTGCCCTGGCCCATCGGCTTGGTGGTGAAGAACGGATCGTAGATGCGGGCGAGGTGCTCGGGGGCGATGCCGTTGCCGGTGTCGGCCACCTCGGCCACCGCCTCGGCGCCGTCGACCCGCGTCGAAATCACGAGCCACCCGCCGCTGGTCATGGCGTCGCGCGCATTGAGGAACAGGTTGAGGAACACCTGCTGCAGCTTGAATTCGTAGCCGACCACGTTCACCGGCTGCGGCCACAGCTCTCGCCTCACTTTGATGCTGGTCTTTTCGAACTGGTGCTCGAGCAGCGACAGCACGTCGCCAATCACCTCGTTGAGATCGACGACGCTTCGCTCCGACGTGTCGGCCGTGGACGGCCGCGAGAGATTGAGGAGGCCGTTGACGATGCGCGCGGCGCGGAAGGTCTGCTTCTCGATCTTCTCGAGCAGCGGCGTTCGCGGATCGGCCGGGTCGGCGTTCTCGAGCAGCATCTGCGTGTAGCTCGAGATGCCGGTGAGCGGGGTGTTGACCTCGTGCGCGACGCCCGCGGCGAGCAAGCCGAGCGACGCCATCTTCTCGGAGATACGCAGCTGCTCTTCCATCTGCGAGCGCTCGCTGATGTCCTCCACGATCACGATCGTGCCGGCGACAGTGCCGCCGGCGATGGTCTGCAGAGGCACCGTGGTCAGATTCACGAGCAGCGACTCGCCTTCGCGCGACCCGCGCGCCGTCAGCGGCACGCGGAACGCGGTCTTCCCGGCGGGATGATCTCTTCGGACGGAATTCAGCAGCTCGGTGATGGTGGCGTCGAACAGCTGCGTCACGCTCTTGCCCAGCGTGGTGGCACGCTTCAATCCGTACAACCGCTCGAGCGACGCGTTCCAGCGAATCACCTGATCGCCCGGTCCAATCACGAGCAGGCCGTCGTCGAGCGATTCGAGGATGTTCTCGTTGAAGGCGTGCAGGCGATCGAGCTCCGACGCCTTGAGGTGAAGCTGGCGATACAACCGGCCGTTTTCGATCGCGGTGGCGGCCTGTGCAGCCACCGCGGTCACCAGCGCGGTGTCCTCCGTGCTCAACGGCTCGCCGCTGGCGCGGCGGCCCAGCGCGAGCACCGCAATGGCGGCGTCCTTGGCGACGCAGGGCACGAAATAGTAGACGCCCTGGTCGCGCCAGAATTCGATCTCCTCGGCGGTGAAGCGCGTGGCTGCGAGCGGATCGTCGAGGCGAACGGTGTGGCCCGAATGCAGTCGCGATCCGATTCCCGACACCGCGTTCAACTTCGGCGGCCGCGCCTCGAACCCTTCGGCGGCGAGCGATTCAAAATCTCCGGCGTCGGTGGTCAACAGGAACGCCATCCGATCGAGCTCGATGGTTTCGCGCACGCGCGTGACCATGCGATCCGCCAGCCGGTTCAAATCGAGATCGCTGTTCAACTCGCGCGCAAAGCCGACCAGCGCGCGGCGATAGTCGTAGCGATCGCGATAGAACGCGCGATCGATCGCATTCTGCAAGCCGTCCTTGACCGGTCTGGCCAGCAGGATGACGACGATGGTGGCGAGGAACGCGATGATCCAGCGATGCTGGGTCTCGCCTTCGACGAGATAGCCGCCAGAGGTCTGCAGGATCAGGACATAGATCGCGACAATGGCGGCGACGGCCGACGTGTAGATCACCAGGCGCTTGAGGATGATCTCGACGTCCATCAGGCGATAACGAATGATGGCCGACGCAAAGGCCAGCGGCACGAAGCCAAGCGGCACCGCCGACAGTCCCATCGGGATCGACGGATCAACGCCAAGCGCAAACGGGATCGCATAGCCGATGGCGAATGGCAGCGCGCCCAGCGTGGTGCCCCAGACGATCCAGCGCAGCTGGCGCTTCACCGTGACGGAGCGCGCGCGTGAAAGCGCGCGCCACAGGACGGCGAGGCCGCAGCCGAAATAGATCGCGAGATACACGTACTCGAGGCGATCGAGCATCGCGATCACGCGGACGAAGTATTCAGGATCGAATCCCGAGCGCAGGACGGCCAGGGTGCGCGTCGAACCGAGCACGGCGCCAGGCAGGTAAATCGCGGGCAGCCATCGCGCCAGCAACGACGAGTAGCCGGGCATGTGCGGGCGCTCCGGGAACACGAGCGCGAAGTGCAGGAACAGGGGCGGCAGCACGATCATGGCGATGGTGTCGCCCCAATAGAAGACCCAATCGACGCGATCGAGGCGGCCGCTGAACGAGAACGTGAAGAGGCCGAAGAACGCCACCGACAGCCAGAAGAAATGCAGCGTGGCCTGATCGGTCGGGCGCCGCGCGCGCACCGCCGCGCCCACGAGCAGCGTGAAGATGCCGACGGCCGCGAGCACGTAGTAGTAGAGGCCGGCGCTGCCTGGCATCGGCGCCAGCGACACGCTGGCGACTTCACGCGAGCCGAGGCGCAGCACCGTGTAGGTGTGGCGATCGCCGGCGCGCCCCATGTGCTGCACAGTCGACACATCGCCGCGTGTTTCGATGGGCTGATTGTCGATGGCGATCAGGACGTCGCCCGGGCGGATGTCGGCGCGGCTGCCCGCGGACGGCTGCGCGACCTCGGCGGCGACGACGCCGACGGCGCGTTCGACCCAGAGCACGCCGTCTTCGACTTCGTTCGACGTGGCGCGCGAGATCACGTTCGCCAACCCGAGCGCCAGCAGCGCAAGCGTCACCGCGACCGGCAACGCTGTCTGCCGCCACTCACGCCACCACAACTGCCCGTCGCTCATGCTCATGGGGGCTGGTTGGTCAGAATCCTTGAACAAAACAGATCGATCCGTGCCGATTAGAGCAAACGGTATACCGCAGCTTTGACCGGCAGAAATCGACCTAAGTTGTTGCTAGATCAAGGATTTGCCATGTCTGTAATTGTCTGCCGCAGACACGGAATCCAAGCGATCGGTTGACCGATCCAATTTCCAGTATGTCAGAATTTGACGGTGAAACCGCCGACGAGGCGTTTCGGCGGGCGGACGACGAGCAGTTCGTCATACACGGACGCGTTGGCCAGCGACTCGTGGAACAGGTTGCGGACGCCGACGAGCATTTCCCACTGCGAGGCGCGGAAGTTCATGAACGGCAGCGCCTGCGTCACCCTGATGTCGAAACGGGCGCCGAATCCCGGCGGGTCGACGCGATCGAACGCCGCGAACGCGTCGTTCAACTTGTAGAGCACCACCACGCGCGTGGCCGAGTACGGAATGTCGGTTTCCAGCGACGTGGTCACATCGTGGATGCGTTCGTTCTCGCGAACCGCTGACGGTACCCAGCGGCTCAGCACCTCGTATTCCGCGGGCGACGAGGTGCCGGTCCAGTTCGCCGACGCGACCGAGTAATCGACGGAGCCGCGCACGTGTTCGGACCACGCGTGGGTCAGCGTCACGCCCACACCGCGCACGATCGCGTTACCCGCGGCGCCGACGTAGTAATGACCCAGTGACGAGGGGGTCTCGCGGCGCAAGCCGAAGACGGTCACGGTCTGATCGTCGATGCGCTGATCGAACACGCGCACCGCCACGGCCGCGCCGTTCAGCACGCGCTCCAGGCCAAGTTCGTAGTTCTGCAGCTGCTGCGTGCGAATGGCGGCGTTCGAGATCGGCGAGAACGTGCGCTGAGGCGGCAGGTACTCGGCGCTCGACGGCGGCAGGAATTCCTCGGCGCCGGGCGCGCTGACTTCGCGCGATGCCGCGGCGCGCACGCGCCACGCCCTGGCCGGCGTGAACGTGGCCGCGAAACGCGGGCTGAAGAGCGACGGTCCCCGCAGGTAGTCGTAATGCGCGTAGTTGGCGCCGTAGTTGATCGAAACGTAGCGCGAGATCTCCCACTCGTCGTAGGCGTAGACCGAGCCGACATTGCGCGCCGTGTCTGACACGGCCATCAGCGCCGCCGTGTTGCCGCCTTCGTATTTCTGCAGGCTGTAAGACATGCCGAACTGGTAGCGATGCGGCACCTCGGCCTTCACCACGTAGTTGCCGGCGAGCATCCACGAGCTCAGGTCGTTCTGGTTCATCGCCGCGCGCACGGTCCAGTCGCCGTGCAAGCCGACGGGCGCGCCCAGCGAGAAGAACGCCACGCCGCTGGTGCGCTCGAGCTGAAGCAGCTGGAGCGGATTGTCGAACGCGCCGGTGGTGAGGAAGTTGACCTGGCCGCCGATCGCCAGATCCGAGAACAGCGCTTTGGTCGCCTTCGCCGACGTGCCGAACGCGCGACCGATGAACTCGAACGAATCAGTGATGAACCAGTCGTCATCGCGCGCCGCGATGCCGTAGCCCGCGTTCCGCAAGACACCGCGTTTCAGGTGTCGCAGGCGCCACGCAAACTCGCTCTCGTTGCGATCCTCGGGCTTCGCCGCATTCTCCGGCGCGGCGCCGGCGGCGGCGACGGCGGCCTCGGTGATTCGCGGCGCGCTCACCGACCCCTCTTTGCGCAACGTGAATGACGAAGCGGAGCGCCCGGCGGGCCGCACGTTCACCATGGTGCTGCGCGCGGCGAGGAAGCCGGCCAGATGCGCGCGCACGATGTAGGGTCCCGGCGGCAGCTGCTTGAGCGTGTATTGGCCGGTGTTATCGGAAACGGCGAACGCCGTGGTGTTGCCAAGGGCCGACACCACCGCGCCGTCGAGCGGCTTGCCGAGCTCGTCGGTGATGCGACCCTCGATCAGTCCGGTTTCAGCTGAGGCAACGGTGGTGACGGCGACGAGCTTGAGTTCCTGGGCCTGAACAGAAGTCGACTGCAATGCCGCGAGGCATGCCATCAGGATCGGGGCGATAGGCCGCCAGGGGGTCTTCAATTTTTGGCTTCCGCGCCTCCGGCGCGGGCTTAGCACCTTAGACGCCGGTCCCGGGGGACCGGCGTCTCGAACCAGTCTACGCCTAAAAACGTGAACCGGGAACCGGCAGCCGGGAACCGCCAACGGCTCCCGGATCCCGGATCCCGGTTCCCGGACTAAGCGCCTTTTACCGTGAACTTGATGTCCCGGCTCAGGGTCTTGCCGGCCGCCTTGTCGGTGATCTTGACGTTGAGGCGGTACTCGCCCTCGGCGAACGAGGCCAGCGGCACCGTGATGCCGCCGGGGACGGGGAACTTGGCCGGGTCAAATTGCGCCGGCAGCGCGCTTGCGTTCACGACCTGCGGATTCGTCTTGTTGAAGAACTTCTCGGCGCCGCCCTCGGTGCGGTGGAACTCGTACTCGAGCGTGAGGTTCGGCTTGCCCGCCTGGTCGAGACCGGAGTTATAGACCTGGAAGAAGATCGAGAGCTCCTCGCTCTTCTTGAATTCCATGTCGCTGGCGGGGATGAGTTCCTGGATGCCGAACACGAACGGCCGCTCACGGGCTTCTTCCATCGAGACCGGCGCGGTCAGCATGTTGACTTTCTCGGCGACCAGGACCGTGCTCGTGTTCAGCTCGCCGTTGTAATAGTCGGGCACGGTGACCTGCGTCTTGAGCACGCCCGTCTTGGGCACGAAGTTGCGCGGCGCATTCTTCTCGGGCGTGCGCTCCCTGTAGGCGACATAGACGTCATAGGTTCCGGCCGGCGCCATGAACACGCGGTGGAGAGTCGGCGCGACCTTTTCGGCGGGGATGAAATGAATGTCATCCCATGGGTACTCGATCTTCTTCGACTTCGGATCCGGCACCGCGCTGGGATTCACGACGCGGATGTACAGCGCGGCGGGCGCGGCCGGCGCGTTGTTCACCTTCAGGATGAAGGGCACGAACGTGCGTGCTTCCTGAGACTTCATGAAGAACGGCTCGAGCGACATGGTCACGTCGGCCGGCGCCGGCTGTCCGGCCATCACGCCATCAACGAGCTTCACGACCTGCTCGATTTCCTGCTGTTCCTGCTTGTTGCGCTTCCGGTCGTCCTTCTTCGTCGGAGCCTGCTGTGCCACGGCAAACGATGCCGAAACGAGCAGCGCGACTACTATGGCCAGTGCACGCCGAATTGCCATCACCAAACTCCCCTTCAGTATCGAGTTAGCTTCGGCCTTCGGCCCTCTGCCTTCAGCCACAATCAATCGATCATAGGGGTCGCACGCAATTCAAGTCAAACGTCATCAAACGTCACTAAAGCTCAACATCATCACGGTTTAGGGGAACTCCTGAGCCGCCGCGGTGGTATGTTCGTAGACCCCCATGCTGGGCGGCGACGTTCTCGTTATCGTACTGGCCGGCGGCGCCGGCGAGCGCCTGTCACCGCTGACGCGCGATCGCGCGAAGCCGGCGGTGTATTTCGGCGGCCCCTACCGCATCATCGATTTCGTCCTCAGCAACTGCATCAATTCGGGGCTGCGCCACATCTTCATCGCCACGCAATACAAGTCGCTGTCGCTCAACCGCCACATCCGGCGCGGCTGGACGGTGGTGTCGGAAGAGCTCGACGAGTTCATCGAGATCCTGCCGCCACAGAAACGCGTGGGCGAGCACTGGTATCAAGGCACGGCCGACGCCGTGTATCAGAACCTCTACTCCCTGATTCGTGAGAACCCGCGCTACGTGGTGGTGCTGGCCGGCGATCACGTCTACAAGATGGATTACCAGAAGATGTTGCGGTTCCACGTCGACATGGCCGCCGAGGTCACGCTCGCCGCCATCGAAGTCCCGATCGAAGACGGGCGGCGGTTCGGCATCGTCGCGGTGGACGAAGCGGATCGCGTGACCGGATTTCTCGAGAAGCCCGCGAACCCGCCCAGCATCCCGGGCCAGCCGGGGCTGGCGCTGGCGTCGATGGGCATTTACGTCTTCGACAGCCACGTGCTGGTTCGCGCGCTGCAGGAGGACGCGGCGAAGCCCGACAGCCATCACGATTTCGGCAAGGACATCATCCCCGCGCTGATCGGCCACGGTCGCACCTACGCGTATCCCTTCTACGACGAAAACAAGAAATCGGCGAAGTACTGGCGCGACATCGGGACCATCGACGCCTACTACGAGGCCCAGATGGACCTCTGCCACGTCAATCCTGAATTCAACCTCTACGATCCGGAATGGCCGCTGCGGACTTACATGCCGCAGGCGCCGCCGGCGAAGTTCGTCTTCGGCGAAGACTGGCGGCGCGGCGAGGCGCAGGATTCGCTGATCTCGCAGGGCTGCATCGTCTCGGGCAGCCGCATCGCGGGCAGCATCCTCTGCCCCAACGTGCGGGTGCACAGCTTCTGCCACATCGAAGAATCGATCCTGATGCCCGGCGTGCGGGTGGGCCGGCACGCGCGCATCAAGCGGGCGATCATCGACCGCGACGTCGACATCCCGCGCGGCGCGTTGATCGGTTTCAATCCCGAGGAGGATCGGCGGCGGCACGTGGTGTCGGAGGAAGGCGTCGTGGTGGTGGCGCCGGGCGACGAGCCTTTCGTGGCAGACATTCCAATCGATCAATTGCAACTCGAAGCCGAAGCGGATCGGCGAGGCGAGCAAGGAAATTGAGGATTGTCGGATGAAGATTATTGGCATTCGCGGTCGTGAAATCCTTGATTCACGAGGCAATCCCACGGTTGAAGTCGAGGTCACGCTCGACGGCGGCGCGTTCGGCCGCGCCGGCGTGCCGTCCGGCGCCTCGACCGGCGAGCGCGAAGCGCTCGAGTTGAGAGATGGCGACAAGAGCCGCTACCTGGGCAAAGGCGTGCGGACGGCGGTGGCCAACGTCAACGGCCCGATCGCCAGCGCCATCACGGGAAAAGAGCTCACGCAGCGGACGCTCGACGAGGCGATGATCGCGCTCGATGGCACGGCGACGAAGAGCCGCATGGGCGCGAACGCGATCCTCGGCGTGTCGATGGCGGCGATGAAAGCGGATGCCGCGCAGCAGAAGAAGCCGCTCTACGCGCACATCAGCGGACTGGCGGGCAACACCCGGGGGTACGTGCTGCCGGTGCCGATGATGAACATCCTCAACGGCGGCGCGCACGCCGACTCGAACGTCGATTTCCAGGAATTCATGGTGATGCCGCTCGGATTTCCGTCGTTCAGCGAGGGCGTGAGGGCCGGCGCGGAGATCTTTCACGCGCTGCGATCGATTCTGAAGGGCCGCAAGCTGTCGACCGGCGTGGGAGACGAAGGCGGATTTGCTCCGAGCCTCAAGTCGAATCGCGAAGCGCTCGACGTCGTGATGGAAGCGATCGGCAAGGCCGGGTTCCGGGCCGGCGAGAACGTGTTCATTGCGCTTGACGTTGCGGCCAGTGAGTTCTGGGCCGGGAACGGCCGCTACGAGTTCCATAAGTCGGGCGAACCCGCGCGCGATTCGCAGGGCATGGTCGATCTCTACGTCGACTGGTGCAAGCACTACCCGATCATCTCGATCGAAGACGGCTGCGCCGAACAGGACTGGGACGGCTGGAAGATGCTGACGCAGGCGCTCGGCGGCACAGTGCAGCTCGTGGGCGACGATGTGTTCGTGACGAATCCGGCGATCCTCAAGAGAGGCATCGAGCAGAAGATCGGCAACGCGTTGCTGGTAAAAGTGAATCAGATCGGCACCATCACCGAGACGCTCGACGCGATGGCGATGGCCACGGCCGCGGGTTACCGCTGCGTGGCATCGCACCGCTCGGGCGAGACCGAGGATTCGACGATCGCGGATCTCGCCGTCGGCACCGCGGCGGGACAAATCAAAACGGGGTCCGCCTCGCGTAGCGACAGGGTCGCCAAGTACAATCAGCTGCTGCGGATCGAAGAAGAGCTCGGCGCGAACGCGAAATACGCGGGGCGATCGGCCATCAAACAGCTCCATGCATAAGCTCGTCTTACTGCGCCACGGCGAGTCCACCTGGAACAAGGAAAACCGGTTCACCGGGTGGACCGACGTCGACCTCACCGACAAGGGCCGCGAAGAAGCCAGGGCCGCCGGCCAGCTGCTGAAAGACGGTGGCTACGCGTTCGACCTCGTGTTCACGTCGCTGCTCATCCGCGCGATTCGAACCGCGAACATCACGCTCGACGAGCTCGATCAATTGTGGCTGCCGGTGCAACGCAGCTGGCGGCTCAACGAGCGTCACTACGGCGCGCTGCAGGGATTGAACAAGGCGGAGACCGCGGCCAGGCATGGTGAGGACCAGGTGAAGATCTGGCGGCGGGCCTACGCTATCGCGCCGCCGCCGCTGACGGCGGACGATCCGCGGCATCCCTCACGTGATCGGCGCTATCACGACGTGCCGCCGTCGCAATTGCCGCTCACCGAATCGCTCAAAGATACGGTTGCGCGCTTCCTGCCGTACTGGAACGACGCGATCGCGCCGCAGATTCGTGCAGGCAAACACGTGCTCATCGCTGCACACGGCAATTCGTTGCGCGCACTGGTGAAATATCTCGACACCATCTCGGACGAGGAAATTGTCGAGCTGAACATTCCAACCGGAATTCCCCTGGTCTACGAGTTGGACGACCACCTCAAGCCGATCCGTCATTACTACCTCGGCGATCAGGAGGCCGCCCGGAAGGCGGCCGAGGCGGTGGCCCGGCAGGCAGCTCGACAGTAAATCACCTCTGTCATCCGCCCAAGTTACAGAAAAAGCACAACTTATAGCGTTCTCCGCTTGACACTACCCCAACGGGACCTTAAAATGGGCCCGGTTTTCCCAATAGAAACGCCCGCCTCATGTCGACTTGCGCCTCTGCTCCGCCAGCCGCCCGGTCGGCGTGGGCATTGGCCGTTGCCGAGGGTCCCAGCCGCTTGGCGCACAACGGGCACGACGCAGTTGCCCAACGGGAGGGAGCCGTCCTATGGATGACGTCGTAAACCGGTTCGCGCGGGAGCTGGCCGACTCCATTGCCGCCGCCGTTGCCGAGAGTGCGGAAGTCGAAGCCTGCCGTGAACGCGCGCGCGCGGCCGGGTACGAGATGAAAGTGAATCTCGAAGCCGTCGTCGGATTCGTCAACCGCGGGCAGCCGCAGACCGACGCCGATGGTTCCAAGACCGTACCGGCAACCAAGGCGCTGGTTCCGCGCAAGCCGTTCGACATGACCGTGAACGATCGCCGCTTCCTCCGCTCGCTGCGCATCGCAGCGGAAGAAACCAAAGTCGAAGAGACGAATTAGTACAATCCGCCCATGAAGCCTTTCATGGGCCCAGCGGATCTGGTCGCGTTCAATCCTGAACGCGACCTTTCCTTCCCCGGTGAATTCCCCTTTACGCGTGGCATCCAGCCGACCATGTACCGCGGCCGGCTGTGGACCATGCGGCAATACGCCGGCTTCGGCACGGCGTCGGAGTCGAACCGCCGCTATCGCTATCTCCTGTCGCAGGGCGTCAACGGGCTGAGCGTCGCGTTCGACCTGCCGACGCAAATCGGCTACGACAGCGACCACCCGCTCGCGTCCGGCGAGGTAGGGCGCGTCGGCGTGGCGATTGACTCGATCGAAGACATGGCGATGCTGTTCGACGGCATCCCGCTCGATCGGGTCTCGACGTCGATG
>Ga0114129_10014692_pt1 | contig 11155 bp, 8 predicted proteins | sample RhiMetdeltSRZDD1_FD_80071 | JGI IMG/M metagenome (GOLD analysis project Ga0114129, IMG submission 80071) | Populus rhizosphere microbial communities from Tennessee, USA - Rhizosphere MetaG P. deltoides SRZDD1 (version 2) (version 2) | ecosystem: Host-associated > Plants > Roots > Rhizosphere >... | reverse complement strand
TCGGCGCTCGACGTCTCGGTGCAGGCGCAAGTCGTCAACCTGCTGCTGGATCTCCAGGAGCGCCTGAAGCTCACCTATCTGTTCATCGCGCACGACCTGCGGCTCGTCGAGCACATCTGCACGCGCGTCGCCGTGATGTACCTCGGCAGGATTGTCGAGATGGGACCGACCGCGGCGCTGTTCGCTTCGCCGCAACACCCGTACACGCGCGCGCTGCTCTCGGCGATCCCCGTCCCCGATCCCGACGCGCCGAAGCGGCGCATCGTGCTCGATCCCGCGTCGGTGAATCGAGACGCGGCCCTCAGGGAGATTTCAGCGGGCCACTTCGCTGCGGTCTGATCACGCGGCGCGGCGGACGTCGTTTTCGACTTGTCCGTCGCGGATGTGAATGGTGCGGTACGCGAAGGCGGCGACGTCGGCCTCGTGCGTGACGAGGACGATCGTGTTGCCGGCCTTGTGCAGGCGTTCGAAGAGCGACATGATCTCCGCGCCGGTCTTCGAGTCGAGGTTCCCCGTGGGCTCGTCCGCGAGCAGAATCGACGGATTGTTCACCAGCGCGCGCGCGATGGCGACGCGCTGCCGCTGACCGCCGGAGAGCTCGTTGGGTCGATGCGTCATGCGCTCGCCGAGCTCGACCTTCTGCAGCGCGATTCGCGCGCGCTCCTGCCGATCCTTGGCCGTCACGCCCGCGTAGACGAGCGGCAGCTCGACGTTGTGGAGCGCCGTCGCGCGCGGCAGCAGGTTGAAGGTTTGGAACACGAAACCGATTTCCTCGTTGCGGATGCGCGCCAGCTCGTTGTCGTTCATCTGGCTCACCTGCTTGCCGTTGAGCAGGTACGAGCCCTTCGAAGGGGTGTCGAGACAACCGATCAGGTTCATCAGCGTCGACTTGCCCGAGCCCGACGGCCCCATGATCGCGACGTACTCGCCGCGCTCGATCTGAATCGAGACGCCGCGCAGCGCGTGGATTTCCTCGGTGCCCATCACGTAGGTCTTCCAGAGATCGACGGTTTCGATGAGTGCCATATGTGTGATTATCCGCCGCTCTTGAGCCGCGTGAGCAATGTCTTCGCGACGTCGGGCGCGTCGGTCGGCAGACGCGCGTCCCAGTTGCGCGCGTCGATCGGAATGACCGTCGCTTTCGCGCCCCGCGATTTCCTCCGCTGATCGGCAATCGCCGTGGCCAGCTCTCCGGCGGGCGCCAGCGCCTGTCCAATCAGGAGCACCGAGACCTCTTCGCCGGCGGACCATTTGATCGCCTGCACCCACGCGTCCGCGATCGCTTCGCCGTCGACGCGTGACACGAACCGCGCCATCAGACGCGGTCCCTTGGCGCGCGCGAACATCTTCGGCTTCGGAATCCACGCCAGATCGAACCCGCGCACCTGCGCATCGCTGTAGCCGCCCAGCATGTCGACCGCCTGTCGCAAACGGCCGAGCAGCGCCTTGCGCACGAACTCGTCGCGCGTCGCGCGTTCCTGCGAGAACTGCGGGCCGCTCTGCGGCTCCTCGACGGGCGGAGGCGGCGGTGGTGGGGTATACGCGGCGCCGGCATCAGGCCGCGGGGCGGCGGCCGGTGCGGCCCCAGCGGCGGCTACCCCGTCGGCGGCCGCCTGCCGGTCGTACTCCGCGCGGCGTCCTTCGTCGGAGAGGATGCGATACGCCTCGGTCAGCTCGGCGGCGCGCTCGGCCGCCATCGCCTGGAATTCCTTGCCGAGATGCTGGACTTTGTCGGGATGGTACCGCGCGATCTGAAGGCGGAACGCGCGCTTGATTTCGTCGGAGGTGGCCGTCGGCGCGAGGTCGAGCAGCTCGTAGTAGTTCTTGACTGCCACCTACTTCTTGAACTCCGCGACGTTGGCCGCCGGCAGCTCGCGCCGCCCCTCGTGAACCTCGCGTTCTCTCAGTCGTTTCGTGCCGGGGCGCTTGGTCTCTGTCGTGCTGCGCGCGCAGTACGGACAGAAATTCCAACCGGGCTGCAGCGCGCGGCCGCAGTGCGGACACCCGGCGCCGAGACGTTTGCCGCACTGCGGGCACGCCATGAAGTCGACGCCGACCGCGGCGCCGCAACCGGTGCACAGCGTGCGCATCTCGCGCACCTCGGTCACGACGCGCAACAACTCCTCGGGCGTCGTGACGCCGCTCTTGACCTTCGAAAGCCCGTCCTCGCCGAGCGTGATCATTCCGCCGGCAACCGCCGCCTCGCGGACCTGATCTTCGGGGGCGCGCGAGGCAACGAGACGGCGCAGCTTGTCGGTGACCCGCATCACTTCGTACAACCCGATGCGTCCGCGATAGCCGGTGTGGTTGCATTGATCGCAGCCGACCGATTTGTAGAACGGAATCGACGCCGCATCCGCTTCGGCGATGTTCAGCGCCCGCAGCGTTTCGGCGGGCGGCGTGTACTGCCGGCGGCAGTGCACGCACAACCGCCGCACGAGCCGCTGCGCGACGACGCCGATCAGCGCGCCGGCGATCACGTAGGGCTCGGTGCCGATGTCCATCAACCGCGTGACGACCGACGGCGCATCGTCGGTGTGGAGCGTCGAGAGGACGAGGTGCCCGGTCTGCGCCGCCTGCATCGCGATCTTCGCCGTCTCGGCGTCGCGGATCTCGCCGACGAGGATGACGTCCGGATCCTGCCGCAGGATCGATCGCAGCGCGCTGGCGAACGTCAGCTTGATCTTCTCGTTGATTTGCGTCTGGTTCACGCCGGGGATCTGGTACTCGACCGGATCCTCGATCGTGATGATGTTGGTCTTCTCCGACTGCACCGACTTCAACGCGGAGCTGAGCGTCGTCGACTTCCCGCTGCCGGTCGGTCCGACGACGAGAATCATCCCGTGCTGGTGCCGCAGGAAGACGCGCATCTCCTCGAGCGACGTCGCCGACATGCCGATCTCTTCGAGCGCGGGCACGCCTTTGCGGTGATCGAGCACGCGCATGACGACCTTTTCGCCGAAGAGCGTGCGCAGCGTGGAGACGCGGAAGTCGACCTCAGTCCCGTCCTCGGCCGTGGATCGCAGCCGGCCGTCCTGCGGCAGCCGCTTCTCCGCGATGTCCATGCCGGCCATGATCTTCAGCCGCGCGATCAACCCTTCGTGAACCCACTTCGGCAGGTCCATCACTTCCTTGAGCAGACCGTCGAGGCGGTGCCGGATGAGGACGCCCTTCTCCATCGGCTCGACGTGAATGTCGCTCGCCTTGCTCTTGATTGCGCTCTTCACGACAAGGTCGACGAGATCGATGATCGGCGCCGCTTCGCTGCTGGCCTTGAGGCCGGCCATCGGCGACTCGAACACCTCTTCTTCGACGCGGCGCGCGAGTCCGGTTTCCGGCGCGGAAGCATCCGTGGTCGGCCCCGGCCGCCGCGCGGACGGCGGCAGCGACGTGACCGCGAGCTCACTGCCGGCGGTCGGCGCAGTCCGAATCGCCAGCGCTTTGTCGGGATACTGCGTCTGGATCGCATCGATGATGTCGCCGCGCGTCGCGACGACCTGTTTGATCCGATGACCCGTCTGGAATTCGAGATCCTGAACGAGACTGAACAGGAGCGGATCGGACATCGCCACGGTCAGCAGGTTCTTCTCGAGCGTGACGGCGATACACACGCGCTTCAGCGCGACTTCTTTCGGAATCAGCACGACGGCCGCGGGGTCGGGCGGATTTTCGGCGAGATTGACGTAGGGAAACCCCAGCTGGAACGCGAGCGCCTTCGCGATCTGCTTCTCTGTCGCGAGGTTCATGCGGACGAGTACTACGCCGACACGCTCGCCGGTACGCTTGTGCTCCGCCAGGGCGGTACGGAGATCGTCTTCAGTGATGAGGCCAGCCTGGATTAGGCACTCACCGATTTTCTTGCGCACGACAGACCTTGAAGCGTAACAAGCGAGCCGCGGACCAAACGCTCCATTGTAAGAATGCGGTCGAGGTCGGGCAATATCAAAAAAGTGTGCAATTTCGAAAACGTGATCGACACCACTATTCCTTGTGGCACTGATCTCTCAGTACCCAAGATCATTGACCCAGCCGACGGAGCTTGCCTTGACGATCGCGGAGGAAGACCGTGCTGGCGGTGATTTCCGTAATGCGCGCGCCGCGCACTTCGTCACCTACCCCAACGATCCGCCCATCGATGATCGCGAGCTTCCGATCCGGCGAATACAAGATCGTCGCAAGCGACGCATCGAACGGAAGAGCGACCTCCGGCGGTTTCGCAGGTGCGGCGCGCCGCGCGCGCTCGGCATTTTCTTCCTGACGAGCCGGCGGCGGCGTGACCGCTTCCGTCGTCTGAGGTGACCTCTGCGGTGCAGTCTGAGGTGACCTCTGAGGTGCGGTCGGAGGCGATGCTTGAGCGGTCAACGGCTCTCTCGCCGTCGGCCTGGATTCCGTACGCGGCGCCGGCGCACGCTCAGGCTCTCGACGCGCCGCGGTCGATGGGTTCGTCACTGGCGGCGTCGGGGTTCCTCGGCTCGGCGGCGGCGCCGGCGCCGATCGCACGATCGCGGGCGGAGCCGCCGTCTGCGGCTTCGTCGATGCTGAAGGCGGCGCCGACAACACTGGTTTCGTTGCGGCCGGTGGTGGTGGCGTTGGCGCAGGTGTTCGTGTCGCGATCACTGGCGCCGCTGCTGGCGTCGACGGTTTCGACGATGTCACGGGCGACGGTGGCGGCGGCGGTGGCGTCGGCGCTTTCGTCGCGATCACAGGCGGCGACGGCGTCAGCGTTGGCAACTTCGTCGCGGTGAGCGGCGGCGGCGTTGGCGCAGTCGTCTTCGCCGGCGCGACGGTGCGAGTGGGCGTCGACTGGCGCGGCGCCGGTGTCGTCGCTTTGGCTGCGGGCGCAGGCGGCTTGACGTTCGACGCAGTCTGCGCGGACGGTTTCGGCATCATCGATCGAAACCATGCGCTCTGCTGCACTCGCCAACCCAATCCGAGCCCGGCGACGACGCCCGCCGCGATCGCCGCGCGCGCCAGCGCGGTCCTGGCCGCCTGACGTTTTTGCGCGCGCAGCAGATTGATCGCCGGTGGCCAATCGGTCGCCGCGGCCCACGCGATGCGCATCTCGGCGGACCGCTCACGAAAATCATCGGCGCGCTCGAACACTTCGTCGGCGTCGATGCCGTAGAGCGAATCCAGCGGCTCGACTTCGATGTCGAGACGCTCGGTGAGCCGCGCCGTCATGCTGCGAAGCTCCGGCAACCCGCCGCAGACGCACACCTGACCGACGGCCGACGACGACGCGCCGATGGCGCCGAAGAACTCGGTCAGCTCGTGCGCGAGACGCTGCGTGATGTCGTCGAGGCGCCGCGGCTCGACATGACCGGCGTCATCCACGTAGCCCCAGGCGAGCTCGCGCGCGGTAATCAGCGCGCCGTCCCGAACCAGCGCGATGCACGTCACGTTCTTGTCCAGCGCGACGTAGGCTTCGATCGATCCCGGCACGGCAAACGAGCGGCGCGTCCGCGCGAGGGACGCGAGCGCCGCGGCCGGCGTCAAAACCGAACGGACATGAATCCCCGCATCGGTCAGCGGCGCCAGCGCCGCCGTCATCGGCGCCAACGCGGCGAGCGAGACGACGACCGGGCGTCTCGCCGAGCGATCGTTTCCTTCTCTGGCGGGCGCGATGTCCGACAGGACGCCGCGCGTCTCGATGCCGGCGCTCGTCAGCGCGGCGAGCGCTTCGCGCCGCATCGCCTCGTAGGATCGGTTGGAGACGATGACCTGGCGATGCTCGCTCGGGACGCCCCACACGACGACGGCGACGGATCGCTTGCGCAGCGCGGCGAGCTTCGCCTCGGTCTCGGGACCGCTCGGCGGCAGGACGTCGAACCCGAGGACTTTCGTGTCGGGCGCGCGTCGAACCCAGGGCAGTCCCCCCTCGATCTCGATGACGCGGCAGGCAGCCGGCGACAGCTCAATCCCGACGCGCGTGGCCAAGACACTCTCCAGTCACTGGGGTAACATGCTGATTCACTCGATGGATGCCAACGATCCCGTCTTCACCGCCGAAGACGGACACATGCAGGACGATCTCCGGCAGCAGATTTCGGGGTTGATCCTCGATCGCGCCGCGCTGCTGACGTGGGACACGGTCGCCGTGTTTCCGTTCACCGGCACCGAGATGCTCGAGCCCGAATACTGCAATCGCGTCGGACACCTCCTCGTGCAGCTCGCCGCGATGGCCGTGCGCGAAGGCAAGATCGACAGCCGCAGCGGCTTCGTCGCCGACCTGCATCGCGTCGCGCTCGAGCGCTCGCTCTCGGCGGAGCGGTTGTTCTCCTTCGTGTATCTCCTCGAGCGCACCATCATGGACGAACTGGCGCTGAGCGACGCCATCGGCGCGACCAGCGAGCCGTGGCCCGTTGTCGCGCAAATCGTGCGCCGCGCGTCGTTCGACCTGCTCGCGGCGTACACCGAGCGTCTCCAGCTCGAGCCGGCCGAGGCCGCCATCATCGATCGGCTGACGACGCTCTATACGCGCGTCATGCTCGACGCGGTCATGTCGAAGGAAATCGAGCGCGCGGGGCGCTGGGGCTACCCCATTTCGCTGATTCTCTTCGACGTCGATCGGCTCTCGACCATCAACAAGGAGCATGGCTACGGCGTCGGCGATCGGATTCTCGAACGCCTCGGCATCCTGATTCGGAAATACTTCCGGCAACACGACTGGGTCGCGCGCTACTCCGAAGATGCGATTGCGGTCCTGCTGCCGCGCACCGACCCCGACAACGCCAGCGAGCTCGCCGAGCGCGTGCGCGCGACGGTCGAAGAGCGGCTCGGTTTGCGCGATCATCGCAACGATCAGCTCATGCAGGTCACCGTCAGCGCCGCCGTCGTGAACATCGAGGTCGGCGTCGGCGACGTGATCGATCCCGAGCGGCTGATGGCGACGGCCGAGGCCGCGATCGAGCGCGCCAAGCAGCAGGGACGCAACCGCGTCGAGCGCGTCGACGGCTACACCGCGGATCGCACCGGCTCGCCGGGACCAGTCTAATTGCGGATTGTGGATTGTGGATTGCGGATTTATTGGAGATTGTCGATTGACGCGATTGCGGATTCATCGCGGATCGAATCGACGATCAATCCGCAATCGACAAATCGGCAATCCACAATAAATCCGCAATCCACAATAAATCCGCAATCCACATAAATCGGCAATCCACAATAAATCCGCAATCCACATAAATCCGCAATCCACAATAAATCCGCAATCCGCAATCCGCAATCCGCAATGGCGAGGGCCGATTCTACGTCAGGAACCGAGCGCGGCGAGCCGGGCGCGCACCTGCGCGACCAGATCGGCGTGCGCCACGGTGCCATATCGCAAAAACGCGCGGTAATGTTCGATCGCGGTCGATGTGTCGCCGCTCTCGTCGGCGACGACGGCGAGGTTGTAGTGGGACCCGGCGTTGCGCGGGTTGATCGACAGCGCGCGGTGGAGGAGATCGCGCGCGTCCGCGGTGCGCCCGGCGGCGCGTTGGACGAGCGCGAGGTTCACGAGCGACTCGACGTTGCGCGGATCGGCGGTGAGCGCGACGCGGAATTCTGCCGACGCGGCGTCGAGGCGGTTCGATCGCATCAGCGCCACGCCGAGGTTGTTGTGCGCTTTGACGTATGTCGGATCGATCGCGATCGCGCGCTGAAACTGCCTGATGGCATCGTCGATCTGGCCGCGATCCTGGTAGAGCAGACCGAGGTTGTTGTGCACTTCCGCGCTCGCGTCGTTCTGTTCGAGCAGTTGACGATACTGCGCGAGCGCCTTGTCGAAATCGCCGACGCGCTGATAGTAGAGCGCGAGCGCGAAGTGATTCTCCGCGGGCGGCGTCGGTGCGGGCGCCGGTGACGGCGGCGGTTCCGCGGGCCGCGCCGGCGCCGGTGCGCGACGAGGCGGAGGCGCAGTCGATTCGGGACGCGGTCGCGATTCCGCGGGCGGCGCGCGCCGCGCATCGAGCGGCGCCGGACGCGGCGGTGCGGTCGGCTGTGAAGCAGACGGCGTCGATGCGGGAGGCTGCGACGCGCGCGCCGACGGCGGTTGTTGTGCGGGCACCGCGGGGGCTGTCGGTGCTTGCCCACGCGGCGGCGGCGCTGCAAGCGTTGGACGTGTGGCCGCGGTCGGCGCCGGCGTTGAGGGCGCCAAGGTTGTTGGCGCGGGTGTCGTCGGCGCCGGAGCGGGCGTCGGAGATGGCCGTGGCGCGACCGCTGCCGGCTGCTGCGGCGTGCTCAGTCGCGGCGCGACGGCCGGCGCTTCGGGAACATTGCGTCGCGACGGCAGCGTCGCCGTCTGCCGTGTCGCCTGCGCGGTTTGCGGCGGCGTGCCGGGCGGTGTCGTCGACGGCGTGAGCAGGAAAATCACCGCCGACAAGCCGACGAAACCGATGAGGACCGCGGCGACGCCGTACCGCAGCATCTGCCCCAGCGAGCGATCGCTGCGCGGCTGCGGCCGTGGATACCCGAGCGTCGCCAGCACCGCATCCGTACGCGCGGTTCGTGCGCCGGATGATGTGTTCTCGCGCGCGGCCGACTTGTTCCGGCGCAGCGCATCCAAGATCACGCTCACGAGAGTCTCACGGCGCCAGTCGCATCAGCAAGTACGTCATCGCGCCGACGGCGAACGCCGAGCCCAGCAACACGACGGCCGCGGCCGTCATCAGCGAAGCGCGCGGGCCGAGGTCATCATTCGACGGTTGTGCGAGATCGAGACTCTTCGCTGCGTGGACGATCATGTCGTCGGTAATCCGCGTCGTCTGCAATGAATAGCCAGCGAGCAGCGCGCGATCACAGATCAGATTGATCAGCCGCGGAATGCCGGCGGACGAGCGATGAACCTCGTCGATCGCTTTCGGCGTGAACGACACGGCCGCCGAGCCGCCCGCGATCGTCAGCCGATGCGCGATGTACGCCCCGACGGTGTCGCGATCGAGCGGCGCGAGCTGATAGCGAATCGAGACGCGCTGATCGAGCTGGCGGAGCTGTGGCGAGCGCAGCAGAGCCTGCAGGTTCAACTGGCCGACGAGGATGACCTGGAGCAGCTTCTCTTTGTCGGTCTCGAGATTCGACAGGATGCGAATCTGCTCGAGCACCGGCAGCGGGAGATGCTGCGCCTCGTCGATGATGAGGACCGCGCTCGCCTTGAGCGGAATCAGCGAGAGTAGAAAGTCGTAGAGCGCGTCGATGAGCTCCGGTTTGGTGACGCCCGCGAGGCGTCCCTCTTTCATCTCCTCGCGCGACACGACGCCGAAGTCCTGCAGGATTCGCTTGAGCAGATCCTCTTCGGAGAGAAACGGATTGAGGACGAGCGCCGTGAAGGTGGCGCGATCGATTTCTTCGAGCAGCGCGCGGCACAGCGTCGTCTTGCCGGTGCCGATGTCGCCGGTCACCACGACGAATCCTTCCCGGCGTCGAATGGCGTACTGCAGCAGGTCGAACGCGTTGGCGTGCGACTGCGAGCGATAGAGATACTTCGGGTCCGGCGTCAGGCTGAACGGCTTTTCTGCGAACCCGTAATAGGTCTCGTACATGGCTACAGAATCTTTGGCGTCAGAAGCACGACGATTTCCACCCGCTTGCGCGTGACGACGGTGCCGCGCCCGAACCATCCGCCGGAGATGCCGAGATTCCTCCGCTCGCGAATCTCGCGGTCGCGCGTGAAGCCGGGAATGACCAGCGTCTCGCCGTCGGCGACGCGCGCGAGCATGTCGGACTCGGCCACGGTCGGGGTCTTCACGATCGGACTGACGCTCAACATCACCGCCGAGTCGGGCGCAATCTGCGGCGTCACGCTCACCGTGAGGGCGTCGGTGCGGACGATCGCCGGCTCGTTGTTCAACGTCACCAGCCGCGGGCTTGCGACGACGAGCAGCTTCCCTTGTGCCGCAATCAGATCGAGGAGGTTCTGCACGTCGGTCACGCGCAGGCCTGTCAGCGACGGCCGCGCCGCCGCGCGCTGCGCCGGCGTCTGGTCCGCCGTCAGCTGCGCCGCGATCATCGTCCAGTCGAGCGCCTGCGCTTTTTCGTCGTTGAGCTCCACCTCGATGACGCGCGCCTCGATTTGCACCTGGCGGTGAACGCGGTCGTGCACCGCCTCGAGGTACAGCGCGATCCGATCGAGCCGCTCGGGAAAGTCCGTGACCTGCAACAAGCCGGCTTTGCGATCGACGTTGAACATCGCGCGATCCGACAGCACCGTTTGAACGCCTTTCGTGAGCTCGGCGAAGAGATCGGTGTTCGTCGCGGTCGAGACGTTGGCGAAGCTCGCCGCCGCCTCATCGCCGCCGACTCTCGACGCGCCGGTTCGGCTGGCCGCGACGTAGTTGATATCGAAGATGCGCGTCTCGGGCTCGCGCTTGAACACGCGGATGACGCTGCCGTCGACGGCGAAATCGAGCCCGAGCGGAGGAAGAATCAGCCCGAGCGCCTGGCGGATCGTCACGTTCTTCAACTCGCCGATGAACGATCCGGTGATGGACGGGTCCGGGACGACGCTGAGGCTCGTGCCGCGCACGAGCAGCAGCAACAAATCTTTGATGGGGACCGCTTGCGCGAACGTGAGCGTGAACGTCCGGTTATCGAGGTCCGCGGCGAGCGACCGCTCGTCGAGCTGCGTCAGCGGCAGCGTCGGCAGCTGACCTGGACGCTGCGGCGTTTGCGCCAGCACCAGGCACTCCGCACCAGGCACCCGGCACTCCGCACCAGGCACCCGGCACTCCGCACCAAGCACCAGGCACGCGCACCAGGCACCAAGCACCCGGCACCAGGCACCCGGAGATCGCACAGATCCCACGTCCCTGAGTTTCGGATCGGCACACGACGGACGATAGATGTAATCGGCAGTGCAATCGTGTGAAGCCCCTTCGACACAAACGACACAAAGGACACAGAGTCAAAACCAAAATATCTTTGTGTCCTTCGTGTCCTTTGTGTTGAGCGCGCCGCAGGCGCCTACATCGGCGGTAGCGCGTCGACGATGTCCGGCGTCGGCGGAGGCGGCGGCGATTTACGAAAGACGGCCGCGCCGAGCAGCCCGCCGAGCGTGGAGAAGATGGCGCCGACGAACAGCATGAAGATGAACGAGACGATGCGGCCCACGATGAAGAACCCGACGCTCGAACGGTCGGTGCTGCCGTAGCGCTCAATCGCCTCGCGCATCTCCGGCGGC
>Ga0114129_10014691_pt1 | contig 11155 bp, 9 predicted proteins | sample RhiMetdeltSRZDD1_FD_80071 | JGI IMG/M metagenome (GOLD analysis project Ga0114129, IMG submission 80071) | Populus rhizosphere microbial communities from Tennessee, USA - Rhizosphere MetaG P. deltoides SRZDD1 (version 2) (version 2) | ecosystem: Host-associated > Plants > Roots > Rhizosphere >... | reverse complement strand
TGTAGAATCTCTCGCTGTTTATCCGCCTCTTGGTCTGACATCTAGGACCCTCCATCAATTAGGGCTCTGGATACTTCACTGATAACCCAGTATCGTCTGACAACATTCCGACCTGTCAAGCATATATCCTCCGAGAGTCCGTTGCTGTATACAACCGTACTGTACACACACGGAACTACGCCAGAATGGCCACCCAAGAAACTCCCATCTATCAATACAGCTATCATCTGATGAGCCTATATCACTCTCAGCCACTATTTACGCCACGAAATGCAGTTTGTGCCCCGTACGCATCCTGCAAATTGTCCCCTGATGCTGTCTCTTTTGGCGAATCTTTTAGTTTATTTAGTTCTATAGTTGGGATATACTGTTAATGAGTGACGTTCGTGACTTATTAACACACAAGGGACACAGACCATGGCGCAAGGCGCATTCATCGCATACTATCGGGTTTCTACAACACGCCAGGGCAAGAGCGGATTAGGGCTTGAGGCACAGCGCAGTGCTATCATGACCTATCTCAATGGTGGCAACTGGGATCTTATCGAGGAATTTACGGAAGTGGAGTCAGGGAAGCGTGTCAAGAACAGACCAGCCTTAGTGGCAGCCTTAGCCGCGTGTAAAAAACATGATGCGACACTGGTAATTGCCAAGCTCGACCGCTTAGCACGAAATGTGGCGTTCGTGTCAAGTCTGATGGAAAGCAAGGTCAAATTTGTGATAGTCGAGATGCCTGATGCCAATAAATTCACCATCCATATCATTGCAGCCGTGGCAGAGCACGAGGCAGAACAGATATCCGAACGCACTAAAGCAGCCCTCTCTGCTGCAAAAGCACGTGGTGTCAAGCTTGGTCGCTCTGATGAGAATAAAGCCGCGTCTTTGGATTTTGCCACATCGATAGCGCCAGTAGTCAAAGAGATGCAAGTGCAAGGCTATACATCCGTTCGCAAGCTCTGCGATGCACTGAATGCTGCCAATATTCCAACGTTTCGCGGTGCAGGGCAATGGCATATCCCGACTGTACACAAGCTTCTGAAGCAGATAAAAACGCTGTAAGTCTCTGTTTCTGCATTACGGAAATATTATTGCACCACAGAAAAGTCAGGCTTAGAATAGAGAGATAGTCACCGTGTCCCTCATGCGTGTAGGAGTATTGCTCTATGGCGCGTCCACCTAAGTACGAAAGTGAGGCTGAGAGGCCTGTTAACGTCTCGCTACGTCTCCCTCGTGACCTCTACAACCAAGCACAACACCATGCCAAGATGCGCCGTACGACGCTCACAGAACTGATTGTTGAGGGTCTACGCATGCGCCTAGAGACACCGACTGACCCCCGAGACGTTGTTGCATCACAAGATATTACTGCAATGCAGGAACTGAAGCAGATGATTGCTGCAGAGGTACACGCTATCCTCGCGGCACAGCGTCCATCCATCGCAGAGCCAGCACCAGAGACATTGGCACTGCCTGCACCTACATTATCGCATGGCAAGAATAATACGGTAATACAGGAGAAAGCGTCTAGGGGTCGGCACAAGCTCACCCCTCGCCAAGTGCGTGCTCTCCGGGATAAACATCTCCGTGGTGTTCCTGTACCCGCGCTCCTGGAAGAATACGATATCTCCAGGGCTAGCCTGTTTCGCTATCTCCAGAGTGACAAGCGGTGAGGCCAGGCACGAGAGGCTTGACGGGGTTCCCGTAGTATTGGAACAATGATGACAACCCTCCTAGCGTCCACTGCCCCACAGCCCAAGACCAACCATCCAGCCCTGAAGGCCTGCATTGCCTGATATACTCCTGTGGGGTCAGGGGCTATTGCGGAGAACCCAGGCATGCGCTACATAAGATGCCTTATCAGAAGTGCGGGTAGGGGCGCTCCACGGAGCCTGGTGACAGCATAAGACCCCTAGTCCTGAAACAGAGAAAGTTGTAGGGTGTCACCACGCCGGGGATAGGCTTTATCCACCATCTTAATAAACTCATCCCACCCCTCTGCAATACGCATAAGCCCCATAACACCATACAGATGTTCAGCAAGGCGAGGATGTCCAATATCCTCAGTAAGGAACTGATGATGGCGTGCCTTTCGATAACCCCTTTCGTCCTTCGGATTGCGTATTTCAAGTTCTTGTAAGATTCCGGGCGCAAGTCTGGCGTAAACCAGATCCTTCGTATAAGACGCCACAATTTGTGGACGATTTACTTTCATTCCGCGCCACTGCCACTGACGTAAACGAAAAATTTGTCGATAGAACTCTTCTGGGAAACGTTTAGCCCACGACGCAAATTCTTTACGGAGATATCTATCAAGAATCTCTTGTAAAGCAAGGCGATCACGTACTTCTTGATAGCCGGTTGCTTCATCTATAAGAGCAATGATCCCAACATGGGCCAGACTGCGTACGATGATATCTGCCTTTTGCGCGATCTGTTTTTGGCGTGAGCCAAGTTTCCCGTGTTTATCTGCGTCTAACCATACTTCACAAATCTTCGGGATAATCTCTGCCTTGATGCCATGAGCTAGGCGGTTCCTCTCTTTTGTTCTGTACTTGACGACAATGGAGCGAAGATCTCCCAAATGTTTGGCAATAAAGGGCTCAAGACTTTTAAAGGCCAAAAAATGCGGGGTCTCTGTAGAGGACTCTTGCTTGGCCTTGCTCTTGGCAACCCAGCCGCTATAGTACATCCCCATGCCATCCATAAAATCACTCTGCGTAAGTATTCGCGTGCCGTCAGAGAGGACAGAGCAGGGGAAGCTCATATCGCCAATCGTAAGTTTGCCAATATGGTCAGCCCTAGGGATACCCCAGCGCACACCCGCGCCTTTGGCTGCAACCTCTTGTCGTGCCTCAGGAGTCATTTTTGCTGCCCGCGCCAAGCCCCCTTTTGATGCGCCAAGCTTGGATAAGGTCTTTGCAGCCTCGCTTACTTCTTTTTCAGCCATGAAAGCACCTCATAAAATTTGTCTTTTCGTGCGATGCCGAGCAAGCATATTTTACAAAGCCGAGCAAGCATAGTCAAATAAAAGTGTAACGTCCGGAAATACCTCGCGCTTATGCTCTCTGTTCCCCTCATGTATAACGTATAGTATGATAATCGCCCGTTATCTACACACTCGACGAATAGGCCAATCCTCGCGCCAGATCCTGCACAGAAATTCAGTCCATCAATCAACGTCGAGTTGGTGGGTGGCCTAGAACTTGTTGGACAGCACGCAGACAGGATTACCTTGTATCCACACTCTGGCTCCCCATCGCCTATGCTGAAAGCGTGGCATACGCATGGCAATACGCTACCCTAGGAGGGCGGTTGTTTACAGCTGTCTGAGATGCTCGACACGAGAGAGGTAGTAGCTGGGGAAAAGGTAGGAGGAGACCCTTACTACGGCTGTAAGAGAACTTGAGCGACAATTGAAGAATAGATGAACCAGACCCTCTATGTCCTACGCCAACAACGGCCACCCTGGAAGATGGCCGTGTCTCGTCATGGTGTGCAGTGCCTACCAGTCAAGAAACGAGCGAATCAGACGATACAGTAGGAGGGCTGCACCGGTAACGAAATGGAGCACCACAAGAAACCAGTAAAACCACATAGCCAGACCCTTTATAGGAGGGTACTAGCCCTAACCCTGGTGTTGTGATGCAAGTCAAGTTCAATCACAAATGTGAAAAAAGTGTTGACAAGTCAAGTTCAATCACAAATGTGAAAAAAGTGTTGACATAGTGAACAGAGAGATATAAGATGCTGATAGCATCACAAACACCAAGGCCAAGGCTTTGGTTAGACCTGAGGGTAAGGAGGGTATGGTTTTGCGGCCTGTTCCCTCCCCCTCAGGCAGTTCTATATCACTGCTCACCTTAACATTTCTCGGGCATCCGCGCAAGAACTTTTCTATCAGCAAGCTCACGCCTTATAAGCAGTGTCTGTGCCAGGGCCGCTGGCAATACTCTTCCTGCATCTTATCCAAGGTCTCTTGCCCCACTATTTACGGAGCTTCTCGGATATCAGGTCAAGCCGCTTTGTACCCCTAGTTGTTTCGGTACCTCCATGCTTGTTTGCAGCTTTCCCAAGAGTTCCAGACAAGTTACCTGCCTCTGCTTCTACATGTATTGCTACATTTTTTCGCGTGATAGTTAGTGTTTATGCCCAAGGGTAATAGCGCTGATCGCTAATGTTTATGCGGGTTTGGAAATGCCCTACTGCGTCAAGACTCGTCCTCAGTAACTAAGCCACGCAGCTGCAGCGTGCATCCCCAGCAAAAATAGATAGCGTGAGCCCCAGAGGTACGGGGACGCTTAACTCTCGGGGCGAATTTGGAACAGCGCTCGCACCTCTTATAGGAGGTCTCTAAAATCTTGTGTCAAGTAAAATCACAAAAAGTGGTGGTATTGATGAACCCTATTGAGGAAGAAAAACCCCAGTCTGACCCAGCTCGATATAATGATAAAAACCTGTCGCAAACCTCATGCGAAAAATAATTGACTCAATTCCAGGGCTCGAAAATGTCCTATAGCTTTGTCTGATAGATATGTACAATAGTTCTGTCAATACACCTATACACTCAGAACGTGTGCACTTGACAGAATAACTTGTAGGAACTCTGGAGAAGGTTCAATGCCCACCTGTCCACAAACCCCGGCAATACGTACATTATTCTCAGGAGCATTTGAAAACTTCCCCTAAAGTATCGCAATATAAGGGAAAACCAAAAAATTGGCGGATTCCTTTTTTTACCCAAAATGTGAGAGGGCATTTGATTGGCACCAATGACCCTACAACTTTTTTAACCTTCTTATCCCCGCCCCCTAATCCGATTATAGATATTCCTGCATCGCGGCAATTTGAACATGAGGATTTGCTGTCCCTGTTAAAATTTCATGTCCCTGTACTTATGCTATTGATTTAGTTAGAGTATGGGGAATTTTGACCCTAGACAGGGACGAGAGGGACGAGAGAACCTATATATACTTTCACTTTCTCTCTTCTCTATCCAGAACATACATGTAATTTTGTCGTCCCTGTAGTCCCTGTAACACTATAAGACTAATAAATATATCGGGTTAAGCAGGGACGAGAGAAATTTCTCATGGTCCCTGTGTCGTCCCTGTGTCGTCCCTGAGATAAATTTCCGTTAGGACTCTGCGAAGTCCTTCAGAAAGGCTAAGCACTCTACCCTCTCTTAAGACCGCCTATAACAGCTCAGGATAGGTCAAATTCCTGCGATCTCCTCTAACATGACTCCTGAGTACTCTCCCTCTCTCGAAGGCTCCTAGGGGCTATTGGTGTCATGGCTAGTCATACAGACTTTCAGGAGGGAGAGGCAGAGAGAAGGGCTGTGGAAAACCCTGGTACTTTGAAGACCATGATACCGTGTAGATAAGCGACCGGATACCGTGTAGATAAGCGACCGATACCGTGTAGATAAGCGACCGAAAACGCCCAAAGTCTTTGATTACAAAGCCTATCGCTCTCATGCAACGTATTGCAACACAACCTTATACAACAAAGAAAGGGCCAGGAAGATCAATCCTTGGGTAAAAAAATCAAATTCCCCTGCTCATCAAGCTGGTACTGAATACCCTTAACGACATCCAAAGCCGGGTAGACTGTGCGCTTCAAAATCTCTGTCTTCCGCTTCGGTTCCCCTTCAGTCAAATATCCTAATCCGATGTCACGAAGAAACCCCGGAAGACTGCGCATATAGAGAGGTTTCTCCCCTAACCGCTTCAACAGGTGACTATAGAGAAACCTCGTCAACGCTTCTCCCTTCTGATCGAGGTCAAGGCAGTATTCCCAGTCTAACCGCTTGAGGTACCCTGCACGCAGGCTTTGTAAGAAAAGGGTCTCGAAGCAAAAGGTACTCATCTCACGTCGGCTCTTTGCAAGGTCCATGCTGCGTAGGACTCGAAAGTACTTGATGTGGCTTCGAAGGCCTGTCTTGGGGTGACGAAAGCGATCGGTCTCGATACTCAAGTGAAATGCCCGGTCCATGTCTCGACGGAAATACTCATAGTTCCGCCCATCGGTGGGGTCCATCCCCAGAGTTTGCAAGATGCGGTACACGCTCATCTCGATATACTCTTGCTCAAACAGGTCCCGTTGACCAAAGAATAGCAACGTATCTAGGTAGCCGGGGAAGTTCGGGCTGGGCATACCTTCAGGCGCTTTGAGAGTCACGAATGAGCCGTCATCATAGCCAATGTGGAGTCTGGTAACAGAGCTACGCCGTTTGCTGTAGGACCATAAAGGGAAATCACAGACATGGCCTTCAATGGGCACTGTTGGATGTCTTTCCTGTTTTGCTGGCAATCCTAAGCTCTCTCGGATCTGCTTCTTGATGTTCTGGCTACTTGGCATACTCATGCCTTTCCCATGGATTGCTAATTTTCAGCCACACCATAGCGCCCGATCTCCAGGCGTTGTAAGAGTCCATCCCGTGCCATACTCTTCATAGTCTGCCCCAAGTCTTTCTCTATCCCTAACAACCTTCTGGTGTCAACGGGAGACAAGCCTTCAGGGTGCTGCTGTAACAGCTCAAGAATCTCTCGACGCATCTTGGAAAGTGGTGCCTTGGGATGTACTGATGCCTGCGCAGAAGCTAGAGGTAACGGTTGAGCCCCACGTTGAGTGCTCTGCTCTGCCTGTTCCTGTGCATCGAGGAATAGCTTGAGTGCATGGCGTGCAATACTCGCTCTGTTCGCTTTCATGCCTGTACGTGTTTCCAAACGATCTAAGTAGCGGTTCAGACGTTCTCCAAGGTCTACAGGGATTCTAACAGCCAGCATTTCTGTTTCGACATCGGATTTTGGCCGTCCTACAGGTTTTGGCATCTCAGGCTTCTCCTACCATAATCGCAATTGAGCGAGCATTATAGACGCTTCCAAGGCGATTAAAATACTGTTGCTCTGCTAGTCTCGTAGCGATCTTCCGAAAGCTTAGCCCGTTTTCTCTGTACTGTTTTGCCAGCGTCATAGCCTGTTGCTCCTTCGGGTTGTCTGCCAGACGTTTTCCATCAGCACTCAGACTCTTTCCGAGAGCCACAGTGCCTACCCTTTCTCCTTGCGCTTTCTTGTACTGAAGTGCCTGTGAGGTACGTTCTCCGATAGCCTCACGTTCCCACTGTGCAACCGATGTCAACACATTCAGGACCAAACGGCCGCTAGCCGATCTCGTGTCAATCTGCTCACAGACACTCAGGAGAGCATAGGTGTTGAAACAGTCGGCAATCAGAGAGCCTAAATCTGCTACTGATCTTGTCAGCCTATCCAGTTTTACCACTACAACGCCATCAGCTTGACCAGCTTTCAGCATGCCTAGAGCTTTCTGTAGTCCCTCACGTTGAAGGGTCTTGGCTGAAGTGCCAGCGTCAGAGATAATCGCCACAAGTTCTAGATCGTAGAGAGCGCAATAGCTGCGAATCTTGTCTTCCTGAGCTTGCAGGCTGACACCCTGGTCTACCTGGTGTTCACTAGATACGCGAATGTAGCCTACAACTCTCGTTTGCTCTGGTTTCTGCTCTCTACGCCTACTTGCCATTGCTGTACTCTCCTTCGCAGGTGGTTTTCTGGTATTATACCTCAGAATTAGATTTTCGAAATCTGAAATGGTGCCTTAGAGAGTTCTTGTTAATTTATGATTTCAGAAAACGTATTTTGAGATGGTTGGACATCAGAGAGGGTAGGCGCTCCCTACTGGAGGTATGAAATGTGCTCAACTGCCCCACAAGAGGTGTATTGTTTGGCCAATTGATCTCGACAGAAGGAAAAAGGCATTAACCCTACAGCGACACTTGTAGAACATGGTCTTCTATCACAAAGGATTACGGGTGTGTAAAATACCTCTTCCCTTTATCGCTTACGCTCGGAAAACCGCGATTCTACGTGAGCAAATTTGGTCAGCATACGAAAGTGACGTTGTAGGGTTAATACCAGCATAGGCAGGAAAATAGCATTTTGCCGCTCTGATAAGCATGAGCTATCAAAAACTAAGTGAAGTTATCACTTGTGCTCCCAATGAGAGTAAAGCATAATACTTCTGGCAGACAAGCGTACAACTTGGAATGTTGATTCTTTTCTTCCCATAGTACATTATGGAAGAGCCGTTATGGAAGAAACTCACAATACGGTTAATAACTTAGTTGAGCGGATTGACTCAATAAAAAAGGAAGTGGACGGGTTACAAGTTGCTGTAATGAAAGAGCGTTCGCCTTGGTACAAAAACATCCCTACTATAATATCCCTTGTGGCACTGTTATTTTCTTTTGGAACAACATACGTTTCTTATGTAAGAGCAAAGTCACAAGAGATACATGGTTTAAGAGCAGAGCTAAGATCAATGCTACAAAGGTTAGCAGCACTACCGAAAGAAAATTTTGATATAACGAAAAAATATTTAGATGACCCTGTAGGAGTTCAATTATTATCCAGCATATTGAATCAAGAAAATACAGTAATAGTAAGACAAGCAGCAGATGTTATTAAGCGTCTACCAAAAGAGCAGGTGTCATCAGCAGAATACTATAGTATTGCTGTTGCACTTTTTAGTTCTTATAACTTTGATGAATCGGTAAAGTTTATAAAACCCGCAATTGAAACAGCAAATGATATGAATAGTGAGATTTCAGCATTGAGAGCATACGCAAATGCTCTTTTTGTGACCGGTCAATACGAATCAGGAAGGGTAGAGTATCAAAAGGCATTAAGTATATTTTCTAAGTATAAAGGGTATAACGATTATACCCAGAAAATTACTAATCTTATAACAGAACTATCATGGGCTTTTGCTGAAGCAAGCAGTTCATTTATTAGTTCAGCAAATCAACATATTGCAAGTGCCGAAAATATCGCCTCAAGTTTACCTCTTGGTCAAGGCACTGAAATATACAGAAAACAAATAGATCAAATGAAATCACAGATAGCATCTGGTGTTCCTTCAAAAATTCCTACTGTTTCAGGAATTCCTGTTTCTCCAGAAATTCCTGCTTCTAAATAATAGCTCGGAAATCACTGGCACCCTAGACTACTCACAAGCTGTAAATAACCGGTCGGTTGTTTACAGAGTAACATCCGATATTACAAAGGCTTATAGCAAATATAAGACTTGGACGTCAATCGATTTTGCTCGTAAGTACTTGTAAAAGAAGGAAAAAACCAAAAAATTGGCGAACTCCATGCAACCAAAATTGTGAGAGACAGCAGCACCTGGAAAATTTGAGACGAAATGCTCAGCGTATAGCGCCGCAAAATGGGCCACTCGCTGGCTTGCCAGTGAACAATTCTGCCTCGAACTTCGCAGGTGCTGCTAGACCATTCGATTGCTGACGGTGACACGGCAACTTTCTTAACCTTCTTACTCCCCCCCTCCTCCTAATTCGATATTAGGTATTCTGGCAGACGCGGCCCTCTCGCATAACCACCAGCCTACCCCTCCCCCACGGCGTGGGTCTGGCTCGCTGAGCCTGTACCTCCTGCTCTTTTAGCTCTGGCACCACAGGAGGGGTAGGCAAGGCTTTTAGGAGTGACTTCAGAAAGTGTAGGAGAAGTTATGAGGTCTGTTCTCGCAATAATAACCGTAACCCTCCTGGTAGCGATCGCACTTGTACCTCTGCCCACGGAAGCAGCTTGTCAGTGGCGATGGGATTGTACAGGAGGAGTGGGAGCGTGTCGGCAAGTACCCGTGTGCGACAATTCCTTTGATGTCATCCCCCCTCGTCCACCGGAAGTAGCACCAATCCCAATGCCCTCAGTTCGCCCTGTTCCGACACCCACGGTTCCCCCGGTAGGAGCATCCAGTTGCATGCCGCGTTATATGTGTCGGGGAGCGAAGTGTACCTGGGAAACTATTTGCCGGTAAAACCCTGAATTTCTCTGGTGTCACGTTGGCATGTTGGTCTCCCTTAGCGAGTCACTAGCGTGCGTATGAATTTTGTAGTGACTCGTAATAAATTGGATGAGTAGGTAACCCTGTCATAGAGACTCGTGAAGGTCCGTACCCTTCTTTTGAGCACTTCTCACGCTGATTATCCAAAGGTCGATAAGGCTCGTGGTGGTCACGTAGCAGCTTAACCGCATGGCAGGCAGCCCGTAGTTTTCGACGTACCGGTATGCTGTACTTCGGCTAACGTGCAAATAGGCCGCTATCTGGTCCAGGCCGCGTAAGACACGGGTGGAAGGGGTGAACTCAACTTCCAAGATGGATGCTCCTGATAGGCTAGAGATATGGCAGTAAAGGGAGGGCGGTCACCATTATTTGCTCGGACTGCCCTCCTTATCGTGTCTCTGAAGCTCGGCGATCGCGTTCCAGGCAAGGTCTGCGCATTTCATGAGTGCAAGAAGTTCGGGCTGGGTGTAGTTCGCTGTCGTTTTCCAACCATCGGGAGTGGAGTAGCGGTTCTCAAAGGTCGCGGTGTAGTACACGCCACCCTGATTCTCGTTTCTCCATACAGCCCCGTGCACATGGCCGACTGATACGGTAGCTATCGGAATTTGCTTCTTTTCGGGCATGGTGACCTTTCTTTTTCGTGTTAGGGACTAGGAGGAGGAGGAGGAAGACGATTCGCAAAGCCATAGGCGGTGACGCAGTCCCTGTACGCCGTTTGATAGTTCGTTTGCTGCTCCCTGGGTGGTAACTGCCCTGACGCCAGCAGCACGCGAGTGGCATCGCCCTGACAGATACGGTGAACATCTCGCCAGCTGGCACACCCACCGAGAAGGGCAGCACCCAAGAGCAAGACTCCCCAGTACATGGTATTGCCTTTCATCCCCACCAAGTAGGCCGTGAAGTGGCATTTTCAACGAAGGTATGCGGGGAAACTGGGCTGTTTTCACTTGACAATTTAGGCGAGATTTGATTTTCGCCTAAGCCACTTTCCTGTAAATACCTGCAAATCCAAGGTGTTACGAGGTGCATTTCTGGCCCCTTAGGGGCTAGGAGCCCCACAAGCGCACTCCTGTAGGGGTGCGTTCGGGATGCGTGTAATTTTTCCCGATTGGTGATGTGTCCAGCAAAGTTCACCTTCCGGGACGGCAAAATCACATTTTGAAGTCTTTTGAAAACAATAGGTTATATTTCCGTCCGGCAAACCCCTTTCTGGACACCTGCCTACGGATATACCATTCAAGAGTATAAATGGTCCTCTGTGAGGACATTCCTC
>Ga0114129_10014690_pt1 | contig 11156 bp, 6 predicted proteins | sample RhiMetdeltSRZDD1_FD_80071 | JGI IMG/M metagenome (GOLD analysis project Ga0114129, IMG submission 80071) | Populus rhizosphere microbial communities from Tennessee, USA - Rhizosphere MetaG P. deltoides SRZDD1 (version 2) (version 2) | ecosystem: Host-associated > Plants > Roots > Rhizosphere >... | reverse complement strand
TGTTGCCGGCGCTGCCGAAAATACGCGCGCGGAGATTGTTGTCGGAAAAGATGAAGCCACGAAAATCCGAGACGAATGGCTGAATGCCTGCTCGCAAGGAAACAAAATCAAAATTCTCGTTCACATCAGTCAGCTTCACTTCTGCGAACGCTTCTTCCAATGAAACATGCGTGTCAGTGCGATTCGTGCCACGCCGCACGTCGATGTTAACGACGCCCGTCTCGCGCGCGTTGAGATAATTTGGCAGGCTAACTGTCGGTGAAATCTTGATCGCCCAATCGCGCGGCCGAAAAGTCGAGTCGCCATGGAACATCTCAAACGTGAATTGAAAAATCTGATTGACCGCGAGCTGCTCCGGCTTGCCGAAAAACTCGGCACTGCCGGGTCGTGCGCTGCTGACGTCTGAAGGTTTCGGCGTGCGACTCAACTCAACAGTGCTCGAACTGACTGCCGAGAGAATCATGAAAACTTTGTTGCCAATGATCGGGTAGTCGCCTTTTATCCAACTCTGATTGTAAGGGTCGTACCAGCGGCCTTTGCGGAAGGGAATGTCGCGGCCGCGCGCGCCTTTATCGCCGTAGCGATCGTATTCAGGAAACCCGATGCGCCAGCGATCGCGCACTTCGCGCCGATCAGATTCCGTTTGTGGTTCTGACTCGACGCTTGGCTCACCGGCGGCCCCCAAAGGTTTTCGCGGCGGCACATTTACCAACAATTCTTCCTTTAGCTTCTCAACTGCAAAGTCGATCGTTGTGGGCCGGCCTTCGGTAACGATCACATTCTCGAGGGAATCATCACGCACCAGCGCGTGCTCGCCGTAATTCTTCGTCTTGTCGAATTTCGCAACGTAAGGCGGCGCGACGCTTACACGATAAGCGCCGGGTCGCACAGTTAATGAATAGCTGCCATCAGCAGTCGTGCGCGCACGCGTGACTCGGCTGGTGACCTGATTGGTAGCGAGCACGACCACATCACTGGATGGCGGCGTGACTTTGCCCTGAATCGTGCCACGTTGTTGGGCTGACGCATTGGCGACCTGGAGCAATACGAGAAGCGTGGCCATTATGAATTGCACTCCGCTCTGCAGATGGCCGCCCATAGATTGTTCAGCTGAGGATTGCGAAGGACTTGTAGCACACGCGTCATACTTGCTTCAACGAAAATAATTTTGGGGCGGCGATGCGGAAAAAGTCTTCCGCCGCGCACGAGATCGATGATAGATTCAACAGGCTTCCCCGCTTTACAATTCGATTACTGCGACATGGCAGGCAGGACGGCAATCGGGTTCGCTCGCACGCACTGGCGGTTTCAGATTGCCATAGCCCTTTGCGCGATTCCTTTCGCAACATCTCTTGCTCTCCAGACAGGACGAGCGCAGACCAGCCAGCCGATTCTGATCAGCGAAGAGACTTCGACGCGCGCAGTCGCCGTCGAATCGATTACGCGCCGGCGCGAACCGTTTGCGCCGACGACCGAGGTCGCCTGGGGCAACGACAATCGCACGCGCGTAATGTTGTTCGCGATGGGCGTAGCGGAAAATGCGTCGGCCGGAGACTTCACGGTCACCGCTGAAGACGGCTCGCATCATGTCTATTCGCTGGCTGTCGAATACGTCGGCCGAGTCCCGCAACAGGAATGGATCACTTCAATCGTTGTCCAGCTGAGCGATGAGCTCGCGGATATCGGAGATGTGCTCATCGGAATAAGTTATCGAGGCACCGCCAGCAATCGAGTCCGCGTCGGCATTGGCCACATCGGCGGTGGGCCGCCGGATGATTCAGGCGCGGTACCCACGCCGGCACGCATCACGCCTCCACCTCCACCGAGCGCAACTGCGGGCACGTTAACAACGGGCGAAGTGCAAACAGTCATCGCCCAGGCTGTTTCGGCCGCATCGGCATTGAATCGCGCGGTCACCGTTGCGGTGACTGACAAAGAAGGAAATCCGCTTGGCGTGTTTCGCATGACCGGCGCGCCTTTGAATACTCAATTGCGCGGCGGTGGCCCGGGACCGACGCTCGTGCCGAATCCGATCACCGGATTCGTGTCAGCCGGTCTGGACGGAACGATTGTGCCGGCAAAGCTCGCTGCGATTTCGAAAGCGGGAACAGCGGCGCTGTTCAGCACGCGCGGCAACGCGTTCACTTCGCGCACGGCCGGCTTCATCATTCAGGAACACTTTCCTCCCGGCGTCGATAATCGGCCCGGCGGACCGCTTTACGGTGTGCAGTTTTCTTCTTTGCCGTGCGGCGACATCAAGATTCCGGGACTGCCACTCGGTCTCAGCGGCGACCCCGGCAGCGCGCCGATCTACAAGAATGGCGAAGCCGTCGGCGGCGTCGGCATCGAAGGTGACGGCGTTTACACAGTCGATCGAGACCCTGCGGATTTCGATCAGCCGTTTGAAGAAGTCATCGCGGTCTCTGCGACGCGCGGCTTCGAAGCGCCTTCGCTGGTTCGCGGCGACAACATTCTGGTAGATGGAATTCGGCTCACTTATCTGAACGTGACGAGTGCGCCATCACCGGCAACGATTCCGTTTGGCAGTTTGCCCGGTGCAGTCGATCCGATGTTTCCCATCGCCGGCGCGCAGCCATCACAGTTCACCGCCGCAATTGTCGGGGGGATTGCCGGCGAAGTCGATACGCGTTTCTTTCCGTTCATCGCCAGTCCGACTGTGACCGCGAATTCTTTGACGGCCACCGACGTCAACACCGTCATCTCGCATGCGGCGCAACAGGCGAACATCACGCGCGCCGCGATTCGACAGCCGTTGGGCAGCAACGCGCGCGTCACGATCGCCGTCACGGATGCGAATGGCTTGGTGCTCGGCGTATTTCGTCAGCAGGACGCACCGGTGTTCGGGTTCGATGTTTCAGTTCAGAAGGCGCGCAGCGCCGCACTCTTCTCGCGAGCAAACGCGGCGGCTTTACTCAATGCGGCGGGCTTCGGTTCGTATGTCAGCCGCGCGGCGGCGGATGGTCTCGCGCTAAATGGATCGATTGCGTTCAGCGATCGAGGTCTTGGGTTTTTGCATCGGCCGCTGTTTCCCGACGGCATCAACAACACGGCGGCAGGCCCGTTCAGCACGGAACTGAATAACTGGAGTGTCTTCAACGTCGGACTGCAACTCGATTTGATCAAGACGAATCTGCAAACGGTTTTGAGCGGCGGCGTCGCGCCCTGCACATCGATTCCGAACCTGCCGAACGGGCTGCAGATTTTTGCGGGCAGCATTCCACTCTACAAAAACGGTGAGCTGGTGGGCGCGATTGGAATCAGCGGCGATGGCATCGATCAGGACGATTTGATCGCTGCGGCCGGCGCTGCCGGTTACGCACCACCGGTGAACATGCGTTCTGATCAATTCTTTGTGCGCGGCGTGCGTCTGCCATTTGTGAAGCTTCCGCGCAGCCCGAACTTGTAAGAAGGAAAAATTAAAAAGATAAAAGGCAAAAACCACTCGTGACGATACGCTACCGATTCCGGCAAAACGGTTTTGTGCGAACGGTTTTTATTTTTTTCTTTCTCCTTTTTCCTTTTACCTTCTCCTTTGTTGCCCACACTCAATCGCCACCAGCAGCGCCGGGTGTCGTGCGACTGAAAGTTCGTTACAAATCAGCCGAAGGCACGAAGGATCTCGCGCGTAAACGTTTCTATCTGATCAAAGGCTCGCTCGATCAAAACAAGCCGCTCATCGAAAAAATCAAGCAAACCAACATCGAATCGCGCGAATGTTTCTATCGCAGCCAGAGTGCCAGCGAACCACTGATCAAATGGCTGCGCGACAATGATTGCGAATCGGTGTACTGCCGCGAAGTCGAAGACAAATACCTTTCCGGCCCTGACGCAGTGCGTGAATTTCAGACGGCATTTGAACAGGCTTTGGCGGAATTGAAGAACCGCGACGCCGCCCGTCGTTGGTTGCCGAACTACTTGCCGCCGCAGATTCGTTCCGGCTTTTACGACGCGAAACAGAAGGCGATTCAGGCGTTGATTTCTGAAACCGAAAGCACAACCAAGACGCCAGTGATGTCGATCATGACCGATCGCAAAGGCACCGCTTATCTGACAAACATCGAGCCCGGCATTTACACAATTTCAAATCTCGTCGGCAGTGAAACGGAAAAGACAAGCCTTCTGTGGATCTGCGAACGTGAAGTGAAAGCAACCGACCTCGGCGTGGCAATGAAGCGGCCGATGATGCTCTCGAACGAAAAAGACCCGAAGGTAAAGTGCGAAGTGATTGAGCGGCCGTTGCCGGTTTGTAACAAATGAAGGATTGTTCACGGCGTATCTCTTTGCGTAGCTTGGCGTCTTGGCGCCTTTGCGTGGGCCTGTTCTCACGCAAAGACCCAAAGAAGCGAATCGGTGCTCTATTCGCAATCTGTTTTTGCTTCGCCGTAATCATTGCCGCGCAAACGCGACGTCGCGCGCCGACAACCCAGAGACGCCCGACGACAGTCCAAGCGGCACGCGGATCAGCCGCGAAGTATTCGGCGTTCCTTCATTCATCCGAAAAGCACAAAAGCCTCACGTGCAACGAATGCCACAAGATTCCGACGACGTGGGCCGCGAAGCGCGACTTCCCGGACGTTGCCGACTTTCCGGATCACGACGCCTGCGTGCGTTGTCATCGCGCGCAGTTTTTCACGCGCCAGGCGATGATTGGAACGGGGCCGGCGATTTGTACGGTCTGTCACGTGAAGGCGGCCCCGCGCGAGGAGCGCCGCTTCGCCTTCGGCAAGCCCAACGCCGCCGACCAGCAAGCCAAGGCGAAAGACGAGCGCCAGTTCACCATCGAGTTTCCCCACGACAAACATCAAAACGTCATTGCGCGCCTTGATGAGTGTCACAGACTTCAGTCTGTGCGTTCCGAATCTCACCACAAACTGAAGTCTGTGCCACTCGACGACAAGAAACCCGATTACAACAACTGCTCGATCTGTCATCAGACAGATATGTCGCTCGCGATTGTGGCCTTGCCCGCGCCCAATGCCGACCCCGCGATGCTGCATCCGTTCAAGTCGATGCCACGCACTCATGATTCGTGTTTCAACTGTCATTGGAAAAACGAGAAGCCGGTGGCCGCGGACTGTACGGGCTGTCATAAAGCGGCGCCAGCTTTCATCGCTGAGCCGGGACGAAAACGCATCTCGGCGAAGTTCGCGCACGAGGGCGGCAAGGGCGAGCACGTCGCGGAATGCACGACGTGCCACATCAACATCACACGCGCCGGCACGTTGCGCGGGTTGACGCCCGATGTGCCGATTAACGCATGCGCAGCGTGCCATCGCGAAAGCAAGAAGACCACTTATCCGAAAGCGGTAACGATCGAAGCGGAGTTGGAGCAATTTAAGAAAACCGGCGAATGCGCCTATTGCCACACGCCGGATGTAGGCCAGAAGAAACCGCCGCCGAGTCACGAGACGGCGGTGCAATAGCCATGCGAAGAGGTAAGGGCAAAGAGCAAAGCCTATCCGTTCCGTGCGTTTCTCTGTGTCTCTGTGGTTCTCGGTGTCTCAGTGGTGAACTTCGGCGCGAAAGTGTATCCACCACAGAGACACGGAGTAGGCACAGAGCCACGGAGAATCCTTTCAAAGCGCCAGGCGTTTCGTTATCCGTTGCGCTGCGGCTCTTCGTTTTTTCCTTTTTCCTTTTCCAATTCGCCTTAGCCTCCGCGCAGGATTATTCGAAGTTTCTGCACACGAGTTCAAAGCACGCATCGCTCTCCTGCAATGACTGTCATCGCCGGGCCGACAATTCCGCGCGACCGAGCTTCCCGGGACACAAGGCCTGCACCGGTTGTCATCTTACGCAGTTCACGACGCCGAATATTCCCATGTGCTCGATCTGTCACAGTTCAGTGAACGGCAACGATCCGCCCCGCAAACCGTTTCCCGATCGATTCAACGAGAGCTTCAACATGAAATTCGATCATGCACAACACATGACGGGGGCGGCGCGACCACAGAATGGCTGCATGAGTTGTCACAGCGGACTGTTACGACGTGGCGCGGCGCTTTCAATTCCCGCCGGCATCAACGCGCATAACGGCTGCTACACCTGCCACACGCCCAGCGCACAGGCGAGCGGACGCGACCTTGCGTCTTGTGGCGTCTGTCATGAGACGAAACCTTACTCACGAACTTCCACGACTGCGGTCGCTTTTAATTTCGGCTTCGCACATTCAGATCACAGCACGAGGCAACGCTTGAACTGTTCCGATTGTCACAGCTCCACGCGCGGGCTGCCGCAAAAACGGCAGGTCAGCTCGACGCGTCCGCAGGAGCACTTTCCGAACGGCAACAACACGTGCGCGACTTGTCACAACGGACGGAGGTCCTTCGGTGGGGATTTGGATTTCAAAGGGTGCCGGCGGTGTCATACAGGATCGTCATTCAGAATAGGCGTGTAATTCCGTTCGCAATTGACACGACGGCGAACGTCTTCCTAACATGCGACGAAGTTTCGACGAGAACGAGAGGGTTTCCGCAATGAAGCGACTGTTTACCGCCATCATCACGCTGAGCGCACTGGCGATTCTGTTCGTTGTTACCGCCGCGCGCACTTCGACTCAGGACATCCCCAAAGAAGGCAAACAGCAGCCGACGAAGGTTAAGCTCGATCAGGACAGCCTCGATGACAAATGGGGCGAGGTCGCCTTCGATCACGAAACTCACTCGATCAAGAAATACAATCCTGACGGCGCGTCGGTCACGGCGTGCACGTTTTGCCATCACACCGATCAGCCGGCCGCGAATCTGAAGGCGCCGCTCAAGACTTCCGAACGCAACGTGGTGCTAACCGCCGACGTGTTGAAGGATGCCGCCGCGGGGCCAGTGAAGTCCTGCCGCTCATGTCACTTGCAAGCGGGCGATGACAGCAAGCCTTTGCCAATCGTGACCAAAGCCGACAAGCAGGTGAAGGTCGATAACGAGAACGCTTACCACATCAACTGTTTCGAATGTCACGACGCAGCGATTAAGGCGAAGCCTGAGTTAGCCGCGAAGATTTCCGGATCCGATCCGAAGGGCTGCAATAAGTGTCACGTGGCGAAGTAGGAGTGAGCGATGGGCAGTGAGCAGCGGGCAGTTTACTGTAGGTCTTAGGTCTTAGGTCTTAGGGTGTAGGGTGTACGCGTTAGCGTGGCTTCTGCGTTGTGCCTTCTGCCTTCCGCCTTTTGCTTTCCGCTCACTGCCCACTAGTCCACCATCAACGTCGGATTCCAGTGGCGCTTGTCCTTCATGTGCTGAATGTGACAGGAGGTGCAGTTAGGTTGGTCTGACGCGATTACCTGCCGGCCGGCGCGCGGATCGACCTGGCCGTTGTGACATTTGCTGCACGTGGTGCGGGGCGTGACGAGATCGGGTGGATTGCGCGTCTGGTGACAGCTCGAACAACTCAGCTCCCCTTCTTTATTTCCCGGCAAGCCCGCGACCGCACGCACGCGATAAAGATGCACAGCATGAAACTGTTTGCTGCGCCATTGATCCTCTGTGTCTGTCGGCAGCCGCTCGAGTTTCAAAGTATCTTTTCGCTGCGCCATCTCGTCCGCGTCCAATCCCGCCCACTTCCAATGCCCATCAACCACTGGATAGCCGAAGGTACCGCCATGCGGAGTTGAGACGCTGAGGCCGTTGTAGGTCTTCCTGTTCGCATTGTTGTGGCAGCCAAAGCATGAGAGCAGCGCGCCATCGATCGCGTTGAACTCGGCACCGCGATGTTCCGCGTGGCAATCAACGCAACCAATTCCGGCTTTCATGTGCGGCTCGATCACGGTCGCCACGAAGGCGTCAGTCGTGTGGCAGGACGAACACTTCGCATCCATATTCGTTCGCAAGGCATGGCAGGAAGTGCACGAACCGGCGTTCGCCCGGTTCGCGATGGCCGGTGATATCTGCATGAAGGTGCGCGTGTGGGCACCGGCAATCGGTGCGGGCGCAAAGGCGCGCGCGTAGTAAATCGCCCCGCCACCCGCTAGCAATGCAAAGGCAATCGCGAACCAGCCAACAAGCGGGAGTGACCAGCGGCGTTTCAGATCGGTTGTCGGCGTCCAAACCGATTGCGCTTTACCGCTGGCGCGCCCGGTGATCGGGAAAAGCGGTGAAGGCTTGATCGTCTTAGTCGCCGCCGTAATCCGCTTGTCCCAAAAAACGTCGAGCGCTTTCGAGCCTGCCTCTGCCGGTGGCGGTTTCCGCGCTGCCGGTTTCTTGTGCGCCCCGGCCGCTGATGGTTCGGGCAACGGGCCGCTCGGCAGCCGCACGGTCGCGGGGATGTCCCAAACTCCAGCTTCCTTCCTGACGATTGCCTCGCTCGGTGTGGCGCCGATCTGAATTGAGACCTTTAGAAAAAGGACACCTTCGACAATCTCGCAGTTCAGCACGAATGGGCCGATACCGAGCACGTCACCGTCAGTCAGCGCCTGGTACTCTTCGACTTTTTCGCCGTTCAGCGTAATCGGATTCGTCGAGCGGAAATTGCGGACGTAGAAACTATCATCGATGTTCGTGATGCCTGCCTGAAAACGCGAAACGGAAGGATGGTTCAGCAGCACCTCGCATGCGGGTAGACGGCCAACCAGGATTCCGTCACCAACGATTGTGACGGGATCGACCTGCAGGTCTTCACGGATGATTACGAAAGTCGCTTCCATCGGAGCGCACGCATCCTGCGTGCGGTTCGCAGGCATCCTGCCTGCAATCTTCCATCGGAGCGCACGCATCCTGCGTGCGGTTCGCAGGCATCCTGCCTGCAATCTTCTTTGAATAGCGAGCAAGATGCTCGCGGACCGCACGCAGGATGCGTGCGGTCCTATCTGACGTTGAAAAACACCGCCTGCACAATGTGCGCGATCATGAGCACCAGCATCACAGACGTCGAAACCACGTGCGGCGCTACCCAAATCTTCAGTAGTCGATGCAGATAAATCAACGCGTCCACCCGTTGTAGCGTGGCCATCCGCTCAAGCCCTCGCAATGCCGTGCTGCGCGCAGTCTTCTCTTCAAGGCCGGCCAATTCGTTTCTAAATTTAAGGCGCGCCTTGGCCAGCGACGCTGTCAGCTCTTCGCGCCGCATGTATTGCTGCAGCAGATAACCGGGCGAAAGAAAATGACGACGCATCTTCTTCTCGATCAATTCGCGCGTGGCGCCATCTGTCTTGCTGGTGATGTCTGCAATCTCCTGCCGCAGTTCCGCGCGCCGCGCTTCCAGGTCTTCGATCAGAAGCGGATCGCCTTCGATGCTGGTGAGAATTCGCGGCGCAATCATGTATGCGGCTAAACCGAACAGGCCGGTGAGGATCACGATGTCGAACGAGACCATGAGGGTAGATGTCAACAGTCCGCCACCGTGACTCGCGCCGTGCATCAACAACACAATGCCCGCGAGCACGCCAAAATAAAGATGAGCAATCAGCCAGTACCGCAGCGCGCCTGCGCGACGGCGATAGATCGGTTTGCGGATTGGATACGTCATCACCACCGCGATGCCGCCTAATCCGACCAGACCTGTTACCCAACGCATCGTCAGCCAACCACCGCGCAGCGATTCATTGAATCCGTAACGCCAGGCCGCCCAACCGATCACGCCGGACACCGCCAGCACGAGAATCCCCGCGAGCATGTGCCAGGTCTTCGCGATCGGATCACTCTTGTGAATATTGCGCCCGATCGCGTGCGTCTGATCGCGAAAGACAAGTCCAAGCGTCCGGCCGACTTCGTCGAAATATTCCTGCGGGTTCACGCGCACCAGCGCTCCCGTTGGACAGTTCTCTTCACATGAATACGCCGGACGCTTTGCGCCTGCGGGATTCAGGGGCGTGTGCTCGCACAGGTTGCATTTGATCGCCACCATGTCGTCTTCAGGTTTTGCCTCGGCCTTCGCTGTTGGTCCACCTTCAGACGCGGTGGCCACCACAACGGGCGGCGCGCTTGATCCAAATAACTGTCGCAAGCGCGTCAACAGACCGCGGGAAACTGCTGGCGATCCATTGCGCGGCACCATCGAGATGGCGTTGTAGGGACATTGGGTCGCGCAGTCGAAACAACCGATGCACGTCACCGGATCGATGTCGACATCACCCTTTTCATCCCGGAAGATCGCGCCGGTCGGACAGCCGGTCAGGCATTCCGGATCCTTACAATGCATGCAGACCGACGGCACGAGTACGTGCTGTTCATCTTTGCTGTTGATCGCGAAAGGCCGCTGAATATGAATACCGCGCCGCAGCAGACGCGATTGCCCATGGACTTTGTGACAGGCGAGCGAGCAGTTCCCACAACGGATGCATAAATCCATGTCCATTACGAGCAAGTTCACGCCATCAACAACGCCGGTGCCGATCTCCTTCTCAGCCGCAGCCAACACGCGATCGTTCGCGCGTGCAACTAAGGCAGTGTCGTCGTCAGCCAATGACAATCGCGGCAAGGCCTTCATCAGCTTCTGACATAATTCCCTGTCATCCCTGAGCGGCGCGAGTGGAATTTCCAGCAACTCAGTACGCGCCATCAATGCTGCTGAGAACGCCCACGTCTGCTTCTCTTCGATGAGCGCTTCGAGGCCGAGACAGTTTCCCGCGCCCAGGAAATCCTCGGGCACAAGCGCGCCCGGCGCCGTTCCGCTTTCAGTAATTTCCTGATAAATCGGGATGCCGCGCACTCGCCGCACCCAGCCGCTGCGAATTAGAAAGATGCGATCGATCGGCATGCCCTCCTGCACGAGCAGGTGGTGCTTGCCATAAACCATGAACTGACTGATGTTACCGAGCGAAACCAGATCGAGCGGAGTTAACGTATCGCCCGTCTCTTCCTGCAGCTTGGCAATCGCATTGGCCAGGCCCTGATTGCGATAGCCGTCATCAACTCTCTCGGCGAACTTCTTCAGGGAACGCAACAACCGCAGCGCCGGACGAACCATTTCCAGGATCGTCGCCGTGCCACCTTCGTCAGGCACTTTGATCGTCGCATTGCGCGGAATGCCGGCGAGCACTGAGCGCTCGCCGAGACATGCACCGGGGGGCATTCGCGCCACTTTCCTTTCCTGCCCGGCTTCATCCTTAACGTAAACATCGAGCTCGCCGGTGACGGAAAGATAGAAAGTGTTACCGCCCCATTCACCCTCGCGCATGATCGTTTCGCCCGCGTCGTAAGTCAGCA
>Ga0114129_10014689_pt1 | contig 11157 bp, 7 predicted proteins | sample RhiMetdeltSRZDD1_FD_80071 | JGI IMG/M metagenome (GOLD analysis project Ga0114129, IMG submission 80071) | Populus rhizosphere microbial communities from Tennessee, USA - Rhizosphere MetaG P. deltoides SRZDD1 (version 2) (version 2) | ecosystem: Host-associated > Plants > Roots > Rhizosphere >... | reverse complement strand
CCGGCCAAGCCCACGCGGTTGAACAGAAAGGCCACCCTCGTGCCCGGCGTCCCCAGCCGGATGTCGGAGGCCATGGCCAGAATCGCACCCGCGCCCGCGCATACGCCGTCGACCGCGGCGATGATCGGTTGCGGACACGCCCGCATCGCTTTGACCACCTCGCCGGTCATGCGGGTGAAATCGAGAAGCTGCGCGGCTTCCATCTCGACGAGCGGCTTGATGATTTCGAACACGTCGCCGCCGGAGCAGAAATTGCCGCCCGCGCCGGTGATGACGAACGCCTTGACGGTTTTCTCCTTGGCTGCCGCGCGGAAGAGGTCAACGATCTCCGCGTAGCTCTCGAAGGTGAGCGGGTTCTTCTTATCGGGCCGATCGAGGGTGAGCGTGGCGACTTTGCCGTCAACGGCAAGACGAACATGCCGTGCCTTGTAGTCCGCGAGCGGCAAACTGATCGAATTGGCCGCGCTCATCGCGGGCCTCCGTTGCTGATCGCCTTGCGCGCCGACGCCTTCGTCTTGGCCAGGAGCAGCAGCAGGGTCTCGATCTCGTCGCTGGAAAGATCGGCAAGCATGTCTGCGATCCAGTCGCCGTTGGCGCGCGCCATGGCGCGAAAGAAGCGGCGGCCCTCGGTGGTCAAGCTCACGAGTTGCGCGCGCCGATCTCTGGGCGAGGGGCGGCGGCTGAGGAACCCCTGGTCGACCAGCCGGTCCACGAGCCCGGTGACGTTGCCGTTCGAGACCATCATGCGCTGCGACAGCTCGCCCAACGTCATCGGTTTCGGCGCGCGATAAAGCTGCGCCATCAGATCGAAACGCGGCAGCGTGACATCGAAGCTATCGCGCAGGCGGCGGCGGACCTCGCCCTCGATCACCTCCTTGCAGGTGAACAGCCGCAGCCATAACCGCAGCTCATCCTTGTGGTCGTGCGGACGCTCGGCCACCTTTGTCTCCGCATCGAGCGGGAACGTGGGCTCCTCCATCATACCTCCCCGCCGGCGACTGCGAGCGTCGTGCCGGTGACCGCCGCGGCCTCGGGCGAGCAAAGGTAAAGCACGGCGGCAGCGACCTCCTCCGGCCGGATTAGCCGGGCGATTGGTGCGTCCTTTTGGTATTCGGCGAGCACTTCGGCTTGCGCGCGGCCGGTCCTGGCGGCAACGCGCGCAATGCTGTCGCGCACGAGATCGGTGTCGGTGTAGCCGGGGCAGACCGCGTTGACGGTCACCCCGTACGTTGCGGTCTCGGCGGCGAGCGCGCGCGTCAAGCCGACGAGCGCATGCTTGGCCGCACAATAGGCTGTGACATACGCGTAGCCTTTGAGACCCGCGGTCGAGGCTACATTGACAATACGGCCGAAGCCGCGCGCGACCATGCCCGGCAATACCGCCTGCGTCGCATAGACCGCGCCCATCACGTGAACATCCCACATCCTGCGGAAGGCCGATGGATCGGCTTTGCTGAAAGGACCGCTCTCGACCGAGCCGGCGTTGTTGATCAGGATGGCAATCGGCCCGCGGGCCGCCTCGGCGGCGGCCACCTGCCGCTGGACCTCGGCGGCGTCGGTCACGTCGGCGAGGCCGTACCCGGCGGCTTCGCCCGCGATCACGGCCGCGCGCAGCGGTGCCTCGCTGCGGCCGATCACGGTCACGGCCGCGCCGGCGCGGGCGAGCGCGGCCGCGATCGCGCGGCCGATGCCGCGGCCGCCGCCGGTGACGAAAGCGTGCCTGCCTGCCAGCGCCATGGGGACGTTACTCCAGTTTGGCGGGAGTTATATTTTAGACTTAAAATTTTTAGGCTTCAAGCTTGCTGGCCAGATACTTTAGGCTTAAAATAATAGGTGGCCAGGACATGGCGTCAGGACATGGCGTCAGGGCTGCGGCAGCGACAGAGGCGGCGCATGAAGGTTCACGTCATCGGCGGCGGCCCGGCCGGACTTTACTTCGCCATCCTGATGAAAAGGGCTTGGCCGCACACGCGCATCACCGTCTTCGAGCGCAATCGGCCTGACGATACCTTCGGCTTCGGCGTCGTGTTCTCCGACGAGACGCTCGACACCTTCGAGACCTACGACCGTGAGAGCTATCGTGCCATCGTTGGCCACTTCGCCTATTGGGACGACATCGAAATCCATTTCCGCGGGACGACACGGCGCATCGGCGGCAACGGCTTCTGCGGATGCTCGCGCGGGACGCTGTTGAAGATTTTAGGCCGACGCGCGCGTGCGCTCGGCGTCGACATCAAATACCAGTCCGAAATCTCGCCACTCGATCCCGTCATCCGCAACGCCGATCTGGTGGTGGTCGCCGACGGGATCAATTCCCGCATGCGCGAGGCCTTCGCCGGTAAATTCAAGCCGAGCGTCGACCTGCGGCCGAACTTCTTCTCGTGGATGGGCTCGACCCGGCCGTTCGACGCCTTCACTTTCTTCTTCCGCGAGACCGCGCACGGCATCTTCATCGGCCATTGCTACCAATACGAGCCGCAGCGCTCGACCTGGATCGTCGAGACCGATCCGCAGACCTTCGCGCGCGCCGGCCTCGACAAGCTCGACGAGGCCGCGTCTGCCCGTTTTGCCGAAGGTTTGTTCGCGGACGAGCTGCAAGGTCATCGGCTGATCACGAATCGCTCGATCTGGCGCAATTTCCCGACCATTCGCTGCGAGCGCTGGGTCGCCGACAACATGGTGCTGATCGGCGACGCCAAGGCGACCGCGCATTTTTCCATCGGCTCCGGCACCAAGCTCGCGATGGAGGACGGGATCGCGCTGTACGAGGCATTTCGATCGACGGGCGGAAGGGATGTGGCGGCCGCGCTGGCTCAGTTCGAGACCCGGCGGCGGGAGGAGGTGGAGAAGACCCAGCACTCGGCCGACGTCTCGCTCGTTTGGTTCGAGCACGTCGATCGGTTTTGGAACATGGACCCGACCCGCTTCGCTTTCGGCTTGATGACGCGCTCCAAGGCCATAACCTACGACAACCTCGCGCTGCGCGCGCCGGAATTCGTCAAAGACGCGGATCGGGTGGTCGCCCGCGACGTGCGTGCACTCGGTTTCGACGCCGATACGTCGGAACCGCTGGCGCCCATGTTCCAGCCGTTCCGTCTGCGTGGCCTCACGCTCGAGAACCGCGTCGTGGTGTCGCCGATGTGCCAATACTCCTCGCAAGACGGCATGCCGAACGATTGGCACCTCGTCCATTACGGTTCGCGCGCGATCGGCGGTGCGGGTTTGATGTTTACCGAGATGACCGACGTGTCGTCGGAGGCACGCATCTCGCTGGGTTGCGCCGGCATGTATAACGACGCCCACGAAGCCGCCTGGAAGCGCATCGTCGATTTCGTACACGCGCAGTCGAAAACCAAGTTTTGCCTGCAACTCGGCCATGCCGGCCGCAAAGGCGCGACCAAGCTGATGTGGGAGGGCATCGACGAACCGCTGGAAAAGGGCGCATGGCCGATCATCTCGGCATCGCCGCTGCCCTATTTCCCGCACAGCATGGTCCCGCGCGAAATGACCCGGGCCGACATGGACCGAGTGATCGCAGATTACGTCGCGGCGACCAAGCGCGGCCATCGCGCCGGGTTCGACATGGTGGAGATGCACGCGGCGCACGGCTATCTGCTCGCGAGCTTCATCTCGCCGCTCACCAATGCCCGCAACGACGAATATGGCGGCGCGCTCGAAAACCGCATACGCTTCCCGCTCGAAGTCTTTCGCGCCATGCGCGCCGCCTGGCCCGACGAGAAGCCGATGTCGGTTCGCATTTCGGCGACGGATTGGGTCGATGGCGGGCTCACCGGCGACGATGCCGTCGAGGTCGCGCGCGCGTTCGCCGACGCCGGTTGCGATCTCATCGACGTGTCAACCGGACAGACCGTGGCCGACGCGCAGCCCGTCTTCGGCCGCATGTTCCAGACGCCGTTCTCCGATCAGATCCGCAACGAGGCCGGCCTCGCCACCATGTGCGTCGGCGCGATCACGACGGCCGACCAGGTCAATACCATCATCACCGCGGGCCGCGCCGATCTCGTTGCGCTCGCGCGCCCGCACCTCGTCGACCCGTTCTTCACCATGAAGGCGGCGGCTTGGTACGGCGCGCCCGCGATCCATTGTCCGTCGCAATATCTCGCCGGCAAGGAGCAGATTTTCCGCAACAGCGCCCGCGACCGCGAGGAGCTCAAGGATTTGCAGCGCAAGGCGAAGCCCAAGACCCACCGTGACACCTGGAAGGAGGCGGCGGAGTAGTGGCTATTGTGAAAGGATTCGTTCGGCCTCATGCTGTTCAACCGGCCTCATGCTGAGGAGGCCGCCGAAGGCGGCCGTCTCGAAGCGTGAGGCCGCCCCCATCCTTCGAGACCCTCGCTGCGCTCGCTCCTCAGGATGAAGGCGAGCAAGATTACGCTATAGGAGGCATCCCATGCACGAAGCATTGAACCACGCCAAACTGGCGATGCTCTTCCGCAAAGAATTCGAGCTCTGCAACGTGCGCAAGGGCGAGACCATCGTGCTGCTGAGCGATCTCGGTGCACGGCGGGATTACGTCGGCGCCGCGTTCGCCGCGGCCGAGGATTTCGGCGCCGACGCCTACGAGATGTGTGTCAACGCCATGCCGTCGTGGACCAAGGTCGGGGTCGAGACCGTCGGGCGCTGCAAGGGAACGCTCGAGGCGATCAAGTCGGCCGACATGCTGGTCTGTCTCCACATCCCGTTGTTCACGCGCTGGCTCAAAGAGGCGCGCGAGGCCGGCACGCGGGTGCTCATGGTCATCGATGGGCCGGACGAGCTGGAAACGCTCATGGCGCCTCCGGGCCTCAAACAGGCGGTGGGATGTGCCGGGGAGCGGCTCGAACGGGCCAAGACCATGCGCATCACGCGCCCCGGTGGCACCGATCTCACGGTTAAGCTCGGCGAATATCCGACCATGATTCAATACGGATATGCAGAATTACCGGGCCGCTTCGACCACTGGGGCGCCGGCCACGTGCACACCTTTCCGAACGAAGGCTCGGCCAACGGCACCGTGGTGTTCGCGCCCGGCGACATCGTCGTGCTGCCCTATTGCCGTTACGTGCAAGACGAGGTGCGGCTCGACATCCGCGATGGTTTCATCCGCAAGATCGAGGGCGGCCTCGATGCCAAGCTCATGAGCGACTGGCTCGACGGCAACAAGGCGCATGCGGACGACCTCGATGGTCATGCCATCAGCCATCTCGGCTGGGGGCTCAACCCGCAGGGGCGCTGGGACGCGATCGCACTCAACGGTATCGACCCGAAGCGCCACCACGCCGGCGCGCGCTGCTTCGCCGGAAATTTTCTGTTCTCGACCGGTCCCAACTCGCAGGGCGGCGGCAAGCGCACGACCAAGGGACATTATGACGTGCCGATGCGTGACTGCACGGTGGCGCTCGACAACGACGTCGTCATCGAGCGCGGAAAGTTGACCGATGCGAAGATGCAGGTAGGGTTCGTTCCGCGCTAATGCGATGAGCCATCCGGCTGCAAGCGCTGAGGGCGTCACCAAACGGTTTGGTGCCACGGTTGCACTCGACGGGGTCGACTTCGACGTAGCTCTGGGCGAAATCCACGCCGTCGTAGGGGAGAACGGCGCGGGCAAATCCACGCTGATCCGCATTCTGGGAGGCGTCCACCGTCCCGACGGCGGCGTCATCCGCGTCGACGGAGAGCAACGCCACTTCGCCAATCCTCGCGACGCGATCGCCGCCGGCATCGTGACCATCCCGCAGGAGCTGCGACTGGTGCCGGCGCTGTCGATTGCAGAAAACATCGCGCTCGGCGATCTTCCCGTGCGGCGGTTCGGCCCGCTCGCAATGGTCGATCGTGCCCGCATGCGCGAGGAGGCGCGCGCTCTGCTCGGTGAGCTCGACTTCGACCCGGACCCGCGGGCGCCGGTCGCTTCGCTCGGCTTCGCGGAGCGTCAGCTGGTGGCGATCGCCAAGGCGCTGCGCCGGCGGTGCCGCGTCTTCATCCTCGACGAGCCGACGGCGGCGCTCGAAAAGCGCGAGATCGCGCGGCTGTTTTCGGTGCTGGCGCGCATGAAGCAGCAGGGCACCGCTGTCATCTACATTTCCCATCGCCTCGATGAGGTGGTCGCGATCGCCGATCGCTGCACCGTGCTGCGCGACGGACGCGTGGCCGCGGTCGCCGTCCGCGGCGTATTCTCCGTGAGCGACCTCGTGGCCGCGATGACCGGACGGGCGGCGCAAGAGGCCATCACCGCTTCGCTCCCATCGGGCGAGCCGCTGTTGGTGGCGCAACCGGACGGGGCCGCTACCCTCTGCGTGCGCGAGCGCGAGGTTATCGGGTTGGCCGGCCTCCTCGGCAGCGGCACCAGTCGGATGATCCGCGGCCTGTTCGGCGCCGCGAGCGAACCGACGATCGTTGAGGTCAACGGCGACAAGCGCCGGTTGGCAAGTCCCGCCGATGCCATTGCCGCCGGCATCGGCATGGTGCCGGGCGAACGCTCGCTCGGCCTCATCATGAATCAATCGGTCCGCGACAACATCTTGCTGCCCAATCTCGATGCGCTCTCGCGCATCGGTTGGCTCAACCATTACGCCGGCGATCGCATCGTCGCCGAACTGATGGAGCTCGTCGATATCCGTCCGCGGCAACCGGAGTTGAAAGCAAGCGCGCTGTCCGGCGGCAATCAGCAGAAGGTGATCCTGGCGAAATGGCTGGCGCGGCGCGTCGCCGTGCTTCTCCTCGATGATCCCACCCAAGGCATCGACGTTGCGGCCAAGGTGCAGATCCACGCGCTCATCCGCGATGTGGTCGCCCGCGGCGGTGGCGCGCTGATCCAGTCCAGCGATCTCGGCGAGCTTGCGCGTTTGTGCGACTGCGTTCTCGCCGTGCGGCAGGGGCGGATCGTGGCCGGGCTCGATCGGACCGCAGGTATCGACGAGCCGAAGCTGCGCAGCGCGATCGGCGGTTGAGATGAAACGCACGGCGAGAAGATGGAATATTGCGGGTCAGATGCCGCTCATCTCGCTCATCGTTCTCTGCGCGGCGACCGCATTGCTGACCAATCGCTTTCTTTCCCCGTTCAACCTCACGAACATCCTGGTGCAATCCTCGATCATGGCGGTGATCGCCATGGGCATGACCTTCGTCATTGTCGGTGGCGGTTTTGATCTCTCGGTCGGCTCGACTGCCGCGCTGTCGGGCTGCATCGCGAGCATGGTCATGCTCGACGGCGGGATCGTGGCCGGCGTCGTGGCCGGGATTATCGCCGGCGCTGCGGTCGGGCTCGCGAACGGTCTCGTCATCGCGTTCCTTAACGTCAATCCCTTCATCACTACGCTCGGCACCATGGTGTTGGTGCGAGGCGTGGTGTTTCTCATCACCAGTGGCGCGCCGGTGAGCGGCGACACCGGCCTGCCCGCCGAGTTCATCGCCTTCGGCTCCGACCGCTTCCTCGGCATCCATTATCTCGTCTGGGTCCCCGCTGTGCTGTTGGCCGTGCTGTCCTTCGTCATGCATGCCACCCCTTACGGCCGGCGCATCTATGCCACCGGCGGCGGGCGGGAGGCGGCCTATCTCTCGGGCGTCCCGGTGCGCCGTGTGATAGCCTCAACCTACGTCTGGTGCGGCGCGCTCGCCGGAGTGGCCGGGGTGATGCTCGCGGCTCGCCTGCAATCCGGCCAGCCGACCGCCGGCGAATTCTACGAATTGACCGCCATCGCTGCGGTGGTTCTGGGCGGGGCGTCGCTTCAGGGCGGAGAAGGCACGCTTTACAAGAGCGTCATCGGGGTCTTCATCATGATCGTGCTCGGCAACGCGCTCAACCTGCTTAACGTCGATTCCTATTGGCAGCGCGTGGCAGTGGGCGCCGTGATCATTGCCGCCGCCGCCGCCGAAAGGCTACGTTCACGACGTTGAAGAGGAGTTTTCGCATGCTCAAGCAACGCATGACCGCGCTCGCTGCTGCGTTGATGGTTCCGGCCGCGCTCGCGCTGACGGCGCCGGCGACCGGCCAGCAGAAGATCACCATCGGCGTCTCCCTCGCCCAGGACGACAATCCGTTCTACATCGCCATGTTGCGCGGCGTTCGCGCCCGCGCGCAGGAACTCGGCTGGGACGTGGCCACGGTTTCCGCCAACGAGGACAAGCTTAAGCAGATCAACGGCGTGCAGGATCTCGTTGCACGCGGCGTGAACGGCATTCTCATCTCACCGATCGATGCCGTTGGGGTGAACGCCGCCTATGACGCGGCAGCGGCCGCCAAGATCCCGATCGTCTCCGTCGCGCGCGGTTCGGCGTCGCCCAACCAAACCATCCACGTTGCCATGGACGAGAAGCAGATCGGCCGCGACATCGCCGAGTGGACGAGGCGCAAGCTCGGCGGCAAGGGCAAGGTCGCATTGCTCATGGGACCGAGCGGCGCGCCGACGTTCAGGAACCTCGGCGAGGGCTATACCGAGGTGATGGCGAAATATCCTGGCATTGAGATCGTCTTCCGGGCGGATGGCCCGCTCACGCGTGAGCGCGGCGTCAAGCAGGCCGAAGACGTGCTGGTTGCCAATCCCGACCTTGCCGCGATCTACACGGCCAACGACGATGTCGCGCTCGGTGCCATGCAGGCGGTCAATGCCGCCAACCGCAAAGGCAAGACCCTAGTGACCGGCATGAACGGCGTGCCGCCGGCGTTGCGGGCGGTGAAGGAGGAAAATCTGGCGATGACGGTCGAGTTGAACCCGGTGGAATGGGGGCGCCTCGGCGTCGACGTGCTCGCCGCGTTCCTGAAGGGCGACAAGGTCGAGCCGCGCGTCTTCATCAAGCACGTCATCATCGATAGCGGGAATATCGACGCCAAGCTGCCAAAGACGTGAGGAGGTGGTTGTCGGGAATGGTGCGTCCTTAAAGGCATTGACGCCCGTCTTCGCGGGCTATCGACGCGCGTAAAGGCGCTTATGCCCGGCACTCCACCTTCGGAAAGACTTCTTGCAAGAAAGATGGATGCGCGGGTCAAGCCCGCGCATGACTGAGCCATGACCGATGTTACAGCCGCGGCGAGGCAAGCCTCGTCCTTCGTCTCCGAGCTTGAAGCGAAACACCTGCATCCGCTCTGGGACCGCTACCAGCGCATTACCCCGATCAAGCCGCAGCCGCGGGACGCGCCGTTCATCTGGCGCTGGCGCGAGGTCGAGCCGATGCTCAACCGTTCTGTCGGCGAAGTGTCGATCAACGATATCGAGCGGCGGGCGCTGATCATGGCGCATCCGGCCTTCGGGGCGGAAACGACGACCACAAGCACCCTGCTCGCCGCCTTCACCGTGCTCGATCGCGGCGAGCGCGCCCGCCCGCACCGTCACACCGGCGCGGCGATCCGTTTCGCTACGCGCGCGGAAGGTGCGGTGACCATCGTCAACGGCCGACGCTGCGAGATGAAGGCCGGCGACTTGATCCTGACCCCGCCGATGGTCTGGCATGGCCACATCAACGAGAGCGACCACCGCATCATTTGGTTCGATGCCGCCAATATGCCGCTGATCCGCGCGGTCGACGCCCATTTCTTCGAGCCGGGCGACCCGCGCAACAACCAGTTCTGGCAGGTCGACCAAGGCGAAGAGAATTTATGGACCGAGGCGGGCCTGCGCGCTGAGGGCGCAACGGCGGCCGCCGTGAGCTCGCCGAAGTACCGCTATCCTGGCGAGGCGACGCGCCGGCTCATCGCCGCGGCGCCCGCCGGCGCCGACGGCATGCGCGTGATCCGCTACGTCAATCCTGCGACCGGCGGGGCCGTCATGCCGACGCTTGATTGCTACGCCGCGCGCTTGAGCCGGGACACGCCCACGCGCACGAAGCGCGCGACCTACAACGTGGTGTGCCTTGTGGTCGCCGGCGAGGGACGCTCGACCATTGGAGAAGAGACTTTCGAATGGTCGCAGCATGATGTCTTCACCGTTCCGCACTGGACCTGGGCACGCCACGAGGCGCGCGGCGGTGATGCCGACCTCTTCATGGTAACGGACAAGTCGGCCTTCGAGCGGCTCGACCTGGTGCGGGAGGAGATGGAGTAGAGTTGCGCCATGCGTAGGGTGGGCGAAATCGCTTGCTGAGAACAACAACTCGCAGTGCTTCTGGAAGCGATTTTGCTTACGCGGATAGGCGCTTGGGCATTGCGCCTCCGCGATGGCCGGGATGATAAAGCGGCGCGCAATGCCCACCCTACGGATCATTCATGACGAGCTCTAGCGTGCGCGACTATCAGGGCATCGGCGCCCCGCTGCGCCGCGTCGAGGACCGGCGCTTTCTCGCCGGCCGCGGACGTTTCGTGGCCGACATCGATTTGGCCGGCGCGCTCGCCTGCGCGCTCGTTCGCTCGCCGCACGCGCATGCGGCCGTTCGCCGGATCGACGCATCGGCCGCGCTTGCCTCGCCCGGCGTTGTCGCCGTGTTCACCGGTGCCGACATGGCGGCCGATAACATGGCACCGATGCGGCCGCTCTGGGTGATCCGTTCGAGCGATGGGTTACCCATGGCCGAGCCGCCGCGCTTTGCACTTGCGCGCGAAACGGTCCGCCATGTCGGCGAACCGGTCGCGGCGGTCGTCGCCGAAACCCTTGCGCAGGCCACCGACGCGGCCGAACGCCTCGAGGTGGAGTACGAACCGCTCGCCGCTGTCACCGACGCGCGCGAGGGACAAGCGGCGGGCGCGCCGCAGCTGCATGGGTGCGCCCTCGGCAACGTTTGCTTTCGCTGGGCGCGCGGCGACGAAGGCGCCGTGCGAGCCGCGTTCCGATCGGCCGCCCACGTACTCGCGATCGATCTCGTCAACAACCGCCTGGTCGGGGCGGCGATCGAGCCGCGCGCGGTCATCGGTAGTGCCGAGCCGCAGAGCGAGAAGCTCACGCTCTACAGCTCCACGCAGGCCCCGCATCACATCCGGCGTCAGGTGACCGAGCAGCTCGGCATTCCCGAGAGCGCGCTGCGCGTGGTGTCGCCCGATGTGGGCGGTGGTTTCGGCTACAAGGGCAAGCTCTATCCGGAGGAGGGGATCATCGCCTGGGCTGCGCGACGGCTACGCCGTCCTGTACGCTGGCTCGCGAGCAGGTCGGAAAGCTTCCTTGCCGACAATCAGGGCCGCGATCACCTCACCCATGCGGAGCTTGCGCTCGATGCCGGCGGCCGTTTCCTCGCGCT
>Ga0114129_10014688_pt1 | contig 11158 bp, 6 predicted proteins | sample RhiMetdeltSRZDD1_FD_80071 | JGI IMG/M metagenome (GOLD analysis project Ga0114129, IMG submission 80071) | Populus rhizosphere microbial communities from Tennessee, USA - Rhizosphere MetaG P. deltoides SRZDD1 (version 2) (version 2) | ecosystem: Host-associated > Plants > Roots > Rhizosphere >... | reverse complement strand
TGGCGCAGGACGTCCAGGATCTCGTCGGCGTCCACCATGTTGGAGAGACCGTCGGAGCACAGGACGACCGACGATCCCGCGTCGAGCCGGAACGGCTTCGACACGTCGATCGTGATCTCCTCGCCGCTCCCCAGCGAGCGCGTCAAGACGTGGCTCGTGGCCTCGCTCGCCCCGCGCGAGCTGCCCATGCTCTCGAGCTCGGCGGCCAGCGTGTGGTCCTCGGACAGCTGCTGGATGGACTCGGCGCGCACCAGGTAGCAGCGGCTGTCGCCGACGTGCGCGAGCACGAGCTCGCGCCCCGCGATGCCGACCGCGGTGCACGTCGTCCCCATGCCCTCGAGCTGGCGCTCCGACAACGAGCGTGAGCGGATCGTGCGGTGGGCGGCCTCGAAGCCCTTGCGCAGGGCGTCGCGCGCCGACAGGCCGCGCTTGCCGCCCTGGTAGGCGTCGCGCACCTCCTCGACCGCCATGCGGCTCGCGACCTCCCCTGCCGCTGCACCCCCCATGCCGTCGGCGAGCACGAGCAGGCAGCCGCGCGCCGCGTCGCCGGACTCGAAGATGCCGAACGAGTCCTCGTTGTTCGTGCGGCGGCAGCCGAGATCGGTCTTGCCCGCGACCGTGAGCTTCCATCCGCCCTTGGCGTGCATCGGGATCACCTTTCCGTCGGAGCGAGCCGGCAGCTCCGCGACCGGGAACTCGATGACCGGGAGGCCCCGGCCGGGATCGGCGTCCGCCGTACCCCGCTTCTCGGGGACGCTCGAGCGCCGCTTCAGCCATTCTTCCACGGCGCGCGAGTTGCCCGCGCCCTGGGCGTAAGTCTCGAGGTGCTCCTCGTCGAGGCTCTCGAACAGCGAGCCGTCGGCATGCAGCTCGACGAGCGCGTCGACGACCTCGGAGAAGAACTGCGTGCCGGTCTTGCTGCGCAGCTCTTCGATCGCCGCTTCGGGCGACAATCCGCGCCGGTACGGCCGGTCGGAGGTCATGGCGTCGAACGCGCCCACGGCCATGATGATGCGGCTGCCGACCGGGATGTCCTCGCCCTTGAGCCCGCGTGGATAGCCCTTGCCGTCGGGCTGCTCGTGATGCGAATACACGATCTCGGCCGCGCTCTCGAACAGGCGGATGCCGGCGAGGAGATCGTGCCCGACCTTCGGGTGCGTGCGCAGCAGCGACTGCTCGGCCTCGGTCAGGCGGCCCGGCTTGACCAGGATGTCGCGGCGGATCGCCGTGCGCCCGATGTCGTGCAGCAGGGCGGCGAACTCCAGCTCCTCGAGGTCGCGCTCGCTCATGCCCAGCCGCTGTCCGACGCGCACGCACAGCTTCGAGATGCGATACGAGTGCCCGCGGGTGAGCGGATCCTCGGCGTCGACCGCGGTCATGAGCGTGCGCACCATGTCGAGGTGCGCGCGCTTCGTCTCCACCCAGTGACGGTAGAAGTAGCGGGCCAGCAGCAGCGGCAGCAGGAACAGCGCCACCCCGACGGCGCCGACGCGGACCTGGGTGAGCGCCAGCACGTAGCCCACGGGCAGCGCCATGAGCTCGGGCGACACGTTCTCCTTCACGTAGAGCAGGCCGGCGCGGCCGGCGAGACGTGGCGCGCCCAGGCTCGCGGTGGCGGCACCGATCGCGGTCTTCACCAGCACGTAGGCGGCGCACGCGCCCAGAACCGGCAGGATCTGGCTCGGGGCGAGGTCGAGCGTGCCGCCGGTCTCGCCCCCGAGCGCGAGATAGAAGATGCCGCCGGCGCCGATCGCCAGGATCCCCTGGCCGAGGCGCAGCAGGCACGGCAGCCGCGGATGCCAGCGCTCCGCCGTGTTGGTCACCAGGCGCGACAGGAGTCCGATCCAGCACGCGGTCGCCGGCCCGAACAGCAGGATGGCCGCGAGATCGAGCGCCGGGATCAGGCTCGCGGTCGCCGTGCCCCGCGGCAGCGGGATCGGCGACATGGCCGTCACCGTGGCCAGCGCCACCCACAGGACGACCGTGGCCAGCGAGGGATGCGCGGCGGCGACATCGAACGCGCCGCTGTTCAGGTAGGCCAGGTAGCCGAGGCCGCCCAGGAACACCGCCCACACACAGATCCGGTACCGCGCTCCTGCTGCGTTCACGACACTCCTCCTCTCAGGCCGCTTCCCGGGTCGCGACCACGCGCTCGAACTGCGCCTTGTCGAGCGCATGCGCGTGCGCTTCCTCGGCCGGGATGACGCCGCGCCGCACCAGGTCCTTGAGCGTGGCGTCGAGACTCTGCATGCCGATGGCCGCTCCCGACTGGATCACCGATTCGAGCTTGTGCGTGTTGCCGGTGCGGATCATGGAAGCGGCGGCATGCGTGTTGACCAGGACTTCCACCGCCGCGAGCCTCCGCGTGCCGTCGGTCGTGCGCACGAGCTGCTGCGAAACGATCATGCGCAGGCTGTCGGCGAGCATGGAGCGGATCTGGTCCTGGCGGCGGGCCGGGAACACGTTGACGATGCGATCCACGGTGCGCGACGCGCCGCTCGTGTGCAGCGTGCCCAGCACCTGGATGCCGGTCTCGGCGGCGGTGAGCGCGAGCGCGATCGAGTCGAGATCGCGCAGCTCCCCCACCAGGATGACGTCGGGATCCTCGCGCAGCGCGTGGCGCAGCGCTTCCGAGAACGAGGGCGCGTGGATGCCGATCTCGCGCTGCGTCACCACGCAGCCCTTGTGCTCGTGCAGGTACTCGATCGGGTCCTCGATCGTGATCACGTGGCCTTTTCGCGTCTGGTTGACGAGGTCGATCATGGCCGCGAGCGTCGTCGACTTGCCCGAGCCGGTCGGGCCGGTGACGAGCGTGAGCCCCTTGGGCTGGAGCGTCTGCATGCGGATCGACGCCGGGAGGCCGAGCTCCTCGAGCGTGGGCACGGCCGCCGGGATGAAGCGCATGGCCGCGGCCGTGCCGCGCAGGTGACGGTAGGCATTGACGCGGAAGCGGCCGAGCCCGGGTGCTTCGTAGCCGAAGTCGACGGCGAGCTTCTCGTCGAGCTCCTCCTGGTGCCTCTCGCTCATGATCTCGGCCAGCATCTGCTCCACGTCTTCGTTCGACAGGTCGCGGAAGCGCACGCGGTGCAGGAGTCCGTTCATGCGGATGCACGGCGACTGCCCGGCGACCAGATGGAGATCGGATCCCTTCTGGTTCACGGCCAGCTCGAGGAACGCGTGGACGCGCGCCGACATCAGGCCGCCGCCTGGGCCGCGTTGCTCGGCGGCGGCGCCAGATCCAGCCCCTTCACCAGCGAGGGCTCGGTCACGTAGAAGATGAACTCCTTCTTGTCGACGGCCTTGAGGAACGCCTCGTTGGGATCGATGTCGCCCGACTGCACGAGCGCGAGCAGCGCCTGATCCATGAGCTGCATGCCGAGCCGCCGTCCGGTGGCGATCGACGACGGGATCTGGTGCATGCGGCTCTCGCGGATCATCTGGGCGATGGCCGGCGTCATGACCAGGATCTCGGCCACGACCCGGCGCCCGCGCCCGTCGGCGTTCTTCACCAGCTCCTGGCTCACCACGGCCTTGAGGTTGTCCGCCAGCGTGTGGCGGATCTGACCCTGGGCCTCGGTCGGGAACGAGTCGATGATGCGGTGGATGGTCTGGAACGCGCCGCGCGTGTGCAGCGTGCCGAACACCAGGTGGCCGGTCTCCGACGCCTCGATGGCGGCGGACACGGTCTCCGGATCGCGCATCTCGCCGATCAGGAGCACGTCCGGATCCTGGCGCAACGCCGAGCGCAGGCCTTCGTGGAACGTTCGGAACTGGCTCCCCACCTGCCGCTGGACGACCAGCGACTTCTTGCTCTCGTGCAGGTATTCGATCGGGTCCTCGAGCGTGATGATGTTGAGATTGCGCTGCTCGTTGACCTCGTCGACCAGGGCCGCGAGCGTCGTCGTCTTGCCGGTGCCGGGACCGCCGGTGATGAGGACGAGCCCCGAGGTCAGCGTGCTGAAGTGGGCCACGATGCTCGGCAGCCCGAGCTCGGCGAGCGCCGGCACACGGTCGGGCACGACGCGCGCGATGGCGGCGAGCCCGCGCCGCTGGCGGAACAGGTTGAAGCGGAAGCGCCCGAGGCCCTCGGCGGCGTAGGGCACGTCGACCGATCCCGTGCGGTCGAGCTGCTCGACGAGCGCGGGATCGAGAATCTCGGTGAGCAGGAGCGTGAGCTCCTCGTCGGTCAGCTCGCGGTACTTGAGCGGCTCGAGCTCGCCGTCGAGGCGGACGAGCGGCGGCAGCCCGACGGTGAAGTGGATGTCGGAGCAGCCCTGCTCGCGCGCGAGCTTGAGGAAGGCGTCGAGGCGCGCCACGGCTAGGCGGCCCTCGGGAGCCGGCCACGCTCCTCGTCGATCAGAGCCCGCAGCGCCGCCGCGCTCGCCGGGCGCTCGCCCGGGTCGCGTGCCATCGCACGGCTCACCAGGTCCTCGAGGCCGGGCGACAAGCCCTTCACGAGATGCCCGATCGGCTCGACCTCGCCCTCGAGATGCTGGAAGAGAACCTTGACCGGCGTGTCGGCGACGAACGGCTTGATGCCCGAGAACATCTCGTACATCACGATGCCGAGCGAGTAGAGGTCGGCGCGTTGATCCACGATCGCGCCGGTGATCTGCTCCGGCGCCATGTACTCGGGCGAGCCGATCAGGATGCCGCTCTTCGTCAGGCGCGAGCCCGCCATTTGCTGGTTCGCCGCCAGCCCGAAGTCGAGGATCTTCACGCGGTCGCCCTCGCCCACCAGGATGTTGCCCGGCTTGATGTCGCGGTGCACGACGCCCACGGCGTGGGCGGCGGCGAGGCCGTCGCAAACCTGCGCGACGATCCCGAGCCCGCGCGCCACGTCCACGGGACCGTCGGCGAGCACCGCGCCGAGGTCGCGGCCGGGGAAGTACTCCATGGACACCGCGTGCGCGCCGCCCAGGTCGAGGAAGTCGTGGATGCGGATGACGTTGCCATGAGTGATGCGGCGGCTCAGCTTGATCTCCTGCACGAAGCGCTGGGCCGCGTTCTCGTCGATCGAGATCTGCGGGTTGAGGATCTTGAGGACCATCTGGTCCTGGATGGCCGCGTCGTCGACGAGATAGACGACGCCGAATCCTCCCTTCCCCACCTTGCGCACGATGCGATAGCGGCCGAGGAGCACGGTTCCGGTGGGCAGCTCGGCGAAGTTGAGGATGGTCCCCGGCGACGCGGACTCGCGCCCGGGCCGCGCGGCGCCCACCATCACGGAGGTCGCCGGCGGCGGGCGGTGCGAGGGGGCGGGCCTCGGCGACGGCTCGCGCGGCGAGCCCGACGACTCGGCGGACGGAGCCCGGGGCGAGCGCGTTTCGGAGGCCGCCGGACGTGGAGACGCGACGGCGGCCAAGGCCTCCTCGATGAGCGCCCGGTCCTCGCGCGACAGCTCGCGCTGCGGGAACGCGCGCAGGGCCTCGATCGCCTCGCTCCGGAACTCCGGCGGTCCGGCGCGCAGGAGCTCGGCCAGAGGAGCCACCGCGCGCGCGTCACCGATCGAACCCAGCGCCCGCGCGCACAGCGGCGTGGCCTTGTCGTGGCGCGTCATCAGGCGGATGAGCGGCTCGACCGCGCGCGGGTCGTGCGCCTTGCCGAGAGCATCGATGGCGCGTTCGCGCACCCACCAGTCGGAGTCGTCGAGGCCGACGATGAGCGCTTCCACGGCGGCCTCCGCGGGCACGGCGTTCAGGATCTCGACCGCCTGGCGGCGCAGGAACTCGTCCTCGGAGCGCATGAGCCCGACCACCGCCTGCACGACCTTCTCGCCGCCCAGAGCGCCGAGCGCGTCGGCGGCGCGCACGCGCACCCACCAGTCCTCGTCGCCGAGGACGCGCAGCAGGTCGGCGATGGCCTCGGGCGTGGCGACGACGTTCAGCACCTCGACCGCGGCGCGCCGCGCGGTGTCGGAAGGATCGGCCAGCACCTTGAGCAGCTGCGGAACGACCGTGGCGTCGGCGAGGTCGCTCACCGCGTCGATGGCCGCGGCCTGCACCTTGAAATCGGGGTCGCGCAGGGCCTGGACGAGCTCGGGCACCGCACTCCCCGCCCGCTGCTTGTGCAATGCCTGCACCGCCTCGAGGCGCACCGTGCCCACGCGGTCGCTGACGAGTCCGCGCAGTCCGGCCACGACGCTCTCGTCGACGAAGCGCGACAGGAGCCGGGTGGCCGAGAGCCGGATCTGCGGATCCGGATGCGCGAGCAGCGGGGACAGAGCCGGAATCGAGGTCGGGTCGGCGCGCTTCTCGAGCAGGCGGAAGAGCATGAGCTGACCGTCGCGCGCCATATCGGGCAGCGCGAACACGAGCTGGTCGAGTGGAAGCGCGGCGGCCTGCTCGTGGAGGATGCTCTCGATCACGGACTTGGGGATGCGGGCATCGCCGAGGGCGGTGAGGAGGCGCGAGGCGTCGAAGCCGCGCCCGGACGCGATCACGCGCGCCACGCCGGTGGCGATCGCGGGATCGGGATGGGAGAGCGCGTCGATGTAGCTCTCGAGGTTCCCGTCGGTGAGCAGGCGGCCCAGCACGTCCATCGCCGGCACCCGCGCCTCGGCGTCACCGAGGCACTCGATCACCGCCGGCACGGCGCTCGGGCCGTAGCCGATGAGCTCGTCCTTGAGACGCTGCAGGGCGTCGGCGGACAGCGAGCGGGCGGTGCGCAGCCGCCGCGCTCCCCGCTGCGCCAGGAGCTTGTGGACGAGGTTCATCGAGAGATCAGTGCCGCCAGAAGAGGATGACGCCGGCGCCCAAGGCGCAGCCGATCACCGTCGAGATCAGGGCCGTGAGCACGATGAGCCCGGTGGCGGCGCGCGACAGGACGGTGACTCTCACGCCTTTGAACTCCACCACCTTCTCCGGTCCGTCGGGTCCCTCCTCGGCGCGGCGCGCCTGCTGAATCACCTCTTCGAGCTCGCTCGTGCTCAGGACCGTGGTGCCCTCGTGGGCCGAAGGCGACGCGGCCCTGCGGGCTCCGGCTTCGGCGCGCCGGTCCTGGTCGTAGTTGGCCCACAGCGAGTACTTGCCGACGCGGATGATGTCGCCGTCGAGGATGTTCTGGCGCCGCACGATGACGTCGTTGATGAACGTCCCATTGGCACTGCCCAGGTCCTCGACCGCGTAGGTGCCGTGCGGCGTGAGGAAGATCTTGAGGTGCTCGCGCGAGACGCCGGGATTGTCGAGGAAGACGTCCGATTCCGGATCACGCCCGACGGTGATCACGTCCTTCTTGAAGACGTAGGTGCGAACCGGGCGTCCCTTGAGCAGGAGCCGCAGCTTGAGAATCCGTTCTCCCGACATCGGTGTTCCCCCTTTTCGCGCGCACGCCCCAGGCCCGGCCGGACGCGGGCTCCGGCGGGCTGGACTCCAGGTCCTTTGGTTATCGAGCGTTGGGGGGGACGGCGTTAGGCGAAAAGCAAGGTGCTACGGGGACCACGAATTCACTTGCGGGACAAGGGCTTCGGCTCACCGGCGGCGGCCGCCTGGAGGTCGCGCCACAGGGCCTCGACATGAGCGCGCTCGGTGGGCTCGGCACCGATGCTCACGCGCAGCGTCTGCTTGCCCTTGAGCACGCTCGGCGTGAGGTAGGCGCGGCCGCTCTCGTGGAGGCGGACCGCGAGCGCGCGGTTGTGGGCGCCGATCCGCTCCTCGTCGGTCTCGCCGACCGGCCGGTGGCGTAGCACGACGGTCTGCAGCGGCACCGGCGCCAGGAGCTCCCAGTCCGGCGTCGCGGCCACCTGCGACTCGAGCCAGCGCGCGTTCTCGAGGTCGCGGCGCAGGCGCGCCTGCATGCCCTCGACACCCACGTCCATGAGCAGGAACCACATCTTGAGCGCGCGGAAGCGGCGCCCGAGCGGGATACCCCAGTCGCGAAAGTTCTTCACCTCGCGGTCGTGCGCCGTGCGCAGGTAGCTCGGGTTCGTGCTCATGACGCGCACCAGGTGCTCGGGGTCGCGCACGAAGAAGGCGCTGAAGTCGTTGCCCACGCCCATCCACTTGTGGGGATTGAGCACCACCGAGTCGGCGCGCGCGACGCCCTCCCACATCCAGCGGCATTCGGGCAGCACCATCGCCGAGCCGGCCATGGCGGCGTCGACGTGGAGCCACGCACCGTGGCGCGCCGCCAGGTCGGCGGCGGCCGCCACCGGATCGAGCGCCGTGGTCCCGGTCGTCCCCGATGTGGCGACCACGGCGCACGGGCGGAGCCCGTCCCGGCGATCGCGCTCGAGCGCGGCCCCAAGCGCGTCGGCGCGCATCGCGTGCGCCTCGTCGCTGGCCACGAAGCGCAGGTTATCCTTGCCGAAGCCCGCGAGCAGGGCTGCCTTCTCGACCGAGCTGTGCGCCTGGTCGGAGGCGTAGACGACGAGCGGCGGGCCGCTGCCCTGCAGGCCCTGACGGCTCTGCCCGTGGTCGGTCGAGCGCTCGCGCGCGCACAGGAGGGCGCACAGGGTCGCGGTCGAGGCCGTGTCGTGGATGACGCCGGAGAAGGCGGGCGGCAGCCCGACCATCTGGCGCAGCCACTCCATCACCACCTCCTCCACCTCGGTGGCCGCGGGGCTCGTCTCCCAGCTCATGCCCTGGGCGCCGAGGCCCGAGGCGACGAGGTCGGCGAGCACGGAGGCGTAGCTCGTGTTGCTCGGGAAGTAGGCGAAGAACGAGGGGTGGTTCCAGTGCGTGATGCCGGGCAGCACGTCACGCTCGAGAGCCGCGATGGCCTCCGGCAGGCGGCCGCCCGTGCGCGGCGGCTCGGCGGCGAAGCGGCGCCGGATGTCGCCGGGCGCGACCGGGCTCCTCACGGGAAACGAGGCGATGCGCTCGCGGTAGTCGGCGACCCAGTCCACGAGCTCGTGGCCCAGCTGGCGAAAGGTCTCGTGGTTCACGAGAACGAAGCCTATCATCTCCGCTCGGGAGGGATCACGCGATGCGCGCATGGACCGCCCCGCCTCGTAGCGCGAGCGGCGGTCCCGGGTGTAGTGTCCCGGCGCCCAAGTTCCGCGGAGAGGCTCGAGCCGGCCCGTCCGGCGGTCCGCCGAGGGTCCCGATCCCTCCCTCTGCCGCGGAGCACTCTCATGGAGGGAGTCGCGATGCCGCATCTCGACACCGGCAATACGGCGTTCATGCTGCTGGCGGCGAGCCTGGTGATGCTCATGACGCCGGGCCTGGCGTTCTTCTACGGCGGGCTCGTGGGCCGCAAGAACGTGCTCACGATCATGATGCAGAGCTTCATCTCGCTGTGCTGGACCACCGTGATCTGGTACGTGTGCGGCTACTCGCTCTGCTTCTCCGGAGACGTCGGCGGCGTGATCGGCAATCTCGACATGGCCTTCCTGCGCCACGTCGACTTGCTCTCTCCCTCGCCCAACGACAGCATCCCGCTCATCGTCCACATCGCCTATCAGATGATGTTCGCCATCATCACGCCGGCCCTGATCACCGGCGCGTTCGCCAACCGCGTGACCTTCAAGGCCTACTTCATCTTCCTGACCTTGTGGCTCTTGTTCGTGTACTTCCCGTTCGTGCACATGGTGTGGGGCGGAGGCATCCTGGCGCGCTGGGGCGTTCTGGACTTCGCGGGCGGCATCGTGGTCCACAACATTGCCGGCATCGCCGCCTTGGCTTCGGTTCTGTTCGTCGGACGCCGCCGCGTCAAGGACAGCGGGCCGCACAGCATCCCCCTGGTCGCCCTGGGCACGGGACTCCTGTGGTTCGGCTGGTACGGTTTCAACGCCGGAAGCGAGTTCCGCGTCGACGCCACCACCGCCGCGGCCTTCCTCAACACCGATCTCGCCGCCTCGTTCGCCGGCGTCACCTGGCTCATCGTCGAGTGGATGACCACGCGCAAGCCCAAGCTGGTCGGTCTCCTGACCGGATCGGTGGCGGGCCTGGCCACGGTCACGCCCGCGGCCGGCTACATCTCGCCGCAGAGCGCGGCGCTGATCGGCATCGTCTCGGGTCTCGTGTGCTTCTACGCCGTGGCGCTCAAGAATCGCTTGCGTTGGGACGACGCCCTCGACGTGTGGGGGGTGCACGGGGTGGGCGGCGCGCTCGGCATCGTGATGCTGGGTCTCCTGGCCACCAAGTCGTACAACCCCGCGGGCGCCGACGGCTTGTTCGCCGGGAATTCCACGTTCTTCGTCCGGCAGTGCCTGGCCGTGCTCCTGTCCTCGACGTGGGCGTTCGGATTCACGCTCGGCATGCTGTGGCTGATCGACCGGATCACGCCGGTCCGCGTGGACGAGGCGCACGAGCAGCTCGGTCTCGACGAGGCGCTGCACGGCGAGCAGGCCTATCTGGAGTCGGCATGACGGCGCCGTCCCTTCTCCGGCTCGTCGCGGCCGCCGGTCTGTGCGTCGTCGCCGCGCTCCCCTCCGGTGCCCGAGCCGCCGAGCGAGGTCTCCCGGCATGGACGCAGGAGATCACGTTGAACGGGTTCCTGAAGACCAGCTACTCCTACAATTTCAATCGGCCCGCGTCGGCAACCAACCAGTTCCGTGTCTTCGATTTCGACGACAACACGTTCAAGGTCGACGAATTCGAGCTGGTGGCGCAGAAGCCGATGGCCAAGCCCCGGGACGCCGGATTCCGCGTCGACTTCACGGTCGGTAGCTCGGTGCCACGGGTCACCGCCTCGGCCGGACTGTTCCGCGACGCCACCGGCCAGGCTCAGGACATCGACGTGCACCAGGCCATGGCCGGCTATGTCGTGCCGGTGGGCGCCGGGCTCCGGCTCGACCTCGGCAAGTTCGTCACCAGCCCCGGCTACGAGGTGATCGACGGCTACGACAGTTGGAACGACAACGCCTCGCGCTCGCTCCTGTTCGGCTTCGCGATCCCGTTCACGCACGTCGGCGTGCGGGCGAGCTATCCGTTCTCGAGCCGGCTCTCGGGCACGGCCATGGTGGTGAACGGCTGGGACGTGGCGCGCGACAACAACACCTCGAAGACGCTGGGCGGGCAGCTGGCCTGGACGTCGGGGGGCCCGTTCGGGCTCACCGTGAGCGCCCTCACCGGTCCCGAGCGCAGCGGAGACAATTCCGACGCGCGCAGCGTGATCGACGTGGTGGCGACACTTCGTCCCCCGGGCCGCCTGACGCTGGCGGCCAACGGCGACTGGGGAACCGAGGCGGACGCGGTCGGGCCCGGGCAGGACGGGA
>Ga0114129_10014687_pt1 | contig 11158 bp, 10 predicted proteins | sample RhiMetdeltSRZDD1_FD_80071 | JGI IMG/M metagenome (GOLD analysis project Ga0114129, IMG submission 80071) | Populus rhizosphere microbial communities from Tennessee, USA - Rhizosphere MetaG P. deltoides SRZDD1 (version 2) (version 2) | ecosystem: Host-associated > Plants > Roots > Rhizosphere >... | reverse complement strand
GACCGAGAGGACTTGCATGTCCACGGTTTGAGCGCCCATGTCCTTCAATCTGCGTTCGATGCTGTAAATCTGCTCGGTCTCGAAGGCGATGTTGCGGTGGCCGGCGCTGTAAGCCACTTCACCGGAGCCTTCCTGAGCAATGCGCAGGCCATAGGTACGCCCGTCGGTTCCCTTGACCTCGCCGAAGCAGTCCTGAGGAACGTAATGCGCGTGAACGTCGATCTTCAATGTCGTATCCTTTCTTTTTAATCAGCTCGGGCTCGCACAGAAAATCCCTGCCGGCCGCAATCACGAGCGCGGTAGAGATGGCCGCTTTCCGTGGTTACGTAAAGCGTCTTGAGATCTTCATCGCCAAAGGCACATTTTGTCGGGCGCTCCGGCATCGGATGCGTCTCGATCACGCGGCCCGATGGAGCGAAAACATAAATCATCGGTCCAGGCCCGCTTTTCTCCGCGCCCGCACAGGCGATGATATTCCCTTCGCGGTCAACGCACACGCCGCTGACGCCACGTTGGGGTCCGCGATGGTCCGAACCAAAAGTGTGGAGTAGGGTATGAGTCCCCAAGCTCCCATCTGCGTCGATGGGGTAGGCCCTCAATTCTCTTTGATTTTCTCCAAGACCGTTTTCGGACACATAGAGAATTTTTTCATCACGCGATAAAGCGATGCCGGCCGGAGAGCTGGTATCGTAGGTCATGCGCCTTAAGTACCAGCTCCGGTCAACCCGCCGGTCGAGCAGCAAGACAGAGGCATGATCGAGCGGTCCATGCAGCTGTGGACCTGGAGCCGGGATGGGATCATAGGGATCGGTAAACCAGATGCGGCTTCTTCGATCGACGACCAAGTCATGCGGATGATTATGAAAGTGGTCTCCCAATCTGTAGGCGAGCGGCGACGTAGATCCTTCGGAGTCAAAGCACACAACGCGACGCGAGCCGCTCTGACAGCCATAGAGTAATCCATCCGGCGAGAACGCCAGCCCCTTGGTGCGGTTCGTGAACCTCCGGAACTCAGCGATCGCGCGACTCAATGGGTCAAAGCTGAGAATGCGATTTTCCGTTGGCACGGAGAAAAGAATTTTTTTCCCGTCCCACGCGGGCCCTTCTGTAGCCCCTTTAAAGGGGCCAGCGACCACTTCAAAATTCCAATCCGTCATGTCGTTAGTTCTCCGCAAGCTTAACGAACCGAGGATCGAAGATGGAGGATAGAAGATCGCGATTCTTGATCCCTTCGGCTGTTCTCAGGACCATCCTCCATCCTCGATCATCCATCCTCTATTCTCGGCTAGATTCGCTACACCGGTACACCCGGAATCCCTAGCTTAACGCAGTAAACCGCGTTGCGGGTCGTGATAAAGAGCGTCTTCCAATCCGATTCGCCCCAGTTGAAGTTAGTCGTGTGGCCCGGGATCTTGATTCGTCCAAGGAGATTTCCCTTGGGATCGATTACATGGATGCCGGCGGGACCGGTGCAGTAAACGTTTCCTTCGATATCCACCTTCATGCCGTCGGGATTTCCCGGTTCGTCGCCTTTAGCCTCGTAGAACAAGCGTCCGTTACTCAGGGAGCCATCGGGTTTCACGTCGAACACGCGAATGTGGCGCCGGGCGGTATCGTTGATGTAGAGCAAACTTTCGTCTGGCGAGAAACACAGGCCATTGGGATTTTCAAAATCATCGGCAACCGCTGTCAGTGTTTTCCCATCGAGAGCTAAACGAAACACACCGATGAAATCCAGATAGCGCTGCACATCGTCTCCCGCCATGCCGGGGATATACATCGCGTTGGGAGGATCGGTCCAGTATATGGCGCCATCGGATTTGACGACGATGTCATTGGGCGTGTTGATCTTCTTGCCTTGGTAATGAGACACAAGAGTGACAATGGAGCCATCATGGTCCACGCGCCACACGGTGCGCGACCCCCATCCGGCGACCACAAGCCTTCCCTGCTTATCATAAGTCATGCCGTTGGCTTTCCCGGATGGGCGAATAAAAATCGAGATCCCTTGGCCCGGCGTCCACTGCCATATTGTATCTCCCACTATATCCACCCATCGGAGATGGCCTTGCCGCGCATTCCAGACTGGCCCCTCGCCGAATTGAAGTTCGCAGGCGATCCGATCCAGGTTTGCATCCTTCGGCACAATCCGGTCAAACCCCGGCGCTTCCTTATCTGTATCCATCAGCATTACTCCGGATAATTCACCTTTGAATGTCAGCCCTCGGTTGTTTTTCTCCCTCCCGCGACAGACTTTGTCGCAATCCGAAAATCGCGCCTGTGTCATCCTGAGCCTTGGCGAAGGATCTGCTTTTCTCCGTACTCCTATCGAATCGGCGTTGGTGTTCCGAAACTACAAAACCGAAAAGCAGATTCTTCGTCGCTCCACTCCTCAGAATGACAGTGTGACACAACCTCCGACGCGGGGGAGGATTAAGGAGGGGGATTGAACGACGCGAATGGTTCGACGGGCTCACCATGCGCGGCCTATTTTTCCACTCGTCCTGTCGAAGGATTGAACGATTTGAACGGTCATTTATTTAACTCCAGGCGCGCGCCGCCAGCGCGTTGATGTCGCTCGCAACGTCGACCACCGCCGGCTTATTTGCGGCGAAAGCCCGCTCGAGAGCGCCCTTTAGCTCGCTCGGCTGCTCGACTCGGGCACTAAAGCAGCCCATCGCTTCCGCAACTTTCGCCAAATTAATATCTTCGAAGACCCACATCTCGCGCGCTTTGCCGCGTTGCTTGCCACCGTACGCCGCGTCAAACAACCTGATCTCTTGATTGAGAGAGCGGTTGTCATTGACGACGATGACAGCGTTGATGCCGAAGCGGACAGCGGTCTCCAACTCCGCTAGATGATAATAGAAGCCGCCGTCGCCGGTGAAACATAAAACGGGCGTATCGGGAAGGGCGCATTTTACTCCGAGCGATGCCGGGAAAGCCCATCCCAGGGAACCTGCACAGCGAATATATCTTTGTCCGGGCTTATTAAGATCGATCATGGTGCCCGTCCAGATGCCGGAGTGGCCCGTGTCTGAGACCACAACCGCATTCGAAGGGAGAAACTCAGTGATCTCCTTGCAGAGCCGCTCCGGCCGCATCGGCACGGCGTCGGAATTCCGCAGCGGCGCCACTTCCTCGCGCCATTCACTGACGAGCTGTTGGGCGCGACGCACCCAGTTTGTCCTGGGTTCTATCGGTTTAAGCTGCTCGATCAATCGTCGCAAGGTCACTTTAGCATCTCCCAGTAAGCTAACGCTGTTGGGATAATTTCTGCCGAGATCAGCGGGTGAAATATCCAATTGAATAACGGCCGCGCCCGGCCGTGGAATCTTCCAGTTGTTTGTCACCTGGCTGCCGGTGTGGCTGCCGATGAAAAATACCAAATCTGCTTCGGCCACGCCCTGGTTGGCGCAGCGGCGAGAGTAGGTTCCGACAACTCCCAGAGCGAGCGGATGGTTATCGGAGATAGTCCCTTTGCCGTTGAGTGAAGTGGCTATCGGAATCGAGAGCTTCTCGGCAAGCTCGACAACCTCCGGCTGCGCTTGTGAAGCGGTTACTCCGCCGCCCGCGACTATGACGGGTTTTTGCGCGCTTGTCAGCGCCTTGATTGCCTCGCGAACGCGGTCCATCTCAGGCTCGGGCCGGAAAGCGGGATACTTCTTGTACTGTTCTTCGACAATCAGTTCGAGGTTTCCTTCTTCTTCAATCACTTGTCCATGACTTCCTCGCATCTCGAGGTGCACCGGCCTGGGCGCTCCGGTAGTCGCCTCTCGAAAGGCTTGTCTAAGTAGGTCCGGCAAGCGACTCAGCTTGTCTATCCGAGCATTGAATTTCGTTACCGGATTGAACATCGAGAAATCCTCGACCTCCTGATAGAGGTAACGATACATTGAATCAGAGTCGGGACCTCCGGTGATCGCGATTACGGGGGAGCAGGCCATGTAGGCGTCCCTCAATCCTGCAGCGAGGTTAGCGCCGCCAATGTTTTGCGCCATACAGATTCCCGGCTTTCGCGAGGCGCGGGCGTAGCCGTCGGCCATGTAGGCCGCGGCCTTTTCACCGTGGGTCACCACGCGCCGGATATTCATGTCTTCCATCTCCGCCATTGCCGGCAGCAGCATCGTGGGCACGAAAAAAATGTGAGTGACGCCATAGGCCTGCATAGCCTCGGCAAAAAAGCGCGACCCCGTCATCTTCGGCATAACAGTGACCTCCTTACAGCAATACCATTTCTATTCACGCGCGGAGCGGTTGCAACGAAACGTGCAAATCGCAATTTCCTCCTGATCTAATTCACCACGAAGATCACGAAGACCACGAAGTTAGAAATTCGAAAATATCAATTTCCGAATGCTTCGTGTCCTTCGTGCGCTTCGTGGTAAACATTCCCCTCGCGCAATGGCGAAACGAGTAGACGTGAAACGATCGCCGAATTACCCTTGCGCATTTAGAACCTTGCCGCCGACTTCGACCGGCTTGGCGTCGATCAGGACAAAAGCGATCACACAAGGCTGAGTGCCGCGATTGATCCAATTATGGATCGTGCCGCGCTGCACGAGCACGTCGCCCGCTTTTAGATGGATGACAGAGTCATCGAGTTCCATGTCGATCTCGCCCGACATGACGACGGCATAATCGATGGAATCCGTACGGTGATTTCGCGGCGACACTCCGGGCCCAAACTCGACGACGCGAAAAACGGTGCCGTTGTTCAATGTCGTGCCGACCTGGCGCAGGCTCTCGTCAGTCTCGCCTGTGTTGTTGACCGGAAAAGATTCCGTGGTCCAGATTACACAGGACATAGCTCCCGGTCGGCCCGAGACGAGGTTTTTCGAGACCTCGTCGATCTTGGCGACCGCGCGCCCCTTCGCATCATGTCCGGTGACTACCCGTCGTAATTGAAGTGCCATTGTTTTTTTCCCTCCTTGAACTTGGTTACCATCACCTTTGTGGGGACCTAGTAATCGGCGCGGTGCAGCTCTATCGTGCTGTGTCCGTGTTAACGGCCAGGTTAGAACACTATTTCGCACGAAGGTACAGGACCTTCTGATTTGACCCCGGCGCTTGCCGTTCTTCTGTCACGAAGAGATCTGTCCTTGATTTGACGAGATCGGACAGTTTCTTGTAGCCGTATAGCCGCGAGTCAAAGTCAGGTTGTAGCTTGGTAAGATAGCTCCCGAAGGTTGCGAGATGTGCCCATCCAGCGTCGTCAATGGACTGTTCAAGTGCCGATAGGACGAATTTTTTGGGAAATTCAACCTTTGGCTCTATTGCCTCTGTAGGTGTCTGAGGTGGAACGGACTTTTGCTCACTCTGAACTCTTAGCGGCGAGCTGACCGGCTCTGCTACTGTGCTTGGACGAAGGACTTCAGTGAACAGAAACTTGTGGCAGGCGTTGCGAAACGCTTCTGGTGTTTTCTTTTCGCCAAATCCCAGAACCATCAGTCCCTCCTCACGCAATCGCATTGCAAGGCCTGTGAAATCGCTGTCACTTGTGATTAGGCAAAAGCCATCGAATTTCCGCGTGTATAGCAAGTCCATTGCATCTATGATCAGCGTGCTATCCGTAGCGTTCTTTCCGGTCGTGTACGTAAACTGTTGAACTGGCTTGATAGCGTATCGTTGCAGCACCTTCTTCCATGAGGAACTTGTTGGGGCAGTGAAATCGCCGTATATGCGTTTCACAGTTGCTTCCCCAAATCTCGCGATTTCCGCCAGAAGACCTTCAATGACGGTTGCTTGAGCATTGTCAGCGTCAATTAGAACTGCCAATCGAAGCGTTGGCTCTTCGGACTCAGTCTTTGCAAGTGATTGTGGGGATGCCAAGATGCCTCCAATTTTCTAATTATTAAGTGATGCCTTTAGGCGGCGAAAAGCATCGGTTGGCCTATATTTGAAGAGGGCTCCACCAATTCAAATCCGAATCGGTTTGGAATATCCACCGGCCACCGCAACTTGTCAACATTCTGTCAGTCCATCTGGATGCCGGTTTTCACGGGCATGACGGTAAAAAAAGACTTCTTTACTGAATTTCTGACTTGGGCACTAGAGACGCTTTTCATTTTTCCCGCGGTTCTCGCTGGTAGGCGATTCCGTGCTCTTCCAGAAATTCAATGGCAATCTCCTCTAACGCAGTGTCGCGAAAGCGATACCAGTTATCGGCGATCCTCAACCTGTGCACGGCGTCTTTGAATCGGCGAAAAGCTCCTCGTCCGTGAAGCGCGGCATCAAGTTCATCACTCACGGCAGCATCCGTAAGAGATTGGGCAAAGCGCTCCATGATGGACCACTCGTGAATCTCGAATTTACTAGGCAAGGGAATGAAGTCTTCCGACGCCAGGACCTCTCGCGCCTTGGGCAAGAGCTCTTTCTGCCACTGAGGCGCTGCTTCCGCTTCGTCCGGGTCTTCGGCCAGAGCGAACTCCTCGTGCGTTAAAGTGATGAGCTCTCCGGTTTTTCGGTTGATGTAAGCGGTGGCCTCATCAGTTGTCAGCTCCATTTGCTCGATCACGTCGCTAAGGGAAACGATCACAGCCATGCGAAATTATTCGCCACCCTTCTCCGTCAGGGGAGGACAACACAGGCGCGTCCCGCCAATTCCATTCGTTCGATGCTCCGCAGCACCGAATCGGCTTCTTCCAACTGGCAGATTTTGGTGACCGCAGGTCGAATACGTCCCCGAGCCACCAGCTCAACCGCCTCGGCCAATTCGCTCCGAGTACAATAGCGGGAACCAGTGAGGGCAATTTCACCGCTCAGCGAGCGATGGGTCAAAGCGAGAATAGCATCGTTGTCATAAGCGCCAACCCAAACAAGCCGCCCTCCTTTGCCCAGACTGCGCAAGCTCTTTTCCAGAGTCTCCGGCAATCCCACCATCTCAACAACAACGTCCGCCCCGCGACCCCTGGTCATTTGGGACGCCGCCTTGTCGAAGCTTACCTCGCGGGAGTTGATGACTTCGTCAGCACCGTTCTCCTGAGCTAGGGCGAGCTTCTCGGCAGTTATGTCCACAGCGATCACCCGCGCGCCGAGAATCTTGGCCATCTGAACCATGTGGATGCCCACACCGCCACCTGCGCCTACGATCAACACGGTCTCTGGAGCCTTCAATTGGGCTCGCTCGCGCAGCACATGGACCGGTGTGGCGACGGCATCTGCGGTTACGGCAGCGTCTACGTAGCTCATCTCCGGTGGAATAAGACAAAGATTTCGCACGGGCAGCTTCACATATTCCGCAAGGCCACCATCGATCTGCCGCCCAACTGTACCCGCCAGGTTGTCGCACAGATCATCACGTCCCCGGTCGCACCACCGGCAGTTCCCACAGGTCAGATAGTAATACACGTTCACCCGGTCGCCGGATTTAAAGCCGCTGACAAAATCGCCGACCTGAGTGATGTCGCCCGCTATTTCGTGGCCGATGATGCGGGGCAACTTGCCAGCCGTTCCACCGCGGCCGTTTCGATTCCAGGCTAGCGTGAGGCCGAGACCGCAAGCCCGCACTCGTAACAGGACTTCGCCTGGTCCCGGCCGAGGCACCGGCACGTCTTCGAGGCTGAGCGGCCCACCTAATTCTTTCAGTAGCAATGCCTTCATGCACTTGCTCCCGAATCTTCACCACAGAGACGCAGAGAGGTTATCTATTTTCTTTTCTCTGTATCCTCGGCGCCTCAGCCTTAAAAGTTGTGGCTGATCCGTCCTTTGGCGATCCGCGGTGAACAATTCTCGAATTCTCATTTCTCTTATTTAATCGCAAGCTCCTTCTGCGCTTCTCTCAGAATCGAAAGCTCGGTAACTTCACTCGCGGCGACCTCTCGGGTGATCTTGGCGGCTTTCTTGGCCTCATCGATCAACAGGCGGAGGCCGGCCTCCGGCAGAGTTCCGTCCTCATTAAACGCTTTCCCGACCGAATCATAGGTGGCCGTGGCCATCTCTTTATCGACCTTCATCCACTCCAGCCATGACTGAATTGCGCCGTCGCGATTCTGACGAATGTAGCGATTCGCCTTGAGACCCGCTTTGATGAGTCGCTTCACTTCATCGGATTTTTCTTTGATCTTCTTGTCGGTGGTTATAATTCCGGTCACGGGGAAACTGAAAAGTTCGTGCGCCCTGGCAAGCACAACGAAGCCCATCTTCTTGCCTAGAAAATCCGTTGGCGGACCGCCCAAGGTGGCAGCGATCAACCCTTGCTTCATGGAAGCAAGGCGGGCTTCCAGCGGGCCTCCGGCAAGAAACTTTATATCCTTGTCGGCATCCATACCAAAATGTTTGAATATATTCCGCGCTATGATCTCGAGATTGCCGCCGAAGACATTGAGCCCAACCGTCTTTCCTCGGAGCTCTGGGATCGACTTAAACTCAGGCCGGGCGATGAGCGTAGCCGTGGGGCCGGGTACGTAACAGGCGACGATTTTGACCGGAATCCCTCGCATCGCAGCGGCGACCCCGGGGCCGAGGGCCGTATAATAATCGATTTCTCCGGTGATTAATGTCGTCAGCGCCACGCTGGCGCCCATCCTGATAAACTCTCCTTGAAGTCCTTCTTCCTGTAAGAAACCCCTCTTCTGTGCCACAGGGAGAGTGCTATACGAAGCAATGAGCTCCGAAAATCCAATCCTTATCTTATCTGCTGCCTGAACCGAGGACTGGAGAAAGAGAATAATGAATAAGCACCAAAGAGTTTTTTTCATAGAGCACCTCCTTCGGGCGCTTTATCGGCGATCCGAAATTTGCAATCCTGCTGCTTGCAAAGTGCAAAAGGGAAATTGAAAAATTCCGGTCTCTTAAGTATTTTGACTTTTGCATTTTGCAATTTTCATTCTGCATTGAAAACGTTACGCTCTCAGCAACGGCCGGAGGGCGCGGGTGTCGGCGACTTTCTCGATCCGCCACACCGTGTCGACAAGGCGGCGAGCGCGGCGCGCGCCTAACACCGGAGTCATCAAGTCGTAACATTTCTCCTCGACCTCCGCGCGCGTCATCGGATTCGCCGCCGTGCCGCGCACTGCCAGCGTGTGATGCTTTAGCTCGCGGCCATCGTGCGTTCTCACAATCACGATGGCCTGGCGCGTCGGCGCATGCTCGAGCTCGGCATCGCCGATCAGCTCGATGCGCTGCTTGAGCTCGAGCACCCGGGGATCTTTCATTCGTTTGTCGTCGTGGGCTGCGGCGAAGCTCACAGTGCCGTCGAGCAGCATTACGGACATCAAGTGTTGGAGATTGATATCCGGCATGCTGCGATCGTTGACTGTCTTAGCGCCGGTCGAATGGATCGTGACGGTGAGCTTCTCGACATCACCGGCGCCAATACCATATTCCTTGATCAATGCCGAGAGCGAGTCCAGCGCCGCCTGGATCGGCGAGCCCACCGCCCAGCGCTTGATGTTGGTGCTCACCACTTCGTAGCGCTGGCCCAAGCCGTCGGTTAGTTTCTCGGGCGCGGGCTCGCGGGAGAAGGCAAATAAGAAATTGCGCTCGCCGCTGAAGACATCGTCAACGGCGGTGAATCCAGCGGCAGCCATGGTTGCCGCCGCCACACCGTTTCGCGCCGGCATGCCGCCGAAGTCGAACGCCTTTTCGACATGCTCGCGATCGCGCGCCCAGCAGTCTACTCCCGCTGCCTGTTGAGCGGTGTACGAAAGCAGATATCTCGCCTGGTCGGCATTCAGACCAGCGAGAGCGCCTGCCGCAGCGGCAGCGCCGAACAGCGGACCGAAGCTGTGACTCGAATGGCCGGCGTCACGCAGCTGTTGCGGGCCCAGCGCGAAGTTCGAACGCGCGCAGATGTCGTAGCCGAGGACAACGGCCCGAAGCAGCGCCTTGCCGTCGCGCCGTTTATACTCGCCCATCGCCAGCGCAGCGGGCACGACGCCGCAACCGGGGTGAGACAGCGACGGCACATGCGAATCATCGGTTTCATCGGCGTGCGCCATCATGCCGTTCGCCAGGGCGGCGTTCAGGGTGGAGGTGAGGATGCGCGTGCCGATCACCGAGGCTTGATTCACGCCACCCAAATTTCTCACGTAAGCGATGGCTTTGCGGCCCGGCAGCAGGCGAGAACCGGATACCATCGCCGCCAGAGTGTCGAGCATGTGGTGCTTACCCACCTCGGCGACGTCTTTTGGAATCGGTTTCTTGTGCGCCCTGGCAATGTACGCGCTCAGCTCGCGCGTGATGTCTGATGCTACCGGGTTTGAGCTCACCATGGCCGTTTTGCTGCTTTACTCTCGTGTGTCATTCTGAGGAGCCCTTCGGCCCACGCTCGGGGTAAACTCCGCGACGAAGAATGTGCTTTTCTCTTCTTGATCGAAACTATTGGGAAAAGCGCAAAGCAGATGCTTCACTTTCGTTCAGCATGACACAACAGCCAATTCCGATCCTCGCATTGGGACTTTTGCCTTTTGGAATTTTCATTTCGCTTGGAGCCGTCGCTATTTTCTAGCTCGGTGGAGCAATCGCCCGTGAAGACGATTATTCAGGGGAGAAGCGAGATACACCCACAGGTTCAGATAGTCGGGCGAGTCGTCCATTTCAAATGATAGGAATTTTGTTGGTAGCTCGACAGTGAAAACTCGGAGTTCTCTCAACATCACGCGCCAGCGTACCTTCAACCCAAAAATGATTAGCTACGGACCATCACGTAACGCGAGATATATTCAAGAACGTGCTCCTATGTCAACTTGATGTAAAGAACTTATTCTCAAATCAGTCTGGCTGGTTTTCCGCGGCTTTGAATAGAAAGATCTTGACGAAGACGGGATTCGACCAAAACGGGGATTAGGTCTGGGCGAAACATTGGACTTATCCAGTTTCTCAGCTCGATTCCCACATTCCAACGTTTTCGGAATTCCGCAAACGTGATACAAGTGCGCCCGGCCCAAGGTGTGGTACGAATTGGACAGAAAGCCGGACCAATACCATTCGAGCACCCGAGTGGCATCAACATTCCTATTATTGTGTGGCAGGAGGATTTCATGGACTCCACGACCGAATTCTTTAGCGACCACGTATGCAGGTTGACCTACCAGGACCTTGCCCCGGAGACCATACACCAGGTAAAGCGGACCCTGGTCGACACCTTGGGATGTGGGGCCGGCGCTTTCGACAGCGTGCCGGCGTCCATAGCGCGGCGTATGGCTTCTCGAGTGCG
>Ga0114129_10014686_pt1 | contig 11158 bp, 7 predicted proteins | sample RhiMetdeltSRZDD1_FD_80071 | JGI IMG/M metagenome (GOLD analysis project Ga0114129, IMG submission 80071) | Populus rhizosphere microbial communities from Tennessee, USA - Rhizosphere MetaG P. deltoides SRZDD1 (version 2) (version 2) | ecosystem: Host-associated > Plants > Roots > Rhizosphere >... | reverse complement strand
TGCTCGACGCGCTCATCGGCGCGCTGCGCGACAGCGGCGCAGAGCTGCACCAGGGGCGCCGCATCTCGGGCGTTCACCTCGGCGGGCGCGGCTTCATCGTCGGAGACGTGGACGGCGACTCCTACGACGCGGGCGCCGTCGTCCTCGCCACCGGGGGACGCTCGCTTCCGAAGACCGGCAGCGACGGCGAGGGCTACTCGTTCGCGCGCGCGCTCGGTCACACGTACATCGAGACCACGCCGGCACTCGTGCCGCTCGTACTGTCCGACTCCGTTCACACGCGGCTGGCCGGGGTCGCGCATCCGGCAGCGGTGACCGTACGCGCTGAAGGGGCCGCGCCGATCCGCCTCGGTGGGGCGATGTTGTGGACACACTTCGGCCTGAGTGGTCCGGTGATTCTGAACGCGTCGCGCCACTGGCTTCGCGCGCGGCTCGAAGGTCATGCGGTGCAGGTGTTCATCAATCTCCTGCCGGGCGTCACCTTCGAAGCGCTCGAGACGTGGCTTCACGATCAGCAGCGGGATCACCCGCGCGCGCTCGTTCGTACCGTCGTCGCGTCGCGCCTTCCGGCCGCCGTTGCGGACGCCTGGGTGGACACCGCCGGCATCGAGGCGTCTACGACGATGGCGCATCTGGCTCGTGAGGATCGCCGCCGCCTCGTATCGGCGGTGCTCGAGACGCTCGTCGCCGTGCGTGACAGCCGCGGCTACAACTACGCGGAGGTGACCGCGGGTGGCATTCCGCTGTCGGAGATCGATCCGGCCACGATGGAGTCGAGGCTCTGCCGCGGGCTCTATCTGATTGGCGAGATGCTCGACGTCGATGGGCGGATTGGTGGCTTCAACTTCCAGTGGGCGTGGTCGTCGGCATGGGTCGCCGCGCGGGCTATCGCGCGAACGCTTCGAGCGTGATGGGTGGAACGTATTCGCTCACCAGCTGACGGTTCCACCATCGTCCGGTCTCGCGGCGCTCGTCGGCGGTCGTGAACCAGTAGCGGTAGTACCTCGCGCGGAGGAATCGCGGCGCACGATCGGGAAACGGGTTTGTTTTCAGCAGCGACAGCGTCGCGGCGTCGCCGCGCAACAGCTGCCGCAGCAGCCCGATGAACCATTCGTTCTGCGGCTGCGGCGAGAACGCCTCGAACCACATCAGCCAGTCGAGCCGCAGATGATACGGCGCGATCTGAGGTGCGCGCCGTGACGGGTCGCCAGGCTTCCCCTTGAACTCGTATTCGCGCCACACGGTGTTCGGCGTCACGGTCTGCTCGTCGGTCCCCTCGAGGACGATCTCGTAGCGCGTGCGCGTAATGGTCCCGAACGCACCGTAGGTGTTCACGAGGTGGAACGGTTCGAACGACGTGTTCATCACCTGCGACGCCGACAGCATGTTCAGCGTTGGTGCGACGCTCAGGGCCGCGACAACGGCGGCAAGCACGTAGATCGCGCCACGATGAACGAGGTCGGCTTCGTGCAGCGCCGGCGGCGAGAGTGGAAGCCACGACAGGAAGCGGTCGTCCAGCGCGGGAATGCAGAGCGCCAGCGTCAGCCAGTTGAGCCACGACAGGTTGCCGCTGACGATCAGGACGCCCTGAAAGCCGATGGTGATCAGGGCCGCGATGCTCGAGAACGGCTGCGGCGAGAAATAGCCGAACGGCACGATCAGCTCGACGACGTGATTGATCGCCACCCCCGCCTTGTGCACGCCTTCCGGCAGCCAGTGGAAGTACCAGCTCAAAGGGTTTGGAATCGGCTGCGTCTCGAAGTAGTAGTTGAGGCACGTGAGGTCCCGCCAGCACGAATCGCCGCGGATCTTGATCAGTCCCGCGCCGAACATGATGCGGAAGAGCAGCCACCGGTACATCCAGACGAGCCACAGGCTTGGCGTGGTCGACCAGCCGCCGAGGAAGATCGCAAGGAAGCCGGATTCGAGCAGCAGCGTCTCCCAGCCGAAGCCGTAGAACGTCTGACCCACGTTGACGAACGACAGGTAGAGCACCCACATCAGCGCCCAGACGATCGCGGAGACGACCCAGCCACGCTGCTGCGGCCATCCGGTGAGCGCGAGCAGGGCGAGCCCGAGGCCCAGCCATGCACACACGCGAAACGCGGTGTCGGTGGGTGAGAAGAAGAACAGGCTGGGCGATGCGCGGAACGGAACGAACTGCGTGAAACGCGAGACCGGCAGCAGCCCGCGTTCACCAAGCAGCGGCACGAACTGGTTGACCGCGACCGCAAATCCTACAAGGTACAGCGCCGCGAGCGCGCGCTCGAAGAGGAAGCGCGAGTACCAGTAGCTCACTTGACGCAATATAGATCGGATGCCGAACCCGGACGCGATCGTGATCGGCTCTGGACCGAACGGTCTCGCTGCCGCGATTGCGCTCGCGCAGGCCGGATGGAAGGTCACGGTCTTCGAAGCGCAGCCGACGATCGGCGGCGGCTCGAGGTCGGCCGAGCTGACGCTGCCGGGGTTCGTCCACGACGTCTGCTCGGCCGTCCACGCCACCGCGGCCGCATCGCCGTTCTTCCGAACGCTCCCGCTGTCGGAGTACGGCGTCGAATGGATCGAGCCGCCCGCCATGGTGGCGCATCCGTTCGACGACGGCACGGCCGCGGTGATCGAGCGTTCAATCGATCGCACGGCTGCCGCCTTCGGCCGCGATCGCGAGAGCTACACCCGGCTGTTCGGCGGCCTGGCGCGGAGCTGGCCGCGAATCGAGTCGTCGGTGCTGGGTCCGTTGCGCTGGCCGCGTCATCCCTTCGCAACGGCGGCGTTCGGGCTTCGCGCGCTGCGCTCCGCGAACGGGCTCGCCAGGAGCACGTTCGTCGAGGACCGGACGCGCGCGCTGTTCGGCGGCATCGCCGCACACGGGTTGCTCCCGCTCGACCAGCTCCTGACCGCGGGCTTCGGGCTCGTCCTCGGCGCGATGGCGCACATCGTCGGCTGGGTGATTCCGCGCGGGGGCGCGCAGACGCTGACCGACGCGCTCGTCGCCTATCTGCGCACGCTCCGTGGCGAGGTGGTGGCAGGCCACCGCGTCGGCTCGCTCGACGAATTGCCGCCGGCCACGGCGGTGCTCTGCGACCTGTCGCCACGCCCATTTCTCCACGTCGCCGGCTCGCGGCTCCCTGTGTCCTATCGCCGCAGCCTCGAGCGATATCGATACGGCATGGGCGTGTTCAAGGTGGACTGGGCGCTCGATGCGCCGATTCCCTGGCGGGCGGCCGAATGCGCGCGGGCGTCGACGGTGCACATCTGCGGCACAATGGCTGAATTGAACCGCTCGGAAAACGACGCATGGGCGGGCGTTGCCCCCGAGCGGCCGTTCGTCCTGCTCGTGCAGCCCTCACTCTTCGATCCATCGCGCGCGCCCGCGGGGAAACACACGGCGTGGGCCTATTGCCACGTCCCGGCGCGATCGACCGTGGACATGCTGCCGCGCATCGAAGCGCAGATCGAGCGCTTTGCGCCCGGCTTTCGCGATCGGATCCTGGCGCGTGCCGTCGCGTCGCCGGCGGACGTCGAATCGCATAACGCGAACTTCGTCGGCGGCGACATCGGATCCGGCGCCTGTGACCTGTCGCAGTTCTTCACGCGCCCGACCTGGCGCACCTACTCGACGCCGGTACGCGGCCTGTATCTCTGCTCGGCCTCCACGCCTCCCGGCGTCGGCGTTCACGGCATGTGCGGCTATTTCGCGGCGCAGCGCGCCCTGGCCGACGCCCGTTTCTAGCAGCCGGCGATGCTTTCGGCCCTCTCAACCGATCTCTACGAGCTGACGATGATCGGGGGCTATTACGAGGCGAAGATGGCTGGCCGCGCGACCTTCGACCTCTTCGTCCGCCAGCTGCCATCGACACGCACCTATCTCGTGGCGGCCGGCCTCGAGCAGGCGCTCGACTTTCTCGAATCGGTGCGGTTTACCGCCGACGAGATCGCCTACCTGCGCACCGTGCCCGCGCTCGCGAAGCTTCCTCCCGGGTTCTTCGACGATTACCTCCCTGCGTTCCGGTTCACCGGCGACGTGTGGGCGATTGAAGAGGGAACGCCCGCGTTCGCGCTGGAACCGATGATGCGCGTGACGGCGCCGCTTGCCGAGGCGCAGCTGGTCGAGACCGCGCTGATCTCGGAAATCATGTTTCCCACGTCGGTGGCGAGCCGGGCGTCGCGCGTCGTGGAAGCCGCGGCGGGGCGCAGCGTCATGGAGTTCGGCGCCCGTCGCGCGCACGGAATCGATGCGGGCGTTCGTGCCGCGCGCGCCGCCTACATCGCCGGCTTCGACTCCTCGTCCATCGTCGAGGCGGGCAGGCGCTTCGGCGTCCCGTTATCCGGAACGATGGCGCATTCGTGGGTGATGGCGTTTCCGGACGAACTGAGCGCGTTCCGCGCCTACGCCGACGTCTTCGGCGAGGCCGCGGTCTTCATCCTCGATACCTACGACGCGCTGGCGGCCGCGCGCATGATCGTCTCGTCCGGACTGCGGCCGAAAGCGGTCCGCATCGACAGCGGCGACATGATCGACACCAGCCGCCAGGTCCGCCGCATCTTCGATGACCACGGCCTGCGCGACACCGCGATCGTCGCCAGCGGCGACCTCGACGAACTGCGCATCGCCGAGATCGTCGCGTCGGGCGCGCCGATCAACGGCTTCGGCGTCGGCACTGCGATCAGCACGTCGAGCGATGCCCCCGCGCTGCCGGGTGTCTACAAGCTTGCGGAAATCGAGCGGAACGGCCGCCTCGTGCCTGTGCTCAAGAAGAGCCCCGGCAAGCAAACCTATCCCGGATGCAAACAGGCGTGGCGCGTGATTCGGGATGGCGTCGCCGTCGAGGATGTCCTGACCCTGGCGGCAGACGATCCGCCGCCGGGCGGGGAGCCATTGCTGCGACAGGTGATGAAAGGCGGTGTGCGAACGGCGCGTCCCGCGCTCGGCCAGATTCGCGAGCGTTGCCGTCAGCAGGTCGCGCTGCTGCCGCGCGACGTGCGACGTGTACTCGAGGGCAAAAATTATCCGGTGAGGATCAGGCTCGGGTCCTGATCGCATCCCCGACGGCCGCCGCGGTCACTCGAAAATGCGAGGCGCTCCACACCACGCGGCCGTCTCGAATGAGCAGTGCCTGCGGCGTCTCGTGCCGGACGCCGAGCTTCTGCGCGACAGCATTCGATACGGCGCGATGGGTCTGAACGGTCACCATCGCGTATTGCGGCGAAGACCCTGCGCTGTGGGAAGCGGACCCCCTCGGGCGGCGGTCGTTCAGATGAGTCACGAGCTCGTCGAGCGCCTCCATGCTCACGCCGCACGTATGACTGTGCTTGAACAACAGCACCGGGCGCGATTCGGACTCGGCAATCAAACGGTGGAGCTCGTCCACGTGCTCGAGCGGGGTCAGATCTGGATGCATGTGAGACCAGTGTAGCAGCCGCCCAAAAACCGAAAATCAACGCCCATACGGCCAGCCGATTGCACGCGGCGAATGGCAGAGGAGGAGCAACGATGGCTCTGAAGTTTCGGACCCGGACGCAGCGGGAATACCTGACCGGACGCGAGCACGAGGTCCGGCCGCTGACCCTGGAGGAGCGAACGACCGAGCCGGAGCGCTCGACGCTCGAGCGGACGGCGCTCGTCGCCGGACGACTCATCTTTGGAGGCTATTTCCTCTATAGCGGCATCCATCACTTCACCGATCGCGAGATGCTGATCGGCTACGCGAAGAGCAAGGGTGTGGCGTGGCCGCGCGTGGCCGTGCTCGGCAGCGGCGCGATGCTCGTCCTTGGAGGCCTGAGCCTGTTGACCGGCGTCAAGCAGAAGGTCGGCGCGTCGCTCGTGACGACGTTCCTGACCGGCGTGACGCCGATGATGCACGACTACTGGAACGTGCAGGACCAGGGTCAGCGCATGAGCGAGCTGATCAACTTCACGAAGAACCTCGCCTTGATCGGCGGCGCCGCGTTCGCGGCCGCGATCACCGATCGGCCGCCAGCGACGGCGTAAGGCCGGGTCCTTTCCGCCTTCGCCAAGTCGGGTCGCGGAGCGACCCGACAGCCAGTGCTGCGTGGGCAGACCGCTGCGCGGTCTGCCCCGGCGGACCCGCCGAAGCGCGAAGCGCGGAGGCGGTCGTACCCGGCGATGGCCGGGCGCGGTTCGCGCGCGCATCGGCTTTCGCGCAACTTTGTCGCCGCCATCGACGAATTCGGGTGCCGATACCGGCGGTCCCGTTTGCCCGTCCCCGAGTAAGTTGTTGCACGTCATAGGGTTGACGAATGCCCTCCGGCTGGACGCGACGTTGCAGCTCTGGCGCCGTTCCGCCCGCCAGCCGGGTGCATCCGGAGACGTAGATGACGAAATCGAGATCGGCGTTCGGCGTCCACACGGGGCTTGCCTTCCTGCTTGCCATCGGCAGCGCACAGGTGCTGTTCGCCCAGGATTCACAGGACTACATCGTCCAGTTCCGGGCGGGCGTGACGGCGGCCGCGCGTCGCGCCGCTGTCGGAAACGCCGGTGCGAACGCGCGGTTCGTGTACGCAGGCGTCAGCGCGGCCTCTGTCAGGGTGCCCAACGCTCAGGCGCTGCGGGCGCTGCAAGGCCGCAGCGACGTCGTAGCCGTGATTCCCAATCGCGCGGTGTTCGCGGATCAGAGCGTCACGGCCAAGGGCAAGCCCGGCGGCGGCGGCGGTGGCGTTACGACACAGGTCGTCCCCGCCGGTGTCGCTCGCGTCGGGGTGCCTCGGGTGGGATCGGATGGTTCCGGCATCGGCGTGGCGGTTGTCGACACGGGCATCGATCTGACGCATCCGGACCTGGCCGGCACCGTCGACGCCTTCAGCGCCTTCGGAGGAAGCTGCGCGGACGACCAGGGGCACGGCACGCATGTCGCGGGCATCATCGCGGCGCGCGACAACACCAGAGACGTCATCGGCGTGGCGCCAGCCGCGCAGCTGTACTGCGTCAAGGTGCTCGACAGCACCGGTTCCGGCTCGGACGAAGCGGTGATGGCGGGGCTCGACTGGGTCCTCACCAATCACGCGCTGGTGACGCCGGCGATCCGCGTGATCAACATGAGCCTCGGCCGTCCGGGCACCGTGGACGACAACCCGGCGATGCGTGACCTGGTCGCCGCACTCGATACGGCCGGCGTCTCGATTGTCGTGGCCGCGGGAAACGACCCCGCCGCCGATGTCAGCGGCCAGATTCCCGCCGCCTATCCGACGGTCGCCGCCGTGGCGAGCACGACGGCGGTCGGCGGATCGAACCTGTGCCGTTTCCTGTCCGCGCCGATCGCGGCGGATACCGCGTCGTACTTCACGACCGACGGCGTGAAGGTCTTGATCTCTGCGCCTGGAGACGAGCGCGAGGACGTGAGCCGCGCGTGCCTCCTTCAGGCCACGGGCATCCTGTCGTTGAAGCTCGGCGGCGGGACGACGAGGATGAGCGGGACCAGCATGGCGTCGCCGCACGTGGCGGGCGTCGCGGCGCGCTTCTATCAGCAGAATGCGGCATTTTCCCCGTCGGACGTGCGCGGCTGGATCACGGCTGACGCGTCACGACCTGGTGTGGCTCCCCTCGATTCCCCGAGCAGCGCCTACACATTCGACGGCGTGCGCGAGGGCGTCGCACAGGCGCCGTAGAAGGCAACCGGCAACAGGGGCTGTGCAAGCCCTTGCACAACCCGACCTCGCCTGCCACTAAAATGCGGGGCCAAGAGGGCCCTGCGGATGGACGAGGAGCGGCTGAAGTTCCTGGTCACGCTGAACGACAGACTCCGGCCGTTGAGGGATCCGGTCGAGATTCAGGACGTCGCCGCCAGCCTGCTGGGCGACTACCTTCGCCTCAACCGCGTCATCTACGGGGACATCGACGGCGACGAGTTCATCGTCAGCCGAACCTACGTCAACGGAGTGGCGCCCTTCGCCGGCCGCGGCCGGATTGCCGACTTCGGGACCGCGCTGGTCGACGCCTACATGCGCGGCGAGACCGTTGCCGTCAACGACGTTCTGAAAGACGAGCGCCTGACCGATGCCGACCGGGCGGTTCTCGCCCGCGGCGAGATCGCGGCATTCATCGTCACGACGCTGCACAAGGATGGACGATGGGTTGGGGGCTTCGCCGCACACAGCGCGAAGCCGCGCGACTGGACGCGGGACGAGATCGCACTCGTGGAGACGACCGCTGAACGGACGTGGGGGGCTGCCGAGCGGGCCCGCGCGGAAGACGCACTGCGCAACAGCGAAGAACGCCACACGTTCCTGCTCAGTCTGACCGACGCGCTCCGGCCGCTGAGCGACCCTCACGATGTGCAGGAGACCGCTGCGCGGCTCCTGGGGGAACACCTGGGTGTGAGCCGCGTCGGTTACGCGGAAATGGAGGACCACGGCTACGTCATTCGCCGCGAATACACGCGCGGCGTCGCGCCGCTCGTCGGGCGCGGGCCGTCCGGCGCCTTCGGGGCTGCGCTGCGCGATGCGTACCGGCGCGGCGAGACCGTCGTGGTCAACGACGTGTCCTCGGATCCGCGGTTCACGGAGGCCGAGCGTGTCAGTATGCACGCGAAGCAGATCGCCGCGTTCATCGGCGCGACGCTGGTGAAGAACGGGCGGTTCCTGGCTGCGTTCGGTGCCAATAACGCGACACCGCGCGCCTGGACACCCACGGAGATTGCGCTCGTCCGCGACGTCGCCGAGCGCACGTGGGATGCGGTCCAACGTACCCGCGCCGAGGCGTCGCTGCGGGAGCGCGAACAACGGCTGCAGCTCTCCCTGGACGCGTCCGCGGCCGGAGTCTGGACCTGGGATGCGCAGACCAATCGCCTCGATTGGGATGAGCGCGTCCATGCACATTACGGCCTCGTCCCGGGAGGTCCCCGAAATCTCGACACATGGACATCCACGTTGCACGAGGACGACCGCCAGAGGGTGCTCGACCACCTCGAACACGTGCTTCGCAGTGCAGAAGACAACGACTGGAACGAGACGTTCCGCATCGTGCGCCCGGACGGCACCGAACGCTGGATGCACGGCATCGGCAGAGCCGAGCGTGACGCGGAGGGGCGGCTCAGGCGGATTGGAGGCATCTGTCTCGATGTCACCGAGCGCCGCCGCGCGGAGGAGGTACTGCAGGCACGCCGCGACGAGGAGCACGATCGCGAGCTCCGGCTCCTGCTGGAGACCGCCACGCAAGGCATCGTGTCCGTCGATGCGCACGGCCTCATCGTGACGGCGAATCGTGCGCTCGAGGCGATGTTCGGCTGGGCGCCCGGTGAGTTGATCGGCCAGTCCGTCGAGCAGCTGCTGCCCGAGTCCTTCCGTCACGTGCACACGCAGCATCGCACGGCGTACTTCGCCGCTCCGCGCCCCCGCCTGATGGGCGGCGGTCTCGATCTCGTTGGCAGGCGGAAGGACGGGTCGACCTTCGCGATCGAAGTCAGCCTGAATCACGTGCCTACCGCTGGAGGCGGCCGGGCCATCGCGTTCGTGACCGACATCACGGAGCGCCGGCGCGCTGCCGCCGCGCTCCAGGAGCGAACGGCCGCACTGGAGCACCGGACGGCGCAATTGAGCCGGCTGGCCTCCGACCTGACGCTCGCCGAGCATCACGCGCGCGAACAGCTCGCCAGGACGCTTCACGACGGTCTCCAGCAGCTGCTGCTCGTGGCGGCGGTGAACCTCGATCAGCAGCTGAGACGCGATTCGCAGCTCGACCTCACGTCGGACGAACCGGTCGTGAAGGCGCGAAGCAGTCTCGACGAAGCGATGGCCGCTGCACGATCGCTCAGCATCGAACTGTATCCGCCCGTGCTGCAGAGCTCGGGACTTTCCGCCGCCCTGATCTGGCTGGCAGATCAGACACGCGAGAAATACGGGCTCACCGTTCAGGTCTCGGCCGATCCGCTCGCCAATTCGACCCGGAAGGACATCCGGACGTTGCTGTTCGAATCGGTCCGGGAGCTCCTCGTCAACGCCGTGAAGCATGCCCGTGTCGATCGGGTCGCGGTGAATCTGGCGCTCGATGCGGAGGAGGCGCTCTGCATCACCGTGAGGGATCAGGGAATCGGGTTCGACCCGGCGGCGCTCGTCGATCGGGCCAGGAGCGGGCGCGTGGGATGGGGTCTGTTCAGCATCCGCGAACGGCTCACGCTGCTGGGTGGCCGGTTCGAGATCGAGAGCGCGCCGGGGCAGGGGACCGTGTTCCGGTTGATCGCGCCGCGAGGCGTCGCGCAGGACAGCGGCGAGCGGATACCGCGCGTTCACGCGAGCCTCCCGGCGGTGCCCGTGCTCAGAATTCTGATCGTTGACGATCACGCCCCGGTGCGGCAGGCGTACCGCGGCCTGCTGCAGGCGCGACGCGAGTTCGTGGTCGTCGGCGACGCGTCCAACGGGCTCGAGGCGATTTACCAGGCGCGCGCGCTTCGTCCCGATGTGATCCTGATGGACATCTCGATGCCGCACATGGATGGCGTCGAGGCCACCCGGCGGCTGCGCGCCGAGCTGCCGTCCATCCAGATTCTCGGGCTGTCGTCACAGCCGCGGACGGAGCCGATTCATCCGATCGAAGAGGCGGGTGCGGCCGGTTACTTCGTCAAGAGCCTCGACACGCAGCGCCTCATCGACCACATGCTCGGCGTCCACGCCGGCATGGCTCGCCGGCTGCCGGGGCAGCCGGCGTAGCGCATCGGCGTCGTGGCGGCGGTCCGTCGTACACTATTGAAGTTCTGATCTGCTTCGACATGCCGGAGTGGTGAAACTGGCAGACGCGCGGGGCTCAAAATCCCGTGGGGGTCACCCCCCGTGTGGGTGCGATTCCCACCTCCGGCACCATCAACTCAGTCACTTACGGTGACTTCGTGACGTGAATGTCTGTTCGACTTCTGCTAACTTCCGCATAGACCCTGCCGCTGGGCCGACATCATGACGACGAACCACCAAGCATTTGAGAGGTTCGACAATCACGCGGCTCATCTGCTCGGGGCGATCCGCCTCTGCCTGCAGCATGAGTTCATCGTTCCAGCGATGATGCTCACATATGCCGGGATTGACGGGATGGCCTGTCTGCACCGGGAGCACACCGGTCAGACGAATACGGGCGACGACTTCAAGAAGTGGGTGGATCTGTTCATGATCGGACACCTCGCTTCCGGGACCGTCACGAGCGAGGACTTCTGGG